>Ga0116171_10000996_pt1 | contig 29312 bp, 21 predicted proteins | sample AD_JPNHW2_MetaG_FD_89798 | JGI IMG/M metagenome (GOLD analysis project Ga0116171, IMG submission 89798) | Active sludge microbial communities of municipal wastewater-treating anaerobic digesters from Japan - AD_JPNHW2_MetaG | ecosystem: Engineered > Bioreactor > Anaerobic > Digestate | place...
ACCATGCTCATTATCAGGAAGTCTCTGTCGATAAAAGTGAAGGATGAGCTTGCCAGGTACGACAGTGATATGCACCCTGCCGATACAATGCCGGAACGCATCAGCCTCCAGGTTAAGAATCCTGAATATTTTGGGAAGAGCATCGGCGAGATATCACGCTCGCTTGGAGTAGGGATAGTGGTATCAAGGGTATATCATAACGGAACGCTTGAGGCGGCAGCTTCGGAGACGGTCGTTCATGAGAATGATATTTTACTGGTAGTAACAAGGAAAGGGAATGTTGAGGCAATAACAGAAAAGATAGGTACTTTAAGCAATATGGATATTGCAGGGAAGTCAGGCAGCCTTGTCTCTCGCAGGGTGCTGGTCTCCAATAAGGATGTTTTCGGGAAGAAGCTGAGGTCACTGAGGCTTCGCACCAGATACAATATTAATATAACCAGGGTTTACAGGTCGGGCATCGAGCTTGTTGCTTCTTCTGATCTCAGGCTTCAGATGGGTGATAAGCTTACTGTTGTCGGTGATGAAGGTTCCCTGGCAAAGGTCACTGAGGAACTTGGCAACTCAATAAAACGACTCGATGAACCGAATATAATTCCAATTTTTCTCGGGATACTGGTCGGTGTTATACTGGGAAGCATTCCTATCAGTATCCCCGGGGTGGTACATCCCCTTAAGCTTGGGCTTGCCGGAGGACCACTCATTGTTGCCATTCTGCTGAGCAGGTATGGATACAAGCTTCACCTTGTTTCATACACAACACCTTCTGCAAACCTTATGCTCAGGGAGACTGGTATTGTCCTTTTCCTGGCCAGCGTGGGTATCGCCTCAGGCGAGAAATTTGTTCCTGCCCTGGCCTCGGGTGACGGATTTCGCTGGATGGGTTATGGTGTAATAATTACACTTCTTCCATTACTGCTTACAGGGTTCATTGCCAGGCTGGCGCTAAAAAGAAATTATCTCGAGGTATGCGGACTACTGGCAGGCAGCATGACTGACCCTCCGGCATTGGCTTTTGCAAATGGAATAGCTCAGAATGAAGCTCCTGCGATAGCTTACGCTACTGTCTACCCTCTGGTTATGTTCCTCAGGATCTTTGTGGCACAGCTGCTGATACTTTTGATGGCTTAAAGGCTCAACGGCACAAAGGCTCAACGGTACAACTTAGAGAAAGTACAACGGTGTAACGCCAGATGCCCGACGCCTGACGCCTGACGCCTAACGCCCGACGCCCGATGCCCGACGCCTGACGCCTGACGCCCGACGCCCGACGCCTTCAGTATAATTTCACTCTTACCCGTCGAAACAGGGCTCCGTCGAAGATATCGCTCATCAGGAGCTCTCCATTGACTTTCAGATAGGGCATTGTCATATTGAAAGGGAGATCGAAAGCCAGGTATGTCGAATCGGCTGAGCCGGCAGGCGTAATATATTTATCTTTTAACCCGAAAGGTCTTGACTTTTCAAGGAACCTCTGTATCTCCGGATCGTTCTGGAAAATCCTGGCATGTTCATCGACAATATATCCTATTGTATTGTCCCATTCATGGCTGACGCGCTTTGCATTGTTTTCGACCCTGAACTTAACAATATAAAAAATCCCCTTTGCATAAAGGGTGTCCCGGCCATCTCTCAGGAACCTTGAGATTATTAGTCCATTAACGGTGTACTCAAAATCGTCGTGATGAATTCTTTCTCCCACATTCACAACGTACTCCCTTTTGCAGGATGCACAAACAATAGCAAGTAGTAAGATCAGTATTAGTCTCTTATCCGTCATATCAATGCACAATTATACAATTCTTTCTGCCCAGCCTTACGACTTTTACAACCCCGGGGAAGTTGGAGCCTCCACAGACAACACAAGCTTGCTCTATTCAGGTTCAGTTTGTGCCTGTGGCCTTGTTAAAAATAAATATGCCTGTCGATTCTGTCTCCCTGAGAATGTTCACAAAACTGATAGTCAATATGTTGCTTTTACTGTCAACCTTCCAGGTCTCTGTCGATTTATAATCTACCGGGCCATAAGCTCCATATGCAGTTGTTGTTGCTTCATGGAGTATTGTAACGCCCTTTTCCTTCCATGAGGCTTTTGTTTTCCTTTCCATATCATATACAGTTGCAGAATAGCCTTTCCCGTCAAGGGTAAGGTTTTCGGTAATCGGATATATCTGCCCGTCGCCTGTGCTATAGAATCTTTCTGTCAGCAGGCTGTCGCCCCTGAGGCTTATTTTTATTTTATTGAGGACGGGAAAACTCCCTGTTGCAGGCACCCGCGACGTATCGAGGTTCCATGTGCCGTCGAAGAGAGCCTTTTGTCCGGAAAGCAATACCGGCACCAGGAGAAACAGAATTGAAGCGGCAATTCCTGAAATTGATTTTTTCATAAGATGATTTATTATTATTTAGGATATGCGGTTAATATTATTTTGATGGGATTTTTGTTTTGAATTTCTCACTTACCAGTTCAGGCCATTTCAGGTCCATCATCTCCAGCACCTTTAATACTTCTACCGACACAGCATAGAGCTTCTGCCAGTTTTTGTCGGAAGGAATAATATGCCATGGAACTTCGTTACAGGTGTTCAGGATCTTTTCATAAACGGTAGTGTATTGATCGAACTTTTCACGTGTATCCCAGTCTCCGTCCTTATGTTTCCAGTGCTTCTCCTTCACTTCAATCCTTTCCATAAGTCTCTCTTTCTGTGCCTCAGGGGAGACATGAAGAAAGAACTTAAGCACCTTTGTATCGTTCTGTTCGAGAGCCTGTTCGAATTCATTGATGATCTGATAGCGGCGTGCAATAATCTCAGGAGCAATGAATTTTTCTACTGTCGGGACCAGGATATCTTCATAGTGCGATCTGATGAAGACCATTGTACCTCCCTTGCCGGGAGTCATTTTGTGTACCCGCCAGAGAAAGTCATGGGCATATTCTTCGGCAGTGGGTTTCTTAAAGCTGTAAGTATTGAAAGTTACAGGATTGCAATAATTTAAGAGTCCTTTTGTCAGGCCGTCTTTACCAGAAGCATCCATGCCCTGGAAAATTATGAGAAGACTGTATTTATTCTGCGCATACATCTTATATTGAAGTTCACCGATGCGCTGCAGTATCTTTTCGGTTTTCTCCTTGATTTTTTCCTTGTTCCAATCCTTGTTGAAAGTTGGGTGATCGCTTAGTTTGATTTTCATATGATTGAATTATTTGTTTTTTATGTTGGTTCTGGGTCCTTGGTTCTGGGTCCTGGGTCCTGGGTCTTAGGTCCTGGGTCCTAGGTCCTAGGTTCTGGGTCCTAGGTCCTTGGTGTTACTTGCTGTAATACCCAGCACCCAGCACCCAGCACCCAGCACCCAGCACCCAGCACCTATTTCAATGCTTCCTCCACTGCTTCCAGCATCGGTTGTGTTGAGATCCTTGAGCCCACGGCACCCATCATCCATTGCTGAGGAGTCAATCTTCCCTGTTTAAATATCCTGTCAAGTTCCCCGGTGAGGTTCTTGCCCATAAGGTAGCCTTCAACCTGGAAATCAATAATATGTCCGTATGAATAGTTTGGAAGGTACAATGGAGTATTTACCATATGCGAATAGATGGCAAGAAGGGGAGTGTCTTTTATGCCGATGACCGGTGCAAAATATTCGTTCCATACTTCCACTGCTGTTCCTGTCATCTTTTCCTTAAGCTGGGCTGCTGTAGCCTGTGGGTTCTCATAAAGCCATTTCCAGACCCTCATCTCTACCATGCCGACACCCATGATCTCCATCAGTGCCCATGCTGCGTCGAGGGTTTCCATTTTCATCTTTTCAGGATTATCGTCTTTAATACCAAGGAGGGCAAGGTCGCGGCTCTGAAAGACGTATGCCATTGCTTCGGTGCATGCTGTGTTAGGCACTCCGTTCATCATATAGTAGTCCACATCGTACATCGAGATGGTCTGTTCTACATTATGCCCGAACTCATGAACGGCAATGTTATAGCCTTTGTAATCCATCCCTTTATCTGATATCCTGGTGCGAAGGTGTGAAACAGCGCCTTTCATTGCTGCCCCGGCAGCATGTCCTGAACCACGTGCCGGATCGACAACGATCTTTGAGGTGATGTATTCAGCCCTTTCAGGAGTCCATCCGAGCCTGACCATTATGCCGGGAAGGCCAGCCTTGAAGGCAGCAGGATCGGGATAGAGAGCCGAGGTCTTTGCCGTCAGAAGCTCCTCAGGAATATTGCTGCGCGATTTGAAACCATCATACCAGATATCATAAGGACGAAGGTCGCGGCCCAGGCGCTTGCTTATCAACGATGCAATCTGCTTCAGCTGTGGCGATCGCATATATGTATCGAACAACTGTTCCACCTCAGGCTGTGCTATTTCCATTTCCCATGAAAACCTCCTCAGGATTGCACTATTCATCCCGGGGCAAAATTTATCTATCTCCTGGTGAGCTTTGAAGATGTTAAGTATCAGCTGGTAGCGTCTGTCTGATTCAGACGATGCGTCGGCTGGGGTGCCTTCTTTTGTGACTTTATTTGACCAGGGCGACCAGTCATAATCCGGATTATTAATGACAGCTTTTGGAATATCCTGGTTTATAATGCGTTCCATTACTTTTACTATCATTTCCTGCTTTTCCGTTCCATTCTGCTTATCGGCATAACAGGCTTTAAGTTCATCCCTCAGGTTCCAGTGTGACAGAAGCACCATATCGGCAGGGAAGAGTCTTCTGCCGTCTTCGGTGAGAAGGTGGCCCATCATGATGTTATATTCGGCTATATACATTTCGGCATCGCCGAGGGCCGCCTCGAATCTTTGTTCTGCTTCTGCGGGAATGCGGTTTACGAAAATGTCGCCCATACGTGCCATGGCCCATTCCTCACGGCTCCACGACGGACCAAGTTTTTCTTTCTCGGTAAGTGTATAATAAGGGAAATTAAGTGCTACCACGAAAGCGATCTTGTTTCCGTACAGATCATCCTGGAGGTGTGCACCCGGTGAATAGATACCGAACATCCTGTCGATCTCATCGATCTCACCGGCATCCTCATCGAGGATCTTTTTCAGATCCATGGATATCTCATTTAAGTTACCGTATATCGATTCGAAGTAATCGGATATTTTCCTGAATACAACTTTTCTTTTTGCAGGATCGGCAATGTAGTTTGCCTTAACGAACTCAGCAAATTCTTCAATGGTGCCGTCCTCTTCCCGCCAGAGTGAGGCAGCATGTCTTATTCCTTTTTCAAGCAGCGCGGCATCAGCCTCAGGATACAATGACATCACTTCGCCTGAAGAAGCAGTAATTGCTGTTTCAGGTATCATTACGGCACCTGCTGATTCGCTTTTTTTACTTTCTGAAGTACAGGCAGTCATGAAAAGCGCCAGGAGTGTCAATAAAAATAGATTTTTCATGGGAATTGGCAGGATTGAGTTGTAATTATTTAATTCAAATTTACAAAATAGATATTTCATAACATTATTGATATCACCTATTCGGAATGTTTAAATTAAAACTTATAAATTTGGTAAATTACATTTCTGTCTATCGGGTATGCAAATAGTTCTGTTTATAGTATTGTCCGTCATTATCACCTTCATAATAACATGGCTGATCGTCAGGTCGGTCATGATGAACAGGCATAATGCAGTTCTCCTTGCCAGGCAGGAGGAGATCGGTTCACTGAGAAATCAGAATGTTGTCTTGCAGGAGAAGGTTGAATCACAGGCCAGGAGCCTTGAGGAAGTCAGAAAAGCCATGCTCGACACTTTTAAGTCGGCTGCTTCAGATGCCCTGATACAGAACAATAAGCAATTTCTTGAACTTGCAAAATCACAGCTTGAGACAAAAGTAAAAGAGTCAGAAGGAAATCTCGATCAGCGAAAGTCGGCGATTGAAGAAATGCTGAAACCTGTAAAGGAATCGATCGACAGTTATAAAAAAAGGATCGAAGAGCTGGAACAGGGATCAAAAGAGACATTCGGACAGGTTACCCAAATGCTGACAAGTATCCAGGGAACACATGCATCGCTGCAGAAAGAGACCGGTGCGCTTGTAAATGCTTTGAGAAATCCAAGAGTCAGGGGGAAATGGGGAGAGATAGGCCTGAAAAGAGCTGTGGAGTTTGCAGGTATGTCGGCACATTGTGATTTCAATGAACAGGTTTATACTGCAGCCGAAGAGTCAGTTCTTAAGCCTGATATGGTAATAAACCTTCCTGGTAACAGCCATGTGGTGGTCGATTCAAAACTTCCCCTCGACGCTTACCTCGAAGCACTTGAGACCGATGACGAGAATTTAAGGAACCAGCTCACAGCTAAATATGCCAGGGACCTGAGGGACCATATAAACCAGCTGAGCAGAAAACAGTACTGGTCGCAGTTTAAGAACACTCCCGATTTTGTCGTCCTTTATATTGAAGTGGAGTCTGCCCTTAATGTGGCTTTGATGACTGACAAGACACTGCTCCAGGATGCGCTTAAAAATAAAATCATACTTGCAACGCCGACAACGCTCATCGTGGTACTGAGGTCTGTGGCAATGTCGTGGCAGCAGCACAGCATTACCGAAAATGCGCTGAAGATCCTCGATACAGCAAATGATTTTTATGATAGGGTTAACACTTTCTCGGGCCATATCGATAAAATGGGCAGCGGATTAAAATCTGCGCTAAAAGGTTATAATGAGGCTGTTGGTTCATGGGAAGGCAGGATCATTCCTGCAGGTCGTAAGCTTGAAGAATTGCGTAAGGCAGATATTAAAGAGACTCTTCCGGATCTTGAAAAAATTGAAAATCCGGTGAGGGAAATCAGAAAGCCTGATAAAGAAGAATGAAGAAACTATCCACTTAATATTTATTACCATGGAAAAGAACAATCTCAATTCCAGGCGTGAATTCCTCCAGAAGATGCTTGCATTGTCAGCTGCTGCCGGATTCTATCCATACCTGGATGCTATTCCTGAGCCGGAGGTGGCTGCCAGGAAGAAGGGGAAACCAAAGATGCCTGTACGTCCACTGGGAAAAACAGGCTATAAAGTATGTATCTACAGTCTGGGGGGACAGGCTGCAATAGAAACCCCGGGCAAGGAAGAACTTGCAATACAAATCATCAACCGGGCTATCGATCTGGGTATAAATTACATCGATACTGCTGCAGGATATGGAAGAGCTCTGGGTTCTCTTACCAGGGAGCAAGCCCGTGGACACAGTGAAAGGAATATTGGGCAGGTAATGAAAACAAGAAGAAACGAAGTATTCCTGGCATCGAAAACAAATGACCGCACCTATGACGGATCAATGCGTCTTCTTGAAAAATCACTGAAAAACCTGCAGACCGATCATCTGGATCTCTGGCAGATACACAATGTACGATCAGCAGAGATGAAGGATCTGGATAAGTTTTTTGCAGCAGACGGTGTTGTTAAAGCAATGGAAAAAGCCCGTGACGAGAAGATAGTACGATTCCTGGGATTCACCGGCCATGAGGGCCCCGATGTTCTAAAAGCTCTTGCAGACCGATATCCATTTGATAATGTACTGGTTGCTCTTAATGCCGCAGATAAACATTATGATCCTTTTATTGAAAAATTCATTCCCACAGCTGTTGCAAAAAATATGGGAATAGTGGGAATGAAAATACCTGCACGCGACAGGATCTTTTCAAATGGAGGAATCATTACCATTAAGGAGGCTATGGAATATGTAATGTCGTTGCCGGTGAGTACCATTATAATAGGCCTCGATGATGTGGCACAACTTGAGGAAAACATCAGCATTGCTCAAAACTTCAAACCTCTCAATGCCGACCAGATGCTGGCAATAGAGGCAAAAACCAAACCCTACTATAAAGACCTTCTTTTCTTTAAGAACCTCTCTGAATGGCCGCCTGAATGGTAAATTATGGAACATCTGGTTTTCTGTTACTGTTTCTTTTCCTATCGTGTTGTTCAGGAAACCAGAAAAGGGAAAATACTCCCGGGATTATACCGTCAGTGACTCAAAGAAAATCCGACAGTTCTCTGATATTCAATGGAATGAACCTTGACGGCTGGGAAATTTCAAACTTTGGTCCGCAGGGTCCTGTATTTGTCTCAGACGGCTCCATTATTCTCGGCATGGGTGAAGGATGTACAGGAATAACCTGGAATGAAGAGTTTCCTGAAAATAATTATAAAGTTACCCTGGAAGCAAAAAGAGTGTCGGGAAACGATTTTTTCTGCGGGATGACCTTCCCTGTCGGAAAAGATCACTGCTCCCTCATTATAGGCGGCTGGGGAGGCACAGTTGTCGGACTCAGCTGCATCGATAAAAAGGATGCTTCGGAGAATGAGACAACCCGGCTTATGAAATTCGAAAACGATCATTGGTACAGTATTTGCCTTATTGTTAAGGATGATACTATAAAGGCACTGATCGATGACCAGGTAATAGTAGATTTTGCAAAAGGAAATAAAATACTGTCGATAAGGCCTGAAGTGGAGCTTTCAAAACCATTTGGCATCGCCTCGTGGTACACAACATCCGCATTGCGTAACTTAAAAGTAGAACGATTATAAACAGACTGCAAGACTGCAAGACAAACACAGACAGTAATGAAAAGACTATTGACACTAATAATAGCAGCGTTGACGCTGGTATCATGTAAAACTAACCAGCTCTACCTTAATGTTACGGAACCGGCACCGGTGACCATAGCAAAGGATATTAAGAAAGTGGGTGTTATCAACCGCAGCATGCCGACCGACGAGACCAAAGTACTTGATGTCCTCGATAAGGCATTATCGCTGGAGGGTGTCGATCTCGATAAGGACGGCGCCATGGTGGCCATAAAAGGTCTCTCCGATGAGCTGATGAATAATGCACGCTTCGACCAGGTGAAGACGTTAAGCGATATTGACTTCAGAACTCCGAAGCTTGGTATATTTCCTGTCCCTCTTTCGTGGGAGATAGTCGATAGAATATGCCGCGAAACAGGTACAGATGCCCTCTTCGCCCTCGAATACTACGACACCGATACACGACTTAACTATACCACCTCCGATGGAGGAACCAAGGAGGTCTTCGGCGTAAAGATCCCATCCCTTGTGCATCACGCCAGAATGGAAACAATAGTTAAGACTGGATGGAGGATCTATGATCCGGTACACAGGGTTATTGCTGATGAGTTTAATCATGTTGAATCGGTAGCTTTTACAGGTGATGGACCTACACCGCTGGTAGCTGTTGCAGGACTTGTCGGGAGGAAAGAGGCTATTACTGATGTTAGCAACAGGGCCGGCCACAGCTACGCGCTCAGGATAATCCCTTTCAGGAACAGGGTCTACCGCGACTATTTCGTAAAGGGAACGGACAACTTCAAAATTGCAAAGCGGAGGGCACAGATGGACCAGTGGGATGAAGCAGCAGAGCTTTGGGAGAAGGAAACAGATAACCCAAAACGAAAGGTGGCAGGTCGTGCCTATTATAACATGGGTATAATAAATGAAATTAATGGAGATGTAAACAGTGCCCTCGACTGGGTTCAGAAATCATACACCGATTATAATATACGACAGGCGAAGGATTATTCGCGGATACTCGAAAACAGGCTCTACAAACTCCGGGTAATAGATGCCCAGCAACCTCAGTAATATAAACAGCAACCTGAACTTATGAAAAACAGTAAAACCTCCACACGCCGCGAATTTATCGCGAAAACAGGAATGATCTCAGCAGGTATGGCTCTTGGGGCCACGTCGCTGAATGCATCGGGATACAGAAATATCCTGGGTGCAAATGATAAAATAAACGTCGGATTTATCGGAATCGGAAACAGGGGATCTCAGCTGCTCAACCTTTTTATGAAACATAACGACGTAAGGATAGCAGCACTCTCCGACACATATACACCTTACATGCTTCGCGACAGGCAGAAGGTTGATCCCCGGTGGATAAAAAGCCTGGGAAGCCAGATCCCAAAGATGGGAGAACAGTTTCCTGAACAACCTCTTCATTATCCTGATTTCCGGAAGATGCTGGAAAACAAGGATATAGATGCAGTAGTGATAGCCACTCCCGACCATTGGCATGCACAACAGATGATCAACGCTGTTGAGGCGGGAAAAGATGTTTACGTTGAGAAACCTCTGACCATTACCATTAATGAAGGCCGCGCCATGGTAAAGGCTGCAAAGAATAGCGGAAGAGTAGTAGGCGTAGGACTTAACAGACGGGGAGCGGCAGTGTACCGCAAGCTTGCGGGTGAGGTTGCATCAGGAAAGATAGGTAAGGTGTCTGTTGCAAAAGCATTCAGGATAAATAATATGTACCCCGACGGGATAGGTAAGATGAAAGCTGAAGAACCGCCGAAAGATTTTAACTGGGATATGTGGCTCGGTCCCCGTGCATACAGGCCTTATCAGTATAATATATGTCCATATAATTTCAGGTGGTGGGGCGATTATTCATCACAGATGGGTAACTGGGGAGTCCACTATATAGATTGTATGAGATGGATGATGAATGAACAGGCTCCGGTGGCAATAAGCGCTGTAGGCGGTAAGTATGTCATCGACGACGACCGTACAATACCCGACACGATGGATGTAGTCTTTGAATTTGCTTCCGGTGCGCTCATCACTTTCAGCATCTATGAGGCTTCGAGCGGCGGTCTGTTCCCTTCTGGCGAAGTCGAACTGAGAGGCACCCTCGGAACTCTTAATGCCAGCGAGAATGGTTATAAGATCACACCTACAAAAGGCGGCCAGTTCCAGACATTCGTCAATTCACTCAGGGAAGAAGAAGGGGTAAGACAGGATCTGATAATCGATGGAAAGTTGGAGGCAGACAGTACTGCAAACCTTGTACGTAATTTCCTCGACTCGGTTAAAACCCGCGAAACACCCTGGTGCTCTATCGAGGATGGTCACAGGTCGACGAGCTTTGCACACCTGGCGAATATAGCACTGGCAGTTAAGGACCGCCTGCAGTGGGATCCTGAAAAAGAGATCTTCACAAACAACAATGAAGCCAACAAACTTCTAAGTTACGAATACCGCAAACCCTGGAAACTATAAAAAATGAAATCCATTAACCGCAAAGTGCACAAAGAGTCAAGAACCAGGAGCGCAAAGTAATGCTTGAGTAGTTCAGCTTTGCGTCCTTAGCGTAAAAACTTTGCGTCCTTTGCGGTAAAAAAATATTATGAAATGAAACAGAACCGACGGAGTTTTATTAATACCATAGCTGCTGCAGGCGCTGCAGTACCATTTATTTCACACCTGGAGACGGGGCTTTTTCCTGCCGGTCAGGAAAAATTTCCATTGAGGCTCTTTTCCAAACCTCTTGACAACTACGACTTTGGATTTATCTGCGAGTGTACTGCAAGGTCGGGCATAGGAGGGCTGGATCTGACAGTCCGCCCAGGAGGGAAAGTGGAACCGGCTCAAGTGGAAGAAAAGCTTCCGGCTCTGGTTGCAGATGCAAAAAAATTCAACCTGGCAGTCGACATGATGGTTTCAGGGATCGTCTCCGTCTCTGATCCTCTCACCGAAAAAGTTCTTAAAACAGCCTCTTCTCTCGGAATAAAGTATTACAGGCTTGGTTATTATGAGTTCGACTATAAAGCAGGTATCTGGGAATCTCTTCAGAAACACAAGGCGAGCCTGAAGGAGGTTGCAGCCCTTAATAAGAAATACTCCATTCACGGCGGGTACCAGAACCACGCCGGATCAAGGGTTGGCGGTCCGGTATGGGATCTTTATGAGCTTCTCAGGGATTTTCCTCCGGAATTTACAGGCTGCCAGTATGATGTGAGACATGCAATGGTTGAAGGAGCAAATGCCTGGATACTAGGGCTGAGACTTATAGCACCCTGGATAAAAACCCTTGCCATAAAGGATTTCACGTGGATTACCACTGGCGGAAAGCCCCGCGCCGTGACAGTCCCGATGGGAGAGGGAATGGTTAACTGGGATATGTTCTTTAAAACAGTGAAAGAACTGAATATATCAGGCCCGCTCACAATGCACGTCGAATATCCGTTACTCGAGAAAACAGAACAACAGCTTCCTCTGATTCAGCAGCAGGATATCATTGTAAAGAAATTGAAAAAGGATGCCGACTTCATTAATAGTTTTCTTTCCAAATACGAACTTATCTGACTGACATGATAAAAACCAATCGCCGCAGATTCCTCGAAAAAAGCCTTATGGCTGCCGGAGCAGCAGCGCTCGCTACTCCAGCCGGTCTTTTTCTTACAGGCTGTGCAGGTGTTGAACCAAAGAAGATAACTATCTCAAACACAGGTCTTGCTTTCGAAACAGAGCCTCTGATACGTCCCTTCGGATTCAAGGGAGGCTACATGAAGGAGATATGGCAGACGATATCATTCCTTAAAAGCAGTTCCGGAAAACATTCCATAGGACTAGGCACACAGAGTGTTCTCTGGTCCGATGCACAGGTTTTTGCCTCACACTCGGAGAGTGCAGGCAATGCTCTTATGTACTCAATTACCGACAGGGCCCTTCGTCTTGCAAATGGCCAGACTTTCATTAACCCTGTTGAATTGTTCGATTCAATATTGCCTGACGTTTATGAGTTTGCAAAGTCGATAACCGCAAAGCCTGACCTGAGGAAAACATTTGCACTGAATGCCCTCGTTGGCGTCGACAATGCCGCCTGGGTGCTCTATGCAAGGGAAAATTCAATAACCTCGTTCGACGACATCATCCCGAAGGCCTACAAGCCTGCATTATCTCATCACCATAAAAAGGCAGCAGGCATACCGCTTATGGCCTACTCAATTCCTATTGAAGAGATAGTGGCTGCCACAGATCAGGGATATTTCTTTATGAAGATCAAGATAGGACAACCTGGGACACAGGAGGAGATGCTGGCAAAAGATATGGAGCGTCTGACCTCTATACATAATGCCATCGGAAACATAAGGACTCCTCATACAAAAAACGGTAAACTGCCATATTATTTCGATGCCAATGGAAGGTATGAATCCAAAGAAACACTTTTAAAACTCCTCGATCATGCAAAGAAAATAGGAGCATTCGACCAGATTGCCATTATCGAGGAACCATTTCCCGAAGAGCCTGAGATAGATGTACATGATATTCCCGTACGTCTTGCTGCTGATGAGAGTGCACATACCGCAGAGGATGCCATAAAGAGAATAGACATGGGGTATAAGGCCATAGCGCTGAAAGCTATAGCCAAAACACTCAGCATGACCATGAAGATTGCACTTGCTGCACATGAACGTGATATACCCTGCTTCTGTGCCGATCTGACTGTAAATCCAATACTTGTGGAGTGGAATAAGAATGTGGCCTCCCGGCTGGCACCATTTCCCGGGATTGGCAACCTGGGTCTCGTTGAGAGCAACGGCCACCAGAATTACCTGAACTGGAACAGGATGCTTGACTACCATCCGCGCAGAAATGCTCCATGGGTGCAGGTGAAGGATGGTGTTTATGAACTGGGCAGGGAATTCTACAGCAGTGCCGGTGGCATCTTCGATCCCATCCCGCACTATGAAGAGATGTTTGTCAATGCATGACAGAAGAGTCAGCTGACGCCAGGTCTTCTACTTAATTTTAATCCTGAACGACCAGGCATAGCTGCATGATGAAGGTCGGGGCCTGTATGAAGGGTATGAAATAGAGAGTCCGGTGGAAGGTTCCCACTTCCAGTCGAGGTTACCTGGCACACCAAGCATGGTTATCGATGAGCCCTCGACAGGACGCACCGATTTTATGTTAAATTTCTCTCCCTGCCATTTCAGAAAAATTGCATAGAGGTAATCGCCTTTAAGGGTGAACCATGCATCGCCTTCATTGTGAATGTTGTGGAAACGGGTGCCGTAAATTGCTTCTCCGTTAACCCTCAGCCATTTGCCGAGCTCAAGCAAAGGGTACTGTTCATATGCGGGAATTACTCCTGATGCATCAGGCCCGACATTGATATCAAAGTTCCCGTTACGGCTTACACCCATGATAACCTTATCGATAAATTCCTTGGGTGTGAGGCACTCTTCAGGATTTGTCTCACTGTTATAGCCGAAAGTTTTTGCAATACCCTGCCAGTACGACCACTTATGCGTCAGAAGGCCCTCATGTCCCTTGTCGTAAACGTATTCAACATTGTAAAGATCGCCATGTTTGCCCCGTTCATCTTTTCCAAAACGGTCATTGACAAATACTTCCTGATTCCTCTTAAGGGCCTCATTGTAATAATAAGCGACAACCTCCTTCATCTTCCAGTATGATTCCGGATGATCCCATTCACCATCGAAATATATGAAGTCGGGGTGATAAAGATCAATGAGCTCCTTAATCTGTGGTATCATAAAGTCATCGACATAATTGTTCACCCTTTTCAATCCGGCATAGGGTATTTCTTTTCCCGTATAAAGAGGATTATACCATTCATAAAGTGAATAATAAATTCCGACCTTTAAACCGTATTTTCTTGCAGCAGCAAAATATTCTCCCAGCAAATCTCTTTTTGGTCCCATCTTCATAGCATTCCTGTCGGTGTACTTCGATGGCCAGAGACAAAATCCGTCGTGATGCTTCGATGTAATGAACATATAGCCGGCACCCATCTTCCTGGCGAAGATAGCCCACTCCTCGGGATCGTAGTTTTCGGCTTTCCATTCAGGTATAAAATCGTCATAGCTCCTGCTGCCATATTTCTCCTGGTGGTACTTCATGGTCGGATTTTTAGGATCGTTCATTCTTCTTCCATACCATTCGGCATAGGATACTTCGCCCTCACGGGGAGCCCAGGAAGGTACTGAATATACTCCCCAATGCATGCTGAGACCTATTTTTGCATCGTCGTACCATGATGGCATCTTGTGACTGTCGAGCGATTCCCAGTCGGCTGTGTAGAAAGGTCTCTGTTGTGCTGAAACCTGCAGTATTAAGAATGCCGGAAGAAGAAAAAGAAGCCTTTTCATTATATATTTTTGTTTTAATTATTGTTCTCCCAAAAATAAAACTTATGTAATCGATTCTATTATAAGAAACTCATTATTTGTTCTGAGGATTCTTTTTTGCTACTTTAACAAGTCATTTTTAAATTGAAAAGGATAGATGCTTCATTCAATTTCAACTAAAATCAGGAAGGGTCGCTTCTGTATAATAATTTGTACCCTTCTCATAACTACATCGATCAATAGCCTGAATGCACAGCTTCGGCAGGGTGAGTCGGAGCCGGAAATGATGTTCGGCGATATTTCAAGGACCGGATCGCCTTTCTCCAAGGATCCTCATGTTATTAATTTCGGAGGCAGGTACCTTATGTATTATTCAATACCTCCATACAAGGATAACAGCAATCCTGTGAAAGGTTGGGGTATAGGTATTGCGGAGAGCGCCGACCTTGTTACCTGGGCCAAGGTGGGTGAGGTTACACCTGCAGCTGAGTATGAGAGCAAAGGTTTATGCGCTCCCTGTGCCTTAGTCATTAACGGGAAAGTCAATCTTTTTTACCAGACTTATGGCAACGGCCGGGCTGATGCGATCTGCCATGCCCTTTCCGATGACGGTATTCACTTTTCACGAAATGCCACGAATCCTGTATTCCGCCCCGGAGGTTCATGGAATTGCGGCCGTGCCATTGATGCTGAGGTGATCTTCTTCAAAGGAAAATATTACCTCTATTATGCTACACGCGATCCGGATTACAAAATTCAGATGCAGGGAGTAGCTGTAACCCGGGCCGAAACAGGTTTCAGACGCGACGAATGGAAGAATCTCTCAGTTGAAGGACCTGTTCTGCGACCGGAACTCTTATGGGAGAAGGATTGTGTTGAAGGAGCCTCTGTAATTAAGAAGGGAAGGAAACTATATATGTTTTATGCCGGAGCATACAATAATGCTCCCCAGCAGATAGGTGTTGCCGTAAGCAAAGATGCCGTTAACTGGAAGAGACTTTCCGGCTCTCCCTTCCTTAAGAACGGTAATCAGGGTGAATGGAATTCCAGCGAATCGGGGCATCCGCATATATTTAAGGATACTAACGGTAAGACATACCTCTTTTTCCAGGGTAATAACGACAAGGGAAAGACCTGGTATATTTCGAAGTTTGAGGTGAAGTGGAATAAGAAAGGGCCATTAATAATCAAGTTGTGATAGAGCGAAGCGAAGCAATCTTATCAATGGTCCGCAATCTGAACTTATTTTTTGGATTTTGCACTATATAGCTTTAACTTTTCATTTTAATCCACTTATGCAAATGAAATTTCAACTATCAGCCATCCTGATAATTATCCTGTTTTTCCTGAAGTCTGGATCACTCTTAAGCCAGCAGATTTACCTCTCACCTGAAGGCAACGATTCAAATCCCGGAACGATGTACCAACCACTGGCAACAATGCCTGCTGCACGTGACAGAGCCAGAATCTTAAGGTCTGAAAATTCGCAGCAACCTGTAGAGATAATAGCCCTCGAAGGCGAATATCTGATGCTTAAACCACTGGAACTGGATCACTCCGATGCAGGAACTGCCGTGTCACCGACAATTTTCAGAGCCGCTGATGGTGCAAAGGTTATCTTCAGGGGAGGTGTCGAAATAAATGGATTTGAGAAAGTGAACGATAATCTCTGGAAGGCTTTCGTCCCGCAGGTTGCATACTACGATTCCTATTTTGAACAGCTATACGTCAACGGACGAAGGGCAACAAGGGCAAGGAGTCCAAATGATGGATTCTATCCTGTGAGGAAAGCAGAGGAGACAATTGCTGAAAAGGGAACAGGAAGAATGCCCCAGGTTGCTGTACAGAAAATAATTGTCGATAGTTCAGATATAAAAGATATTACAGGTTTTACAGACCAGGACCACGAAGATGCTCTTGTTATCTTCTATCATAACTGGGACAATACAAGGAAGCGGATACTAAGCCTCAGCAAGTCGGAACCCGCATTTTTCATTGCCGGAGAAGGAATGAAACCATGGAATCCCATTAATTCAAAATCACGCTGGTTTATAGAAAACTTCCGTGGGGCACTCGATGCCCCGGGTGAATGGTTCCTTGACAGGACGGGATACCTTTATTATATACCGTTGCCTGAGGAGACAATTGAAAACACGATTTTCCATGCTCCGATCCTGAAGGAATTTATAAAGATATCAGGGGTATCACCTGGGCAAAAAGTAAGTAATATAAGGTTTGAGAACCTCATCTTTACGGTAGCAGGTTATCACACACCGGCAACCGGCAATGAGCCGGCACAGGCTGCTGCCCCTGTTGGAGCGGTAATTACACTCGATTATGCTTCTGACATTTCTTTCACAGGCTGCGAAATTGCACATACCGGCACCTACGGATTATGGTTCCGCCGCGGATGCAACAATTGCTCGGTAAGTAAATGTTATCTTCACGACCTTGGGGCAGGTGGAATAAAGATCGGCGAGACAACACTGCGAAACGCTGTTAATGAAATAACAAATAACATAATTGCAGATAATAATATCATTACCGACGGAGGACATATTTTCCCGTGTGCAGTCGGTATCATTATCTTTCATGCAAGCGACAACAGACTGACTCATAATGAAATATCCAATCTCAGATATTCCGGCATTTCTGCAGGATGGATATGGGGTTATGCCCATAGTCCCTCGAAAAGAAATATCGTAAGATTCAATCATATACATCATCTGGGATGGGGAGAGCTGTGCGATATGGGTGGAGTCTATACGCTTGGAGCTTCTGAAGGAACTATCGTTTCAGACAACCTTATTCATGATGTCTATTCATATGATTACGGAGGATGGGGGCTTTATACCGATGAGGGTTCATATGGAATCGTTATGGAGAATAACCTCGTTTACAACTGTAAGAACTCAGGTTTTCATCAGCATTATGGAAAGGAGAACATAATTCGTAATAACATCTTTGCATTCAACATCAGGGCCCAGCTTCAGGCAACGAGAGTCGAAGAACACAGATCAATTTCCTTTACAAACAACATAATCTATTTCGACAAGGGAACCCTTCTTACCAGCAACTGGCATAAATTCAATTTGCTGAGTGATTATAATTGTTACTGGGACACACGAACAAAAGAAGTCCGGTTTGCTGATAAGTCGTTTATAGAATGGCAAAAATCAGGCAAGGATACCCACTCGGTAATTGCTGATCCTATGTTTACCGATCCCGGTAATTTTAATTTCAATATAAAAAACCTTAAGGTTGCTAAAAAAATAAATTTCAAGCCTTTCGATTATACCCAGGCAGGAGTCTATGGTTCGGATGAGTGGAAAAAACTAGGTGCGACAGGAAGGGATATTGAGGTCGAATTCGAAAGTGTGGTTGACAGGAACGAAAGCAGGACAAAAAAATAGACGGCATGATCATAACGATTAAGTATGAAAGAGAATTTATAACCGGCCACAGAATATCATGAAAAAGACAATTATGCTGATTTCTGCTCTCATGTTCTCACTTCTGATTTTAAATCAGTGCAGGAACAATGATGATACTGATATTAAAACCGGTGCGGGGATAAAACCAGTTGATCTGACATGTGAATATTTGAAAGATCCTGTAGTGATCGATACTCAGAATCCCCGGCTTTCCTGGATAAATATTGCTGATGAGGGTGAGCGTGGCCAGTATCAGGATGGATGGCATATCAGGGTTGCAAAATCAAAAGAATCTGTTATTTCAGGGAATGATCTTGTTTGGTCAGAAAGGGGCATCAGAACATCACGATCGGTGAATGTCAGGTACGAGGGCCCTCAACTGGAATCAGGCCGGGAATACTGGTGGCAGGTCAGGGTGTGGGACAGGAAAAGGAGGATATCCGGCTGGAGTGAACCTGCCTGCTGGACTATGGGACTTCTCGATCCATCAGAATGGAAAGCAAAATGGATAGGGGCGCCCTGGCAGGGGGAGGAAGCTCTTCCAAAAACAACAAATCCGGGCATGCTCCTCCCTGAACAGATGCCTCCTCCTGCGCCTCTTTTTCGCAAGACCTTCACTGTTTCCAAAAAAGTAGAAAGGGCTGTTGCATTTACAACGGGACTAGGCTATTTTGAACTCTATATGAACGGCACGAAGGTCGGAAATGATGTGCTGGTACCGAACCAGACCAATTATGGAAAGCGTCCGACGCTGATGAAAGAAAATATTCCGCTTCCCGACAATTTCAGGGAGTACCGGGTGATGTACCTTGCTTATGACGTCACAGAGCATATTAAAAAAGGAGACAATGTCGTGGGAGCGATTCTTGGCAACGGCTTTTATAATCCTGCAAAATACTGGTGCGGATCTTATGGCTCACCGCGCTTCATCATTCAGATGCATATAACTTACGATGACGGTAGTACAGAAATAATTGTAAGTGATGAAACCTGGAAGGCGGCAAAAAGCCCGATACTTATGGATATGATCTTTTATGGCGAGCATTATGATGCCCGACTTGAAATGCCCGGCTGGTGCTCCTCCGGATTTGATGATTCAATATGGGAAAATGCAATAATCAGGAAAGCTCCTGAGGGCGGATTGCGGGCTCATACCGGACCTCCCGACAGGGTGATGGAAGTTCTCAATCCGGTAAAAATCGAAAAGCTTGATGAAGGCAGATACAAAATAGATTTCGGCCAGGAGATTTCAGGCTGGGTTCATATTAAGGATGTGAAGGGTGAGCCTGGAAGGAAAATCGGTATAAAATATCTTCAGCCTTTCTCTCCGAACGGAGAAAATACATATACAATGAGAGGAGGAGCACCTGAATCCTATCACGCAAGGTTTACATGGTTTGTTTTCAGGGAGATTGAGATAACAGGTTGGCCCGGAGAACTTAAAGCCGAAAATGTGATTGCAGAGGCCGTATATTCTGATGTTAAAACAACAGGCATTTTCACTTGCTCCAATAAGCTTTTCGAAGATATAAACAGGATATGGTGGAGAAGCCAGACCGATAACATGCATGGCGGTATAGCCAGCGATTGTCCAAACCGTGAGCGTTCGCCTTATACCGGCGACGGCCAGGTGGCATGCGTCACTGTGATGCATAATTTTGATGCAAGAGCTTTCTACAAAAAATGGATTGATGATATTATCGGAGCATCAAATGAGGAGACCGGCTATGTGCCCAACGGAGCTCCCTGGCAGCCGGGTTGCGGTGGAGGTGTGGCCTGGGGGGCAGCAATCAGCATTATGCCCTGGGAATTCTACCTGCATTACGGCGATGTGGATATCCTCCGTGACAGTTATGATGCCATTAAGGGATATATCAGGTATATGCTTACCTGGACAAATGAAAAGGGTATCATGTTTTCTCAGGCTTTGGGTCCCAATGGCAAGCCACTCAGATGGCTTAACCTTGGCGACTGGGTGGCTCCATCTGAATTGCCACCCGACAATATGGTACACACTTTTTATCTCTGGCGGTGCGCCGAAATAACATCAAAAACTGCACAAATACTTGGTAATAAAGCTGAAGCCGAAAAGTACCTTGCTGTTGCAGAAAAGACCAGGACGGCTTTTATGGAAGAGTTCTGGGATGAAACAGCAGGGAGCTATGGAAAATTCGGTGGTAATATCTTCGCCCTCCGGATGGGTGTCCCGGATGATAGAAAAGAAAAGGTAATCGCTGCACTTGAAGCCGACATTAAAGCAAACGGAGGCCATCTTGATACAGGTATTTTCGGCACACAATTCTTCTTCGAGGTACTGGCTGAGAATGGACTGAATGAAATTGCATTTAATGCAATAAACAAGAGGACCATGCCGTCGTATGGCTATTGGCTCGAACAGGGAGCTACAACATCGTGGGAGCACTGGGATAAAGGCGGTTCGGGTAACCACCCTATGTTCGGAGGAGGACTGGCCTGGCTCTACAGGAAGCTTGCAGGAATGAACGCCGATCCTGAATTTCCGGGGTACCGGCATATAATATTCAAACCTCAGCCTGCAGGTGATATCTCAATGGCAGCCTATTCAAATTTAACTCCATACGGCAACTGCTCAGTAAAATGGGAGAAAAAAAACGGTTATTTCAAAATGGAAGTTGAAGTTCCGGTTGGATGCAGAGCTACAGTATATGTCCCTTCAGAAAGCAACAGATCAGTGCTGGAAAGCGGAATAAGACCTTCACGGTCACCTGGTGTAAGATTTATGAAAAATGAAGATGGATATGCTATCTATAAAGTCGGATCAGGACATTTCAGTTTTGAAAGCAGATGAAAATGGAGATTAAAAGTAATACCCTGCTGAAAACGGGATTAGTTGTTACAGGACTTTCCTACTTAGCGGGTATCTCAGGGCAGATGCCGGAGCATCCAAATGTGATCCTCATAATTACAGACGACCAGGGTTATGGCGACTTCGGATTCACCGGAAATCCTCATGTTAAAACTCCTGTCCTGGATAATCTTGCCAGCCAGAGCATCCGGTTCAATAATTTTTATGTCTGCCCGGTCTCTGCCCCGACAAGAGCCGGATTAATGACCGGAAGATATTCTCTCAGGACCGGAGTAAGAGATACTTATAACGGCGGCGCCATGATGGCTTCTTCGGAAGTTACAATTGCTGAGATACTTAAAGAAGCCGGATATTCAACAGGTCATTTCGGAAAATGGCACCTCGGAGATAATTACCCGATGCGTCCTGTTGACCAGGGTTTTGATGAATCGGTTATGCATCTTGGCGGAGGAATGGGCCAGCCAGGAGATATAACGACATATTTCAGATTCGACAGCAGTTATTTCAACCCTGTTTTGTGGCATAATGGAAAACAACAAAGATACAACGGGTACTGCACAGATATTTTTGCGGGTGAAGCTATAAGGTTCATTGAAGAGAATAAGAATCGTCCATTCTTCTGTTACCTTGCTTTTAATGCTCCCCATACACCATTGCAGGTACCTGAGGAGTATTACAATATTTACAGGTACCTTGATCCTTCGTCAGGCTTCGATAATGATAAAAGGCCTATCCCGGAAATGAGCGAAAAAGATAAAAAGGATGCCAGGAGAGTTTATGCCATGGCAACTAATATCGATGATAATGTGGGCAGGATTATAAAGAAACTTGATGACCTGAAAATCGCAGAAAATACAGTTGTAATCTTCATGACAGATAATGGTCCCCAGCAAAGACGATTCAATACTGGCATGCGTGGATTGAAATCATCCGTCTACCGCGGGGGTATAAGGGTGCCTTTCTGGATAAAGTATCCGGCACTGGGGAAGAGCGGTATCGAAATCGATGCAACTGCAGCCAATATTGATGTCTTTCCCACAATTGCCGGTATTTGCAGGGCAAAAATACCTGCCGACAGGAAAATAGATGGTATAAGCCTTCTGCCTTTTATTGAGGAAAAGAAATCAGACGAGACCAGATCGCTTTTCTTTTACTGGACCAGACACTCTCCGGAACTATACTCCAACATTGCACTGCAGGAAGGCAGATATAAGCTCGTTGGCAATACTGATTATAATGCATCCTCAGATAAATTTGAACTCTATGACATAGAACAAGATCCGTTTGAGCATAACAATATTGTCAGAGATCATCCTGACAGGGCGGCTGAAATGAAGTTAGAACTTGACTTAAAATTCAGAGAACTGACAGGGTCCGTGAATCTTGTTGAAAAACCTAGGATCGAAGTTGGCAGCCTTAATGAAAATCCCGTCATACTGAACAGGAACGACGCCGACGGAGAATGGGGCATCTGGGAACAGGAAGAGATTTATGGATTATGGAGAGTGAAGATCAATGAAGGCAGATACAACATCAGGTTTAAGTTCATTAAGCCGGTTCCGGCAGGAGGAAGAATAATTGTAGAAGCAGGGATTTTTATTAACCAGATGAAGAATGACATTAATGAGACTGATCTCATTGAAATGAAAAATGTTTACCTTCCTTCATTAAAGTGCGATTTTGTGCCTTTCTATTTAACAGGAGGTAAAAGGATTTTGCCGTTATACATTGAAATAGAAAAGATTGAAAGAAGTTTTTAATTCATTAACCGCAAAGAACGCAAAGTATTGGTAATATGCATTCTATCTTTGCGGCCTTTGCGGTTAATAGAGATATTATTACAAACTAATAGATGATTTTAGGATGAAGATTTCATGGTTTCTAATAATTTTTCTGATGTTGATGTGTCTGTCTTGCAATAAAAAGCCTGAAGGACCATATTTCGGCAACGGATTTCATAACGGCTGGGCAGACCAGAATTCCGTTGTGATCTGGACAAGACTAACGCAGACTCCGGAATTGAACAGAACAGGACCTAAATTCCTTGTTCCTAAGGCCGCTGAGCACCGGAGATTAGATAAGCTGGCAGATCCGGATTCCATTTATGCAGCTCAGGTACCCGATGGTTTCACACTAAACCAGATGGAAGGTGCCTGTCCCGGTATGCCCGGTGAAGTGAGACTTTCTTGTTATCCTCTCAGAAATCCTGAAGAGAGAACAGAAGTTGAATGGAAACCCGTTGATAAAGATAAGAACTATACCGTACAATGGAAACTCGACGGCCTCCATCCTGATACAAAATATGTAGTTGACCTTGAGGCAAGGAGAAATGAAAATTCAGAGGTGTCTGCATCAGTTTCAGGTTCATTCCGTACCCCTCCCGATCCTGATTCCGTCAGAACGATCAATTTTTGTATTGTGACGTGCCACGATTATCCACGTCGCGACGATACGATTAACGGGCATAGGATATATAACTCAATGCTTAAGCCATTCCCCGATTTCCTTGTTCATACAGGCGATGTTGAGTACTACGACAAGCCGGGCCCGTTTGCACTGACAGAAGAACTGATGAGATTCAAATGGGACAGGATATTTGGTCTTCCCAATCAACGTGATTTTTACAGTCAGGTAACTACTTATTTCATGAAAGACGATCATGATGTGCTAAGGGATGATGCATTCCCGGGAATGAAATATGGAACAGTTTCGTGGGAGCGGGGACTGGAGATATTCGACAAGGAGCAGTTTCCCTCAAATGATCTGCCCTATAAAACAATAAGATGGGGGAAAGACCTCCAGATATGGATCATGGAAGGTAGAAATTACAGGAGCAAAAACACCGATCCCGATGGTCCCGGAAAATCAATCTGGGGTCAGGAGCAGAAAGAATGGCTCTTCAGGACTCTTTTAGAATCTGATGCCAACTTTAAATTGTTAATTACAGCCGGTCCGATCCTGGGACCTGATCGTGACAAAAAAAGTGATAATTACTCCAACAGGGTTTTTAAATACGAAGGTGATGAAATAAGGGACTTCCTGAAGCATTATGATAATGTCTTTATCTGCAACGGCGACCGCCACTGGCAATATGTAACCAATATTACCGGAACCACCCTGTGGGAATTTGGTACAGGTGCCGGTTCCGATTCCCATGCAGAAGGATGGAGCCAGGAAGATGTGAGACCAGAACACAGGTTTCTCAGAGTTAAGGGAGGCTACCTGAGAGGAAGTGTTTACAGGGCTGATGATATAGTGCATATTAAATTCCAGCATTGTGATGTTGACGGTAATGTCGTTCATGAAGAGATTTTTACAAAATGATTATGAAACAGAATTATATCCCGTTTTTTTTAACAGGAATTACTACTGCCTTTATTTCCTGTAATGATAAGCCTTCACTTCCGAAACCCAATATCATCCTTATCCTTGCCGATGATATGGGCTGGGGCGACCTGAATGCCAACGGGAACGGACACATATCGACACCTGTTCTTAACCGTTTAAAATCGGAAAGTTTTAGTTTCGACCGTTTTTACGTTTGTCCGCTCAGCGCTCCAACTCGTGCAGAGATGCTTACAGGAAGATATTTTCTGAGGACCGGAGTTTCAGCCGTTACCAGCGGTTATGAAAATATGAGAAGCGACGAGGTAACTCTCGCCGAAGTGCTTAAGGAAAACGGCTATTCAACAGGTTGCTTCGGTAAGTGGCATAACGGGCGATATTATCCACAGCACCCAAACAGGCAGGGTTTCGATGAATTTGTCGGATTTCCTGTCGGGCATCTCGGATACTACTTTGATGCTTTCTTCCTTCATAACGATGAAGAGAAACAATCGACGGGATATACCAGCGATTACTTCACCAGCCAGGCTCTTGATTTCATTGAAAGGAACAGGGATAACCCATTCATGTGTTACGTTCCTTTTAATGTTCCCCATTCCCCGTTCCAGGTTCCCTCTGAGTACTTCAATAAATATAATTCTGCAGGCCTCGATTCAACACTCTCTTCTGTGTACGGGATGGTTGAGAACATGGATGCAAATATCGGGCGGATACTTCAGAAGATTGAAGATATGAATCTTACAGAAGAAACTATTGTAATATTCTTATCTGATAACGGTCCCAATACCGATCGTTACAACGGAGGAATGAAAGGAAGAAAAGGATCTGTTGATGAGGGAGGAGTGAGGGTTCCGTTTTATATCAGATGGACTGGTCATATAAAGCCGGGAGAGACAATTCAGCTGGCACAGGATATTGATATTATGCCAACACTTATCAGACTATGCGGCCTTGATTATCAGGGTCTGAAACCATTAGATGGCAAGGATCTGTCGGGTATTATAAAAGGTAAGAAAAAGCCTTTCGACCGGCTTATTTTCTCGAGGCAGGGAAACCAGAACCTTATGAACTGTAACAGCTCGGTCCGGAATGATCGTTACAGGCTCGTCCTGACACGGAAAGATACGCTCCTGTATAATATGATCGATGATCCCGGCCAGAAAAAAGATATTTCAGACGTCGAAAGAGAGATCACACTCTCCTTGCTGAGAGAGCTTTTACTTCACAACCAGGAGCTGATTTCAGCATATGTGCCGGTAACGACAATTGAGGCCGGCTTCCCGGGAGAAAGAAGCTTCACACTGCCCGTTCAGGATGCTTCACTATCAGGCAGAATAAGGTATTCAAGCATTCATCCGAATCAGTCTCATACTGAGAACTGGATACAAAACGGAGATTCAATATCGTGGACACTAAACATTCAGGAAGGAGGTACTTATAAGGCAGAGATTCAGTATGGTTGTCCGGAGGATGAAACAGGAAGTGAATTCATTTTAAGATCAGCTTCTTCGGAAGTGAGCTTCATCATTGATAAACCTTTCGATTCGACGATCCTTCCTGAGCGGGATTATGTAAAGAGAAGTGAATCTGTTGAAAGGACATGGGCATGGTTGAATGCAGGCAGCCTGGAGCTCGGCGCCGGTAAAGAACGTATAACCCTTTTGCTTCAGGACCTTAAAAAGAAAGATGCAGGATTGATTAAATCGGTGAGGCTTACGGCTGGTAGTTCTACGGCCGGCAACGATGGTATTTAAAGGTGAGTGAAGAGAATACACAGTCTTCTTATTTCACTGGTATATGCATCATCCGCTCCTCAATGAACCATGCCATCTCCGGAACAGGCATTTTCTGTATCACATACCTGTGTTTACCTTGAGGATCATCTTTCCAGTTGTTGCTTCCATCCGTATTTACAATAATTGTACCTCTCTTAGTGTCGAAGAAGCCTTCAGTACCATATACTCCAATCAGTACAGCCGTTTCATCCCAGCTCATTCTTCCATTCCTGTCTTCTGCCGACATGGGTATGCTTATCCTGAAAACATCCTTTACAGGACTCCCTGAGATTTCAGAATCAATCAATCTAAGTCCGGTCTTTATTTCCCTGCCGATCTCAAATCCCGTAAAAATCACTTCGCCGGGCCAGTTGTCAAGGGCGTGCTTTGAGGCTGTTGAATCGATGTATATGTTGAATTCTCTTCCCCCCGGGAAGCCTCCGGCCATCGATACAAGCAATTTCACTTTTGATGCCGCAAGTTCTTTTCCGTTCAACGGACTGATCACGTCGGGGCCCGATTTCAGCAGATCACTGAGGTTTGTCAGGAAGCCGACTGTAACAATTGTTACACTTTTGTCAGGCTGCCCGGCCAGTATCTTCCTGTATACCGAAACTGCATCAGGGACTTCCGAAGTGGATCTTACACTGTGCGGATATTTTGACACAATCGAATCAGCCCAGTGTTGTCCCGATCCCATGCTTGCACCATGTCCCTTCGGCGCACCGATTTCAAGACCGGATCTGCCGAAATAGGTGTTTATCACATCTATCGACGGGGCTACCATTTCGTGCTTATTTGACGACACCGTGGCAAGTATCTCAGCCCTGCCGCTGTCAGCCATGGAGTGAAGAAATGCAAGAGCTCCCACATCGTCATAATCAGGACCAAAATCGGTATCAAAAATTATTTTAACCTTTCCTTCCTTTTTATTTATGCATCCTGTTGTCAGAAGGAAGAAAAGTATTATCAGTAACGGATATTTCATCAGAATTAAATTATTTAAGGAAGTCTTCCCTTATGGGGCTGAAACTATCTATCAGCCTGACAAAACCGCTTATATTCTGAATGCAGTGAGGAACTCCCGGCGGAACACTGAAGAGATCACCTTTCGTCAGACGGTGTTTCTCATCACCAAGAAAGAAATAAAGTTCACCCTCTGCAACATACGTTATCTGCTCATGGGGATGACTGTGAGGTTTGTCGGGTTCAGCTGCGGGACCGTTGGTAAAATCGCAGACTACAGTCATGATTTTTTCAAGGTGTACTATCCTTCTTTCAAAAACCGGAGACATCTTTTCTGGTTTCATCTCACTCTCTGAATATACTGGCATGGCAATTCGTTTTTCCCAAATTTAAAAAAAGTAACAGGAAAACTGGTTTAAAGTGGGAGGAAATTAATCTGAAAACAATATATTTGAGAAAGAAGATATCCCCCCTTGAGGGGGGCTCGGGGGGTGTTAAAGTAAAAACATCCCCTGAACTCTTCAAAGAGGGAATAATATAATTTAAACTTATAGATATGAACAGAAACCTGTTTCTTTTATCCGTATTATCATTATTGCTTTTTTCCTGCGTCAGGGAGAAGCCAATCGAGAAAGTCATCGATAATGCGCTTGCAGCCTCTGCAGAGCAATACATGCTGATGTATAATGTGATGAAAGATAAGCCGGACCTTCTTCCGCGTACCATCGACACTACCGGAACCCTTGTCACCTCCAAATCGTCATGGTGGTGCAGCGGTTTCTTCCCGGGAACCCTCTGGTATCTATATGAGAATACCAATGATCAGAAGTTCAGGGATGCCGCAGCAGAGATGACAGCAAGGATAGAGAAGGAAAAATTCAATAAAGGAACTCACGACCTTGGCTTTATGCTCTACTGCAGCTTTGGCAACGGGCTCAGGCTTACTGGTGAGGAAAGCTATATGGAGGTGCTTATGACCGGCGCAGGATCGCTGGCCACTCGTTTCCGCCCGCAGATAGGATGTATCCAGTCATGGAACAGCAGGAGAGGGTGGCAGTGCCCGGTGATAATCGATAATATGATGAACCTCGAATTCCTGATGTGGGCATTTAAACACTCAGGCGATTCATCTTTCTATAATATTTGTGTAACTCACTCTGACACAACTATAAAGAATCATTTCAGACCCGACTTCAGCTCTTATCATGTAGTTTCTTATGACACGGTGACAGGTAAAGTGGAGAAGAGGCAGACACACCAGGGATATTCCGATGAGTCGGCCTGGGCCCGCGGCCAGGTGTGGGGACTCTATGGATATACTGTAATGTATCGTCTTACAGAACAGGAACGATATCTCGATCAGGCTCTGAAAATAGCAGATTTTCTGATCAATCATCCTAATTTGCCGGAAGATAAGATCCCCTACTGGGATTTCAATGCACCCGATATTCCAAATGCACTGAGAGATGCATCGGCAGGAGCAATAATGGCCTCCGCCCTCATTGAGCTCAGCGGTTTTGCTGGTCCTGAGAAGAGCATGATTTACAAGTCAATAGCCGAGAAGCAGATACGTAGTCTTGCCTCGCCTGAATATCTTGCCAGACCTGGTGAAAATGGCAATTTCATATTAAAACATGGGGTAGGGCATCTTCCCGGCAATAGCGAGGTGGATGTTCCGCTCACTTACGGCGACTATTATTTTGTTGAGGCTCTGATGCGGTATAAGAAACTGCTATAAGTCTATCATTGCTTTCATAACTCCATCGCGGTAGCCGGCAACCAGATCAAAAGCCTTTGCTGCCTCCGAAAGCGGGAACCTGTGCGTTACCATAGATGATGCATCTATTGTTCCATTATGCATCATTTCGATGGCTTCGCCTGTTGAGTCAACCTGCCTGCGGATAAACTGGATCATGATCTCACGCCGGCGAGTATTTTCTACGTTCACCGACCATCTTTCAAACTCCGGAATACCGACGACCATGATCTTTCCACCCGGCTTCATAATGTCGACAGCCTGGTC
>Ga0116171_10000999_pt1 | contig 29276 bp, 22 predicted proteins | sample AD_JPNHW2_MetaG_FD_89798 | JGI IMG/M metagenome (GOLD analysis project Ga0116171, IMG submission 89798) | Active sludge microbial communities of municipal wastewater-treating anaerobic digesters from Japan - AD_JPNHW2_MetaG | ecosystem: Engineered > Bioreactor > Anaerobic > Digestate | place...
CACCCGCGCCCTCGGCATCAACCGGCTCTTCCTGCTTGGATATCGCGATTCCGGGATGGCCGGCAGCCCCAGCAACCAACACCCCGACGCCCTGGCCGCGCGGCCGCTTGAAGAAATCGCCGGCCGGATTGAGGCCATCCTTGCCGAAGTGAAGCCCGACGTGGTGCTCACCTTTGACCCCGTTGGCGGTTATAAACACCCGGACCATATCCGCATCCATGAGGCCACGGTCTTGGCCTTTTTGAACGCCAGGAAAGCGCTGGACCCGGCCAACCCCCAGGGGCTCACCCGCCTCTTGTTCCACACCATGCCCAAACACATTTTCAAGCTGGGCATTTTCTTCACCCGCTTACAGGGCCAGGACCCGCGCAAAGCCGGGGCCAATGGCGATATCGACCTGGTAGATATCGCCTCGCAAGACTTCCCGACCCATTACGTGGTCAATTACAAACAAGTTGAAGCGCAAAAAAACAGCGCGGCCGCCTGCCACGCCAGCCAGGGTGGCGGCCTGCAGCCCAAAGGCGCGCTTTCCGTGCTTTACAAGGCCTTCGCCCGCCCGGAAGACCGCTTTATGCAGGGTTGGCCGGCCGTTGAAAAAAACCAAAAAATCAAACACGATATCCTTGAAAGTCGTTAACCATGCCAAGGCCCTCCTTACCCCCTCTCTTCCACGCCCATAAGGCGCGCGCGTCAAAAACTGCCATCATCCTCACCATTGTGTTCGCGTTGCTCCTCTCCGCTTGCACCGCTCCCAGCTCCACAACCCCCACCGCGACCCCCACCCTGACGAAGGCCCCGCCCAGCCCCACCCCCAGCCAAACCGCGCTACCCACCCAAACACCCACCCCCACCCCAGTTCCCCTGGCGCTCACCTTTTGGGCAGACCCCAGTTTACCTGATGATGTTCGTCACCAGGTCAGCCTGCCCCCGGGCGGCAGTTGGGTGGATAAAAGGGACCAGGCCACTTTCATCCTGGTGCCCAAAGCAAATAATGCGGATGGGAAGGTACTGGCGGAGACCGTGTGGACCTACGCGCTCGTCGCCCCCTTCCTCACCGTCCAGGATGGCGTGGATTCCATTGACCTGCAAACTACGCTGAGTGGCAAGGTACAGGAAGGCGCTGGCCTGCCCGTTCCCAACCTCCTGGTGCGCGAAGGCGATACCACCGCGCTTTTCCAGATGCTCGGCGTCTCCCCCTCAGCCACCGATAGCGCCAGTATGCTGCAATCCGTCCCCGGGGATTACTTCCAGCAGGCAAGCTACCCTGAAGACCCCGCCTGGGCGATTGTGCCCTTCGACCAACTTACCCCCACCTGGAAAGTGCTATCCGTGGATGGCGTCTCACCATTGGATATTCCCTACACCCCTGAAACATACGCGCTTCAACAGACCTATCAGCTGCAGCTAAACGACACCGTCACCCAGCCTCTGGATGAAAACCTGAAAGTCCAACTGGCCGGCGCGCTCCCCGCGCCCAACCGGGACCAAGCGCAACTGACCAGCCTGGTGATGACCGGCGTCACCGCGATGACCCGCGACACGGCGTTTGCCATGTACACCGAAGGCGTAACCTACCCGGCAACCGAGATTGGCGGCGTGCTCAGCTCCGCCGACCTGACGCACATCAGCAACGAGGTCTCTTTTTACGAGGATTGCCCCATCCCCAACCCCGACTACGCGGGCTTCATCTTCTGCAGCGATCCCGCCTACATGGAACTCTTGAAAGCAGTCGGCGCGGATATCATTGAGCTGACCGGCAACCACAACAACGACGTGCGCGCCTTATATAAGGTGGATTCAGTGCCCTACACGCTGGACCTCTACCGAAAGAACGGCATGCAATGGTATGCCGGCGGAACGGATTTGGCCTCAGCCCAGGCGCCACTGCTCATCGAAAACAAGGGTAACAAGCTCGCCTTCATCGGCTGCAACAGCTACGGCCCGGATATGGCCTGGGCGCGGGAGAATAGCAGCGGCGCGGCTCCCTGTGGGGATTTTGTTTGGCTCATGGATTCCATCCGGGATTTGAAAGCCCAGGGATACCTGCCCATCGTCACCTTCCAATACCAGGAAGACTACTACCGCACCGCCACCTCCAGCGCCAAACACGATTTTCGCATGGTGGCCGATTCTGGCGCGGTGATTGTCAACGGCAGCCAATCGCATGTCAGCAAGGTGATGGAGTTTTACGGCGGCGCGCTCGTAACTTATGGCCTCGGGAACTTATTCTTCGACCAACCCGGCTATTACATCACGTATTCAAGCATCATTCAGCGTCATTTCTTTTATAATAACAAGCACATCAGCACGCAGCTGATTACCATTGTGGTGGAAGAAACCGCCAAACCGCGCCTTATGACCGATATCGAAAGACAGGCGTTTCTGGAAGAACTCTTTACCGAATCGGAAGCGCTCAGGAGAGCCCAATGACATCGATCGGCAGTTATTCGAGTGAGCCCTTTTACACCATCAAGGCCGTTCAAACGCGCTCAGGCATAAAACCCGTCACTTTGCGCGCCTGGGAACGCCGCTATGACCTGCTCCAGCCGGCCCGTATGCCCAACGGGTATCGTCTCTACTCCGAACGTGATATCCAATTACTCTTGTGGGTCCAGCGCAAGTTGAATTCAGGTGTGAACATCTCCCAGGTTGTTTCTCAGTACAAGCAAATGCAAAGCAAGGGCTTGTGGCCGGAGAGCATCCAAACAGTGACGCGCGAAAAGCCGAAACAAAAGGCCCCCCGCCCGGCCCGCGATTACGCCGAAATGCTCTTTGGCGCGCTCATCGCGCACAACGAACAGCGCGCCACCCTGATTCTCGAGGACTGCCAGAAGTATTTTGAACTCCTCATTATTTTCCAGGAAATCATCCTCCCCGCGATGGAACTGATCAGCCTGGCCTGGTACCGTGGCGAGATTTTACTGGCCACGGAGCACATCGCCGCGAACTACATCAAGAGCCGGTTGATGGCCACCATGCAGAACCTGCCCCTGGTGAAAGAAGGCGCACTGATCCTGGTGGGCTGCGGGCCCGAAGAAATGAAGGAGTTGGAGCCGCTAATGTTTTCCATCCTGCTGCGCCAACAGGGTTACTTCGTGGAATATCTCGGGCCGGATTTGGACGTGGAGGACCTGCTGGATTATTCCGCATCCGTGCGGCCTCGCCTCATCTGCCTGACCATCCATGAAGAAAGCACAGCCTTTTTGCTCAAAAACTTCGCGGCGCAGCTGGCCGGCATCCGCGGTAAGCCCAAGCTCGCCTACGCGGGTAAATACCTGACCGAAAATGAAAAGGCCAGGCAGGAGCTGGGCGGTACCTGGTTGGGAAAGAACCTTTCAGAGTCCATGGAACGAATCAAGGTCTTCTTCTCAACCATGAACTAACCGCCACCAGCCCGCCCATAGGCAGCCGTCGCATCAATCCGCAAGCACCCTTCCTCAAATTAAGCCAAACGACACCCCTCACGGGGTGTCGTTTCTTGTTGTCAATTATGAGGGTTAGAACCCTTCCAATGTCACCAGGTCCGCCATCGGCTTCAGAAGCATGACCACGCGCTGCAGCAAACCCAGGCGGGTCTGCCTCACAGCTTCATCTTCTGCCATCACCAAAACCTTGTTAAAGAATGTGTTGATGGGGTCAATCAGTCCTCTCACCTGGCACAGCGCCGCCTCGAGGTCGGGTTTCGCGCGCAAGGCCTCTTCCGCCGCGCAAACCGCCGCGTGCAAAGCAAATTCTTCCGTTTCCTGCAGCTTCTCAGGGTTAACCGGGTAGGTCACGTCCAGGTCGCGCGTGATGCGGTAACAGCGGCTGTACGCCGGAAGCAGGTCGGTCCACACGGCATTAGCAACCCAGCGCGAGAGAATTTCCACGTTTTGCGCGGCCTTGGCCGGGTTATCGCTTTGCGCTTTTAGCACGGCGTCAACAACGTCATAACGCTTGCCTTGGTCAAGCAGCAAGCCGCGCAGTCGGGTTGCGATAAATTCCTGGGCCGCCTGCACAGTGCCAGCTGGGCTGGCCACAGGCAACAGCGCGGCAGCCTGCTCCAGGGCCCAGGTGAGGTTGAAATCAACCTTCTTTTCCACCAGGATTTGCACCAGCCCAAGCGCGCTGCGGCGCAAGGCGAAGGGGTCCTTGTTGCCCGTGGGTGCCAGGCCAACCGCGAACAAACCCACCAGGGAGTCCAGCCGGTCCGCGATGCCAACAGCGGTGCCAGCCAGGCTTTCCGGCAGCGTATCCTCGGCGTAACGGGGCAGATAATGCTCATAAATACCATCTGCCACAGCCTGGGGCTCCCCGGAGCAAAGCGCGTAATAGCGCCCCATAATTCCCTGGAGAGCAGTCATTTCCACGACCATCTCGCTGGCCAGGTCCGCCTTGCATAACGTCGCGACCCGCTCGGCAGTGGCCAAATCCCCACCTTCCAGTCCAACACGTCTGGCGATGGGTTCAACCAGCGACTGCAGCCGGTTGGTCTTATCCAGCATGGAGCCCAATTCCTTTTGGAAGGTCAGCTGACTGAGCTTGGGGACGAATTCTTCCAGTTTCTTATCCATGTCTTCACGGATAAAGAAATCCGCGTCCGCGAAGCGGGCATGCACAACCTGCAGGTTACCGTCCACCACCATTTCCGCGTCCTGGTCATCACCATTGCGCACCACAATGAAATAAGGTGATAGTTTTCCCGCGTCATCCAGCACAGGGAAGTAGCGCTGGTGCTTTTTCATCACGCCAACCAGCACCTCCGCTGGCAGGTTTTCCAGGTAACTTTTCTCGTAGGAGGCCAGCAGGGGCGTGGGTTTTTCAACCAGGTTGGTTACCTCATCGAGCAAAGCCGGGTCATCAGGCAGCGTCCCGCCGGTTTTTTCAGCGAGTGCCAGGGCTTCCCGCCAAATTTTTTCCCGCCGTTCTGCCTGGCTGAGGATGATGCCTTCCTCACGCAAGTACGGCTCGTAATCCGCCGCGCTTGCCAATATTTGTTCCGGAGTAGCGGAAAAGCGCAAGCCACGGGTCACACGGCCGGATTTCAAACCGGCGAATTCGAACGGGACAACCTCGGTGCCAAACAGCGCCACCAGCCAGCGCACCGGGCGCGAAAAACTCATGCCTGTGGCATTCCAGCGCATGGCCTTCGTGAACCGGATGCCAGCATACAGTCCCGGGAGCGCCTGGGCCAGGATTTCAGGCGTGGGCCGGCCAGGCTCATCAATTCGGGCAAAGACGTAAGGGTTACCCTCAAACTCGCGCACCTGGAGTTGCTCAACACCCACACCGCGGCTGCGCGCGAAGCCTTCAGCCGCCTTGGTGGGCTTGCCAGCCGCGTCAAATGCCCGGTCTGCCGGGGGTCCCTTCACTTCCAGCACCCGGTTATCCTGTTGGGATTGCAGCGATTTCACCCTGGCTGCCAATCGGCGGGGCGTTCCTTCCACGAAAAGCGCCGCGTAAGACAGGCGGGCGTCCTGCAGCAGCTGGGTGAGCGCGTCACGCAATTGGCTGATAGCAGTGTCCAAATCCGCCGTGGGGAGTTCCTCTGTGCCAATTTCAAGCAGCAGGTCAGCCGCCGGTTCCGCCACCTGCGCGGGTACTTCAGGTGCCAGGTCCAGGGCAGGTTGGCTGGTCTCCAGCCAGGGGTAGCCCATTTCCTTGCGTTGGGCCAGGTAGGCTTCCGAAACACGCCGTGAAAGGTCACGCATTTTGCCAAACAAGGCCTGCCTTTCGGTAAACCCGACGGCCCCGCGCGCGTCCATGATGTTGAAGGTGTGCGAACATTTAATGATGTTGTCGTAGGCGGGCAATACCAGGCCGCTTTCCAGGGCCAGATTGGCTTCAGAGGCGTAGAGGTTGAACATTTCGCGCATGCGGGTCACGTCAGCCACCTCGTAATAATAGGTGGAATGTTCCCGCTCAGCCACCTGGTAGATGTCACCGTACAAGCGCTGCCCATTCCAGTGGATTTGTTTGAAATCGCGCACTCTTTGCAGGGTCATCGCGATGCGTTCAAGCCCGTAGGTGATTTCGACCGAAGGGATATCGAGCACGATGCCCCCGGATTGTTGGAAATAAGTGAACTGGGTAATTTCCTGCCCATCTAGCCACACTTCCCAACCCAGCCCCCAGGCAGAAAGCGCGGGGGATTCCCAGTTGTCTTCCACGAAGCGAATGTCGTGTTGTTTTGGGTCAATGCCAAGCGCCAGCAGCGAATTCAGGTACAGTTCCTGCGGATTGCCAGGGTCCGGCTTGAGGATGACCTGGAATTGGTGGTGCTGCTGCAAGCGATTGGGGTTGACGCCGTAGCGGCCGTCATCCGGTCGAACCGAAGGCTCCACGTAGGCCACCTTCCACGGCTCCGGACCAAGCACCCGCAGGAAAGTGGAGGGATTCATGGTTCCCGCTCCTACCTGCGAATAATAAGGTTGACCAATCAGGCAGCCTTGGCGGCTCCAATAAGTTTGAAGATTAAAGATGATGGATTGAAAATCCAAAGGCGCGTTTGACGTGCTCATAACCTGTCCTCACTCTAAATTTAACAACGTGATTATACATCACGCCTCGGGGTCAGAACGGGGGATAAGTTGGACCGGAAAAGTAAAGGAAACAGGAGCCGGGCCGGAGCTCAGGAAATGGCATCCAAAAAGCCGGGCGTGCGCAGGCCATACTCCAGCAGGTAGGTCAGGTATCGTTCCATCAGCAACTTGAGGTTCTTCTCAATGTCATCCGGGATGACGCGCTCCTTCACGGCAGACCAGGGGCTGCGCTGAAAATGGCGCATGTACCGGAGCACATCCACGCTGACACGCCATGCAGTGGGGTCATTATCAGCACAATTTGGGCACAACGCCCCGCCCAGCTTCGCGGAAAAATACTGGTCCACCGGTTCAATTTTCTTGCCACAATGCACGCAACGCGTTAGTTCGGGGCGGAAACCAAGCGAATCCATCAGGGCAATCTCGTAGTAATGGACCACCGTGGTCGGGCTCGCGCCACTCTCCAGGCGGACGAGGGTGTCCACCAACAGGTGGTAAAGCTGTGGGTTATCGCTTTCAGCGTAGGTGAAACGGTCAAGCAGCTCAACCACGTAAGCCGCGTACGCGGTCAGCACCAAATCCGCGCGGATGCCTTCAAAGGTGCGGATGGCTTCAGCCTGTGTGACCACATCCAGGTTGCGGCCCTTGGCCAGGAACAGCGCCACCTGCGTGAACGGTTCCAGGTGACCGGCTTTCCTGGAACGAATCTTCCGAATTCCCTTGGCAATGACCTGGAATTTGCCCTTCTCAAGGGTATAGAGCGTCAGTAGCCGGTCCGCCTCCCCGTATTCCAGGTGGCGGATGACCACGGCCTGTGCCCGGTAGGTGCGTGCCTCGCTGTTCGCCATCGCGTTTTTCCAAAGATGGACGTGAGAACCTAAACCAGTAAATCCTCAGGCCCAAAAGAGCGGGGTAAAAGAACGCTGAGGTCCGTTTCCTCCACCAGGTTGCCTTCCTCATCAGCCAGCAGGATGGGCAGCTTCTTGCCGCCAAATTCCCGCATCACCTGCCGGCAGCCGCCGCAGGGAGAGCCGGCGCCCTTGGTCACCACCGCGATGGCCTGGATATGCCGGTTGCCCGAGGAAATGGCCTTAAATATGGCCACGCGTTCCGCGCACAACGAGGAGGGATAGGCGGCATTTTCAATATTGGCGCCCTGGTAGATTTGGCCATTCTCCGCCAACACCGCGGCGCCCACTGGGAATCTGGAATAGGGTGAATAGGATTGAGCGCGTGCTTCAATCGCTTCCGCGATGAGCTTTTGTTTCATTTCATCAGATAGCATTGTTTGTATCCCCTTCCGTGGGCTGGATTTCCCCAGATTTCAGGCAGACTTTCACCTTCAGGATGCGCCTGGCCACCACTTCTTCCACGATGAACTCCCCACACTCGTTAATCACAGCCTCGCCAGGTTGGGGTACATGCCCCAGCTCGCCGTAAATGAAGCCGCCCAGGGTGTCGGCGAATTCATCCGAAAGGTGGCAGCCGGTAATCTCATTAAACTCGTCAATCGTGGCTCGTCCAAGGAACAGGTAATCGCCATTTTCAAGCGATTGGAACAGCTGCTCCTCGCCTTCATCATATTCATCCCGGATTTCACCCACAATTTCTTCAACAATATCTTCAAGCGTGATGACCCCGGCCACCCCGCCATACTCGTCCACGACCAGGGCCATATGAATGCCACGGGATTGCATTTCCGTCAGCAGCTCATCCACTTTTTTGGCCTCCGGCACAAAATAAGCCGGCCGCAGCAACCTGCGCTGCATGGCGATGGTATCCGAGCCATCCACCACGCTCAACAAGTCCTTGGCATATAAGAGGCCAATCACGTTATCGATGGTGTCTTCATACACCGGAACGCGCGAGTGGCCAGCCTTGATGAACTCCTGGCGGGCTTCGCTGATGGTCGTGTTGATGTCCAGGGCCAGCAAATCCATCCGGGGAACCATGATTTCCCGGGCCATGGTGTCGCCAAACCGGAAGATGGAATAAATCATCTCCCGCTCGCCCTTTTCCAGGGTGCCCTCAGGCTGTTCCAGCTCCACCCAATCCCGCAAAGCTTCATCCGTTACAGCCAGGGTCAGTTTTTCCGCGTGGTGACCCAGCAGAGCCATCATCAGCCGACTGTACGGGGTAAAGAAGAAGTCGATGAGGGAGGCAATCCCGGTCCATCCAACGGCGGATTTCTCGGGTTTATCCAGGATGGCGCGTTCCACCAGGAACTCCATGGCGCTGATTGGCAACAGGGAAACCAACAGGGCCAGGATGATGATCCACAGCTGCTGAACCTCAAACACACGCATGAGCAGCAGGGTGATGGCACTCGCCAGCAGCATGTGTGCCAGCGCCAGGCCCAGGCGTAACGAGGTGCGCAGTCCTTGTTTCTCGAGTAATTTGATAGTGCGGTCCACCCGGACCTGGTCAGACTCGCGCAGGTTCAGCAGAAAAGGCAGCCGAACATGGGTAAAGGCGGATTTCGCGCCAGAGGCCAGTAAATCCCAAATCACCGCTAGCCCAACGAAAACCCAATAATAACTATTGTCTATCACGTTCTTCCTTTCGGGCAAACGGCCTGGCCGGTACGCCCACAACCAATCCCCCATCTGGCACATCGTGCGTAACGACCGAGCCAGCGCCAGTAGCGGCATCTTTTCCGATTTTTAACGGAGCAACCAGCATGGTATCGGAACCAATAAAGGTATTATCACCAATCTCCGTGGGGTTTTTGTGTTTTCCATCAAAATTGCAGGTGATGGTGCCCGCTCCGATGTTGACGTTTTTGCCAATTTGGGCATTGCCAATATAAGAAAAATGTCCCATCTTGGTATTTTCATTGAGGGTTGAATCCTTGACCTCGCCAAAGTTCCCAAGATGCACATGGTCCTTCAGCACCGCGCCTTTGCGCAGGTGACAAAAGGGCCCCATGCTGACGCAGTTGCCAATCTCAGCCTGCTCAGCGACCGAGTTTTGAATATGGCAGTTGTCGCCCACGTGGGTGTCGCGCAGGGTGGTATCGGGCCCGATAACGCAATTGGCACCAATTGTGGTGTTGCCGAGGAGGTAGGTGTTGGGCAAAATGACCGTATCCTGGCCAATGCGCACGTCAGTGCCAATCACGGTGCGATCGGGGTCATTGAGGGTCACTCCAGCCAGCATCCAGGCGGTATTGACCCGCTGGCACATGGCTTTTTCACACGCCGCGAGGTCAACCCGGTCATTGATGCCCAGGCCCTCCAGCGGATCGCTTAACACCACCGACTCAACCGGCCGGCCTTCAGCCACAGCCATCCCCACCAGGTCGGTCAGGTAGTACTCACCCTTGGGCGAGACTTTGAGCTGGGCCAGGTGCTCCCACAGCCATTCCGCACTGAAGCAGTAAGCGGAAATGTTATATTCCCGGATGGCAAGCTGCTCAGGTGTCGCAACCGCTTCTTCAACTATTGCCACCACACGCCCGGCATCATCCCGCACAACTCGCCCAAACCCGCGCGGCACATCCCCGATAACGCTGGCCATAGTTAGCACGGCGTCCTGCTCGCGGCGCGTCGCCAGGATTTCGCGAAGAGTCCCCTCACGCAAAAGCGGCATGTCCGCGAAGGTGACAAGCACCTCATCCGCTTCGCCCTCCAACAGCGGCTGGGCGCAGCGTACGGCGTGGCCTGTGCCAAGCTGTTCAGCTTGTAAGGCAAAGCGCGCGCCTTCGCCAAAAGCGGCCACCACTGCGGATACAACCGCCTCCGCGCCGTACCCAACCACCACCACGGGCGGCAGGTCAGCTAGCGGTTGGACGGCAGCCAGGGCATGCAGCACAATCGGCTTGCCCAGCACGGGATGCAACATCTTGGGCAGCGCTGAACGCATACGCTTGCCAAGGCCGGCAGCGAGCAAAATGGATGCGGTTTTCATAAATTACCTCGGGATGTCAGGACACACGAAAAACTTTCCCTCACGCGGCTTGTCGTGTTGGCTGAATGATCAGGGTCGTCAGTATCGTTTTCCGTCATCGAATAAGGCTGGGGCACCTGGATTCGAACCAAGATCCACGGATTCAAAGTCCGGTGTGCTGCCGTTGCACCATGCCCCAGAATTTGCAGCGGTTATTTTAACATAGAATCAGGATTACGAGGCGGGAGATCCAAGCTGTGTCTACAAAGCTCGTTTAGCGTCTGGTCCAGGCAGGCTCACTTTTTACCAAGAGATGTTCACGCTGATTTTTCGGGGATACTTATTCTTCCGGAGGCTGGTACTTCCGGGGACCATCCAGTTCCTTCATCTCCCCGGTGTACACGTAGATGATGCGTTCACAGATGTTGCTCACACGGTCGGCCAGGCGTTCCAGGTTGTGGGCCACCCAAATGAGGTAATCCACGTTTTGGGCGTAAGACATATCCTTAATCATCAGGGAAACCAACCGCGAACGTATGTCGTTATAAAGGCTATCAACGGCATCATCCCTGTCCGGGATTTGGCGGGCAAATGCCACGTCCTTGTTGATGAACGCGCTCAACGAGTCATTGAGCATGCTGAGCCCCATCACCGACATCCTCTTCAAGTCGGATATGACGCTCCGCAGGCAATCCTCGCGCGTAATCAGCAGTTGAATCTTACAGATTCCCTTGGCATAATCCCCGATACGTTCCAATTCGGTGATGATTTCCAAAATGGCAGCCAAAAAGCGCACATCCCGTCCCACGGGTTGCTGGGTTGCGATGAGCACAATGACGTCGTTTTCAATCTGGTATCGCCGTGCGTTTATTTCTTCATCATTCGCAATCACCTGCCCAGCGACTATCGAATCCATGCTGCCCAACGCGTCGATGGCGTTATGCACAGCCTCGGAAACCCTGCTTGCCAGCAAGAGCGTGTCATCTGTCATTTTCTGCAAGTGGTTGTCAAACGTGTTCCGTGAAAAGTTCATGTCCAGGCTTCTTTCTGTCGCTGCTTTAGCCAAACCGGCCGCTGATGTAGGCCTCAGTTTTAGAGTCAGAAGGGTTGGTGTACAGCTTTTCCGTCTTATCATATTCAACCAAAATGCCGGAGCGGTCCTCATCCATTGTGAAAAAAGCTGTGTAATCCGAAGCCCGGGCTGCCTGCTGCATGTTGTGCGTGACCACAATGATGGTATATTCATCGGCCAACTCCCGCATCAGTTCCTCAATTTTTAACGTCGCGATTGGGTCAAGCGCGGAAGCAGGCTCATCCATCAGGATGATTTGGGGCTGCACGGCAATGGTCCGGGCAATGCACAACCGTTGCTGCTGGCCGCCGGAGATGGACAGACCGCTCTGATGCAGCTTGTCTTTGACCTCGTCCCACAGCGCTGCTTTGCGCAAACAGATTTCCACCCACTCATCCATGGAGGGCCTTCCCAGGCCGGGCTTGAACCCATTGATGCGCGCGCTCCATGCTACATTCTCATAAATGCTCTTGGGAAACGGATTGGGCTTTTGGAATACCATGCCAATGCGTTTTCGCACCTCAACTGGGTCCACGTTTGGGGCGTAGATGTCCTGGCCCAAAAAATCCACCTTCCCCTCGGTATGACATGAAGGGATGAGTTCATTCATGCGGTTTAGGGAGCGCAACATGGTCGACTTGCCGCAGCCAGATGGCCCAATAAAGGCGGTGACCTTTTTCTGCTTGATGGCGATACTGACGTTCTTTACCGCCCTGAACTTGTCGTAGTAAATATTCAGGCCAGAAACCTCAATGGCATTTTCTGAGTTGTTGGGTGAATCCATCTTTTTACTTTCGATAACGATTTCTCAAAACAATGGCAAAGCTGTTCAAAGACAGCAATAAAATCAATAAGACCAGGATGGCCGCCGCGGCAATGTGCTGGAACACCGCCTGAGGTCGGGAACTCCATTGGTAAATCTGGATGGGCAGCGTAGTAAACCGCGAAAAAACATTGTTCGGGTCAAACGTGATGTACGTTGCTGCCCCAACCACCACCAAAGGTGCTGTTTCGCCGATGGCCCGTGAAATGGCCAAAATGGTGCCAGTGAGGATGCCTGGCATGGCGTTCGGCAACACATGGTACCAAATGGTCTGCCACTGGGTGGCCCCCAGGCCATAACTGGCCTGCCTCAGGGTATCAGGCACCGCTTTGACGGCTTCCTGGGTGTTGATGATGATGAGTGGCAAAACCAGCAACGCCAGCGTCAGGCCGGCGGAAAGCAGGGTCCGACCATTTTCACTTCCCCCGCTGCCCAACCCAAAGGCCGCGCCGCTGGTAATCACGGAGAGCGTCCGGACAAAAATCGCCAGCCCCAGCATCCCATAGATGATGGAGGGAACGCCCGCCAGGTTGTTGATGTTGGTTTGAATCATGCGGTTCACCCAGGTGTCCCGCGCGTATTCCTCGAGATACAGGGCCGCTCCCACCCCCAGCGGAAACGCGACCAGGATGGTGATGAGGATGGACCAGATGGAACCCAACAACGCCGTTCGAATGCCTGAGGCAAGCGGGTCTGATGACTGCGTGGTTTTCAACAAGTTGAAATTCAACCAGGACTTGAACTGAAGAAGCGCGTCAGGATGTAGCTCCGCGGCTTCTGCTTTGATACGGTTGCCATGGAAAATCGACTCCGTTAGCAACCACGTTTCCTGCACCTCTGGTTCCAACACCTCGGTGTAGACCAGGTTCACCAGGTCAGATTTCGCGCGTGTCTCCATTGGCTCGCTGGCGTTGAGCGTGTTGTATCGGCCGGTGGTCAGGTTTTGTTGAAGGAGGGTCACCAACTCGGCCTTGTCCAGCTCCTCGAGTGAGTGTCCATTGCTGACCAGGGAAGCAATGGGGGTTTTCGTCTCGATGGCCACGTAACCCACGCTTTGGTTGATGAGCGTTCCAACCAAAATAACCAGGAAGACGACCGCGATGGCGGTGGTTACAAGGAAGAGCGAACGCCAAACCTTGCTCAAAGCCTGGCGGCCGGGCAGGTTAACTGAAAAATAAGGCTGATACCCGGGTTGATTCATTCGTATTTCCTGCGATACTTGCGTACTATTCTTTGGCTGATAACGTTCAAAGTGAGCGTGAAGAAAAACAACAGGATGGCAATCGCGAATAGGCTGTTGTAGTCGATGGAGTCGTAACTCAAATCCCCGCCCGATATACGCACGATGTGCCCGGTCATGGTTTCAGCTGATTTAAACGGGTTAAAGGTGAAATTGGGGCCGGCGCCCGCTGCCATGGCGACGATCATCGTCTCCCCTACCGCGCGGGAGAATGCCACGATGACTGCCGCAGCAATACCGGAAATCGCGGCAGGCAAAACAATTTTCACCACGGTTTCAAACTTCGTCGCTCCGAGAGCATAAGAGGCATCCCGCAGGGATTGAGGTACCGCGGAGAGCGCGTCCTCGCACATCGATGCCACCAGCGGGAGGATGAGAATTCCCATCACCAGCCCGGCGGAGGCTGTGTTGTAAATGTTGACCACGTCCACGCCAAAAATCTGGCGCAACAACGGCGTCATGAACGTCAGCGCGAAGTAGCCATACACAACCGTGGGTATGCCTGCCAACACTTCCAAAACGGGCTTAAGCACCTTGCGGACACGTGGTGTGGCGTACTCGCTCAGGTACATGGCCACCCCCAAGCCCAACGGCAAAGCCACCATCATGGCAAACAGGGTCGTCATGAATGTGGCGTTCACCAGCGGAAGAATGCCAAACTCCTGTGCCTGGGGTTGCCATACCGTGCCAGTGAAAAATTTCCAGAGATTCACTTGCGGATTGGAAAAGAAGAGCAGGGCCTCGCTTCCAACTTCATAAATAATACCGACGGTAATTAAAATGGAAAAGAAACCACAGAAAACCAGGAAAGCCTTGATTAGGATTTCAGCTGGGCGTGAATGTTTCGAGAGGTCCATGCTTTGCCATTAATCCGATGAAGGGCTCGCTCTGGGCGAGCCCTTCACTGAGTAATCAATGCTTATTTGAGCGCGTCCGCGAGGGCCTGGGCTGAGGCGTTAAGCGCCTCCGCTGAAGCGGGGAAGTAACCAACTTTACCAATTTCGTCATTGACGTAGGTCAAAACAAAGTCGAGGAATTTGGCAACCTGCGGTTTCGATTTCAGGATACCAGCATCGGAGTACATGAACAGGGGCCGGGCGAGGGCATATTCACCACTCTCAGCGGTTACCTCGGTCGGGGTCACACCTTCCACCGCGACGGTCTTCAACTTGGATTTGTTTTCCACGTAATACGCGAAGCCAAAGTAACCGATGGCATACCTGGAGCCTTCAACGCCCAGCACCAGCACGTTGTCATCTTCCGAGAACTGGATATTCGTGGCATTCAGGATGTCCGTCTTGCCGGCTTCCAGGTCAGCCTTTCCTTCCGCGTTCTTGTTCAGGGGACCCATAACCACTTCCACGAAGTAGTCAAAGGTGCCAGAGTCAGTCCCGGGGGAGAAGCGCTGGATGGGCTCATTTGGCCATTCAGCCCGAACTTCAGACCAATTGGTGACCGTGGATGAGAAGATTTTGCCCAGCTCTTCCTTGGTAACGTCGGTCAGGAAGTCGTTTTCGCTGCTGACCACGATGGCAATTGCGTCGGTGCCAACTCTAAACTCGATTGGGGCTCTTCCGATGGCCTTGCAGGATTCGACTTCTGAGTCCTTGATTTTCCGGGAGGCAGTGGAAATGTCAGTCTCACCAGCCACGCAGAAGCGCTCAAAACCAGCGCCCGAGCCGATGGAGGAAATGGTAATCTCCCCGGCGAAGCCTTCTTTTTCATATCTTTCGGCCATGGCCTCGGCCAGTGGGTAAACCGTTGAACTCCCCGCGACCACGATGGTCCCGGTCATGGCGGCATCGGGGGTTGGGTTGGAAGGTTGCTCAACCGTGGCGGGGACACTTGTCGCGGCAGGGCCATTTGTCGCGGCCGGCGCGGCGCATGCGCTCAAAGCCATGGACAGCGCTAACAGGACAGCAAACAGGGTAACTAACTTGCGATTCATCAATTCTTCTCCATGATTAGTTTTCGATTTTCTTACACTGAAAACTATATCAGGCAGAGATTAAAACCCTGCAAGGGCAGGGTTTTGTGAATCTCAAGGTTATATTAACAACTAGTTAATCAGCGGGATGGTAAACGCGAACACACTGCCTTCACCCAGCTTGCTCTCAGCCGTAATCCTGCCCCCCTGCGCCTCCACCAGGTGCCTGGCCACCGCCAGTCCCAAGCCAACGCCTTCACTACTGCGGGATTTGTCAGCCTTAAAAAACCGTTCAAAAACGTGCGGCAGATCGGTTTCAGCAATACCCTGCCCTGCGTCCCGGACCTCGTAGTGCGCGAATGGGCCTTCCTGCGTCACACTGACCGTAATCTGACCGCCCTGGTGGCTAAACTTAATCGCGTTGTGAATAAGGTTGATGAGGATTTGTTCAATTCGCGCTTCATCCCCACGGATGAGAGGCTGGTCGCCACCACACTTGACAACCACGTCCAGGTCCTTTTGTTTGGCCTGTAACGCCAGGCGTTCACAGGCGTTTTTGATGGGTACACACGGTTTTATCGGACCCAGGTCCAGGGTCAGCCGCCCGGATTCAACCTTTGAGAGGTCCAACAGCTCATTAACCATGCCATTGATTTTGTCGGCTTCGCCATTGATTTGCTGCAAAAAATGCTGGGCGGTTTCCGGTTGCGCGATTGCGCCGTCAAGAAGCGTCTCACTCAACAACTTGATGACCGACAGGGGGTTCCGCAATTCATGCGAGACGTTGCTCACAAATTCCCTGCGCAGGCTCTCCGCCTGCTTCTGAACAGTGAGGTCCTGGAAAAGCAACAGGTACATTCCTGGCAGGTAGGTGCGCGTCGGGATGGCAGTTCCCTTGATGAACTGCCGGGTTTTGTTGATTTCAAACACCTGGGTTTGCTCATTATCAGCCGCCATGGCCGACTGCAACAGCTCCACGGGTTGATGAAGCCGAATGACCTCAATCAGCTTTTTTCCTTCAACCGCCAAAAGTTCCACATCAAACATCTTCCTGGCGGCCTTATTCATCACATGGATGGCCATGTCCTCGTCCACCACCACCACGCCGTCGCTCATTTCCTGCAGGATGGCTTCAGTCTTGCCCTTTTCTTCTTCCAGGCGTTGGATTTTCTCCTGGATGGCGTTGCTCAGATGGTTGAACGATTGGGTAAGCAATGCGACCTCACTCTGGTTTTTCGCGAAACTCGCCGGCTCCTCCGTGCTGATGGGCGTAATCTTCCGCACAGCCTGGGTCAATTCGCGGACGGGCTTTGAGATGCGGTTTGAGATGAGGAATGCCAAAAATACGGCCACAAAAGCAACGCCCAGGGCCAGCCAAACCAGCGTAGCCCTCAGGTGGCTGATGTCTGCCTGCAGCGCCTGTAATGGGACGGCCAACCGCACGTAGCCCAACGGCTCCCCACCAGACCGTACCGCCCGGGCTGAGTAAAACATGTCAAAACCCAGGGTATGACTGAAGCGGATGCTGCTTCCCGTCCCCGCCTGAAGAGACTCCACGATTTCAGGCCGGTTAAGGTGGTTATCCATCCGGCTGGGGTCTTCTTCTGAATCTGCCAAAACCACGCCCTTGGGGTCCACCACGGTAATGCGCGCTTCGAGCAATATCGCCCAACGGTCGACCTTGGTCTGCAACTCAGCGCCGCTCAAAGGGGCGGCAGGTTGGTTGTAAATCTCGTCGGCAATCAAGTTGGATTGGAACGCCAAATTGCTTTCTGTGCGGGCAAGATACGATTGCCGCAGTTTCCAGGCACTAAAGCCAGCCACCGCTGCCATCATCACGATTATCAGCACCACGAAAGGGACAGTTATTTGCCAACGGATGGATTTCATGGCCTTATCTTTCGAACCGGTAACCTGAACCCCGCACCGTCACAATGCGTTTAGGTTTTTGGGGGTCTTCTTCAATCAGTTCCCTCAGCCAGTGGATGTGTACATCCACGGTGTGCGTGTCGTCGATATAAGTCCACCCCCAAACCTCTTCCAGGAGGTGCTTGCGAGTGAGCGCCTGACCTTGATGTTGGACAAGGTAAACCAAAAGCGCGTATTCCTTTGGCTTCAGGTTGATTGGGCTGCCCCTCAGGGTCACTTCCTGGCGCTCCAGGTCCATAACCAGGTCCCCAAACCGAAACACCTGTTCCGCATTCTCACCCACCTTCGTTTCGGCAGCCCGGTTCAAGACCATGCGCTCGTGCCGTAAATGGGCTTTTATCCTTGCCAACAACTCCCGCATGCTAAAGGGTTTGTTGATGTAATCATCAGCGCCAATTTCCAGCCCCACCACCCTGTCAATTTCTTCCACCCGGGCGGTAAGCATCAGGATGGGGCAGCTCATTTCATCACGGAGAATGCGGCAAACCTGGAAGCCATCCAGCCCCGGCAGCATCACATCCAACAAAATCAGGTCCGGCATGGCACCGCGGGCAGTCCCAATGGCACTGGGGCCGCTGTCGGCCCAAACCACCTCATAGCCATGGCTTTGGAGATTGAAAACCAAGCCTTCCCTGAGCGTGGCGTCATCTTCAACAACCAGGATTTTTGCCATGCCGGCATTATAGCATGCCGATTTGGCCTCTTGCATCACTCTGTTAAAGCTGATTCAGCTGCAATTAGGAGCTGAACAGGGGGTCTGAGAGAAAACATTGTCAGCATGGTGAATGCATGCGCTTTGTTGGTTTAAAGACAAAACGGCGGAAGGGTCTCCTTCCGCCGTCTGTAATGTGAAAACGAATGGCCTATCTGAACCAAACCTTGGTCATGAATAGGATTAATGCCGCCCAGGTAACGCCAAACACCGCCACGATGGCCAGCCCGGCCAGAACGGCGCTAAACGTATATGAACGGCTTTCGGCCGGCGACATTTGGTAAGTCTGGCCGCCAGCGCTTAGCTTGAGGGCGCGTTTTTCCGAACGGGCGTGGCGGTCATGCCAGGGCATGCCGGCGACGTCCATGTCGCAAATTACGCGACCGTCATCGTCACTATACTGCTTCGGTTGTTTCTTCATTGAGTGCCTTCCTGTCATTGTACAAATGGCATTTCACCATATGACCGGGCTCATACTCACGCTCGAGCGGCACCACCGTCTTGCAGATTTCCATAACTTCCCGGCAACGGGTGTGGAACTTACAACCCTTGGGGGGATTGGCGGGCGAAGGAATGCTGCCTTCCAGGATGATGCGGTTGCGCTTGCGCGACGGGTCCGGAATGGGGGCCGCGCTGAGTAGAGCCTGGGTGTATGGGTGCAGCGGGTTTTGGAACAAGGTTTTCTTGCTGGCATGCTCCACCAGGTCGCCCAGGTACATCACGCCTACCTCGTCCGAGATGTGCTCCACGACCGACAGGTCGTGGGAAATAAACAAGTAAGCCATGCCGTGGGATTTCTGTAAATCCTTGAGCAGGTTGATAATCTGCGCCTGGATGGAGACATCCAAGGCAGAGACGGGTTCATCGCAAACCACGAAATCGGGGTTCAGCGCGAGGGCGCGGGCTATGCAAATGCGTTGGCGCTGACCGCCTGAGAATTCATGCGGGTAGCGGTCCTTGTGGTAAGGCTGCAGACCGCAGGAGCGCATGATGTCATCAAGATAATCTTCAAATTCGTTTTCGGGAACAATATTGTGTTCGCGCACCGCTTCGCCGATGATTTCACTCACGGGCATACGCGGGGAGAGGCTGGAGTAAGGGTCCTGGAAGATAATTTGCATGCGGGGGCGCAGGTCACGCAGTTGCTGATGGTTGATACCAAAGATATCGACGCCATCAAAAATGACATCGCCGCTCGTCTTTTGGTTCAGCCGTAGAATGGTCTTGCCAATGGTGGTCTTCCCGCAGCCTGATTCTCCCACCAGGCCAAGCGTGTTGCCACGCTTGATGGTAAACGTGACGCCATCCACGGCCTTCACATTCCCAACAACGCGTTGCATCAGGCCCGCCTTAATCGGGAAATACTGCTTCAGGTCCCGCACAACGAGCAGGTCTTCATTTTCCTGAACCGGAGTATTGGTTGTTTCCATAACTTGTTGCATGGTTATACCTCTGCCTCTGCCTCAATGTAGTGATAACAAGTCACCATATGGGTTTTGGTTACATAGATTTCACGGGGATACACACCGTCGCATACGGGCATGCGCCGTTCGCAGCGGTCTTTAAAATAGCAGTAGTCAGGCATGTTAATCGGGTTCGGAACATTGCCCGGGATGCTATACAAGCGGTCAACCGTCTGGTTGACAACAGGCTTTGAAGCCATAAGGCCCACCGTGTAAGGATGCAGCGGGTTATGGAACACTTCAATGGCCGTGCCTTTTTCCACGATCCGACCAGCGTACATCACCACCACGTAATCGGCCATCTCGGCAATCACACCCAGGTCGTGCGTAATGAGCATGATGCTGGAGTTTATTTTGTCCTTCAAATTACGTAAAAGGTCCAGGATTTGAGCCTGGATGGTGACATCCAGCGCCGTGGTAGGCTCATCCGCGATAATCAGCCGTGGGTTGCAGGCCAGCGCCATGGCAATCATGACGCGTTGGCGCATCCCACCGGATAATTCATGCGGGTACATGTTATACACGCCGGTGTTATTGGCGATGCCCACCATGTCAATCATCTCGAGCGAAAGGTTCTTCACCTGCTCATCGGTCATGCCCGGGTTGTGCAGCTTAATCACTTCGTCAATCTGATCACCCGCCTTAAATACGGGGTTCAGGCTTGTCATGGGTTCCTGGAAAATCATCGAAATCTTGCTGCCACGGATGGTTTCCATGATGTTGGTGGGGGTTTTGGCAATATCGTAAGCCTTGTCTCCCGCGTTGAAACGGATGGAACCTTCCACGATTTGGCCCTGTGGCCGTTGAACCAGTTGCATGAGCGACAGGCTGGTGACTGATTTACCACAGCCAGACTCGCCCACCACGCCAACGGTCTTTCCCTTGGGGACGTCAAAGGAGACGCCATCCACGGCTTTTACCGTGCCAATATCCGTAAAGAAATACGTGTGCAGGTTGTCAAACTCCACCACGTTGTTTGGGTCGCGCATTTCCACCAGGTATTCGCTTTCAGGAACATTTCTGCGCTTGCGCTTCCGTTCAATGGCGTCCGTTATGCGTCGATTTTCGCGCGTGATTTTGGCTGATTCACGTGCGCTGATGTGAATGCTATCCTTCTCTTTGGGTTTTCCTTCAATGGAATCATGAACTGATTTCTTGTTGTTAGCCATTCTTCTTTCCTATCTCTTCATCTTGGGATCAAAGGCGTCACGCAGGCCATCGCCAACAAAGTTGAAGCCCAAAACGGTAAGCAGGATAAGCAAACCTGCTGGGATCCACATGAACCAATAGTTGGTCATCACATAGGCATCGGAGGCGACGTTGATGATGCTACCCCAGGAAGCCAGCGGGTACTTAACCCCAAGCCCCAGGAAGCCAAGCGTGGCTTCGGAGATAATGACACCACCCAAACCAGCTGTAGCCTGGACAATCAAGAGGGGCATCACGTTCGGAACCAGGTGGCGGAAGATGCGCCGGCTGGTGCGGATGCCCGTGGCTTCAGTCGCGACCATGAAATCCTGTTCACGCAGAGACAGGATTTGACCGCGGACCACGCGCGCGACCCCGGTCCAACCCAGGATGCCAAGCACTGCCATCAGCAGGAAAATACGCACCATCGGCTCCACTTGCAGCGCGTCCATCACCGAGCCAAAAATCAGCACCATGGGATAGAAAGGAATGCTGTTGAATAGGTCGACAAAACGCATCAGCGCGGTGTCCACCCAGCCACCAAAGTAACCGGAGATGCCGCCTACGATGACCCCAATGACGACTTCAAGGAAGATAACCACAAAGCCAACCAGCAGGGATACGCGACCGCCGTACATCAGGCGGGTCATCAAATCCATGCCGTTATTATCAAGACCCAGGGGATGCTCCAGGGACGGCCTTTCGTACATGCGGATGAGCTCGATGGGGGTATCCCGCTTGATGTTATAGATGGTGTTAACCCGAACAATGGTGTAATTCACGTCCGTCCCGGTTTCATCCTTGAATGTGAACCGGTCCTGGCGGTTGTTTATGGTCTCACGGATAACCCGCTTAAAGTCCACAGGCAAAAAGTTGGCCTGGTCCACAGGGTTCACGATAATGTCCGAAACTTCAGCATAGGCTTCGCCCGCGCTGTTGTAAATGGTGGAAAGCCCACCTTCTTCAACCAGCTTGTACACCTGGCCATTAACATCAAAGGTCTTTTTATCCTGGATGATGGCCATGATGCTGCCTAACTTGAAGGCGAAGGAGTTCACGTTCGCGGTATCCGCCGGCTTATAGGCATCAAACACAACCAGGGAAGCCAGAGCAATATCTTTGGCGGTGGATATCTGGGTGGCCTTAAGTTTCGGCACAAGGTAGTACGTGACGCCATCCACCACGAAACTGGTTTGGTTGTTGTCTTTGGCTTTTTTATACATCTCAATCAGAGCGTCCGACAGGGTAGCCCCGTTGACGGGATTTACCCTGCCAAGGAGTTCTTCTGCCACTGGTTCAAGCCGCAACAAACGGTAGGTGCTCTCAGATTCCTTGGAGATGGAAAACGTGTTGGCACCGGAGGTGAATGTGGATTGATTCTTCCCAATCGCCAGCAGAAATTGCGCCCGATCACCAGGACCAAACGCTTCTCCGTCGGCAACGTTATAGCGGAGCTCGGTGTTATACGTGGCGCTGGCGTATTCCTTGGACATGCTGCCAATGCCTTTAAAAACCTGGGTCTGCTTGTAAGGAGAAAAAAAGGGGCCCAGGAAGGCGAAGATGAACATGACCACCAGGATGCCCAGCCCGATGACGGCCAGCCGGTTGCGGATGAATCGCTTGAACACCAGCATGCCAGGTGAAAGCACCTTGAGACGTCGCGCGTCATCAAGCGCCATTTCTTCGGTTTCAACTTCGGGGGCGGGTGCCACAGCGTCTTGCTTTTCTGTAATCTTGTCGTTGTCAGTCATGTGTCACCGCCATCAGTTCACTCTGACGCGGGGATCAACCACCGCGTACATGATATCCGCGACCAGCAGACTGACCTGGGTCAGGATAATCAGGAAAGTTGTATAGAACATCGCGAAGGGAATATCCCCACGCGTAATCGCCTGGTAAGAGATAAAACCAATACCCGGTATCTGGTACAGGGTCTCAGTGATGAGCGCGCCACCAAACATGCTGGGGAGCAGGTAACTCAAGTAAGACACCAACGGTATAAGGGTATTGCGGAACGCATGCTTATTAATGACCACATTTTCGGATAAGCCTTTTGCCCGGGCTGTCCGAATGTAATCCGAGTTCAGAACTTCAAGCATGTTGGTTCTGGTATAACGCATCAGTCCACCGATGGAAAGCATCATCAGGGTGAAAACTGGCAAAACAAGATGGTAGGCTTTATCGAAGAATTGCTGTATAGGGGTCATCGTGGAGAAGAAACGACCCGTCAGGCCATAAAGGTCAAACCATCCCAGCTTGATTGAAAACACGTATTTCAGGATGGTTGCCAGGAAAAACGTGGGCAAGGATATGCCCATCAGGGCGAACACCGTTATTGCGTAATCTGCCCTGCTGTATTGCTTGGTAGCTGCCATTATGCCAAGCGGTATTGCTATCAGCACCTCCACCAGGAGCGTGATGATATTCATGATGAATGATATCCAAACAACATCGTTGAATTTTTGTATGACAGGAACTCCGTAATGCCAGGAGTCACCAAAATCACCCCTGACGGCACTCCCAAGCCAGCCGACAAAGCCAGGAATAATTCCCTTATCGAGGCCGTAAACCTGGTTAAGCTGATCCAGCCATTCCTGGTAGGTCTTGGTGCTCAACGGGTTGGTGGCACGTTGCCGGGCGATGGTTTCCACGTAGGAGGTTGGCAAGGCGCGAATAACGGAGTAAACCACCATGGCCCCAAAAAATGTGATAAAGATGCCGAGAAACAATCTCCTCAGGATAAAATTACGCATGCTGTTCTCTCATTCTAAGGCAAACTTGGTATTACCAGTCAGTTTGATAGAAATGGTGAGCCCACCCAACGGTGGGCTCACTTTTAGTGACTTAACTTACCAACACACCGTCTGTTAGTTCATCTCAAGGAGTTCGATGTCGTTCATCCAACCCCAGAAGGTGGTGATGTCAGGTGTGACGGTGGAGATGTTGACACGCTCAGTGCTGAACACGGTGCAGTTCTGGCGCTGATAGTTCGGGATTTCCACAGCCCAGTCGATGATGATATCGAGAGCCTGCTTGTAGATGGCCTTGCGGTAGTTCTGGTCATCAGACTTGCGGGCATCGAGGATCAGCTGATCGAGCGTGGCATCCTGGATATGATAGTGGTTCGAATCGGTGCCACCCATACCAACGATGTTGGTGCTGTAGTAGATTTGGTACATATCAGGATCAATCGTCGCGCCCCAGGCCGCTGTCCAGAGTTCCTGGGTACCGGCATCCAGGGAGTCCCACAGGATGTTGGTGTCAGCGGGGTCGTTGATGATCAGTTCAATACCAATCTTGGCCAGGGATTCTTTCGCGCCGGTAAGAACAGCGAACGCAGGATGATCGCCAGTACCGCCACCAGGAACGATGACTTCGTAGGTCAGCTTGGCGCCCTCAGGGGCAGCGGTTGCTTTGCCATCGGTCACGGTGAAGCCTGCGGCCTCGAGGAAGGCCAGGGCGGCCTTTTCGGCAGCAGCGTAGCGCTCTTCGGGGGTCATTTCCGCGGTGTAGATGGGATTGCCATCCACGTCGGTGGAGAAGGCGACCTTGTAGTCTTCATCAGTCGGCTGGGGAGCAGCCCAGGAGGTGTTGGAGATTGGGTAGTTGATAACGGAGGCAGCTTCGCCGTAGTAGCTGTCGATGGCCACAGGGCGGTAAACAGCCAGAACGGTGCCAAGGGCCTTGCGCAGGTTCTTGGAAGCATCGGAGCCGGGTTCGCCAGCAACGTTCACGGTATCAGCATTGATGCCAATGTAACCATAACCAAGGTTGTCGACCTTGATGGTGGTGATGACATCGCCGGTGATTTCGCCATTGCTGTTGTAGGAAGCAACTTCCTCGAAGCGGGCGCGGGTACCACTCAGTTCGCCACCATCAACGGTGCCGGTTTGGACACCAGAGGGGACGTCAGCGGAGACGGTTTCCTTGAATTGGATTTCGCGGATCTTGGGGCAGCCACGATAGAAGTACTCATTGGCTTCGAAGTAAACGACTTTGTTGTCGTACTTGATGAACTTGTAAGGACCAGCGCCCATGGGGGTGGCGGTCAGGCTTTCCTGTTTGGACAGGTCACCAAAGTCAAAACCAAACTTGTTGTTAGCATAATCGTACTTGGCAACATCACCGTAGTAGTGCAGTGGGGTGATGTTCAGGCCAAGGATGGAGTACACAGCGGGAGCGGAGAAACCGTTCAGGGTCACTTCAACGGTGTAGTCGTCAACTTTGACGATACCGGAGATGTTCGGAACACCCTTGCCACCCATGCTCTCGTCCATAGGACCCCAGTAGCCAATGAAGGCACTGTTGACATTACCAAGAATATCGGTTCCGTTGGGGGATTCAACGCCGGCGTAGGCAGCAACATCGCCTGCGTAGGCAGCATAGGTCTCATTGTAGTAGTCTTCGATGGTGGGGAAGCTGGTGGCCAGGTCCCAGGTCTTGCCGGATGGGGCAGTCAGGACGCCATCTTTCACTTCACCATAACCCCAGAGGGCCATGCCGAGCACGACCTTGAGGTCATCGGAAGCAGCAACTTCCTCAGGTGACTTGCCGATGTAATCCTGGGCGTAGGCATCACGGTAATTCTGATCAACGTAGGCAACGATGGAAGCAACGTCATCCATCCAACCCTGCTTGATGCGGCCCCAGAAGTCGTCCTGCTGTTCCTGGGTCCAGGTGTCGGTATCAGCGTGAACGTGATCAACACCCGCGGCGTAGATTGCGGCGGCCATGTCAGCGTACTTTTGATAGACTTCGCTGGTTGTCTGGGTCTGATAATCTTTCAGGCCGACAATGTCGAAGGAGCTGAGGCTCGTGGAACCAACGTAAGAAGGATCCAGGTAGGTGTAATACGTGAAGATGAGGTCATCAGCAGTCACAGGCGTGCCATCGGAGAATTTCATACCGACGCGCAGTTTCGCGGTGTACTTGGTGGTGTCCGTGTCTTTATTGTATTCAACCTTGGTGTCAGCAGCGCCCTTATACAGGTAATCGGTGCCGTTGAAGGTACGGGTCTCACCCTCAATCGCGTTGGGGATGATGCCGCCCTGGCGGTCGGTGGTCAGCACTGAAATTTGGGTCATGCCAGCGACATCCATATCGTAGGCGGTATCACCAAAGAACGGGCTGAACTTCTTGGAGAACTCGCTGTACGCGACCACGAGTGGGGTATCAATCGTGGGGGCGGTTGGGAGGTCAGGTCCGAAGGGCTGTTCCGCGTAAGTGACTTCGGTCACTTCGGGGGTCGGCTCTGCGGTCGGGGCCTCGGTCGGGGCCTCTGTGGGGGCCTGGGTAGGGGCTTCGGTCGGAGCTTCAGTCGCGGGGGTTGTGGGGCTGCAGGCAGCCACGGCAACGCCGAGCATGATGAAGACGATCAGAAGTGAAAGGGTTTTTGTGAATTTGGTCATTTCTTTTCTCCTAGTCTGATCACAAATTTGAAAACATTATAGTGTGAAAAAAAATATCCGTCAATGTGATTCGACGGTAAGACGACTCATCTGGAAGCTATATTTTACCATTTTTACGACCGTGTACTGCACCCGCCAGGTGCTTCTGTCAATGCTTGTTTCGTTCGTAGACCCAGTCCAAGTTTTGGTCAGGCATGCCTTGGGGTCAATTGCTCCCGCTCGTCTCAGGTTCAGTATCCACCTGGATGTGCCGCGCGCTGAGCCAAATAGCCAGCGTGCCGCCCAAGGCAAGCAACTGTAATGCTATGAATGGCAATTCCTTCTCCAACACAACCCCCTGGGCGAAGAATATGACGTATGCAACCTCACCCACCAGGCCAACAGCCAGGAAAATCAGTAGCACCAGGCTGGTCGTTTTCACCCGGTCCAGCGAGAGGCCAACTTGGTCGCGCCTCAGGTGGCTGGCTTGCGCGGGCAGGCGAATAATGCCCATCACCAGGTACAGCAACGGAAAATAACATAGGGTGTAGGGTAGCGCGACGTAGATTTTATACATACCCTTGTTGGCGATAAATCCCATCCCCACCAGGATGACAACCAGCCCAGCTGTCAGCAGAATGTACCATAGCTTGGTTTTCTGATAAGCCTGTTCGTCGAGCAGGAAGCGGAAGTAGGTACCGCGGTAAACAGCCGTTTTCCTCTCCCGTCCTTTACCATCCACGGTGTTTTCGTTTACATAATCATCGGCGTAGCGTTTCATGGTTTTTCCAAAATGATAGATTATCTCGTCTTATCTTAAGGGGTCCCGTGCCTGGTGTTTATGGCGCGCTGAATATTTCAAGTCGGCCCAGGTCCGTGACCCCGTCCGGTACCAATCCCGGCCGGCTGGCCCAGGCAATCAGGTGAGGGAGCAAGGGTATGGCTGGGAAGGCTGGCTCCAGACCAACACAGGTCAGGCAAGTCTGCGAGCTTTCCGCTTCCCGTGCTTTCGCGCAGGCGAGGTCAAACGCCGGGTCCGCAAACCCTGCCAGGTTGGTGCCAATCCAAAAATTCCGCTCGTTGGGAATGCTATCAGACGCGTACAGGGCGCATCCAGGCAAACCCGCCTGCCAGGAGACCAAGGCCAGGTCAAACTGGCGCCCAAACAAAAATCCCTCCGGACCGGGCGCGTACAGCTGTTCAACCGGCATGCTTTGCCAGCTCACGCTGATGCCACACTGTCCCAGCCGTGTCACGATGGCCTGGGCGACATCCCGCGCCAACGCGGACTGTCCCGTGAGCAGCGTCAGGTCAAACTTGGTGCCATCAAGCACATTGGCCACACCCAAAGCAACCCGGAAACCGCCCTCCCCCTCTGCGGGTAGCGCCCAACCAACCTCTGTCAACAACGCCTGGGGGTCACCAGCCAAGGTTGGCAGCCCGAGCGCGTCAAGGCTGGTGCCGCTGGGCAGGTAGTGGCTCAGTACTTCGGCCGCCAGGTCAGTAGGGTTGAGACAGCCCAGGATGGCCTGCCGCGTGCGGGGGTCTCCGAAATAGTCCGGGCGTTCCCCCGACCAGGCCGAATAGCCATCGTCATAGCTGACAGGTGTGATGCCAAACACCAGCTGCTCCACCGCGTCCCAGCCCTGCCAATGCAGGCTGGCGCTTTGCGCGAGCGCGGTTAAAGCCTCCACCCCCAGCTGTTCCAGCGCGTAAGAACCATCCAACACGTCGCAACTGCCATCCGTGAGGCCGGCAATGGCCTGCTCACGGTCCGGCTGGATGACAAAAATCAACTGGTCAAACGCGGGCAGCCCTTCAGCAGCATGCGCGTAAAAGGGGTTCTTTTCCAGCGTCAACGAAGACGCGTCGCGTTCCCCGAAGCGGTAAGGTCCCCAGCCCAGGGGCGTCAGGCTTGCTTCAGGCATATCCGCCAGGTTTTCTATAGCGTTGGAAGCGAGAACAGCTGCGGGTAACGGGTTCCAAAAGAAAGCGGCCGCGTCCTGGCTACGGAACCCAGGAATACCCGTCCACACCACCGCGGTTCCATCCGGAGATTGATAGTCCGCGGTGCGGTCCATCACCCAGGTTTTGGATTGCGGTACCAGGGCCTGCGCCACCTGGAAAGCGAAAACGGAGTCACCCGCGCTTAGGGGTTGCCCGTCTGACCAGCGTGCGTTCGGATCAAACGCGTAGCTGATGGACTCCTGGTCCATCATAAACCCGGCCGAACCATCCCACGCAACCGCGCAACTGCCATCCTCGCAACCCGCCGGCCGGACAAGCAGGCCGGCCTTCAGCACAGCCGGGTTGCCATAAGCGTCAGCCACCATCATCCCGGCCGAAACCGGCACAGGCTCAAAGCGAATAGCCCCATTTTGCTGGCTTGGTACCTGGCTCAAAATACCTGCCGGCTGGTCCATCCCAAGCGGGTTCTGTTCGAACGGGTCGTCGTAAATCGCGGCAATAACCGCGCTCAGCGCCCGTGAGGAAGCGTCGGCATAAGTAAACAGGTTGCCCGGGTCTTCCGCCACGCAAACCTTGAGAACCTTGGGTGGAACCGGGCTCGGAGTGGGGCTGGGCGCCAGGGTTGGGCTGGAAACAGGGATCGTCGCGCCAATCTGTGCCGTAGGGGCCTCCCCGCCGCAAGCCGAGAGACCGACCATGACAAACAATAGAAATGCGGCCAGTCGGTTCAGGCGCGTTCGGCCGCGTTGGTTATTCATCATCATCCGAGCCCTCCTCCGACATGTCATCCATCGGTCCCCCAAAGCGCAGACGCAGGTACGAGTCATACCGTTCCGGATCAATCGCTCCGGAGTTCGCCGCGGCACGTACCGCGCAACCAGGTTCATGACTGTGGGTGCAATCGTTGAATTGACAGCCGGAGACCAACGGAGCAATTTCCCGAAAATAGGCGTCCAATTCCTCAGGCTGAATATCCCACAGCGCCAGGCTGCGCAGCCCGGGAATATCGGCAATATACCCCCCATCGGGTAGCTCAAAGAGCTGGCGAACCTGGGTGGTGTGTTTGCCTTTGCCCTTCTCTCCAGCCTGGCTTAGGCTGCCAACTCTCAGGTTGAAACCCGGATGAAGGGCGTTGATCAGGCTGGTCTTCCCAACGCC
>Ga0116171_10001003_pt1 | contig 29269 bp, 27 predicted proteins | sample AD_JPNHW2_MetaG_FD_89798 | JGI IMG/M metagenome (GOLD analysis project Ga0116171, IMG submission 89798) | Active sludge microbial communities of municipal wastewater-treating anaerobic digesters from Japan - AD_JPNHW2_MetaG | ecosystem: Engineered > Bioreactor > Anaerobic > Digestate | place...
AGAGCTAACTCTTTTTAATTAGGGGGGCTTACTTTTTAAAAAACAAAATCGTGTACTTGATTTTCAGGCACTTTGATTCGTCTTTTCTCTGTTTTTATTTTTTACCGGACAACAATAATCAATTTTATTTTAAACAAAAAAAGAGAGGTCAGTTGACCTCTCTTTTTTTATGTTAAGTTTAAAATTTACTGTAATGTAAATCTAATAGGAATATTGTAGAAACAACGAACCGGTCTTCCCATTTGTTTTCCGGGTTTCCATTTAGGCATACTTTTAATAACTCTCATAGCTTCCTGATCACAATCTGGGAAAAGAGAGACCAATACTTTTACATTACTTGGACTTCCGTCTCTCTCAATAACAAATTCAACAAGAACAGTACCCTGAATTAAATTTTCTTTAGCCAAATTGGGGTATTTCAGCTCATTGCTCAAAAATTTATACAAAGCTTCTTCTCCGCCAATAAACTCAGGCATCTCTTCAGCAAAACGGACAGGAGGAGTATCGTCAACTGCTCCCTCAACGATATCAATCGGTGTATATTCTTCAATAACAGCAGATTCATCAAAATCCTGACTAAAATCCCAATCTGTAGTAACTTTAATATTGTCTTCCACAATATTGATTACAACTTCTGTCTGTTGCTGTACTGCAGGAGCCGGTGGAGGTGGCGTTTGGTCGGTGGCCAAAACATTCTCATCCATTATATCGACATATTCTTCTTCCTCTACAGTCATGACCTGAGATTTTTCCTGTGTTGCAAAAAGCTCAAATGCAACATAAACAAGGGCAAGAACTAAAACAAGTCCTATTAATAGGAACATATTCCTCCTGCTTTCCAAGTCTCCTTTTGGCGATTTTTTGATTATCATATCTAAAGTTTTTAGATGTTAATATTCTATTATTTTAAGAACTGCAAAAATAACAATTTATTACTTACATCCATTTTTTTTGATAAAAAAAAGAAGTATTAAGTGACAATTTTTATGCACTTAATACTTCTATATTGGAAAAGAAAATTTTTATTCGCCAATTAAAGCTTTATAAGCATCAGCGTCTAACAAATCATTCATTTCCGAAACATCGGTAGGATTAATTTTTATAATCCACGCTTCGCCATAGGGATCTGTATTAACCAATCCGGGATTCCCTTCAAGTGCTTCATTAAACTCAATAATTTCACCACCAATTGGCATAAAAATATCAGATACAGTTTTTACTGCTTCAATTGTTCCAAAAACCTCTTCTTTGTCGAGATTATCTCCAACTGTTGTTACATCAATAAAAACGATATCTCCTAACTGGTCAGCTGCATAAGCAGTAATTCCAATGTAAGCAATATCTCCTTCGATTTTTACCCATTCGTGGTCTTTTGAATACTTTAAATTTGTTGGTACATTCATAGTTTTAATAATTTATACTGTCATTATTTCTTTTTCTTTGGCTTCAGCCATTTTATCTATTTTTGTTATATACTCATTAGTAATTTTCTGGATATCATCTTCCAGTTTTTTAGTATCATCCTCGGGAAGTCCGGAATCTTTTAATTTTTTAGCAGTTTCATTTGCTGAACGCCTAATATTACGAATGGTAACTTTATTTTGTTCAGAATCTTGTTTTATTTTTTTTACTAGTTCTTTTCTTCTCTCTTCGGTTGGAGTTGGAACCACAATTCTAATAAATTCTCCGTTATTTTGGGGTGTAAAACCTACGTTGGCAGCTAAAATTGCTTTTTCAATTGCCGAAAGCATATTGCGTTCCCAAGGTTGAATGATAATCTGACGGGCATCAGGCGTGTTGATATTTGCAACTTGTTCAACAGGTGTTGGGTTCCCGTAATAATCTACTTTTAGCCCTTCAAGCATCTGGGGAGTTGCTTTTCCGGCATGAACTTTTTGCAACTCTTTATCAAAAAAAGTTATAGTTAGATTCATTGCTTCTTTAGCCTGCTCAAAACATTTTTTGGATTCTTCTGTCATAGTTATATCTATTAAAAAAATTCTAATTACTTTGCTGACTATTGATTTTTTTTTGTCTTTCTATTCTCAGTTTTTCCTCATTTGCCTTATTTTCTTTCAATAATTTATTCAATTCCTTTTCAACAAGCGTTTTGTTCCACCTATATACCGCCAAATAATGCCCCACTAACAATAACAGCCATACAATGGTAAAGAAAATTAAAGTTTTTAATATTTTAATACTTGTCGGATCGAGGGGTTCACTTTTAATGATAAAAAACCAAATTAACCAAAAAATCAGATTAACTATAACATAAATGGCGAGATGAATTTTAAATGCAGCTCTTCGGGTAGCTTTTTTGTAAAGTTTCTTATCAACCATCTCGGAATTATCGGGATTTGGTGAGGTAGAATCCACTTGGCTATTATTGTCCAAATCAGAAGTTACATTTTGAAAATTGGTCATCTTTTCATCCATAATTCACCGTTTAAAATTGTTTTTAAAAATCCGGAATTATTTGACAATTGTGCCAATTTTTTCTCCGGAAGATAGTTTCAAAAGATTTCCTTTAACATTGACATTAAAGACACAGATTGGCATATTATTATCACGACAAAGAGTAAAAGCTGTCAAATCCATTATATGAAGCTCTTTGTTATAAGCATCCATAAAGGTTAATTCATCAAATTTAATGGCATCAGGGTCTTTCTCAGGGTCGGACGAATAAATTCCATCCACTCTGGTTCCCTTCAATAACACGTCAGCTTTTATTTCAACAGCACGAAGGGCAGCTCCCGAATCGGTTGTGAAAAAAGGATTTCCCGTTCCCCCGGCAAAAATAACCACATATCCATCTTCCAAGTAGCGAACAGCATTTTGATAATAGATTTTTTCACCCAATCCTTCGATGGCAAAAGCTGTCATAACTTTTACCTTTACAGCCATTTCTTCTAACACTGCTTCCAAAGCCATAGAATTGATGACCGTTGCCAGCATTCCCATATAATCTCCCTTGCGTCGGTCAAAACCAATGCCGGCTCCTTTTACGCCACGAAAGATATTTCCTCCGCCTATCACAACTCCAACCTGAATGCCAAGATCGGTAACAGATTTAATTTCACTTGCATAGTGTTTAACGGCCTGATAAACCAATCCATAGTTCTCATCCCCCATTAAGGATTCACCGCTTAATTTTAATAAAATCCGTTTATAGTTCATTGCTCTTATTTGGCGCAAAAATACAAATTATTTCATACGAAAACCAATCTTCCCTGCACATTTTTATAACCCATTTCAATTAAAAGAGATTTATACTCTTCTAGCTGTTCTTGATACTTGGAATTTTCTTTTCCCGTCTTATAATCAATTACCATCACTTCATCCGATGTTATAACGATCCTATCCGGACGTCGTACCGAACCGTCTGATTTTAATATTGAAATTTCATTCAACACCTCTGCCTCAGTAAAAAAATAAGGTTTGAGGGTTTCATCGGCAATAATTTTTTTCAGAGCACCTTTAACCATTGACTTTTTTTCTTCATCCATTGCTAAGTCCATTTCTTCAATTTCCTGAAAAGTTTGTGGAAATTTAGTTAATGAAGATAAAAAATCGTGAACAAAAAGGCCGATCTCTTTTTCTTTGGTCGATGGTAAAGAAAACAGTTGATAAGCAAGCTGCTTTGATTCGGGGGTAAAAGACGAAGTGTGCATTCTGGAAATACCATGTTCCGATTGTATCTTGTCTTCCTCTTCACTAATTTTGCAATAGTCTATATCTCCATAAATAATACGGATATTTTCTAAAAAGTGAAAGAGTGGATTATCCCTGTTTTTGTCACAAAAATCAAATAAATACTTTGAATAGTTACCTTTATCCATTTTTCCGGTAATAATATACATACCATCATGGGGTCTGGTTTGTGCAACATAGAGCACATTTAGATTATCCAAACTTGCCAGTGCTGATTCATTGTCATACAATTCTTCGAGAGAAGTCCCGCACAATTTTTTGGAAAGTGATATCGGCACGTATGGCAATCCAAATTTATCATTTTCATTTTTATACCAAAAAAGCTTATTGTTTGATTTCTCTTTATATTGGTTTATAGGAATAATGACTATACGATATTGAAGGCCTTTTGCTTTATGAATTGTAGTGACAGTAACTGCATCATTTTTATTCGGGGAGGTAATAGAAAGTTTTCCCTCTTGCATTCCCCACCAGTTTAAAAATTGAGTCAGATCGCTATTGTTTTTAGAAGTGTATTCAAAAACCACATCCAACAGCCCAACAACAAAGAGATCGGATTCCAAAAAATCATATAAAATAATGATTTCTTTTATTAAGGTAAATAATGGAAATGTCAAAAGTCTCTCTTTGGAAATCGTAATATTGAAAAAATGCAAAAAAATCGAGAAAGAGTCTTCATTTTCCAAATAAGAATATATATCCTCAATATGATTGGTGCTATTTTTAAATTTGATTAAATAATTGGCAATAAATAGTTTGGATAATTTATCATCCCTATTACTAAGATATTTTAAAGTGGCTATAATCATATTCACTTTATCGGAGTTACTCAACAGCAACGTATCAGAAGATATTACCGGAATATTATTTTCTGATAACATCTGCCCCAAGCGGACTCCCCTTTCCCTGTCTTTTGTCAAAACAGCAATGTCTTTAAAACTATATTGCCTAGTTAGAGCATCCTTAACAGCCTCAAGTACCTTTTCTTCTTCATATTTTTCTGATTCTCCGGAATTAAATTGAATGGAAACAAAACCTGATTTGGCAGCAGGTTTTATCTCTTGAATTACATCATCATAAAGTCTTTCAGCCCTTGGAAAAACAGGGAGTTCTTTATTTGTTATCTGCTTTAGATAAGTAAAAAATTGATTGTTAAAATCAACAATATTGGAATTTGAACGATAATTGGTTTGCAAAGAAATCAACTCAAACCTGCTATCATCTTTTTCATGAAAACCAAACTCATTTTGATAGCCTTCAAAAGAAGAGAGCTTATCCAAAAGAGCAGCATCCCCGTTCCTGAAACGATAAATGGCCTGTTTCACATCTCCAAAAATAATAGTTTTCCCCTCTTCATGATATTGATTGCTGCCGGAAAGTGCATTTTTCACCAAAGGAAATATATCTCTCCACTGTAAATGAGAAGTGTCTTGAAATTCATCAATTAAAAAATAGGAATAACGGTTTCCCAATTTTTCGTATATATAGGGAGCTTCCTCATCTTTTATCTCATCATATATTTTAGCATTGGTTTCACTGAGATAGAAAAGATTGTCCCTCAACTTAATATCGTCCATAATCTTTTTTAAATCAAAAATGAGCATTAATGATTCAATATTTTGAGACAAAATGGACGCATAAATATAAAGATCGCGGGCTTCGACAGTTTTATAATACAACTCCACCAATTGTTGGTGTATATCGTCCGGCAATTCGCCTTTATTTTTGGTAAAGGATTCACGTTCTATAGCTTTTAGCATATACCCCTGAGAAGTAGAATCAGGATTTTTAGCCAAATTTAAAAACCATGAATAAGGGCCTCTATTTCCTTGATAGAAATTTGATTCCGGAATTGAGCTGCTTTTAATAATATCATCACCTTCTAAAGCCAATTTTATAACATCTTTTCGGAATTTACCAGTAATATTTTTATGAATTTTACATTTCTGAAGGAATTCATCTTCTTCCAATTTATTCAATTCTTTCAACGGCAAATAAGAATTTTCATCATATATGGAGAGCAACACCTTCCTCAACTCTTCTTCAATATTACTTCTGCCACTGATATCCATCTTATTTTCCATCAAATACAACACTCTGTCAGTTAGACCGGAATCATGGTATTTTTTAGAATTTCGAGAAATTTTATTCATCAATATATCAATAGTCTGAGTAAAAAAATCATCTAACTGAATTTCGAGATTATAATTAAGATTCAGTTTCAAATCCAGTGCAAACGACCTCAGCACACGTTGAAAAAAACTATCAATAGTACTAATTGAAAAATTGGGATAATCATATAAAATCAACTGAAGGAGTTCCTTAGATTTTTGACGAAAATAGTCCTCATTTTGTCCTTGCCCCAAATGAAGATTTTTAGAAATTAAATTCAAAATAGCTTTATCAGAACCTTTTAAGTTATTATAGTCAGTTTCAAAAACAAAATTTTGTAACGTGCTGATAATGCGCTCTTTCATTTGTGCCGTAGCATTATTAGTAAAGGTTACAGCCAAAATATTGCGATACTTATGCGGATTTGAAAAGCAAAGCGATAAATATTCCGCAACCAGATTGGTTGTTTTTCCTGACCCGGCAGAGGCTTTATAGGTTTTAAACATTCCTTGCACTATTAAGTGAAATGCAAAAATAGAGAAAAAAATTATTTTAAAAAATATTAATTCAATCATAGAAAATGAATTAATAACATGCTTCTTCATAAAAAAAGAGGAGATATTATTCTCCTCTTTCAACCTTAAAATAATTTATTGACTAATAATCGGTGTTTTGCGGATCAAAGTTGCACCATGTGTCGGTCCAGTCTGTAGTACCGAAAGCACCGATATAATTCACATTATCTAAACCGCTTAGATTTGGATCAGAAAAATTTGCCCCTGACAACAAAGAACTTGATGAAATCAAAGAAAAATTTGGATTATTAAGATTTGAAATCGAGCTAATTCCCAAAAGATTAACAGTTCCGATTAGCTGATTAGACAAGGCACTTTGGTTAAAATAAGTTTGATTGAAATTAGCACCGCCGGCACCTGTAGCATCTTCTTTAAAGTTTTTTTTCATTCCGGCCAAAATACAATTTTTAACCACTAATTCACCGTTTTGAGCATTTGTTTGAGCACTTCCTTTTCCACCGTCTTCAATAAATAATCCGTAAGGCCATCCCGCAAAGACGGAATTATAGACTTTTAGTTTGGTATTTCTGCGTAGATGCATGGCAGCCTGAAAATCGCCGTTGCCACCTGTCGGAACATAAGAAGTGTCTGATAAAGTTTGATAGGGTCCTATAAGCGTTACATTTGAAAAAACGGGAGAAGTGAAAGGAGAGTTTGAGGAGCCGTTGGCATCGTTATCGGATTCAAATCCGTTGGATTTAGACTTGTCTGCCACATCTTTATTGCGCAAACCGACAAGAAACTGTAATTTGCCGCTGAAACCGTAGTCGGTGTCGAATTCATCATCCCATCCTCTGTAGGCAACCAAATATTTTGCAGTTACATTGCCGCCGAACCATTCAAAAGAATCATCGCCGCAATAGGACACCTGAATATGATGGATAGTAGTGCCACTGCCCACTCCACCAAGTGTAAGGCCGTTAATTTCGTTATCGGTGGCATACTCAATACCGGCAAATTCTATACGAACATAAGTAAGAATTCCCGAATTGTCGTTAACAACGGGATTTGTACCTCCTCCAAAGAAAGAACGGGGGCCTCCTTCAATTTTGGATTCACCGGTCGGAGTATTTACAGGAGCTTTTCCGCAAATGATAACGCCGCCCCAATCGCCGTAATTTCTCTGTCCCTTGCTTTGGTTTGAAGTAAAAACGATAGGTTTGGCAGCCGTCCCCTGAGCTAAGATTTTTCCGCCTCTCTCAATAATCAGAGTTGCTTTGCTGGCATCGTCTCCTTTCAGTATCGTGCCGGCAGGGATGCTAAGGGTTGCCCCATCGGTCACATAAACAAAACCCTCCATCAGGTAGGTGGTGTCTGCACTTAATGTGCGCGTTCCGGTAATTTCTCCCGACAGAACGGCATCTCCTTTCTCGGGATCTTCCGTTTCTTCCGGTTTACAGGAATTAATAATAAGCAAGGATGTAAAAGTAACACCCAACATTGCAAGCATGATAATCTTTTTTTTCATTTTGTTGTTGTTTAAAAAATTCTTTTTCATTTTTATTGGTTTTAATTATTCTTCTTGGTTTTATTTACTTTGGGCTGATTAAGTTTAACGGATATTCCTGCCGTTATACGGATACCGGTTTTGACAACTCTTGTATTTTGAGTATAGGAATACTCATTCCCATTTTCGCTGACAGTTCCGATCTGTGACAATACTGTCTTTTGATTCAGCATATTTTGAACTCCCAGATTGAGGGATATTCTGCCGAATTTTTTTTGAATGACAGCATCCAGCGAGTGAAACGGCATCTCATAAGTGTTGGGAATATCTTCATTTGAGTTCTGATTGCTCTGACCCACTGCAACAATGCGTTTTCCGATAATGTTGTATAAAATACCGAATGTCATATTAATTTGGGGATTGTCATAGTATAATCCGGCGTTGATAATATAGGGCGATTGTCCTTGCATGGGGCGGTCTTTTTCGTTGCTTCCATCGGGAAATATCACTTCACTTTTTATCAAAGATGCATTCAGCAACAGACTGAAATTCTTTAATTTTATGAAGTCGAGAGATTTTCTTACTTCCAACTCCAATCCATAACTTTCTGCCGAGTTGGCGTTTATAAAAGTATATTGAAGCTCACTGCCGGCATAGTAATAAGTGATTTCTATCGGATTGATAAATTTTTTATAGAATGCCCCGAGGCTAATTATTTCATTGGCAGTTCGGTAAAACTCGTATCTGAAATCAAGATTATGAATAACGGCATTTTTAAGATCGGGATTTCCTTCAATAAAAGAGAAAGATTCAAAATCATAATAAACATAAGGAGCTATTTCTCTGAATTCGGGTCTGTTGATAGTTTTCCCGTAAACAACTCTGAATACGTGTTTTTCTTTAAGAGTATAAGAAAAATTTGCCGAAGGGAATAATCCGAAATTGTGCTGTCTGATATTTACCGGTTTCACTCCGTCAGACTCATAACTGTCAAGTTGAAGATACTGATATTCTTCCCTCAGACCGCCACTCAGCTTAAATCCGAGGTAAGCCAGATTAATGGACAGGTAAGCAGCATTTATCAGATTTGATGAAAAATAAGAATCTGCCTTTCCGGTATTTTCTGTCAGATAAAAACCGTCCGGTCTCAAATATTGCAGGTCAAACATCTCTTCGTAAGGCAAATAGAAATATCCTTCGGGCAAATCATAATTCAGACTTTTTTTGTAAGTGAAATTCCTTGCATCAAAATGTCTGTTTTTATATTCCGAATAAATACCCGTTTTAAAAGAAGGTTTGAAAGTGCCAAAAAACAGATTATGGCAGTAATCTATGGACAGAGAGGCGCTGTGTTCTGTGAGTTCCTGAAAATAGCGTTTGATGTCATTATCCATAGACTTATACTGTCCATAATAAATACTGCTTTCATTTTGTTCCATTCGTGCATCCATTACTTTTCTATCGGGTTGGTTATTATTCAAATAACCGTATCCCAATGTCCAGTAAATCATATTTGTGTCTTTTCTAAGCTGGTGACTTCCAGACAACTGAGAAGAGTAGGTGAGTTTGTTGCTATAAAGATATTCTCTCGATTTTTCGATATATCCGTTACTGAAATTTTCCCCTTCTCTGAAAGTAATCCGGTCATTTCCGATATTCTGCAAGAGATTTTTAAAGGCAATTTGAGTGCCGTTATTATTTAACAGGGTAACATTATAGGCAGCACTGAGTTTGGCTTCGGAAACATATTGAGTGTCGATATATTTTTTACTGTAAGAAGACTCTCCTTTTGAATAATTATAAATGCCATAACTGTTATTGCTTTGAGTATTTTTTTCATTTTTATAACTATAGCCCACATAGCCGCTTTGTCCCAAAGTGTAATTTTTGATTTTCTTTCGGTGAGCAAATGATAGAGACAGGTTAATGTCCGGAATGGCTGTCCGGTTCTTTATCGCCCAGTCGTTTTTCAGAGTTGCCACCTGCCGACAAGCCTCTTTCGAAGTGACGTCATCTAAATTCGAAGGAAAAGAAGAACCGAAGTCTCTTGTCAAGGTTCCGGCTCCGAAAAAATCGGCAATATCGTTAGCATAATATTTCACCGTGCTAAATGTTGTATTGGTGCTGAATGTGCTTGAATAGGAAAGAGCTAAGTTGTTTTCGGAAGGAATATCGCGAGTGATGATCTTAACAAATCCTCCTGAAAAATCCGCAGGTAAATCCGGCGAAAGGTTTTTATAGATAATTATATTGTCAATCAAGTTACTCGGGATAAAGTCAAAAGAAAAGGCTCTCGAATCACTTTCGGAAGCGGGGGCAACGGCATTGTTAATCCAAACATTGTTATAGCGCTGAGAGAGGCCCCTCACCACTATAAAACGCCCGTTCATAATAGTTACGCCGGGAATACGCTTTATTACTTCAGAGGCATTTTTATCGGGAGATTTGGCAATCTGTTGCGATGATAATCCGGAAGCAACGTTTTGAGAATTTTTAATTTCATTCAGAAGAACGATATCCGAAGCAATTGTTTTTTTTTCTGTAACGGTCACTGCATTCAGGGCGGTTTTATCCGGAACCAGCGAAATGTCGATATAAATTGTTTTGTTATCCTTAATTTCTACGGCAATCTCTTCCGGTTTATAAAGCATATACGTGATTTTCAGTTTATAACTGCCCTTTCCAAGAGTAAGATAATAGTTTCCTTTCGCATCGGTCATTGTGCCGACATTTGTGCCGGGAATGACAACATAGACATAGGGTAATCCTTCTCCAGTTATTTTATCAGTGATTTTACCGTAAACATTAGGCAAATTATCACTAGCATAAGAATCAATTTGAATAAAAGTAAATAGCATCGAGAGGATCAGGATAACTATAAAATTCATTGAAATACACTTTTGGAAGTTGGAAATTTGATTCATACTTTATGTCATTTTTTCTGATGCAAAAAACAAAAAACAGAATTGCAAAATCAATAAGATTTAATTACATTTCAATTAATTATAACATACTAAAAAAATAAAATATGTATTCGGAATTGAATATTGATTTATTCTATTTTTCTTCACAATGCGCTACTCAAGCCAGAGGAAAGTCATCTAACTTGATTTAGAATGGTGATCAAAAAAAACATATGGATATAAAAAAGCTTTATCCTTGCAAAATTTCCTCAGATAATAAATAGCTGATAATTTCACAAACTCGATAAAGCTAAAGTGGATTCTAATAATTGCTATTTTTTGAGTAAAATCAATTTTTTTGAAAATTTAAAATATGCTTTTAATATTTTCATTTCACGCCTATGAAAATTTTCAGAAGATTTTTATACTTAATTTTCAATTAATTATATTATTAGAGAAACAATAATTGTGTCTCTAATAATACGTTAAATCTACAACATTATTCAACTCTTACGGAGTTTTACTTACTTGCAGTGAAAAGATTACAGGCTCTCATACTTACTCATTAATAGGAACTCCAGCCTCCGTCAACTACAAGAACTTGTGCATTTACGAAACTGGAATCATCGGATGCGAGAAACAGAGCAGCAGTAGCTATTTCTGAAGACTCCCCGGCTCTTGGATTAAGAGCCAATCCCGTCATAATTCTTTCGTTTACAAGAGGAGTGATTTTACTAAAGTCAATAGTATCGGCTATACTTGTATTAACAGCACCCGGAGCAATAGTGTTACAGCGGATTCCTGATTTAGAATAGAGATAGCCGGTATTTTTCGACAATCCTACCAAGGCATGTTTACTTGTGGTATAGGCGGCACCTGCAACACCACCCTTCAATCCCCCAAGAGAGGCAATATTAATAATGTTTCCACTTCCTTTGGCAAGGAATATTTTTATAGCGCTGCGCATTGCCTTAAACGGACCTTCAAGATTTACTTTCATAACCTTTTCCCACATTTGGTTATCTAATTCCGCAACGGGCTGAAAATTATCCATTATACCGGCATTGTTGACTAAAATATCCAATGTTCCATATTTTTCAACTGCAACATTAATCATCTTTTCAATGTCATCTTCTTTTGCCATATCGGCAACGAGTGTTGTTACTTCGCCCCCGAAAGCACTAATTTCTTTTTTCAGTAAATCAAGTCTTGTGGGGTCAATATCTGTAGCTACCACCTTACTTCCTTCCGAAGCAAACAGAATGGCAATGGCTTTTCCCATGCCTGCTCCAGCTCCTGTAACGATGGATACCTTATTTTCTAACTTTTTCATTGTATTTATATTTTATATTGTTATTTATCTATAAAACAAATAAATTCGCCTATTGTTTGTCACTATTTCTTCGCTGGTTATAATTGGATTTAGCGAAAAAATTTTCTTGTAATTAATGCGGAAAGCAATCCGATTGATTATTTTTCGGATAAGAAATGAATAAAGGAAGGTATTATGGATAGTCCTAGGCTTTTTAGTATTTAAATATGCCCAACACAGGATAATGGTCTGAAATGTATGGAACTCCGTAATTTCCATTTAGGATCCTGAATTCTACCGGAACAGGCTTTGTAAACCAAATATGATCAATGACCATAGGTGCCCCATCTGTTTTTCCGAAATTGTTAAAGGTGAAACTTTTATCGGTTACAGGGGCAACATCACGTGCCGATTTGAAATATTTTTTCAGCGGCAGAAAAATCGAATCCTCGCTGACAGTATTGAAATCCCCGGTAATAAAAATATTATTTTCAAAGCAGTAGGCCAATTCTTCAATTTTTTTGAGCAGTAACAATGCCGACTCTTTCCGGGCTCTTATGCCGGCATGGTCGAAATGGGTGTTGAAAAGGTAAAATTCATTATCCAGCAGTGTATCTTCCAAATGGACCCAAGTGACTATTCTTTTGCAGGCGGCATCCCATCCAAGAGCAGGAACATCCGGCGTTTCGCTGAGCCAGAAATTTCCTGAATCCACAATAACAAAACGCTTTTTCAGAAAATAGACGGCTGCAAATTCGCCCTCTTTATTGCCGTCATCTCTACCTACACCCACACGCAGGTATTGGCTGCAATTAGCGTCAAGATATTGCACCTGATCATAAAGGGCTTCTTGAAAGCCTATCACATCAGGAGCCGCTATGTTTATCATTTTTACAATAGCTTCTTTTCTAAAACTCCAGTGATTGAGACTGTCCTGACCTTGACTATATCTCAAATTGAACGACAGGATGGAAAGCTCACCTTCCGTTTGTGAAAATAGCGTTATAGAAAATGTGAAAAGTAAAAATGATAAAATTATCTTTTTCATAAAAATCCTGATTAAAAAGGACAAACATACAAAAAAAATTAATTGTTATATTTGAATAGCATGTATTCTCTGGGTAATCATATTTTCCCTTTTTGTATCTTTGTTTTCGATAATTCTTCTCCATTATGAAAAAAGCATTTGTTCTCTTTCTCCTTTCAGTGGTAATCTCCGGAAATTCATTTTCTCAAAAAGAAAGAGACATTATTGTTCCTAACTATCTCAAGAGTGGAGATACTATTGGACTGTTGGCACCATCCTATAAACAGAATATCAACGAGATTGAATTTGCCTTGAAATGGCTGGATAGCCTTGGGTTTAAGGTTTTGATCGGGAATTGTATGGATACTAAAAAAAGCAGCCTCTATTCAGGGACCGAAGAGGAACGGCTGGCCGACTTTCAGTCGATGCTTGACAATCCGTCTGTCAAGGCAATTATGGCAACCCGTGGCGGTTATGGTGCTCTTAAGCTGATAGATCGTCTCGACTTTACTCGTTTTAATCAACATCCAAAATGGCTTTGCGGATTCAGTGACATTACCTGTTTTCACTCACACCTGAACAAAGTTTACAGAACTGCCTCCATCCATTCGGTAATGCCATTCATAATCACTCCCGAAAATTGCAACAACGAAGCTGCTCAATCGCTGATTAAGGCTTTGAAAGGAGAGCCTCTCCAATATGACATTTCTCCCAATTCCTATAATCGTAACGGTCATGCAGAAGGCGAACTTATCGGCGGAAACTTATCGCTGTTGGTCTCCCTAACCGGATCAATATCTGAAATGGAGTTCGACGGGAAAATATTAGTTATTGAAGATTGTGACGAATACTATTATCATATTGACCGTATGCTGACTGAATTGCGGCGTGCCGGCAAGTTAGAACATCTGGCAGGCCTGATAGTGGGCGAATTTGTGAGATTAAAAGAAATTCAGACCGATGGTGTGGTGATGGGAAAGAAAATTGAAGAAATCGTACTTGAAAATTGCCGAGACTATCACTACCCTATTTTGTTTAATGCCCCGGTTGGTCATGTGCGGAATAATTACGCTTTACGTTTAGGCTGTCTCTGCCAAATGGAGGTGGGAGAAAATTGTGTTATACGAGTTGAAAACAGTTCTTCCTTAAATAAATAGAATTCTATTTCTCTTACAGAGCAATTTCTAAATTAACACGAACCAAACCCTCAATTTTTCCTGATTTGGTAATTTCCATTTGACAATTTGGAGCAATTTTAACATATTTTATAGGGCTGTATTGAAAGCCAAGAAATGCAATTTGTCCATCCTTTGCAAGATTCCAATCATTGTTGGAAAACAGATAATCCCAGCGACCGAAAAGTTCAAAGCTCTTAGGCAGTTTTATTCTAAAATAGAGAGAACTTCCGTATTGATGTTTGGCATTGACAAAATTTGCATTAAAAAGGTCGTTCCATTCTGCGCCGACAGAGAAATAATCATTTTTTAATCCTAAAAACAGAGAGAGGTTTTCTTGTGCTTTCCCTAAAGTATCCACATCCTGATGGTCGGCTCTGTCGTAATAAACTCTGAAAGTCAATAATTTGCATGGGTTAAGAGTAATACCTGCTCCGTATCTGAATTTATTATCTGCTTGCAATTTCTTGTAGCCTTCGCCATTAATAAAGGTAACATCGGCAGATACCCAATTGGCAAATTTATATTTAGCCACAATTCCCATATCTGCAGTGGTTCCGAATTTATATTCATCCTGAAACGATTTCATTATATATCGATAACCGAAAAACTTCTCTTGTAAACTAACTTGTTCCAATCCGACTAAGCCTGCATTCAGCGTAAATTTTCCGGGGGTCCAACTAATCATAGCATTTTTAACATAGGCAATTCTTTCCAGATCAGATCCTGACAACTTAGGATTTCCAATGTCAAAAACCACCTTTGCAGACCAGTCCGAAGAAATATTAAACTGATAGCCGAAATATGATCTTTCCAATTCAAAGCCAGTATTTCCCATAGCATTTGCAAATCCATAGTGAAAATTTGTATAAAGCAACACAATTGGTTTACCAGAAAATTTAAATACCTCTTTTTTCAAACTATCACCCGGACGTTTATCATTAGAGGCGGTTTCCTGACTAAATAAATTCAGGCATAATAAAAGGAACATTGCAATAGCGAGATTTTTTTTCATTTTAAATAGATATTTAATTTCATAATAATTACAAACTCAATTTCTTTTTACAATGCAAAAATGATGGATCAAAATTACCATAATTTTAAATTTATATTACGATGTGGTTTTTTTTTCAATCAAATTTGGGGTTGTTAAATTAATAGATTTGTAATAACTTTGAAACGAAATAGAAATAGATTATGGTTTATTTTGTATTCGAAAAAAAAGAACAATAAATATCAATTAAAAAATGAAAACAATGAAAAAATTAATGATTATTCTAAGTATTGTCGCAGTTGTGCTATCAAGTTGCAACAGCTCCGGCAAAAAGAAAATTGACCTTTCAGGTGCAGGAGCCACCTTTCCACAACCCTATTATAATTTAGCTTTTAAATCATTTCAGCAAAAATCCGGCACTGCCATTTCTTATGGGGCAATCGGTAGTGGCGGTGGTATCAGAAGTTTAAAAGATGGAATTGTAGATTTTGCCGGAAGTGATGCCTATCTTTCAGATGATGAAGCTGCGGAGATGAAAGCCGTCATACATATTCCAAGCTGTTTGGGAGCAGTAGTACTTTCATATAACCTCCCAGGCATTGACAAACTGAATTTAACCGGACCCATCGTAGCAGCAATTTTTATGGGAAAAATAACCAAATGGAATGACCCTCAAATTATGGCTATCAATGAAGGGATTTCTTTACCGGATAAATCTATAACAGCCGTTTATCGTTCGGACGGCAGCGGGACAACTTATGTTTTCAGCGACTATATGACAAAAATAAGTCCTGAATGGAAAGAACAAATCGGCACCGGAAAGTCTCTGAATTTCCCTATTGGTATTGCCTCTAAGGGGAATCCCGGTGTAGCAGGAACAATCAGTCAAACAGAAGGATCCATCGGTTATATTGGTTCTGAATATGCTTTTGCTTTAAAAACGACTATTGCCAATCTTCAAAATCCTGCCGGAGAATTTATCACTCCTTCTGCTGCTTCTATTTCTGCAGCTGCTCAGGGAGACATTCCCGAAGACACTCGTACCATGATTACCAATTCTACTGCTCCGGGGGCATATCCTATCAGCTGCTTTACCTGGCTTTTGGTCTATCAGGAACAAAATTACTCTAAGCGAACCATTGAGCAGGCTCAGGCAACAGTTGACCTTATGAAATATATGATTGGAGATGAAGCACAAAGTCTTACTACTCAAATTCATTATGCCCCTCTTCCACAGGGAGTGAAAGAGAAAGCGGCCAAGGCAATTGCCAAAATAACCTATAACGGAAATCCACTTAAATAAAAAAGATGTCAGACAAACTTTTTAAAATTATACTCAGTAGTTCAGCTGTCATCATACTACTGATTAGTGGCGGAATGGTTTACTCATTGACGAGTGGCTCCATTCCGGCATTTAAAGAGTTTGGTTTTTTTAATTTCATCTTTTCTCCTGAATGGAATGCCACTCCCGGGAATGAAGAATATGGGGCTCTCACTTTTATTGTCGGTACTATTATGACTTCTTTACTGGCCCTACTTTTCTGTATTCCTTTTTCCCTTCCGGTTGCCATTTTTATTGGAGAATATTTTAAAGGCAAGCGAATAGCATCTGTATTAGGAACTATTGTTGACCTATTGGCCGGTATTCCCTCTATTGTTTATGGTTTATGGGGGTTTTACGTATTAAGACCCCTCATTGTATCTCTGGGATTGTCGGAACAGGGCTTTGGTGTACTTACAGCCTCACTGGTTTTAGCCATCATGATTATTCCGTATGCTGCTTCATTGAGTTCGGAGTTTATAAGGTTAGTTCCGGGAGAACTTAAAGAAGGGGCATACAGTCTGGGAGCAACCCGAGCGGAGGTAATACAGAGTATTATCTTCCCTCTAGCAGGTCCCGGAATTTTTTCAGCTTATATGCTGGCCTTAGGTCGTGCGTTCGGGGAAACAATGGCAGTTACCATGTTAATTGGGAATGCCAACATTATTCCAACTTCACTGACAGATACCGGCAATACCATGGCCAGCATTATTGCCAATCAGTTCGGGGAGGCCGGCGGGTTAAAATTATCATCCCTGATTGCCATTGGGTTGCTACTTTTCATTATAACGGCCATAATAAACTATATCGGGAAGTTAATCATTAAAAGAAGAAATCAATGAAAATTTCACGGTATCGTAATATAAAAAACAAAGCACTATATATTGGGGTCATTATCCTTTCAGGGCTGACAGCAGTACCTCTAATTGCAATTCTTGTAAAAGTAATTTTGAAAGGTTGGAGACAGATAAATTTCGACTTTTTTACTCAAACCACACCCACCACTCTAGACGCCATCTATGCCATCAATGCAGGAGAGATTATTCCGGGAGGCATTGCCAACGGTATTATCGGCATGCTGCTAATGGTATTGATGGCTTGTGTAATAGCTATTCCTATCGGAATTATTTGCGGAATCTATCTTGCGGAAAACACAAAATCCCACTTGGCATCGATTGTACGCTTTCTGACGGATCTTCTTCAGGGTATTCCCTCTATTGTTGTCGGAATCATCATTTATATATGGGTAGTAATTCCAATGAAAAGCTATTCTGCAATTGCCGGTGGTGTTGCCTTATCGATAATCATGTTACCCCTCATTGTGCGCTCTACCGAAGAGACTCTAAAGATGTTGCCCACTACTTTAAAAGAAGCCGGATTATCTCTTGGGGCATCTTATAGTTCAGTGGTTTTCAGGGTAATACTTCCATCAGCATTTGGGGGAATATTCACCGGAATATTATTGGCTGTATCACGCGTTATTGGTGAAACCGCTCCATTGATGCTCACGGCTCTTGGAAGCAGTGCTGTGCAATGGGATGTCACCAAGCCTGCATCATCGGTTTCGCTGCTTATTTGGGAATTTTACAATGATCCCAACCTCCAGAATATGATCTGGAGCGCTTCCCTGTTTTTATTGATGTTTATCTTAATTTTGAATATATTTGCAAAACGAATTTCTAATAAATGGAGAATTTAGTTGAGGATGCCATTTTAAGGCTTAAAAATGTTTCTATTTCATACACTCCCGGAAAAAATGCCGTAGATAATGTCACAGCCGACATACAGAAAAACAGCATTACTTCCATCATGGGACCTTCCGGTTGTGGAAAAACCACTCTATTGCGGGCTATCAACCGAATGCATGAGTTATACCCGGGAATTGTGACAAGCGGAGAAATTTTACTTGCCGGAAAAGATATTCTCAAAATGGACCCAACTGAGGTGAGGCGTATGGCAGGAATGGTTTTTCAACGCCCTAATCCTTTCCCCACCATGAGCATTTATGATAATGTAATATCAGGATACACCTTAAACGGAATCAAAAAAAACAATAACGAAAAAGATGAAATTGTGGAAACCAGCCTTAGGAATGTCAATCTGTGGGATGAAGTAAAAGACTCCTTGACTAAAAAAGGCACTTTTCTATCCGGTGGGCAGCAGCAACGTCTTTGTATTGCCAGAGCATTGGCGCTAAAGCCCGACATTCTTCTTATGGATGAACCCACTTCAGCTCTTGACCCTATCACTACAACCTACATTGAGGATTTACTCGTCGAACTAAAAAACAATGTTACCATCCTCATCGTTACACACAATATGTCACAATCTGCCCGAATTTCCGATTTTTCTATGTTTATGTATTTGGGCGAGTTGGTTGAATATGAGAGAACACAAAAAATGTTTACCAATCCCTCAGATAAAAGAACAGAGGCATACCTCACGGGAAGAATTGGCTAATTTAAAACAATAGATATGAATACAATAAGAGAAGATTATTTGCTCAGACTGGTAGATGAATTTAAAAATATGTCTGATTTGGTTATCCTGCAAATTGACCTTGTTAAACAGTTGTTCATAGATAAAATTACGCCTGAAAAATTGGAGAAAATAAAAGCAAATGAATTGGAATTAGATCGTTTTGAAATAACACTTCGATCCGATATTATTAACAGTCTTGTCTTACAATCTCCACGGGCAACCGACTTACGCCGCATTATTTCTTATATGGATATGATAACCGATTTGGAAAGAATTGGGGATTTACTATATAGTGTGAGTAAAAAAATATCAAAGATTAACAGCGAAGAAAAGGTTTACTCTCATTTGCGAAGCGATATAGTTAAACTCTATGTATTGGCAACCTCAATGGTTAAAAGTGCTATTGCTTCTTTTATCTATGAGAATAACGAAATGGCAAGAAAAGTTATTGATTCAGATGATGAAGTTGACAATTTAAACTGGGCAATACAGCGAGAATTATTTTCTCTGCATAATTGCGAAAAGTCAACTGCTTTTATTGAGGAAATATTAAGTCTGGGACGTATAATTTACAACATAGAACGCATAGGCGATAGCTCTACCAATATTTGCGAAGCTGTTATCTTTCTCACTGAAGGCATAGATATCAGACATACCCATTAATAATCTTTATCAAATTTTACATTTATAAGATCTGGGGTTGAGCTTAGATTAAAAGTGCGGAGTCGGATTGATAGTAATTTTTCTATTATTTCTAAGTACAATTTGGGAAAACCCATCTTATAAATAGAAAATTCCCAACAAAAACAGCATTTGGTTGTTGTAAATAAATTATGTAATATTGCATTTGTAAAACCAATATAAAATAAAAATAACATGAAAAAGTCATTGTTTTTTTTCGTTTTGATGAGTTCATTAATCCTTTTTAATGCTTGTGATAGCAAAAAAGGCGGAAAATTTAAGGTAACAAACTTCTCCGGAGGTAAAGCGGGGGAAGTAGTTTTGATTATGGATGACAATACATGGAGTGACAGTGATAAAGTAAAAGTAAAAGAAATATTAATGCAGCCCCAGCCTGCCATCAATCAGATAGAACCCATGTTTGAACTATTGGAAATTAACAATAATGAATTCACGCACAATTTTCAAAGGCACCGCAATATAGTACGATTTGAAGTCAATAAAGACTTCAATCTGAATCAAATTTCATATTCTCATAATGTTTGGGCATCTCCTCAAGAATATGTCTATATTAAGGGTAATAATGCTGATTCTTGTCTTTCATTATTTTTGAATAATCAGGATAAGATTATTAAAATGTTATATCAAAATGATTTGAAAAGAATACAGGTTTTTTATGCTAAAGACATTGAAAAAAATATTGAAACTAAGATCAAAACAAAATTTGGAATTCTGCTGTCAGTACCTCAGCAATATATTGTAGCCAAAGAAGAAAGTGATTTTCTGTGGTTACGTTTCAGGACTGCCAGAAATGACAGGTTCATTATGATATACAAAACTCCCTATAAAGAGATGACCGAAGCTAATTTGATTGCTACCCGTGATACTATAACCAAGAAATATATTCCGGGTGCCATAAAAGGGGCTTATCCGATAGTTGCTCAGAAATTCGGATTTCCTATTGTCAGCGACTTACAAATTAGATCAAGGAAAGGTATAGAAATGCGCGGATTGTGGGAATCTGTTCGTGATAAAATGGGAGGTCCATTCTATAGTTTTTCTTTCATAGACCAATCAGGTCAGAATATTATAACAGTTGATGGCTTTGTATATGCTCCCGAAGAAAACAAGCGAGATTATCTCCGAGAAGTTGAAGCCATTGTAAAATCTATCAAATAGCTATTTTTTCAGGAACATTTATTTTTTATTTGCGTCTTAAAAACTGTGAATACTCAAGAAGATGACAAAATACTCGTAGAGGGTTGTTTAAAAAATCAAAGAGACAGCCAAAAAAAATTATACGAGAAATATGCACCGATGATGTTTGGTATTTGCATGAGGTATGTAAATTGTAAAGATGAGGCAGAAGATATCATGGTAGAGGGTTTTATGAAAGTATTCCTCAGCCTTGATTCATATAAAGAGGAGAGTTCTTTGTATTACTGGATAAAAAAAGTGATGGTAAATAATGCGATTTCTTATTACAGAAAAAATGCAAAGCATTATCAATCTGTTTCTATTGATGAGGTAAACAGCAATGAAGTTGAGGATACATTCAATGATATGGAAACCAATATCAATCAGAAAGAACTGTTTGGTATTATTCAGGAAATGCCGGAATTTTTGCGTATTGTTATGAATTTACGGGCATTTGACGGATATTCATATAGCCAGATTGCCGAAATCTTAGATATTTCAGAAGTCACTTGCCGAACGCGGTTTTGCAAAGCCAAGCAGTGGCTGGAAGAGCGTTTGGTGTCCGAATCAAAGAAAAAAACAAAATGAGTAAAAGATGAAGATGCATAATTTAAGAGATTTAGTGGAGAATGCAAAAGAGATGCCTACCGGGCGTTGCTGGGAAAGTATTGAACAGCAATTGTCGGTTATGATGCCTTCTTCACCTGCCTCACAGGGAGCTGCATCAGGGCAACAGATAGTCTCGGGAATCAAGGGTTCGATCATGCAGAAATCTGCAGCCTTTTGGGTAAAAGCAGCTGCTGTTACCATTTCTTCAATTGCCGTTACAACTGTTGCCGTCGTTACCATAATCAATGTTTTCCAAAACCAATCGCCTTCAACTGTTACAACACAACATATTCCAACAGAAGAAATCACGGTAGTTTCTGAAAATGACTCTCTCTTGGTTGTTCCTGAAGATAAGTCGGTTATTAACTCTTCATCCGAAAATAAAATTACCCTAAATAATAAATCTGCCATCATTGAGAGCGCTCCGACAACTATTCAGAACAATCAGAGCACTAATCAAATCGCCAAAATAGGGAATATATCGTCAACCAATCAGGCCCCAGTTAAGCCCATTTTGGAACCGAAATCGCCCACACCTCCCCTAACAAATTCTTCTGTTAAACCGGCTCTAAACTCACAGCAAACGATTCCTCAAAATCTCAGAGAGGATCCAGTCATTCAAAATATGAATCAGGATGAGCAATTAGAGATTGTCAATCCCATAATTTTAGAAATTCCGAATGTGATTACCCCAAACGGAGATGGTTATAATGAAAAATTTGTCATTTCAGGAATCGAACAGTGTGACAAGTCAAGATTAATTATTCGAAATAAGAATGGAAAAATTGTATATCAGACACAAGGATATGAGAACGATTGGGGAGCAGACGGATTAGAAGCCGGTGTTTATTATTACCAATTCCATTACTCCATTCATAATATTGAAGAAACCCGCTCCGGAACTCTTACTGTAATAAAATAGTTGTGATTATTAAAAATTCCCGTACTTTTGCTCATCTTTTATATTGAAAGTATGGGTAGGTTTATTGTTAAGAGAATTTTGTATGGTTTACTACTAATGCTTGGAGTAATCACCCTTGTTTTCTTTCTTTTTACCGTTTTGCCATCAGATCCTGAACGCATGATGATGGGACAAAGAAGCGACTTAGAAACTGAAGAGGCTATTAGAAAAGAGATGGGGTTGGATTTGCCTGTTGGAGTTCAATATCTTGCATACTTAAACGACCTTTCTTTCATTTCATGGCACAATACTCGGGATAATAACTCATTTTGGTATTTAGATGATAAAGACTACCACTACATTAAGATTTTTTCAACTGATGAATCCTCGATAGTTTTAAAAAAGCCTTTTTTAAGGAGGTCCTATCAAACCAAACGGCAAGTTACTGAAATCATTGCCGAAGCCTTTCCCAAAACCGCCTTGTTGGCAATAGTATCCATTTTCTTTGCCATAATTGTTGGAATTTTTGTGGGCATACTAAGTGCCATTTACAAAGGCAAATGGTTTGACAAAGTGGCACTTTTCTTCTCTGTCTTAGGGATGTCACTTCCTTCCTTTTTTGCAGCAATTTTGTTTGCATGGGTATTCGCATTTCTCTTAGCCGATTATACAGGACTCAGCATGTTTGGAAGTCTTTATTCAGTCGATAATTTTGGCAATGGTCAATATTTAGATTTCAAAAACCTTATCCTTCCCGCAATCACTCTGGGAATCAGGCCATTGGCATTAGTAGTTGAATTGACTAAGAATTCGTTACTGGATGTTTTGTCGCAAGATTATATCAGAACAGCAAAAGCAAAAGGACTTCCCTACAAAACCATTTTAATAAAACATGCTTTAAAAAATGCTCTTAATCCTGTAGTAACCGCTATTTCAGGTTGGTTAGCTGCTTTGTTGGCCGGTGCAGTATTTGTTGAATACATTTTCGACTGGAAAGGTATGGGGGTAGTTATTGTTGAAGCACTGAATTTCTATGATTTCCCTGTGGTGATGGGTTCACTACTTTATGTTTCCATTATATTGGTAATCATCAATATTTTATGTGATATCATTTATGGATGGCTTGATCCGAGAGTAAAAATGGGGTAATATATTTAATGTAATATTTAGGATGAAAGATATACGATATATTTCAAATGACGAATTAGTACTTTTTTTAGAAAAATGTGGAGAAAAAGCATTTCGGGCAAAGCAAATCAGAGAGTGGTTGTGGAAGAAAGATATTAAAAGTTTTGACGAGATGCTCAATCTTTCTCTTTCTTTGCGAGAATCTTTAAAAAGCAATTTTGAATTTAAAACAACTCTTATTGAGAAGGAGGAAAAGAGTATTGATAGAACTGTCAAATTTGTTTTTAAATTGTTTGATGGGAATAAAATTGAAGGGGTTTTGATTCCGTCGGATAAAAGGGTAACTGCATGCATTTCCTCTCAAGTTGGCTGTCCTTTGGGATGTCGGTTTTGTGCAACAGGAAGCATGGGTTTTAACCGTCATTTGCACTTTTCAGAAATCATCGACCAATATTCTTTAATGAACAAGAAAGCTCTTGAATATTATAGTCATGACATTTCCAATATTGTTTATATGGGTATGGGAGAGCCGCTAATAAATTATGATAATGTAAAAAAATCCATTGATATTTTAACTTCCAGTGAAGGCAAAGGACTCTCGCCTGCTCGAATCACATTGTCAACAGTAGGAATTGTCCAAGGAATTCGCAGACTTGCCGATGAGGGTTTTAAATGTGGACTTGCCATTTCCCTTCACAGTGCAGACGAAGAAAAAAGAAAAAAAATAATGCCTGTTACCACATCAAATACTTTACTTGAGCTTCAGGATGCTCTAAGGTATTATGTAGAAAAAACAAAAAGCAGGATTACGATAGAATATCTCCTTCTTGATAAAATCAATGACAGTCAAAATGATGCAATGAAACTTGCTCAGTTTTGCAGAGCTTTTCCCGTTAAAATAAATATAATAGAATATAACACAACTGATTCTGAATTTGTGGGGAGCAATCCGGAAAAAAAAGAGATTTTTGTCAATTATCTTGAATCTAAAAATCTGATTGTCAATATAAGACATAGCAGAGGGCAAGATATTTCTGCAGCATGTGGACAATTATTGCGAAAGTAAATAAAAAAATTGTATTTTTGCGCATCAAAAAAATGCCTTGTGGTGTAATGGTAGCACAGCAGATTCTGGTTCTGTATGTATGGGTTCGACTCCTATCAAGGCAACAAAAAACAATTATTTTTTAACTCCCAGTTCAAGATAGATTGAAGTAACCAATTTTCGTCCTACTTGATATCCTTCTTTTTGGAGTTCATCTGTCATTTTTCTGATACTAAGATCAGGATATTCTTTCAGCCTTGAAATAATGACTTCTCGAATAGAATTTTTTCTGGAGTTAGCGGGTCTTGGTTTATAATAGACGCCTGACCTGAAAATTGAAAGAAGTTCACATTGGTGTTGTAAACTTAAAGAAGGATTATTTTGTTCAATCAAACTCCTTCGGTCTTTAATGGAGAGAATTGCAATTTTTTTTTTAAGAAATCAATGTCTAATTTAAGATCTTCATTTACCTTCGTAAGCTTATCGAGTTGTTTTTTAAGTTCTTTTTCCTTTGATAAATTATCTTTATCAAACATTTTTTCCAGATTTTCGATAAATTTACGTTTCCATTCATTAACCTGATGAGCTTGAATATCATATTTCAAAGCAATTTCAGCAGAAGTTAATTTTCCGGAAAGAGCTTCCAGCACAATAGTAGATTTAAATTTTGAACTAAATATACGTTTAGTCATATTATTCACCGGCTATATTACATTCTATATTGTTTATTGACAAAATAGCGGTATCAAAAAATCAGACAGGCAGGTTAATTTTAGGAATTACAACAGTAAATGTAGTTCCTTGATCAACAACGCTTTCAACTTGAACAGTCCCGTGGTATACTTCTTCAACAATTTTTTTCATAATTGACAATCCAAGTCCGGTACCACTGATAGCTTTAGTTTTTTCGTTCTTAATTCTGACAAAATCTTGGAATAATTTAGGAAGATCTTCTTCGCTCATTCCTATTCCGGTATCACTAACGGCAATTTTGACAGAGCTATCGCCCTCTTCGAGAGTACAGACAACTTCGCCATTTTCTTTATTATATTTAACAGCATTAGAGACAAGGTTGTTAAAAATAATTTCTATTTCCTGTTGGTCACCCATGAAGTTGATTTCGTCCGGATTAGCATTGATGAGGATTTTAATATTTTTCTGAATTGCCATAGGGCTCATTGTATCTTTCGAAATCCTCATCAATTCAGCTAAATCCAATTTTTTTACATCACGTGCTTTCTTTCCGGATTCCAAACGGGTAAGGTCTAACATATCCATAATTAAGGAGCGCATACCTCTAATTCGTTCAAGAGACCTTTGAATCATCATTTCATAATCATCAAGATTATTTCCCACTTGTCTTTCTTCCATTATACGCAAATAACCTTCAATAGCATTGATTGGTGATTTCAGTTCATGGGACAGCACAGAAAGAAATTGAAAACGGATTTGTTTACCTACGGTATTAAGTTGTTTGGTCATTCTCCGCAGGTAAAGATTTTTGGTAATTCCCTCAATAGAAGTTTTCAGTTCCTGAGGGGTAAACGGTTTAGGTACAAAATTGTAGGCACCGTTATTTGTGGCTTTAATGGCTAAATCAAGGGATGCGTATGAAGTAATCATCATAACGCTGCAATCAATTTGTTTTTTATTGATATACTCCAACACTTCGATACCATCCATTCCTGGGAGTTTATTATCTAATAAAACTATATCGATAGAATTGTTATCAATTATGTTGATTGCATCTTCTCCTGATCCTGCTTCTTCAATAGAAAAAACAAATTCTTCTTCCAGAAAAGGAAAATCAACAGAAAAATTTGAAAGTATTCTTCTGATCCCGGATCTAATTCCGGGTTCATCATCAACAATTAACAAATTTAGATTAGCCATAGAAAAGGGGATTAAAGTTTTAACAATCTTTTCATTTCTGATTGTAGCTGTTCAGGTCTGAGGCCCTTTTCGAGATATAGGTCTGCTTTAATCCAGCTTTTTTCTTCGTTAAAATCTTCGCCAAAGATCATACCTGTATCAGCTGTAACTGCGGTTACAATAATGACAGGAACATCGGGATATTTTTTCTTAAGTTTATAACTAAGAATAAATCCGCTATCACGATTATCCATCATCAAGTCAAAAATGGCAATATCAGGTTTTGTTTTTTCAATGATTTCCTCTGCTTCATGTTGTGTTTCAGCAGTAAGAACTTTCATTCCCAAATTAGTACATTGTAAATTCAGCTGAGTTAAAATATCAATATCATCATCAGCTATTAATACGGTTTTATTTTTTAATGTTTCCATAACTTTTATTAATTTTTTCTTGGAATTGTAATTTTAAATGTTGTGCCTGTTGGGCCTTTATTATTATCTGCATTAGTATCAATATGAATTTGACCCCGATGCATTTTCACGATACCATAAATAAGCGGAAGTCCAAGTCCGGTACCTTTTCCAATAGGTTTAGTAGTAAAAAAAGGAGTATAAATTTTATCAAGATTTTCTTCAGAAATTCCGCAACCGGTATCTTGAATTAGAAATTCAATATCATTTCCTTTCTCATTAAGCGTAATAGTAAGATTACCACCTTTTTCGCCCATTGCTTCGATAGCATTTTTTTCAAAGTTTGTCAAGACCTGCATCCACTGATCGGCATCCACTTCCACCATTTTATCTCTCAGATTAGACGTGAAGGAGATAATCACATTAGGTGGTGCAATAGCAGATTCCAAACTGTGTTTTACAAAGTCATCCATATTAACTTCTGTATAATGGACTTGATTTTTTCTTGCAAAATTAAGTAATCCGCCAACGATTTTCTTACATCTGTCGGCTTGTTCAGAAATAAGTTTTAAATCTTCTCTAATAGGATCATTTTCAGCAGCTTCATCAAGAAGGATATTACTATACATTGTAATAACACCCAAAGGATTGTTTAGTTCATGAGCAATACCGGCAGAAAGCTGTCCCATGTGGGCCAGTTTTTCTGTCTGTTTAAGAGTCTGTTGGGCAGAAGCCAGTTTTTCATTTGAGATATTGAGTGCTTTGATAGAATTGTGAAGCTTTTCAATAGTGAAAGGTAAACACATTTCACTTTCAGCTAATCCTTCAATTATAGCAATGGCATGATCAATACAGGTGTCATAGCCACAGGCGCCACAATTTAAGTGATCCTGGAGAGAAGCTTTTCCCATTTTAAGGAGAACTGCTTCAATTGCCTCATCGGACGGAAGCGGAATTCTTCGGTCAGCTGAAGAAAAAGTCTGCGAATAATCATCATCTTTAAATTTATCAAAATCTTCTTTCCAGCGATCCTGTTCTAATTTTTCCAGTTTATTTTTGACAAATTTCTTTAAATTGACAGTTTTAGTAAATTGGTGCCCTCCCTGAGTCATCCCGGGGCCCAAAATACACCCTTCACAGCACAATAATTCAAGATGAATAGACTTGCACATATCTTCATCAAATTCCCTGATAGCATCCCTGAAATTACTACGACCTGAAGCCACCAGAATATTATCCTTAGCAACATCGTCTGCTTTGTCAACAGCATGTAGTTTCCCACGTGTAATAGGGAAAAAAGAAGCTTTATTTCCTTTTGGGCCATCAAAATCAGAAGGTTCAATATTTTTAGGAGTGATATTATTTAATCGAAAGAGTTTACGTAACTCCTTAAAAGTAATAACAGCATCAACTTCAGTAGATTCGGCTTTTTTAGCAATACAAGGACCGATAAAAACCGTATTGATATCATCTCCATATATTTTCTTAGCTACGCGAATGGTTGCCACCATTGGAGAAACAATGTTAGCCAATGAATCCACAAGTTCAGGACAATAATGTTTCACATAATAGACAATTGCAGGACAATCTGTCGAGATTGTGCAGGGCAAGTTTTTATTATCATAAATCTTATTGTATTCATTGGCAACCAAATCAGCTCCAAAAGAAACATCTACGACATAATCAAAACCCAATTTTTTAATCATTCCGATAAGGATGGTGTAGTTGCTTATGTCAGTAAATTCAGCAGAGAAGCTAGGTGCGAGGCAGGCTACTTTCACTTTGCCATCTAAAAGTAATTGCTTAACATCGTCAGTATTATCAAGAAAACTTTTAGCATTTTGGCTACAAACTCTAGTACAGTTTCCGCAACCAATGCAACGTGAAGAAATAACTTCTGCCTGACCATTAATTATTTTTATGGCTTTAACAGGACACTCTCTCACACAGGTATAACAAACCCTGCACCGATCTTTCACGGTGAAGACAAGTTCGTTATTTATCTTGTTAGCCATTATAGAATAAGTTAATTAATTAAAGAAGAACATCTCTCTTTATATAGCTTGTATGGAGATATTCATGACTTCTATGACTTAACGGTTTCTCAAAGTATTTTTCATAAAGCTCAATAATTTCTGGATTTTTATGAGATACTTTAATGGTTTCCCTGTCATCAATATCATAAAGTGACTTCATACGTGCTTCAATAACGGAGTGAGTAGTTCCGATTCTTTGACCACCTCCTGCAATACAACCACCGGGGCAAGTCATCACTTCAATAAAATGAACATCATTTTTACCATCTCTAATCTCTTGAAGAAGAGTTGCAGCATTTGCAAGTCCGCTAACAACTGCGATTCCAATTTCA
>Ga0116171_10001006_pt1 | contig 29244 bp, 22 predicted proteins | sample AD_JPNHW2_MetaG_FD_89798 | JGI IMG/M metagenome (GOLD analysis project Ga0116171, IMG submission 89798) | Active sludge microbial communities of municipal wastewater-treating anaerobic digesters from Japan - AD_JPNHW2_MetaG | ecosystem: Engineered > Bioreactor > Anaerobic > Digestate | place...
CGTCGAGACAGTGGTGGGTGAGATCATCGGCAAGTATGAAAGGATCGATGTTCTGATCAATAATGCAGGCATTACGAAGGATAATCTTCTACTTCGCATGAAGGAAGAGGAATGGGATGCAGTTCTGGCAGTGAATCTGAAAGGTGCATTTATTTGTACACAGAAGATAAGCCGTCATATGCTGAAGCAAAAGAGCGGATCGATCATTAACATGGCTTCTGTGATCGGGATCATGGGGAATGCCGGACAGACTAATTATGCAGCTTCCAAGGGTGGACTGATTGCTTTTACCAAATCATGTGCCAAGGAATTTGCTTCCCGACAGATTCGCGTTAATGCCGTAGCTCCAGGTTTTATTCAAACAGAGATGACAACACATCTGCCCGCAGATGTGGTTGCTAAATATGCCGAGGCGATCCCATTGAACAAAATGGGTACCCCGGATGATGTTGCGAATGCATGCCTATTTTTGGCTTCCCAGGAAGCTGAATACATCACAGGTCAAACCATCCAAGTGGATGGTGGATTAATCATGTAACTCATGAGGAGGAAATATGGAAGATATCGTAAGTAAAGTGAAAAAGATCATCATGGAAGAACTGAACGTTGATGAAGCTCAGATCACCATGGAAGCAAACTTCATCGAAGATCTTGGCGCAGATTCACTGGATACAGTTGAATTAGTCATGAAGTTCGAAGAAGAATTTGGAATTACCATACCGGACGAAGATCAGGATAAGCTCAGAACAGTCGGTCAAGCATGTGACTATCTGACATCCAGATTAGCCGGCTAAAACGATAGTATTGCTCAGTCGGAAGACTGAGCAATATCGTTTTTTAAAAATTGGATGGCTGATGCCATCAAAAAAATACATTGAATGCTGCCTATGCAATGGGATAGCAGATAACTTCCATTGTATTGGATTCAATACAGGGAAATTGTCAAAATTCCAAAGAAGAGGTAATTATGTCTAAAAAAAGAGTCGTGATAACAGGATTAGGATCTATCAATTCTATCGGTACGAATGTGGAAGATACATGGAAGTCTCTTCTTGCCGGGATGTCTGGAATTGGTTATATCTCACGTTTTGATACAACGGATATGCCATCTAAGATCGCTGCTGAAATCAAGGACTATGATCCACTGAATTACTTCGATCCGAAGAATGCAAAGAAGATGGATCTATATACACATTTTGCCTTGATCGCAGCCGCTGAAGCTGTCAAGGATGCTGATCTGGTCGATACAAATATTGATAAAGATAGAATTGGCGTAATTCTTGGTGCCGGTATCGGTGGAATCCTTACTTTTGAAGAGGAAGCCAACAAGATGTTTGTCGGTGGTCCGAGAAAGATCAGCCCATTTTTCATACCTAAAATGATTTCCAATATTGCTGCTGCTCATATTGCCATTGAATATGGTTTTAAGGGAATCAACTTCAACATTTCGAGTGCTTGCTCAAGTGCGAATCATGCGTTGGGTACTGCTTTCCGTTCCATTCAATACGGAGATGCTGATATCATCGTTTCCGGTGGTTGTGAGGCAGCAATTACGCCAATGGCTGTTGGCGGCTTCTGTGCTTTAAAGGCATTGAGCACCAATAATGAAGATCCTTCCAAGGCAAGCCGTCCTTTCGATGCCATGCGAGATGGTTTCGTCATGGGTGAAGGTGCTGCCATCCTTGTTTTGGAAGAACTGGAACATGCAAAAGCCAGGGGTGCTAAGATATATGCCGAATTGATCGGTTATGGTGCAACGGATGATGCATTTCATATCACTGCTCCCGCAGAAATGGGAGAAGGAAGCGCTCGTGCTATGATTATGGCGTTGAAAGATGGCGGAATCAAACCTGAAGATGTGCAGTATATCAATGCACATGGTACTTCTACGCAATTGAATGACAAGTATGAAACGATGTCAATCAAGACAGTATTCGGTGAATATGCCTACAAGGTGAAGGTGAGTTCAACCAAATCAATGGTGGGACATATGCTTGGTGCAGCGGCTGGAATTGAAGCACAGGCTTGTATCCTCTCCATTCGAGATGGGAAGATACATCCCACGATTAATCTTGAGCATCCCGATCCTGAATGTGATTTGAATTATGTACCGAATCATTACATCGAGCATCCCGTTCAAATAGCATTAAGTAATTCGTTAGGCTTTGGCGGGCATAATGTTGCCATTGTTTTCAAAAAATATGAATCATAATTCAAGGGCGGCAACGCCCTTTTTTGTTGGATAGAAAAGTGAATCGAATCATCAAACTGATAACAGATTGCCTGAATGTAAAGAAGCCTGCAAAATCAGATCCTGTGTGGAGCAAGAAACTGGCTAAATTGCAGAAGAAGATTGGGATCATATTCAAAAATGAAACCTTGCTGCAGGGAGCTCTTACGCACAATTCATTCATGCATAGGACAGATGTGGACCAAAATAATAATGCGCCATTCGAGAGAATGGAATTCCTTGGTGATTCGATCCTGGGACTGGTAATAGCCAAAGAACTGTTTTCCAGGTTTCCCGATGAGCAGGAAGGCATTCTATCCAAGAAGAAATCACAGATCGTATCAGAAAAGTATTTAGCCCTGAAAGCCCTCGAACTGGAACTGGGTGAATTTATTAAGATGAGCCCTGAAGAAATCAAAAATGGCGGGAAATCCCGACCTTCCATTTTATCAGATGCTATGGAAGCACTGATTTGTGCCATTTATCTGGATTCAGGAATGCAGAAGGCTTCTACATTCATCAAAAAGTTCATTCTCACGGATTTCTCCAACATTATCAATCAGGAAGCATTAACGAATTTCAAGAGCATCTTGCAGGAATTTTGTCAGTCTAAATACCAGGAGCCACCGACTTATATGGTGGTTTCTGAAGAAGGACCAGACCATGAAAAGGTCTTCCGCGTTGATGTATCTGTAAAAGGGATTGTCAAGGGACATGGCGAAGGCTCAAGCAAGAAGGCTGCACAGCAGGATGCAGCTAAGGATGCTTGTCAGAATCTCTCGTTATGCTGATATTTCCAATCTTCATACCCCACGAGGGTTGTCCCCAAACCTGTATTTACTGTGACCAATATCAAATCACTCATGTTGTGAAGCCCAATTGGGACATACTCAAAGACCAGATAGCGCAATTCTGCCGAAAGCACCAATCAGAATACAAGGAAATTGCATTTTACGGAGGAAGTTTCACTTGCTTGCAGGAGGAATACCAACATTACCTGATACAACAGGTTACTCACTTCATTGATGACAGAACTTTCCTTCGCTATTCGACCCGCCCGGATGGGATTGATCATTCAATTCTAACAGATAGTTATTCAAAAGGGGTAAGGACGGTTGAACTTGGCATCCAGGATTTCAATGAACAGGTTTTAGCAGCATCCGAAAGGGGATATACACGGCAGGAAGCAATCGATGCCTGTTTGCTGGTAAAGGAATCAGGTATGAAGCTTTCAGTTCAACTGATGCCTGGCTTACCCGGATATTCAAAAGAAACCTTAACGCAGACAATTGCAGATACACTGACGGTAAGACCTGAATTTATCCGAATATATCCAACAATTGTCATTCAGGGTACACCGCTCGAGCGGATGTATAGAAGTGATCAGTATCAGCCACTGAGTCTTGACGATGCAATTCAGGATGCAGCATTGATGGCAGAAACATTCGAAAAAGGAGGTATCACGGTCATCAAAATAGGCTTAACCGGTATAGATGATTCCCATGTTGTGGCTGGTCCTTTCCATCAGGCATTCGGCGAATTGGTCAGGGCAGAATTATACATGAAAAGAATCATTCAGACATATGAGCCCGGGAAAGTCCTCGAAATCAGTAAAAAGGATGTTTCTCTATTGCTTGGAAATAAAAAAGAATATTTGACAAGAATGAAGAAGATAATTAAACAAAATAATCTAATGGTCATCATTTCCGACATATTGGAAAAGGGGGAGTTCCGATACGTTTCGGATACAAACTGTGAATTATGGTAAACAGACTTAACTGAGGTTCCAATATGAAATTATCTGGTTATTTGATTGTTGGTTTATTTCTTGTTTTACTGATAGGTTGCAGCTTTAAGAATCCGGAAATGCCCACTTGGGATGTAACCGTTGATCTACCCCTGTTAAATGACTACTGGTATGTTTCCGATTTAGTGGATTCAGTTCATTTCTTTCAAAATGGCAATGAAATGTACTTCTCTTCCAATGGGAATATCAACAGTTTTCATCTGAATGATCTGAATCTGCACACCAATTCCAATATCTTTGTTCCACTTGAATCAGGAATGCCGACCTATAATGGTTCCATTCCCCTGAACACCGTCAATCCTGATGAAGATTCAATCAAGGTTGCATACGGTTTGATTCAGAGCGGTTCACTAAAGATTGTGAAGAGTTCAGTCACACAGAATTTTGGAAGTGCGGATATTATCTTTAACGAACTTTCCAATCAGAATGGGAACCTGCATGTCCATATCACCGATTCATCACCCAATACTATCTATATTGATTTGAGCGGTTTATCATTAGGTTCTGAGGAAAATACATCTACGATAGATTTGATGCATTTCTCAGTTGCAGCCAATTCTACGCTTCCCACCGGCACCCTGATGTGCAATGTGAATATGATACTGGATCAGGATATCAGTTTTGTAGAGTTTCATGGTACGATCGAGAGGCGTTTCCTGCTCGATATCATCAATGACACTTCAGATATCAACATCGACTATCCACTCGGTATCGAGAATGCAGTCCAAATCCATAATGCAAGTCTACAACTCGACCTAATGAACGAGATCGGCTTTGACTGTGAGTTCTTTGGAACGCTCTATGCTTTTAATGACAGCACAGGTCAGAGTGCTGCCATCGATATTCGTGATGCTGAAGGTAATCCTTTCGTGATACGAGCGGCACATTCTGAAACCGAACCTACTTTGAACACTTTTATCCTGGATAACAATAATGGATTGAATGAACTGACCAACATCATTCCAACAAGGTTCTATGTTCGTAATTCATATTTCAAACTCATGACAAGTAATGCAGCTTTAGGCTTTGCAAAGGTCGGAGAGAAAGTAACCGGTTCCTATATTGAGAAAGTGCCTTTTAACTTCACTCTCAATGAATCTTGGATCACCCCGACACGACTGGACTCTCTGGAAATCAATTCGGATAACCGTGATAAGATCAGAAAGAACTTGAACGATGCTTCATTGATCATGAAAATCAAGAACCAACTACCTGTGGGTATGGAAGCACAGATTTATTTCAGTTCCAATCCTGATGTATTGCACCATCCGCAGTTGATGCGCTCGGCAAATGTACTCTCAGGCGGATATGACAGCGCTTTCCAGGAAATACCTCTTGCCTTGAGTCACGATGATTTATTGGTTTTCGACGTTCCTAAGATTTATTACAAGATCAAGGTCAACATACATGCTACGAATGGACCTGTCAGCATAACAGCATCTTCATCGGATTATATCGAGTTCATTGGTAGAATCAAGATGAATGTCAAGGTGGAGGAGGATTAACATGAAAACGAGCATTTTATTCCTCATCCTGGCAATCTGTATGCTGCTACCCATGTTGAATGCCATCACAACACCCAGATCCATGGCATTTTCAAATAGTTATGGTTTACGAGGCTATGGCTCTGATGCTTTATATTGGAATCCGGCTCTTTTATCAGAAGGACATCGTTCATTTGACATCCCCATTACAACCCTCGATTTCAGCGTAAATAACAACGCCCTGAGTCTGCATACCTATAATGATGTTTCAGGGCAGTACATCGACGATGCCTTGAAAAAGGAAATTCTCTCGAGTTTCCAAGGTCATCTTTCTTTCGAGACAGATGTGCATTCGACAATTCTGGGCACTTCCTTTGGTCATTCCGGTTTGGGAATTGGCTTGAATGCGGTTGGCTCAGCAAGACTTTCCAAGAGATACCTGAATTTGCTTTTATATGGGAATAATGGCGATGAGGTCATCAATTTCACAAAGAAGCATACGGGTGGGGAAGGACTGGCTTACGCCGACATCACTTTTGGTTCAGGGAATTATGAGATTACCAAGCATATTCCTTCTTATGCAGACAAGGGATTGCCTCCTGTGAAATTCGGATTCGCCCTGAGTTTGCTCACAGGAATCAAGGATTTCCAAGTAACGGATTTTAACGGCAGATTCTCCACGGGTGACGATGGAATCGATCTCGTGCAGGATATCACGATGCGTGAAGGAACTGTTGGTTTTGGTTACAAAGGTTTAATCGGTTTTACATCTACACCCATGAAGAACTTGGAAGTTGGACTTACGATCGATAACATTGCGGGTAAGATCAATTGGTCAAATAAGAATAAGAATCACGAAATTCACATGGAAGCCGATAGCATTTATATTGCAGATTTGAATGAAGACCTGGTTGATCAAACCGATACCACATACACGACAGGAGATTACACAACAGAGATGCCCGCAGAATTTAATATCAGTTCTCTATATCATCTTGGGAAAGCATCGTTTTCCCTGGATTGGAAACAGGGCTTTAAGGAGTCGGTTGTTACAACCAAACAACCCAGGATATCCTTGGGAGCTGAGTACATTCTCGGGAAGATCATACCGCTTCAGATCGGTTATTCGCTTCCCAATGCGAATGAATCCTATAAGTTCTCTTATGGTCTGGGAGTGAGATCAAATCACTTTGAAATGGGTATGGCTTTTCAATCGAGTCATGCAGTCATTCCCTGCTTATTATCAAGAGGATTTACTTTTTCACTTCATTCCAGGATACTATATTAGATGATATATTTGCTGCTGGCTTTACTTAGTATACCGGTTTATTTTTATTATCGAAGAACTTTGCCCGAGTTAATTTGGAAGAAAAGGGTTTTTCTTGCCATCTTGCGCTGGCTGTCCATTTCATTTGTGATTCTCATTCTTCTGAATCCGATCCTCTATCTCGTCCGTAAATACACATACAAACCTGAATTACTGATTCTCAACGATACTTCGACAAGCATGAAACTGTCTGCCGATGGGAAGACCAAATCCCAACTTTTATCATCTTATGTAGGCAATCTTAAGGATAAATTCACAAAAGCAGGATACAGGATAACGGAAGATTCATTTGCAGATGGTTACAGAGGGAAATCAGGCTCCACCAATCTGGTTCAGGCACTTGAAACTATGTCACAGTCCGGTAAATTGTCTCATACAAGCAAGATACTGCTGGTCTCAGACGGTTGGTTCAGAGATGAGAATCTCGATGACATCGGTGATCTCAACATTCCCATCATCACTTTCAATCCTTCCGTAAAACCTGACAGCACTGATATTCAGATTTCGTTCTTACGATATGATCGAATCGCATACAAAAATGAAAAGACACCTCTCACTGTTGGGATCAATGCGAGTCGTTACAATGGGAAGGCAATCGTCAAACTCTTGATGAATAAAAAAGTGGTTGCATCGCAGGTCACTGATTTCAGGAAGGACAGTTTTCAGCAGGTTACTTTCGAACCTGTTTTTACTCAAACAGGATTACAGACTTTTGAAGTGACATCCGAATGCATCAATTTTCACGAGCACAATTTGGATAACAACAATTATCCGGGAGCATTCCAGGTTCTCAATGACAAATCGAGGATTCTGATTCTTACGGATACAGGCAATTGGGATGCTAAATTCATCCAGGATGCAATTCATGTTAATTCACGATGGAAAGCCGATATATATCTTGTTCGAGACGGACAGGCATGGAAAGGGAACCAGGCGATTCCAGCATCCCAGATCAATTCTATTCCATATGAATCCTTCATCATTGTGAACAATGGAAATCTGTATATGCCGGATGCGATCAGGCAAGCCATCATGGGCAAAGTAGAAGGCGGGAGTGGATTGCTTTTCATGGGCAAACCAGTTGCCGGTTTGGGAATGATGCTACCGGCAAGTTCATCGAATATTGCGAATACCTATCAATCGAATTTCAAACTAAACGCGGCAGCGGGTGCGTATTCCTTCCTCGACTATGATGCAAAAGTGATCGCCGATATTCCACCGGTTCAATACTATTATGTGCAGGCAAAAGAAGGGAGCGCGGTACTGGGCACCATGGATAATGATCAAAACAGTCCTGCAATTCTTTTCAAGCAATTCGGAAAGGGAAAAGTGTTTGAATTCGCCTTTCTCGATCTTTGGAAATGGCAGATGTGGGTCGATAACAGTGATTATCATACGGTGATCGGTAATATCCTCCTATGGATGGGAAACCAGGATTTACTGCGTTTTCGTGCACAAACAACCAAGAACAGTTACTTCCTTGGTGAACGGGTGCGCATCGTTCTGTCTGCCGTAGATGATAAGCAAATGCCTGTCACTGATTTGGATGCCCAAATACAAATTTTGAACAGCCATAACCGGGCGGTATACAGCGATTATCTTCTCAAGGATGGTGACGATTACCAGGTTCAGTTGAGTTCTCTTGAGCCCGATACCTATCACTTCAAGGTTTATGACGAAAGGACAAAACAAAGGACTGAAGGCTCCTTTATCGTATCAAACAGCAACATGGAAAATAGGGACTATGGTTTTAACCAACCAGCCCTTTTCTATGTTTCCCAAATAACGAATGGAAAGAGTCTTTCACAATCTGACCTGTCGGTTTATAAACCGATGAAGGAACAGACCAAACCTGATATCAGGAGAATGGAGATTCCGCTATACCGCAAATGGTATCTTATCACTCTCTTTTTGGTTTGCTTCTGTGTAGAGTTATTATTTCGTAGGATATGGGGTCTTTTATAGAGGAGATTATGGAACGCAAAAACACAAAAACCATACATCTTGGTACTGTACCCATTGGTGGAGGTCACCCGATCTCTGTGCAGTCAATGACGAACACACCGACTGCAAATGTAAAGGCAACCGTCAGCCAGATTCGGAAACTGCAGAAGGCAGGCTGTGAAATCATTCGTGTTGCGGTTCCAGATCAGGATGCTGCCAATGTACTTGGTAAAATCAGGGCACAAATCCATATTCCTTTGGTTGCAGATATCCATTTTGACCATAAACTTGCCCTGACAGCCATCCAACAGAGGATTGACGGTTTACGGCTGAATCCGGGCAATATCGGCAGTGAAGTAAAAGTCAGGGAAGTGGTCGAACATGCACGAGAACGTATGATTCCCATTCGAATTGGAGTCAACAGCGGTTCGCTATCCCGGGAAATGCTGAGCAAATATGGTCATACTGCTGAGGCTCTTGTGGAAAGCGCTTTGGAGCATGTTGCCATTCTGGAGCGTATGGGTTATGAAGCCATCAAGATTTCCGTAAAAGCTTCTTCTGTGGAAATGACTGTCGATAGTTACCGTCTCCTGTCCTCTAAAGTATCTTATCCTCTTCATATCGGGATTACGGAAGCAGGAACCGACTTCTCCGGAACGATCAAGTCAGCCATGGGGATTGGTGCTTTGCTGCTGGATGGCATCGGAGATACGATTCGTGTTTCCCTTACTTCTGACCCGGTGAATGAAGTGAAGACAGGTATCGAGATCCTTAAATCCCTGAACCTGAGAAAGGGTCTGAAGATCGTATCATGTCCGACATGCGGAAGAACGCGTATCAATCTCATCAATCTGACCAAACAGGTTGAAAAGGCATTGCTGCCTTATCACGATATCAATATCACAGTTGCAGTCATGGGTTGCGTCGTGAACGGTCCGGGAGAAGCCCGTGAGGCTGATTATGGGATAGCGGGAGGCGATGAGGAAGGCATTCTTTTCAGGAAGGGAGAAATCGTGGCAAAACTTCCGGAACGAGAACTCCTGGAAGCATTAATCGATATGATACGAACTGAAAACCCGATTCTCTAATCATGCCTCATCGTTTCCTTTTCACCCTCATCGTCTTGTTCATCATATCCGGTTTATGTGCTGAAGTGAAGATCATCAGTATCGATTTTCAGGGAAACCTGAAGATCGACTCCCGTGATTTACTGAACCAGTTAACCATGAGACCCGGTATGGTATTTGAATCCGATATTCTCAAATCCGAATGTGAATCTCTTAAGCAATATTACGATCATGAAGGTTTTTACCAGGCAGTCATCCATTATCCGGAAGTGATCCCGATCAATGCAGAGACGGTCAGGATACTTTTTACGATCGACGAGAATGGGAAAAGCATCATCACGAAACTGGCATTATCAGGAAACCGCTATTTTCCTTTGGTCAAACTGCAAAACCTGCTTGGTTTCACTGATGAATCGACATGGACATTTTCAGAGATCAGTCCGCTTCTTCAGCAGATACAGGAACTTTATACATCACGTTCTTATCTGTTTGCCTCCGTCAATTTGGATAGTCTGCGCTGGAATTCGGATGGCTATACAGCCTTTATTACCGTTAACGAAGGGAAATTATGCCACATCACGAATTATCGTTTCCAGGGGAATAAAACAACCAAACCATCCATCCTCATCAAATTATCCGGTCTCGATCAGGTAACAGCCATTACTCCGGCAGTCATCAGCCAGGCTGAAGAGAACATTCGTTCAAAGGAATATATCAAGAACTGCACCATCATTCCCCTCGATGAATCCACATTGCTGATCACAATTGATGAAGATAAGATGACAAAACTCGCGGGCGTACTCGGTTACAACAATGCCAATGTCAAATCCACCCAGAGATTGAGCGGTAATGTCCAATTCCAGTTCATGAATCTATGGGGTACTGACAGAAACCTTTCATTTGAATGGTACCAGTTACAGGATCAGCACAAGACACTGGAATTGTCTTACCACGAATCAGGTCCTTCCAGGATACCCTTGGCAGGTGACATTTCCCTCTATCGTGAACAAGCGGACTCTACATGGCTCAAAAACCGTTTGTCCCTGAGTATGTATTATTATCTTCTATATCATCAATTTGGTATCAACCTGGGTACGGATGATGTTTATCCTGGTTCACGCAGACCTATGCTGATTGCCAATGACCATGAAAAGACTGTGGGTGTTTTCTGGAAATTTGTGAATGTCGATTATGGTCCAAATCCAAGCACAGGCATGACTGCATATGCCACCTTTAACCAGATTTATGTTAACACAGACAGCATCGATACAAAGAGAAATGCCGTGACCTTTGCCTGGGATAATTACCATACGGTCTTGAAAAGGCTCGTTTGGTTCCTCGGGATGAACGGTAAGCATCTCTCAGACAAAGAAGCGCCTTATACGCGATTGTATAGACTCGGAGGTTTCAATTCACTTCGCGGGTTCATGGAAAACAGCTATTCAGGCTGGCGTGTAGGTTGGATCAACAATGAATTGAGATTGCGTACCGGGCGGGATTCACGCGTTCATCTATTTCTCGATTATGGATATGTGGAATATCGGCACGATGTAAAAGACCACATTCTGGATAATCTTTGGGGTACCGGTGTCGGAATCAGGGTCAATACCCGCCTGGGTGTGATGGGAATTGATTACGCATTGGGCTATAATGGTAAGAAATGGACATCTCCAATGGATGGTATCATACACTTTGGAATTGACTCAAAATTCTAACCTGGTAATGATTAAATTCTCCACAAAGTAAATAAAAATTGATAGGACCGAAAAAAAATCTTGCCATATTTTTTTTGGCATATAGGTTGGTATTCGTTCAATGAAAGACAATTATAGTGTGTGTAAGGGCTGTGTCATAAAGGTATGTGCAACTGCCGGAACTTGAGAATCCAAAGTCAGTGCACATTTTTTTACAAACATTATGAATTGCTCGAAAATAAACAGGATACAAAAAAAAACTTGCACTATTTATCCTGTCAGAAATCATGGAACCTATAACTAATGCAATGCAGTGCATTATCAAAATGAATATGATGTACTAAAATGGAGGAATCAATGTTCAAAAAAATCGCACTTATCACTCTGTTAACTATCGCTGTGATGTTCGCTATTATGACTCTCGGCTGTGGCAAGAAAGCTGCTACCACCGAAACACCAGTAGACACCACAATGACAGCTCCAGCTCCAGCTGATACAGCTATGGCTCCTGCTCCAGCTACTGAAGCTCCAGCACCAGCTGAAGCACCAGCTCCAGCTAAGAAATAATCATCACAATTAATGTGACTGATTAGCACAGTCCTTTGGGCAGATAAGAAATTGTCTGCCCATTTTTTTTGCATAAAAAAAGGAACGTGAAAACGTTCCTTTTTATAATTCCATATTATCGATTAATCGCGTTTTCCCAAAGTACACGGCAACCAATGCCCGATTACCATGACTGACTCTTTCTACAGGCTGTAGAGTTACGGAATCAACGATCTCTATATAATCAATTCTTCCTTCTGCTTCACTGATCATTCCACGTATCAGCAGTTTTGCCTTTTCGAGTTCATTTCTACCTTCAGATACATATCGCTGTACTGCCTGCAGCGATCTGGATAAAGACAAGGCTCGCTGTCTTTCATCGGGACTCAAATACCTATTCCTCGAACTCATGGCAAGTCCATCTGTTTCCCTGACAATCGGGCATCTTCTGATAACTGTCGATATATGAAGATCCGTGATCATCTTCTCGAGGACCACGATCTGCTGGTAATCCTTCATTCCCATATACATATAGGTTGGTTTCACCAAATTCATGAGTTTGGAAACAACGGTGGATACACCCCTGAAATGTCCGGGTCTGCTTTTTCCACAAAGCACATTGGATAGATCTTCTACTTCGATCCATGTCTTGTGGTCTTTCGGATACATGTCCTCATCATGCGGAGTGAAGACATAATCCACCCTGCATGACGATAGCAATGACAGGTCATGATCCAGGTCACGGGGATAGCGTGTGAAATCCTCATTAGGTCCGAATTGACTCGGATTCACGTAGATACTAACGACAATGATGTCACATTCACGTTCTGCAGCTCTTACAAGGCTGATATGACCTTCATGAAGGTAACCCATGGTAGGAATAAATCCAATTTTCTTCCCATTCTCCCATTGGCGGGAAATGGTCAGCATTTCCGGCAAAGACCGAATAATGGTAGGGGTCATCTGATCTTTTCACTTAAAGGTTGGTTGTTATCATCCACTGTAAGAACTTTGGGTGTGTGATTGCGCATTTCTTCTTCATTCATCATAGCGTAATTGACAATGATGATCTTGTCACCGCGATGCACGAGCCGGGCGGCTGCACCGTTTACACCTATTTCACCGGAGCCATACACCCCTTCGATAATGTAGGTTTCGAAACGGTTGCCGTTGGACAGGTCGAATATTTCGACTTTCTCGAATTCCTTCATACCCGTGATTTCCAATAACTGGGCATCTATGGTAATGCTTCCGACATATTCGAGATCTGTCTGGGTGATCGTAGCTCTATGTATCTTTGACAATAAGATTGAGCGTAACATTGAACCTCCAAAATTTCTTACACATATACAAACTATTGGAGACAGGATTTTTGTAAAATATTTTTTAAGAAATATCATGACAGATTCCATTATTGCCTTCACCAACAATGTATCTACTCGAATATTAGGATACTGATCCATATCATCTTTTGCTGTTTAGAATAACATATCCGGTTCATGAGTTTTTCGGAAGAACGACCCTTAAGTATCTCCTAAGCATCCCTTAAGCCTCCCTCAACCCTCTCTCAGGATTTAAGAGATGGTTAAGTTTCGGTTATGGGTTTTTTATGTGTCGATTATATTTATTTCTCATGTGATTCTCTTGATTTAGTATTCCAATCGTAGGGGCCCGCGTCAGCAGACCTTTTGAAAAGCGTATTATTTCCTTAAGGTAATATATTGGCGATGTTTACATTGCCGAATGGGGATCGATGAGCTGAAGCTGTTGCTACGGGTATTATTTCCATTCAAATTCATTGACATAACAAACCATATTCCATATTTACAAAGTAAAGATTGAAGGCATATGTAATGAGCAACATTTTTCATCGTTGCATCTCGTGTTTTATTTTCTAATATCTATGGATACCGTTAATCAAAATGTTCCTGTTGAAGTAAACAAATTTAACATATCTCTTATCTTAATATTGCTCAGTTATTATTATTGGTATGCTATGATTCGGAGCTAAATTATGGCAGTAAAGCAGAATATCTCACTTCCAATTAACACATTAATGACAATAAGATTAATCATTTTATGTCGATATCTTAATCATGAACGATGATTATAACTAATTAATTTGCAAGTAATTAAATGCAGGCTGTCCACTATTTAATTAGTAAGTTATACTAATATTATATGGGGATATGATATGTTTACTCTTCATAATTTTGGGAGTAAAAAATTTCCTTTGACCTAGTTTATTTTAAAAGGAGTTATCATGAAGAAAGTATTTTGTTTAAGTGTAATCCTATTAATGATCTATGGTTTGATGTATGCAAGAATTATTTATGTAAATCAAAGTGGACATGGTGATTATACTTCTATTCAACGAGCAATTGATGCATCCGCTTTAGAGGGAGATACAATCATTGTTTTTCCAGGAATTTATAATGAGTGCTTAGATTTTGAAGATGATTCAGGTTCATTTCATTGGGTAACTGTTCAGAGTCTATATCCTCAAACACATTCCCGTGAAGATATCTTACGTACAGTTATTCATTGTAATAATTTTGGTGGTGGTGGGATTATAACCAAATGGAATGGTACCCTGAATGGTTTTACAATTACAAATGATGAAGGTGATGGTATAGAAATTAGTTACCATCTTTATGGAGGAGAAATTGATCCTTATAATTATTATATAGATAATTGCATTATAAGTCATAATGGAATGAACGGTATACTCATCTATTCTGATTGGTCAGCATATCATATTAATAACTGTGAAATCACTGATAATAATGGTGACGGGTTAGGGCAATATGAGTATAATGAGCCTCATCCAATTGATGGGCGTCAATATAGCAGCGAAATAAACAATAGTCTAATTGCGAATAATTACGGATATGGAGTTTACTCCTATTGGGATGTAAAAATTCGTAACTGTACTATCACTAGGAACGAAATAGGATTTCTTGCAAATACTTCTTCAAATCTGGTTAACACTTCATATATAAATAGTTCTATAATTTACGATAATCGTAATGGTTCGATTAGTACTTTCATTTTAATGCCTTTTCCGCAAATTAGTTTTTCTGATATACATGATTATCAGAATCCTCCTCCTAATCAAGGCATTATTGATAATGATCCATGTTTTGTGGATTCACATAATAATGATTTCTCTCTCGCTTGGGATACTAATCGTAAAAGTCCATGTATAGATACAGGTGATCCCAATCCCGTGGTTGGTCCCTTATTAGATCCAGATTTGACGAGACTTGACATGGGATACAAACCAGTAACGCAAGAATGGTACACACATGTTTTTCACGGTACTGATGAATATAAGGGTGGTTGGAACTGGATGTGCTTTCCAGTATTGGACGTGTATGATATTAATCCTCAAATCGGTAATGTGATGCAACATCTAGCTGCTAGTGGCCAACTTGATCATGTCGAATGGTCAATTAACAATCAGATATTGGAATATTTATATGATTCTCAACAGGGTGAATGGATTCCTTATGATCATGTGCTACAATCCACACAGGGATACAAAGTTCAATTGAGCAGCAGAGAGAATTATGGTACATTCTACATTACTGCTCCACGTTGCCCAGCAAGTACACCAATTCATTTATATGGTCCTGTTCGCAGTACAGGTCAATATACTGATAATTGGATTGGATATTTCCTTCCCTTCTCACAAAGGCCAGAAGATGCACTAGCTTCTATATGGTCACAAATCTACTCCATTTCTACTCAAACATGGGCAATGGCAAGATATGGAAGTGGATGGCTGTACACAGGAAGTAAAATTAGACAATTCAATGATGGCGACATGGTTATAATTCAATGCTATAATGAAGTTCCTAATTTTGTCTGGAATCAAGGAACAAGACAAGTTAAAGCAGAAAGGCAAAAGGCTGAATATTTTTCGTATACAGAGCAATCTGACTATTTACCAATTTTTGTTGCAGTTGGTAATGAACCCGATTTGGAAGAAGTAGCTGTTTTTGCGAATGGAGAATGTAGGGGAGCAGTTGTTGTTGAGGACTCTTTGATGGAGATCAATGCTTATGTACTTGACTTGCCAGAGGACACTGAACTTGAAATTGCAAAATACTATAATTCAAGACAACCTCTTCAGCATATTACATCAGCATATGTCTATGATAAAAATACAGATCTTATTTCATTTTCTAAGATTAAACTACATAAGAATGATGATTACCTCTATATTGGAACATCATTATCCCAAATGATACCAGAAACGCAATCAAATCCAAAGATAACTTGTTTTCCAAATCCATTTAATCCTTCAACGACAATTGAATACAGCGTTACAAAAAGTGGAGTTGCTACTATTGAAATCTTTAATGTAAAAGGACAATTGGTGAAAACTGTGTGGAACGGAAAGCAGGAAGCAGGAACATATAAGATGAGATGGGATGGCATGAATCAAAACGGAAAATCTGTTGGTAGTGGCATCTATTTTGCAAAACTGAAATCAATTGACGGAGAAACTGTTAAAAAACTAATATTACTTAAATAGAGATTAAATTATTTCAGGGGAAGGATATTACTCTTTCCCCTGGTAATCTGAGGATTTATGAAGCTGTTCCATTTACTAATGTTTTTAATGCTTTTTATATCTTGCGCTTGGTCAGTAACTAGACATGTCAGGCAGGATGGATTAGGTGATTTTACTCTAATCCAATCTGCTATCATTGCTGCCTCCAGTAGTGATACAGTGCTTGTATATCCTGGGCGTTACTTGGAGAATATAGATTTCAGCGGGAGAAATATTACGGTTGCAAGTTTACAACTTACAACGGGAGATTCCAATTATATTGGAACAACAATCATTGATGGTCAAAGACTGGGAAGTTGCGTACGTGTAATGAGTGGTGAGCTTTCAGCCAGATTAGTGGGTTTTTCAATCACGAATGGATCAGGAGAATATTATTTTTATGCATACGAGGGTGGTGGGATAATCGTTGGTCAATATAGTACACTATCACTAGAGAATTGCCGTGTATTTCAAAATGAAACTGAAAGTGGTGGAGGACTTTTTGCCAGAAGGGCTACGGTTTATCTATCAGGGACATCTTTTTATAATAATTTAGCCACTTCTGGTGGTGGTGGAATTTGCTTGGAAGGTGACACCGTGAGCTTTACGATGGATGCCATAAACAGATGCAATATATATAATAACTATTCAGGACAGGGGACAGACTTTTTATGTTGGGATTTACCACAAATAGCAAATGTGGTAGTTGATACTTTTACGGTCATTAATCCAAACCGGTATTATGCACAGACAGTTGTAAATTTTATCGCAGATACATATGGTTATTCTTTCGATATCCAAAATGGTTTTCTGTCTCAAATCAATCATGATCTATATATATCGACAACCGGTAATGACCAGAATGATGGTTTATCTCCACAGACTCCCTATAAAACGATTGCCTGGGCAATGCATCACATAGTAAGTGATAGCTTGAACCCGAAAACTATTTATGTTTTAGATGGGGTATATTCCACTTCGATAAACGAGCAGAAATTTCCTATCAGCGGAAAATCGTTTGTGACACTACAAGGGCAAAGTCAGGAGAATACGATTTTTAATGGGGATGACCGCTATTTTATGTTATCGGTGCCCAAACAAACCACAGAATTCACAGTAAAAAAAATGTCTTTTACAGATGTTAGTAATTCTCCAGCAATAGCAGGTTCAAGATCTACAAATATCAATTTTGTGGATATACAAGTTTCAAATTGTACGAATGATAATTATCCAGCAATAGGCTTGTCTTATATTAATGGCTGTCATTTTACGGATGTTAAAATTATACAAAACACAGGTATCGGTGATTGCTCAGGGATATCTCTTATTGGAGTTCATAGAGCTTATATAGAAAACTGTCTGTTCTCCAATAATCAAGCATATCAAGTTGATTGGGATCAGGGAGGAGCATTAAAGATTCAATACGCTGACAGTATCTTTATCAGTAATTGTCGTTTTCTAAATAATACTGATGACACTCAGTACGGCGGAGCAGCCCTAGTGTTGTCTGGACCTCAGTTTGACCCAGGATATTTTAAGTTAGTGAATTGCCTGTTTTCTGGAAATCAGAGTACGTATTCATCTGCAACAGATGTGGGATGTCCAATTGTTGTTTCAGGATACAGTGTTTTTAATTTCAATAATTGTACTTTCGCTGATAATTTTAGCCCCAGGGCTACATTGTTGGTATGTGCTGATTCAGTAAATCTTACGAATTGTGTTTTTGCTGACAGTTCAAATTACGAAGTCTTCCTTTCCCATCCCTTTGAACCGAATGTACCTGATAATCACATAAAGGTTGCATATACGAATATGAAAAGTGGAAATAGTGGTATTCTCAATCAGGATGGATGGGGTATTATTAGTTGGCTTGATGGGAATATTGATACTAATCCATTATTTGATATCAGTAATCTGCTTTATCCTTACAGTATTCAAGCAGGTTCTCCCTGTATTGATGCAGGTACACCTGATACTACAAGTTTATTCCTGCCGATAGCAGACCTGGCAGGGAACTATCGCATATGGAATAACCGCATTGATATGGGATGCTATGAATATGGTTCTGAACCGGTTGGGAATGAGGATCATATATACGAGGAAATGTGTGTAACATTAAACAATTATCCCAATCCCTTCAATCCAAGTACAACCATTTTCTACAACCTTCCGGCATGTGGACAAGTAGAATTGAATATCTACAATATTCGAGGACAGTTTGTAAGGAAATTAGTGAACGAGAAGCAGACAATGGGTCATCATACCATTACTTGGAATGGGAAAGATGGGAAAGGTCGCCCCCTTGCTTCCGGAATGTACCTGTGTCACATCAATTTTTTAGGAAAGCATGAAACAAAGAAGATGATATTATTGAAATAATGGAACGCCATCTTTGAGATGGTGCTATGTAGTCTTTCAGACCATATCAACCAACGAACATATTTTCTCAACTCAGTATAGATTTTGAATAGCTAATCCCATCAGGGATGCCAGATATTAGCCCATAGCTTAGCTATGGGTTAAAATTTATCACCATTTCATGGTTCGTATGGGGATCGATGAGCTGAAGCACATCGTACAACAGCTGAAGCTGTTGCTACGCGTATTATTTCCATTCAAATTCATTGACATAAAACCTTAATATGTAGAACTAATCAAAAGAAATATACGGAATGGAGGTCACCATGCTTCAAGGTTCTTATGTTGCTCTCATTACACCATTTAAGCATAACGAAGTAGATTATAATGCGCTGGAAAAATTATTGGATTTTCATTTGCATAACAATACAGACGGGATGGTGCTTTTAGGCACAACAGCAGAGACTGCCTCATTGGCGAATGATGAGAAGGAAAGAATCCTTGCCTATGCCATGAAGCACCTCGATCACAAGATGCCTATCATGATCGGTACAGGCACTTATAATCTTCATCAGACCATAGCCAATACACTCAGGGCACAGGAACTGGGAGCAGATTATGCATTAATCGTGACCCCCTATTATGTGAAACCGACACAGGAAGGATTATATCAGTATTACAAGACCATCGCAGAAAAGGTGCAAATCCCCATTGTGTTATATAATGTGCCCGGCAGAACCAGTGTGAATATTACATCCGAGACAACTGTGCGTCTTGCCCGGGATTTCAAGAATATTGTTGGAATCAAGGAAGCTTCAGGGAATCTCGTGCAGGTGTCCGAGATCGTGAGGGATGCGCCGAAGGATTTTGTCGTACTTTCCGGTGAAGATGCCTTGAACATGCCGATCATGGCATGTGGCGGGAAAGGAACTGTTTCCGTGACAGCCAATATACTTCCGGATATGATGCATAAGCTCATTACAGCCTGTCTGCATCATCATGATGAGGAAGCCTTGAAACTACACCTGGAATTAGTACTCATGAACCAGTTGATGTTCATTGAAACTAGTCCAATACCTGTGAAAACTGCATTGGGAATGATGGGATTGATCACTCCCGACGTCAGGTTACCACTTTATTCACTGAAGGATGAGAACAAGGGCAAAGTGGAAGCGGGCTTGAAGAAGATGAAGCTCATCTAAAAATATTAGGAAAAAAGAAAATATAGAAGGAGTTCAAATGAACTTGGAACTGAATCAAGTAAACCATGGTTTTCGTTTATTGTGGATCAAAGACGTAAAGGAAAACAATTCAAAAGCATATTTTTTCACACATGAAAAGACGGGTGCCGAATTACTGTATATGCAGAATGATGACCCGAATAAGGTCTTCTCCATATTTTTCAAGACACCACCTGAAGATAGCACAGGTTGCCCTCATATACTCGAGCATTCCGTATTGAATGGTTCAAGGAAATTCCCGATCAAAGACCCGTTTGCCGAATTGGTCAAGGGTTCACTGAATACTTTCCTGAACGCATTTACTTCCTCCGACAAGACAATGTATCCGTTTGCCAGTATGAATCACAAGGACTTTCATAACCTGATGGAAGTGTACCTGGATTCCGTGTTCTTTCCCAATATTTACAAGTATCCGGAAATATTCTGGCAGGAAGGCTGGCATCGTGAGTTTAACGAGAATGGAGAACTGATCTACAAGGGTGTAGTGTACAATGAAATGAAGGGAGCATTCTCTTCACCGGAAAGCGCATTGTATCGCATGGTACAGTCAGTGCAGAACCCGGATAATACCTATTTCTTTGAATCCGGCGGTGATCCTGAGGTAATTCCGGAATTGTCTTACGAAAAATTCATCAATTTCCATAAGAATCATTACCATCCAAGCAACAGCCGTATATTCCTGTATGGTGACCTGGATGTGGAAAAGGCATTCCAACTGATCGATGGTCAGTATCTCAGTCAATTTGACCGCAAGGAAATCGATTTTGCGATCAAAAGGCAGAAGTCATTCGACAAGCCTATCGTGGTGACGGATAAATATCCGGTATCGGCATCTGACGATACATCGGAAAAGACCTATATGAGCATGAATTTCTCGCTTCCTGATGTAACGGATGCCGAGACTTGCCTGGCTTTTGCCGTACTTGAACATTTACTAATGGATACTCCTGCCGCTCCGCTGAAGAAGGCAATTCTCGATGCAGGGATTGGTAAGGATGTGCTGGCTTTGTATGATGATGGACTGCTTCAGCCTATTTTCGGGGTAATCGTAAAATATACGGAACCAGAAAAGCGTGAGAAGTTCAGGGAAGTCGTTCTCAAGACTTTGACTGATCTTGTACGCAATGGCATTGATAAGACTCTCATCGAGGCATCCATCAATACCAGGGAATTCCAATTACGGGAAGCCGAAATGGCACACTTCCCCAAGGGACTGTATTATGGCTATATCGCCAGCAAGACTTGGCTTCATGGCGCAGATCCCTTATTGTACATCGAGTATGAAAAGTTATTGGAAGGTATCCGAAAATCCCTTACAGAGCCTTATTTGGAGCGCTTGATCGATAAGTACCTGCTGAAGAATGATCACAGCAGTATTCTCATTCTTGAACCGAGCAAAACCTTGGGCGAAGAGAGGGATAAGAAGGATAGGGCAGACCTCGACAATTACCTTGCAGGTCTTTCACAGGAACAAAAGGAACAACTCAAGGCTGAAAACGAGCGTTTGGTAAAGCGTCAGATGACTCCCGAGACTCCGGAAGCTTTGGCAGTGATGCCGCATCTGGAACTTGCAGATGTCGATCCGGTTATCAAGCATTTACCATTGGAAAAGACAAGTAAGGACGGGTTTGATATTCTCCTTCATCCGCAGTTTGCGAATAAGATTCTTTATATGAATGCTTATTTTGATACTCGAGTACTTCCCCTTGAAGATATACCATACCTGCTGACACTGGCATATACGATTGGACGCATCGACACGAAGAACATGCCATACGGACAGCTTGCAAACGAGATCAATATTCATACCGGCGGGATTTATGGAGACCTGGAAAGTTATGTCGTCGCCAACACCTGGGATAAAGTGACACCGAAACTGGTTATTTCCGGTAAAGCGCTCAGTTCAAAGATACCTGAGCTGTTCCACTATGTGACCGAGATCGCAAGTGGGATAGTTTTCGAAAATAAGGAGAGAATGCTGGAAATCATCAGGGAGATGAAATCTTCGCTGGAAATGACACTCATGCGCGCAGGTCATGTCATAGCCATCACGAGGTTGAATTCCTATTATTCACCATCCGGAGCAGTGTTGGACATGTCGAAAGGATTGTCACACTATCATTTTCTGTCTGATTTGGAAGCCAATTTTGAAGCAAAATATCCAATGCTGAAAGAGAAACTCGATTATTTGAAAGATAAGATATTCCGTCCCGGGAATGCTGTCATCAGTCTGACCGGTGATGACCAGGATATAAAAGCTGCGATGGATCACATCTCTGGTTTGGCTTCTTCACTTCCGAAGGATGCACTTCCGCTTAAGGATTACTCATTTACTGAACAGCAAAAGAATGAAGCGCTTCTTACTCCTGCAAACATTCAGTTTGTAGCCCAGGCATATAATTTCCGCAAGCTTGGCTATGATTATTCCGGAAAAATGCTGGTCGCAAAGTCCATACTTGGAAAAGACTTCCTCTACAACCAGATCAGGGTGCAGGGTGGTGCTTATGGTGCCATGTGCGGTTTTGGAAGAAGCGGTGTGGTTTTCTTCTGCTCTTATCGTGATCCCAACTTGAAGGAAACGTATGATGTTTATTCAAAGCTCGGGGAATACATGCGCAATTTCAATTGCAGTGAAAAAGACAATGTGAAGTTCATCATCGGGACGATTGCCGAGATGGATATGCCTTTGACAGCATCGATGAAAGGCAAGAAGGCTGATGATTATTATTTTGCAGGTATCACAGATGAAGACAGACAGAAGGAAAGAACGGAAGTTTTGAACACAAAGCCTTCTGATATCGTTGAATTGAGCACCCTTGTTGAAAAGATCATCGAGAAACACTTCATCTGCACTTTCGGGAATGAAAAGAAGATCAACGAGAACAGTGAATTGTTCAAATCACTGGTTCCTGTCTTCAACGGATAGACACAAGGGTTGCATATGCAGAAAAAGAAGGACAAGAAACAGCATTCCAGAACAGCACCGAGATTGATGAATGTTGATATCGGTGACCTGGATATGTTGGATAATACAGAATATGACCATGATCGAAAGAGCTCACATCGTTCTGTTGATCATGGGACAAAGTCCTTCAAAAATGCACTTGTGCTCGAAAAGGGCAGGATTGTTGAAGTAAAATCCAATTATAGTTGCATTGTGCAATTACATGATAGGAAAGTTCCCTGCTCCATCAGCGGGAGATTGAAACAGTTCCGTTTTGAAACACGGGTACTTGCCGCTGTTGGTGACTGGGTTCAGGTCGATGTTGGTAATGCCGACCACCCAAGAATTGAAGAAATACTGCCCAGGCGGAACAGACTTAGCCGTTATTCGGAAGGGAGTTTCCAAACGGAGATCATCCTGGCTTCGAATATAGATCAGATCATTATCATCAGTTCGGCAAAGATGCCGATCTTCAAACCGGGACTGATTGACAGATACCTGTGTATTGCACAGATTCAAAACCTTGATGCAATCATCTGCGTGAACAAGATGGATCTTGTCGATGATCCTGCAGAGATCAGGCACGCATGCTCCTATTATGAAAAATGCGGAATTCCGGTAGTGTATGCTTCTGCAGAGACTGGAGAAGGAATCGAGCAACTGAGGAATTTTCTGAAAGATAAGGATTCCATTTTTTCAGGACAGTCAGGAGTGGGGAAGTCCACACTTATCAATGCGATACAGCCTTCACTGGCATTGAAGATAGGCGAGATAAGCTCGTTCAATGAGAAGGGCAAGCATACCACCACACAAGCGATCATGCTGGACTGGGATTTTGGTGGTCACCTGGTGGATACTCCAGGACTGAAGACCGTCAATCTTCATCGTGAAGACAAGTCCATGATCCCTGAGATATTTCCCGGGTTTGAGGAGCTTCGGCTGCAATGCAAGTTTCCCGACTGCACGCATTTCCATGAAGAAGGATGCGCGATTCAGTCTGCAGTCGAGTATGGTGAAATACCCTATGATCGGTATGAATCCTACCAAAGAATCTATGAATCACTCTAAAAGAAGGATACGATGAAGAACTTCGGCGTATATCTGAATCCGAACCTGGCACATAGAAACAAGGTCAATGACATCCTTCAGGCAATGCATGCGAAGAATGAAATCCATTTTTACGGAATAAAAGAGCAACAGCAGATTCTACCTGAATTCGTAAAATGCGACCGTGATCTGGCAAGGAAAAAACCCATGTTGGATTGCATACTTGTCTTTGGTGGAGATGGAACGATCATGCGTGCCAAGCAGATGGCATTGGATACAGGTGCTCCCATATTGGGCATCAATCTTGGGAATCTGGGCTTTCTCTCCGAGAGTGACCTAAATGATGTGCAGAAATCACTGGAATCCTTATTTAAGAATCATTATAAAATTCAGACCAGGATGCTTTTGGATATCGAATTGAAGAGAAAAGGGGAAGTGATTGTCTCAGGACTGGCTCTCAACGATGCCGTGATTTATAAGGCAAATACCCCGAGACTGATCGAGATTCGAGTTAAGTCCAATCGCAGGCTGGTTATCGATGCCCGCTGCGATGGCATCGTGGCTTCATCTCCCACAGGTTCTACTGCGTATTCACTTTCTGCCGGTGGTCCCATCCTTTCACCAGTCATGGACGCCATCGTGGTAAGCCCGCTCAATCCTCATATTCTGGCAACCCGTCCCATTGTTTTTCCGGCAAGTGATACTTTGAGTTTCAAGATGAAGGATTTGTACCAGAATGCTGTTCTCCAGATCGACGGACAAAATATCCATGAGTTGGAAATGGGTGACGAGGTATTCGTTACTGCTGCCAAGCAGAGAATCGGTTTCGTGAAGTTGTCCAAACAGACATTCTATCAAATTCTCAGGAAAAAAATGCATATGGGTAGGCTATGATTCGAAAACTGAAGTTAAAGAACTTCATCCTGGTCTCTGAACTTGAACTCGAGTTCAGGGATGGCTTGCAAGTCATTACCGGAGAGACAGGTGCCGGCAAGTCCATACTTGTGGGTGCGCTCAACCTGATTCTCGGCGGAACTGTGAGGCAGAACCAGGCTTTTGATGAACACCAGCCAATATATCTTGAAGCAGAATTCACGATCGAGAAAAACCAGAAAGGGTTGCTTCATTTATTGGAAGAATATGCCCTGGAAGATGAAGAAGAACTGATTCTGGCAAAAGAAATCAGCACAAATGGGAAAACAACTTGCTTTCTCAATGGGAGAAAGGTAACAAATAGTACATTAAAAGACTTTGGGGACGAACTTCTTGATTTCCATAGTCAGAACGAGCATCAGCAATTACTTCTCCGTTCCTATCAGCTCGATCTGCTGGATGAATTCGGGAATCTGATGGGACAGAGGGAGACGTTTAGGAATTCATATCATGCTTTATTGAACCAGATCCAGGAACTGAACAGATTGAAAGAGGAAGAGAAATCCATTCATGAAAAAATGGAGTTATTCAGTTTTCAAAAGGATGAACTGGAAGAAGCACGTCTGTTGCCAAATGAGGATGATGAACTGCAGAAGGAATTGAATATTCTAACACATGCAGGTGAAATCAAGCAGTTGACCAGTGAGGGCTTGCATTTCCTCTATGAAGGTGATCAGGCTGCATATGATGAATTAAACGCTTATGTGTCGAGATTATCTCATTATGCAGAGGATCATGTGCACATTGCAAATGCAGTGCAGCAACTGAAGGAAAGCCTGGGATACCTGGATGATGCGATTCATGAATTAAGAATGCTGCAGGATGCTGTGCAGGTTGATGACCAACGCTTGGCGGATGTGGAACAGCGATGGAATGAGATTAATCGTCTGAAATCAAAATACAGGGTTCAGAAAGTCGAGGAATTGATTTCATATCTTGGTGAAATATCCGAAAAACTGAAGGATCATCAATCCAATCAGGATCAGATCGCAAAGATGGAAGATACCATTTCGGCAAATGCCCGACAACTGAAGGAAATAGCAGATGAATTGACTGATTCCAGAAAGAAAACTGCAATTGGTTTTGCTCAGCTCGTAGAGGAAAATATCCATCTACTTGCAATTCCTGAGGGTAAATTAGAAATACAATTTGACAAAAAACAATATATTGGTGACAAAACACATGGCGACTTATCCCATTACAACGATAAAGGGCAGGATGGCATAGATTTCTATTTTTCTGCAAATCGGGGAAGTCCCATTCAGTTGTTAAAAAATGCTGTATCCGGCGGTGAACTATCACGTTTGCTTTTGGCAATCAAGAAGATATTGTCGGATAAACTTGAAAAAAGAGTGATCGTATTTGATGAGATAGATTCTGGTATTGGGGGAAAAACTGCGGATAGCCTGGCAGGTTTCATTCGTTCCATATCCAAATACCATCAAGTATTATGTATCACTCATCTGCCTCAAATTGCCGCTGCTGGAAACCACCAGTATGCGATTGAGAAAAAGGCAGGAATCGATCGAACGGAGATGTATGTGGAATTACTGTCTCCGGAAAACAGGGTGCATGAAATTGCCCGAATGCTTTCCGGATTGACAACAGATACTGCTCTCCAACATGCCAGTGAATTACTCAATAAAAATAAGGGGAGGGACTGACAGTGGCCCTGACAAAAAGGACTAAGAACGGTGTAGCAGCATTGATTTTCGTTTTCGCTTTTTTAACGGCTTATTGGAATAATCGTGGTGTCATTTCTCCGTATGACGGTAGAGAAGACTTCAGCAGAGTAGAACATGTGTTTGATTACTCTGACAATAATTCCAAACTCAAAGTCCAGATGAGTGTCGTTGATCTTCAGCGAAACAGAGCCGAATTTGCCAAATTGCTTCAGATGAGACAGATCATACATAATTATCATGAAGTCATTGGTAACCAGGAAGTATATCTTCTTGAAATCCCTTCAAATATGAAGAATTATTTTATCCTTGAAGCCGGCAAGGTCGGGAAAGTGATCATAGCCAAGGAAATCACAAGTGTTACAGAAACTGATCCGAACCTCGACAGCAAACTCGCTGATTTCAAACTGATCAAACAGCAACTCATGGAAGATATTTCCAAGAGAAGGGAAGCATCAGACTATAAAATTACACGTATCAAGGAATTGCAGGCAACGATCGATAGTTTGACCAACAGTCTGCTGACCCGTGAACATAACAGGAATATGAGCCTTATTTACCTGATTCTAACGGATGAATCTTCGCAGAGAGCCAATCTGGTTTCCAGCCTGCTTTCATTCTTCCAGCAGGGATTCCTGTATGTGCTCCTCTACACAGCAATTGCTGTTGGTGCATATTATGGTTCACGCTTGCTTGTCGTATTCCTGTCTGTCATGGGTGTGAAAGGAACGAGTAGTTCCGGTTCATATCGCTATGGTGGAGGAAGGTACGGCTATGGTTATGGATACAGTTCAGGTTCTAATCGTAAACGCAAGATAAAGAGAATTTATAAGGGTAACATCCCCAAGGATGCTGACGGAGAAGACGATAACACTCCTAAATAATCGGGAGGATTAATATGGGTGCATTCTCACCTTGGATGTATTGGGTGGCAGCGGGAATTATCTGTGTCATTATCGAGATATTCTATCCTGCATTCTTTTTCCTGAGCATAGGAATTGCAGCGATAATCACAGGTATCCTGGCTTCTCATCATTTGATTTCTAACTTCATTGTGCTGCAGATCATCATATTTGGTGTGGTCAGCATAATCACTTTCCTCAGTATGAAAAAACTCGGGAAGAAAGTGATTTCGGGACCTTCAAAGCCAACCAATGTTTACGCACTTGTTGGCCAAACAGGCATCGTCACAACCAATATTCCCGCATCCGGTCGTGGGCATGTGAAACTCGGCGGGGAAGAATGGTCAGCAATATCACAAACCGGCGAACCATTGGCTACCGGTACTCAGGTCGTCGTTGTTGCTCTCGATGGCAATAAGGTGATCGTAGAAATCAAAAAGGATGAATCATGACACTCGCAGTCTTATTAGTAGTATTCGTTATATTGATCATCTCCATTATTTCAAGGGGTTTGATCATTGTCCGACAGGCAGAAGTCGTTATTATCGAAAGATTAGGAAGATATCATGTCACTTTGACAAGCGGCTTGCATTTGATCGTTCCCATCTTCGATCGTCCGCGTCCCATTCATTGGCGTTACATTCGTAATGATATTCGTGGGAATGCCATGGTTGTGATGCGTGTTGAGAATCGTATCGATCTGAGGGAAACAGTGTATGATTTTCCACGTCAGAATGTGATCACAAGTGATAATGTTACCATCGCTATCAATGCGCTTCTGTATTTCCAGATCACAGACCCTTATAAAGCGGTATATGAGATAGGCAATCTTCCCGATGCCATTGAAAAGCTCACTCAGACAACGCTTCGTAATGTCATTGGTGAAATGGAACTGGATAAGTGCCTGATATCAAGAGATACAATCAATACCAAGTTGAGAAACATACTCGATGAAGCCACAGATAAATGGGGCGTGAAAGTCAATCGTGTCGAACTTCAGGATATCCTTCCACCCAAGGAGATCCAGTCTGCCATGGAAAAACAGATGCGTGCAGAGCGAGATAAGCGTGCCCGTATCCTGGAAGCAGATGGTGAAAGAGAATACCAGGTACGTGTTGCCGATGGTGATAGACAGGCAAAGATCAACCGCGCTCAGGGTGAAGCCGAAGCCAAGCTGCTTGTCGCAGATGCTGAAAAGCGTTCCATCCAGATGATTGCCGAGGCTGTTTCAACAACCAAGACCGATCCTGCACAGTATATGCTGGCTCTTAAATACATCATCGCCTTCAACGATATTGTCCAGAAAGGTGACAAGACTGTGGTTGTACCTTATGAAGCTTCAGCAATGCTGGGTTCAATCAAGATGATGGAGCAGCTATTTAAATCCAATCCTTAATCATAATCCCTATATGGAGGAATAATGTCAGAGATCATTAACTTGAATGCAAGAGAAATCCTTGATTCAAGAGGAAACCCA
>Ga0116171_10001011_pt1 | contig 29086 bp, 30 predicted proteins | sample AD_JPNHW2_MetaG_FD_89798 | JGI IMG/M metagenome (GOLD analysis project Ga0116171, IMG submission 89798) | Active sludge microbial communities of municipal wastewater-treating anaerobic digesters from Japan - AD_JPNHW2_MetaG | ecosystem: Engineered > Bioreactor > Anaerobic > Digestate | place...
CGCTATCGCAGGTTCTACAACGAGTACAACTATTTCAGGCCTTGTAACTGGAACATATAGCTTTACAGTTACCAATTCAGTAGGATGCACTTCGGTAGCTTCGGCCAATGTCGTCATCAACGCGCAACCGGCTACACCAACAGCACCGACAGTAGGAACCATCACACAACCAACCTGTGCCGTAGCAACCGGAAGCGTAGTATTAAGTGGTTTACCGGCTGGTAACTGGACGATCAATCCGGGCGCAATTGCAGGATCAACAAGCAGCACCACCATTTCTGGTTTGACTGCCGGAACTTACAACTATACGGTGACCAATTCTACCGGATGTACTTCGGTGGCTTCCGCTGACGTGGTCATCAATGCACAACCGGCCACGCCAACAGCTCCGACTGTTGGCACTATTACACAACCAACCTGTGCCGTTGCAACCGGAAGCGTGGTGTTAAGTGGTTTACCGGCCGGAAACTGGACGATTGATCCGGGCGCTATCGCTGGCTCGATTACAAGCACCACTATTTCTGGACTTGTTGCTGGTACATATAATTTTACTGTCACCAATTCTACCGGATGCACTTCGGTGGCTTCCGCTGACGTGGTCATCAATGCGCAACCGGCTATACCAATGGCCCCGACAGTCGGAACCATTACTCAACCTACCTGCGTTCTGGCAACCGGAAGTGTTGTATTAAGCGGTTTACCTGCTGGTAACTATACGATCAATCCGGGCGCAATTGCAGGATCAACAAGCAGTACCACCATTTCTGGTTTGACTGCCGGAACTTACAACTATACGGTGACCAATTCTACCGGATGTACTTCGGTGGCTTCCGCTGACGTGGTGATTGCTACTCAACCTCTTACTCCTATAGTGTTGCTTGGCAGCGATGTAACAATATGTGCAGGTAATACAGTAACTCTTGATGCTGGTAATCCAGGGGCAGCGTATTTATGGTCACCAGGTGGACAAACGTCACAGACAATTACGATTGATACAACAGGGCTGGGATTTGGTACACACACCATTTCCGTGCTGGTTACCAATACCGATCTGTGTTCTGCTTCAGGATCAATCGTTGTTTCTTTTGATCCGTGCACTGGCGTTGATACTGCAGGTTTAAATGTTTCAACCCTGGTTTTCCCCAATCCGTCTACAGGTATCATATATGTTACCGTAAAAGGATATACTGAAAACCCTGTGATTAATATTTACGATATGAAAGGTAGAATTATTTATACTGAAAAATATGATAATTCCGACTTTATAAATAAAACTATTGATTTGAAATATTATCCCAAGGGAATGTACTTCATAAAGTTTATATCTGACAACTATTCTCATGTTGAAAAACTCATAATTGAATAGAGGGTTATTTCAGCCATGATTTATCGAATTAAATATTAAAATGCTGATTACTGAATAATTTTTTCAAGAGGTTGCCTCCACCAGGGGCAGCCTCTTTTTATTGATTTTATTCTCAGCAACGCCTGTTTTGAAAGTTAAATGTCTGTTACGTAACAAACGGAAAATCATTTTAAAAAAGTGTTAATCTTTTCCTAATACGTTTTTAATCTGTTTTTAATTACTACCCAATAGTTCACCAGTAACTTTGATTGAAAATGATATGATTGAGGAAAAACCTCCAAACTGGTTGTGCACGTATGTCGTTTAAATATTTTAAAATGAGAAAGGTCTACTTCATTTGGGCTGTTCTGGTAATTTTTGTAATAGCAGCGGCGATTTCACTTAACCCATACAAATCCGCAATTATACAACCAGTTAAAAGATCTGTCACCTCAGCAATTCCGTTGGATGTGGCGGCAATACTGCGAAATTCATGTACCGGTTGTCATGGAGACGGCGGTGGAAAACTCGCCAGGTCCGTCTGGAATTTTTCCTCCTGGTATACTTATTCTCCAAAGAAACAATCCGAAAAATCTACGGATATCTGTAATGCCATGACGGATGGAAGTATGCCTCCCCTTGATATCCGGGAATCTTATCCCGACAAGGTTCCAACGGCAAAGCAGGTTGATCTCGTCTGTAAATGGGCAAATTCATTAATGGTTGAAAAAGATGAATAGTTATATCGTTAAAATACTAGACTCCTATTATATCACTCATGACGTGAAGCGCTTTCAGGTTGAAAAACCGGAAGGATATGATTTTATTCCGGGACAAGCCACTGATGTATCCATTAACCTACCCGAATGGAAAGATATTTTGCGGCCTTTCACCTTCACATGTCTTCGTGAGATGAAATACCTCGAATTCACGATCAAGATTTATAACGAGCGAAATGGCGTGACAAAAATGCTCGGCCGTTTGAATAAGGATGATGAATTAATATTGCACGATGTTTTTGGAGCTATAGAATACAAAGGGCCGGGAGTATTTATTGCCGGAGGCGCAGGAATCACACCGTTCATCGCTATTTTCAGAGACCTGTATAAGAAAAATCTTATCAATGATAACGTGCTCATTTATTCAAATAAAACGCACGAAGATGTAATTATGGAGCCCGAATTACAAAAAATGCTCAAGAATAATTTTATACGGCTTTTCACACGTGAAAATGTAGTAGGATTCAGAAGCCTGAGAATTGACCGCGATTACCTGATTGATGTTATCGGGGACTTCGGGCAAAACTTTTATGTATGCGGGCCGGATGAATTTGTGACCAATGTGAACCAGCTTTTACTTGATCTTGGTGCAAAAGCAGAAACAATTATAATTGAAAAATAACTTCATAATGCCAGGAAGGTAAAAATAAAATGAAATATTGAATATGATTCATAAGGCAGCATTCTTTCCGATTTTTGGACACCCGCTGATAATTTACATCGGGATATTAACTGTCGTGTGCATTCTGTGTACCGCAACCATAGGGTTGCTAAATTACAAAGGAATAAAGATAATTCCTTTTAAATGGCATATCATATTTGCGGTAACTACCATATCTCTTGCATTGGTACATGGGCTTTTCGGATTATCCATTTTTCTTGATTTATAAACTTGTAACGGAATAATAATTTAAAATTAAAAAAATGAAAAAGTTCAATCTTGTTTTTGTTGTGATGATTGCATTAGCAATTGCAGCATTTTTAACCGTCAGCCCGATAAAATCGGCAAGCCAAAAAACAATTACTTCGTCAACAAACTCCATTCCTGAGGATGTAGCCAAAATCCTGAAGAAATCTTGCACCAGTTGTCATGATGAAGGCGGTAACGGAATGGCCATGGCTATGTGGAACTTTTCCGCGTGGGACACTTATGCTGCCAAGAAACAATCAAAAAAATCACAGGCAATTTGTGATGCAATGACCAATGGTACCATGCCTCCGTCGGAGATTAAAAAATCATATCCCGACAGAGTCCCGACTGCTGAGCAAATTCAAATTGTCTGCAAATGGGCCAATTCACTGGCGATAAAATAATAAACAATTAAAATACAGTTTTGGGATGTTTAAAATGGCAGTAAAATTTCCCCGCATTTTTGTCCCGATTAAATCAGGAGATTGTATGAAAAAGATAAATTATTTTGGCTCAATGTTCGTAATTGGGCTCCTTTGCATTAATACCCGGGCTGTTTCACAAAACGCTTCGGAAAAACAAATGAAAGCTCCGGCATACCAATCGGTAATTAATAATCAAAACATTTTCGACTTTCCGCCTTTGCCCTATAGTTACGATGCGCTGGAACCATACATTGATAAACTCACCGTAGAAATACATTACAGCAAACATCATAAAGCATATTATGACAATTTTACCAAGGCCATAGCCGGGACTGAGATGGAATCGATGGATATTATAGATATTTTCAAAAATATCAGTAAATATCCTGTTGCAATCCGAAATAATGGCGGAGGTTATTTCAATCATACTTTTTATTGGGAAAGCATGAAACCTCAGGGAGGTGAAACTCCGACAGGTGAATTATCAGCATCTATCATAAAAACGTTTGGCTCATTCGAAGAGTTTAAAAAGCAATTTGAAGAATCAGGTAAAATGCGTTTTGGCAGCGGCTGGGCTTGGTTATGCCTTGATGATAAAGGAAAACTCTTTATTTGTTCCACACCAAATCAGGACAATCCCTTGATGGATATCGCTGAAAAAAAGGGCATACCGCTGCTAACCGTGGATGTTTGGGAACATGCTTATTATTTGAAATACCAGAACAAGCGCGCCGATTATTTAACGGCATTCTGGAATGTTGTTGATTGGAACAACGTATCTAAAAGATATGAAAATGCTTATAAATCATTGAATCTAAAGTAGCGTTTTTGTGAACTTATGAAAAATGGATACAAGTAAAAACAGAATTTATATACAAAAAAAAAGTTTAAAAATTTAATTTATTGGCGCTATGCAAAAAACAGATGTTACCAAAACATCCATTCATGGAGGATATTCAAAGACAAGTGAAAACAAGGTGCTTTTTGTTGAAAATGAACGGATAAAAAAACCAAAAATTTTAATTGTCGAAGATGATAAAAATTCAAAATTTGTTTTAAAAGAATTTACTATACATTTAAGTAAAGAAATCCTTCAGGTAAATACCGGATTAGAAGCTGTTGAAATGTGCCGTCAAAACCCGGATATTGATCTGGTGCTCATGGATATTCAACTCCCTGAACTGAACGGCTATGAAACCACCCGGCAGATACGGGAGTTCAACAAGGACGTGGTTATAATTGCCCAAACAGCCTTTGCACAGGAAAGTGACAAAGAGATGGCGATGGCTGCCGGCTGTAATGACTATATTTCAAAACCATTTAAGCACGTTAATTTGACAGAAATTATTAAAAAATATTTTGCGGATGTTTAAATAAAATAAAAAAAAACTAACCTAAAAATAATAAATCATGGCTATAACAAATGTCTGGATCGAAGAAGATGGCTGCACTTCCTGCGGCTTATGCGAAGAAATTTGTCCTGAAGTTTTTAGACTGATAGACATCGCTACCGTCATTGAAGGTGTCAACTTTTCCGATTATGAGGAAAAAATAAAGGATGCAGCTGAAAGTTGTCCTGTTGAAGTAATCAAATTCAGTATGTAAAAAAAATAAATTAAATACAAATTATGAAACGTACAGCAAAAGCCCACTGGTCGGGCAGTCTCAAAGAAGGCAGCGGCACATTAACCAGTCAAAGCAATGTCCTGAACAATACCAACTACAGTTTTAAATCCCGTTTTGAAGAAGGCGAAACAGGAACCAACCCTGAAGAATTACTTGCAGCGGCCCATGCCGGTTGCTTCACCATGTGGGTCGCGTCATTATTAACTCAAAAAGGCCTCCCCGAGGTATCGCTGGAAACCCATGCCACAGTGACCCTGGAAGGTGTTGATATTACCGGAATAAAATTATCGATCACAGGGTCAGTCCCCGGGATCAGCGCCGGCGATTTCGAGGAAATAACCAAGGAAGCCGAAAGAGATTGTATTATTTCCAAAACACTGAAAATTCCAATCACCACCATTGCTCATTTAATAGCCTGAATGCTTAGGGAAAAATTATAATTACATGACAGAGCAGCTCTTACCAAATAAAAAATATGTTTTAAAACGGAGTTATTTAAAATTTAAAAAATTATTCCAATGATAAATCTTAAAACAACCTACATGGGGATTGACCTGGAGACCCCAATAATTGTCGGCGCTTCGAACCTGACAGCAAATTTGGATAACCTCAAAAAAGCAGAAGAATATGGCGCTGCGGCAATTGTTTACAAATCATTGTTCGAAGAACAGGTACAGCTTGAGAAATTACAGATGGATCAGGAGCTCACCGAATTCAATGACCTTCATGCTGAAATGATCACCACTCATCCGGATATTAAACATGCCGGCCCGGAAGAGCATTTATTCAATCTCAGGAAAGCCAGGGAACACCTGTTTATTCCGCTTATAGCCAGCCTCAATGCTGTAAATGATGAAACCTGGATCAAATATGCAAAACTTATCAGCGAAACAGGTGTTAACGGTATCGAATTAAATTTCTACCAGAATCCGGCAGATGCAGAAAAAAGTGCCAAAGAAATTGAAGAAGAACAGATCAGGATTGTTTCTGAAATCAAAAAAAACATCACGATTCCGGTATGTGTAAAATTAAGCTCCGACTATACCAACATCCTTCATTTTGTAAATGAGCTCGACAAAATTGGGGTAAACGCCATCGTCATATTTAACTCGTTTTTCCAACCCGACATTGATATAACCACCGAAAAGCACATAAAATCCTTCAATCTCAGTAAGGAAGGAGATTATAAAAAATCGTTGAGGTATGCGGGATTGTTATACGGTAACATCAAAGCGGATATTTGCAGCAGCCGCGGAATTTATAACGGGGAAGATGTTATAAAAATGCTGTTATCAGGAGCTACCTGTGTTCAGGTAGTAAGCACCCTTTACAAAAATGGCCTTTACCAACTTAAAACGATACAGAATGAATTAGTGGAATGGATGGAGCAAAAAAACTATACCACCATCGATGATTTCAGAGGCAAATTATCCAAAAACAAACTCAGCAGTAATCCATTTATTTACAAAAGAGCCCAGTATGCCGACCTGCTTATAAATTCCGAACAGGTTTTAGGAGGTGGGAGTAAAATTTAAACCCTAAAAATAATTTATCAGCAACTTAACTCATAGGCTTTTTAAATTTTAATATTTTGACGAAATGATATTTAGTGACTTTGATCCAAAAGAAGATAAACTCTTCAGGATAATCGATAATGAAGGGATGGCGCTAAATGCTGAACTAATTCCGAAAATCAAAAATGAAACTATTGTTAAAGCCTACAAGGATATGCTTTTTGCAAGAACAGCCGACAACATGGCGGTGTCATACCAGCGACAGGGCAGGATGTATACGTATCCGCCGAATATAGGCCAGGAAGCCATTTCGGTTGCCGCCGGATTACTAATGAAAGACAATGACTGGCTGGTTCCTGCTTTTCGTGAAATGGGCGCATGGCTGGCCAAAGGCGTAAGCCTGAAAGAAATTTTTCTGTATTATATGGGTAATGAAGAGGGCAGTAATTTTAAAAACGCAAACCACATGCTCCCGTTTGCCGTTCCTATTGGCACCCAGCTGCTTCATGCCGCGGGTATTGGCTATGCAATCAAGCACCACCAAAAAGATGAAATAGTATTTACCTTCGTCGGTGATGGCGGAACTTCAGAAGGTGATTTTGCCGAAGCGCTCAACTTTGCTGCCGTGTGGAAAGCTCCGGTTATTTTTACTGTTCAAAATAACCAGTATGCCATCTCAGTTCCTGTAAAAAATCAAACTAAATCAAAAAACCTGGCGATCAAATCATACGCCTATGGAATCCCGGGAATCAAAGTGGATGGAAATGATTTTTTAGCCATGTATTCAGTTTATGAACAAGCCTGTGAATATGCAAAAAACGGAAATGGGCCTGTACTGATCGAGGCTTATACGTTTCGAAAAGGCGCTCATACCACCTCCGACGACCCGACAAAATACAGATCGAAAGAGGAGGAAGCCGAATGGGAAAAAGCGGACCCGCTGTTAAGATTGCGAAAATTCCTGGAAAACAGAAATCTATGGAATGAAAATGAAGATGCACTGATAGAAAATTACAAAAATGAAATTGATCGACAGTTTGCGGAAGCCGAAGAATTTACGCCGTATCAGCTGGACGATGTGTTCCGTCATATGTATGTTGACATGCCCGAGGACCTGAAAAAACAAAAATCCGAATATGAGAAATTTCTCAAATGGAGGGAGGAACAAAAATGAGTGTAATGACATTAGTCCAGGCAATAAATAATGCGCTTGATATTAAACTTGCCGAAGATAAAAACGTCGTCATTTATGGCGAAGACGTCGGTTTTGAAGGCGGCGTTTTCAGGGTAACAGAAGGGTTGCAAAAAAAATATGGTACTGAAAGAGTTTTTGACACACCGCTGGCTGAGTCCGGCATTGTCGGAACGGCAGTTGGGATGGCTGTTTCAGGGCTCAGGCCTGTGGTAGAATTACAATTTGATGGATTTTCTTATCCGGCATTTGATCAGATCATTTCCCATGTTTCACGTATGCACAACCGCACCCGTGGAAAATACAAGGTCCCTTTGGTGATCAGGTTTCCTTATGGCGGCGGTATCAATGCACTTGAACATCATTCGGAAAGCCCCGAAGCCTTCTATGCTCACATACCGGGAATTAAAGTGGTTATACCTTCCACACCACATGATGCCAAAGGATTAATGATATCCGCCATCGAAAGTGACGACCCCATAATTTTTATGGAACCAAAACGAATTTACAGGGCTATTAAGCAGGAAGTGGCAGACGAAAAATTCTCCATTCCCATTGGTAAAGCAAAAGTGCTTGCTGAGGGAACCGATGTGACTGTAGTTGCTTTTGGCGCCATGATCCGTGAGTGCCAAAAAGCGCTTGTGATGGCCAAACAGTCAGGGATTTCAGCTGAACTTATTGATTTAAGAACGATCTATCCGGTAGATAAAGAAACCATCACCAGGTCGTTGGAGAAAACCGGAAGGCTCGTCATTGTTGCCGAAGCGCCATCGAGTTTCAGCGTTGGTGCTGAATTGATGGCCATAGCTAACGAAGAAGCGTTCCTTCACCTTGAAGCTCCTCCCAAACGGGTTATGGGTTTTGACACCATAGTGCCATTGGCCAAAGGGGAACATTTTTTTATGCAAACACCGGAAAAAATTTTCTATGAAATAGAACGAACCGTAAAATTCTAAAATCACAGGTAATGAGATATATTTTCAATTTTCCCGATATTGGCGAGGGGCTTGACGAAGGAACCATCATAGAATGGTACGTTTCGAAAGGTCAGGAAATTAAATCCGGGCAAGCTGTTGTCCGGATGGAAACCGATAAGGTCGTTGCTGAAATTCCTTCTCCCAAATCCGGAACGGTAATATCTATTTTTGGCAAGGTTGGGGAAACTATTCACGTAGGAACGCCACTTATCGAAATCGAGATTGAAGGAGTTTACGGCGAAGAGGCAGTTGCGCAGGCAAAAGCTCCGGTCAGCATGCAACCGTTGGAAGAAGGTTCAACAGCCGTGGTCGGTACCATGGAGTTGGCAGCAAGTAGTGCTTTTTTGCCCGCCAGCGAAGAGGGCGTGGCAACTTCAAAAACCGACAAACAAACTACACACAAAGTATTGGCAACACCGGTGGCCAGGGCCATGGCAAAAGAGCTGCAGCTTGATATAAACAAAATAACAGGAACCGGGCCCGGGGGACGTGTTACCAAATCAGATATTCAGAATTTTCAGCTACAAAATGTCCCCGCCGAAACGCTAGAGATTCAGCCTCTTGCCGCTGAGGGAGAAGAAATAACCTACGAACCGCTTTCACAAATAAGGAAGACCATTGCAAAGAACATGATAAATTCCAAGCTCTCTGCCGCCCATATGACGGTATTTGAAGAGGTTGAAATATCTGATCTTATCTGGCTCAGAGAAAAATACAAAAAAGTCTTTTCTGATAAAAATGTCAAGCTCACGTACCTCCCGTTTATTCTGAAAGCAACGGTAAATGCGTTGAAACAACATCGTCAGCTCAACTCGCAAATGGATCTGGAAAACAACAGGATGATGTATAAAAACTATTATAACATCGGAATTGCGGTTGATACCACTGAAGGGCTGGTTGTCCCGGTTATCAAAGACGCTGACAAACTCACCATTTTTCAGATCGCACAAAAGATAGCCGAACTGGCAGAAAAAGCAAAAGAGCGAAAACTCACCCTCGCGGAGATAAGAGATGGAACTTTTACACTCACCAATTACGGATCTATAGGCGGAATTTTCGGCGTACCGGTCATCAATTATCCTCAGGCCGGAATACTGGGGATTGGAAGAATCTTAAAAATACCTGTTGTTAAAGACGATCAAATCATTGCTGGCAACGTACTTCCCTTATCCCTGACAGTAGATCACAGAATCGTTGACGGAGGTGAAGCCACAAGGTTTTTACTACAAATCATGGAATATTTAAAAGATCCATTTTCACTGATGATGGAATGATTATTATAAAAAAATACCCTAAGAGTAAGGAGCAAAAACATGGAATATGATTTAATAATAATAGGAGCAGGGCCGGCCGGTTATGTCGCTGCCATTCGGGCGGGACAGTTGGGATTAAAAACCGCGGTGGTTGAAAAAGAGTATGTCGGCGGCATGTGCCTGAACTGGGGTTGTATACCGTCCAAAGCATTACTCGAAAGTGCAAAAATTTTTGATCGCACGAAACAATACGCTCAGTTCGGCATTGATGGCATCGATCTGCAGAAATTATCATTTAACTGGGGGCAGGCCAAATCACGTTCAACCGGTATTACCAAAAGGCTTACCGCCGGAATCAACTATCTTTTTAAAAAAAACGGGGTTGAACTGATTACAGGTTCTGCAAAGCTATTAAGCGAAAATTTTGTATTGGCCGGCGATAAAAAAATCAGCACTGCGAATATCATTATTGCAACCGGTTCGAAACCCAAAGCAATGGACATACAACTCGAAGGAGCGCCTGTGATGGAAATGGAAAAATTGTTCACCCTCGAAACGGTTCCCGACAACATCGTTGTCACGGGCAATCATGTCCCGGCTGTAGAAATCGCACAATTTTTTAAACTCATCGGGAAAAATGTCACGCTGGTGGCGAATAGCAATAGTTTCCTGATGGGGCTGGATGATTTTCTGATATCTTATATTATAAAAAAATTTAAATCCGAAAAAATCGAATTGCTTTTAAATGCGTTCCCTGAAAAATTTAAAAACGGAGAACTCCTTGTGGGCGATAAAAAAATAAAATGCGAGCTGTTGGTCAACTGTAACTCCCGAAAGGCCGTAATTCCCGAAAGTGAAGTCCCGCTTGAGCTCACCGAACGTGGGTTTTTAAAAACAACCGATGATTTTGAAACAATCCTTAAAGGGGTTTACGCAATAGGGGATGTAAGTGGTAAAAGTTTTGTGGCGCATGTGGCGTCTGCACAAGGCATCCATGTGGTAAACACCATTAAAGGTATCAAAGCGAAATTCAACAACCGTGCATATCCTGTCAACATGTACACCTCGCCGGAAATTGCCCAGATTGGGATGACCGAAAAACAACTAAAAGAGGAAGGCATCGAAATAAAAATCAGTGAATTTCCATTATCTGCAAATGGGAAAGCAATGATTGAAGGCAATACGGAAGGATTGGTGCGTTTACTTTCAGATAAAAAATACGGACAGGTTCTTGGGGCGCAGATAGTAGCTGCGAATGCAACCGACATGATCGCGGAAGCCGGCGCTTATATTGCAATTGAAGGGACCGTTTATGATGTTGCACAAACCATCCACGCACACCCAACGGTGTCCGAAATATTTATGGAAGCAGGATTTGATGCCGTTGACAGAGCAATCAATAAATAAATTATATGATTCAGATAACTCCATATTGCCTGCCTGATAAAAAACTGATCGAAGGAAATGGTAAGGGTTTTTTGATTTGGGTCCCTGATAAAAATTATGTGGTGCTTGGTGCATCGAATCTGCCGGAAGAAGCTTTGTTCGTAGAAAACGTCCTGAAGGATAATGTGGCCGTCATGAAGAGGCCCTCTGGAGGGCAGGCAGTCGTACTCACTCCAAATAACCTCATTATTTCTGTGGCTTTTACCGGTAAAAGAATTGTCCAGCCGAAAGCGATTTTCCGATATGCCAATTTGTTGATTATTTCAGCATTGGAAGATGAAGGAATTACAGGCCTTTCGATGATGGGGATTTCGGATCTTGCCATTTCCGGAAAAAAAGTGCTGGGGTCGGCCATGTACCGGAATAAGGACAAACTGATATACCACGCCGTCCTGAATCTGGGTGAGCCGGCAGCAACCTTTGAAAAATATTTAAAACATCCGGTAAAAGAGCCTGATTATCGTCAGGGAAGAAAACATGTTGACTTTGTTTCATCCCTGAAAGAATCCGGATATAGCGGCAATTACACAAAAGCCATACATAAATTATCACATTGCTTAAATGTGTACCCCGGTCAGGAAAAGTATTATCAAATAAATAAACTATCATGAGCACAACAAAACTTTGGTTCTGGTTCATCTCAATCACAGTACTTTGTTTCGGAATACTGGTGTTTTTCGGGCGTGAAATATATCATGAAAAACCGCCTGTTCCTGAAAAAGTCATCGCCGAAAACGGAACAGTACTTTTTACCGCCCAACAAATTAAAAACGGACAGAATGTGTGGCAATCCATAGGCGGTCAGGAAGTTGGGACTGTTTGGGGGCACGGTGCATATCTGGCTCCGGACTGGTCGGCTGACTGGTTGCATAAAGAAGCGTTTTTTCTGCTGAACAAATGGGCCGCCAGAGATTCCGCTTCGTCCTTCGAAGCTCTTAATGCAGAGCAACAGGCGGCTATGACTGTTAGACTGCAACAGTTATTGCGAACCAATACCTACGATAAAAATTCAGGTGTGTTAGTGGTTTCTAACGACCGTGCTGAGGCAATAAAAGATTTAAGCAAGCATTATTCCGGTCTTTTCATGAACGATCCAGCACTGGAAAAGGAAAGGACTGACTACGCCATACCTGCCAATTCCATAAAGGATACCGTAAGAATGAATGAAATGAATGCCTTCTTTTTCTGGGCTGCCTGGGCTTGCGTAACTAAAAGGCCCGGGGCTGAAATCACCTATACCAATAATTGGCCTCCGGATCAAATGATTGGAAATACTCCAGCCCCGGGGATCATGCTATGGACAGGTTTCAGCGTGATCATGCTGCTTGTGGCTATCGGCCTGCTTGCTTATTACCATGCCCGTAACAGGTCTGATGAGCTTGATAAATCGCTGCTTCCCAAAGACGATCCCTTGATCGGACATAGTCCTACAGCTTCCATGAAAGCAACCTTGAAATATTTCTGGATCGTTACCGGGCTTATTTTGGTGCAGGTTCTGGCAGGTGTTATTACGGCCCATTACGGTGTTGAAGGAAACGGTATTTACGGGTTGAAACTTGATGCCATCCTGCCGTACTCAGTTTCAAGGACCTGGCATGTGCAGCTTGCGATATTCTGGATTGCCACTTCATGGCTGGCCACAGGATTATATATTGCCCCTGCGGTTTCCGGAGTTGAACCAAAATATCAGCGGCTTGGGGTAAATTTTCTTTTTATTGCCTTGCTCATTATTGTTGTCGGATCTCTCATCGGAGAATGGATGGGGATTATGCAAAAGCTGGGCCTTGCACAAAATTTCTGGTTTGGCCACCAGGGTTATGAATATGTTGATCTGGGAAGATTCTGGCAATTATTTCTTTTTATCGGCCTTGTAATTTGGCTGATATTGATGGTCCGTGCGCTGCTGCCTGCTTTAAAGAAACCTTCGGCAAACAGGCAACTTCTGGTCATGTTTCTGATTTCGTCCGTTGCTATCGCTGCGTTTTATGGAGCCGGGCTCACCTGGGGGCAGCAAACACATTTGTCGATTGCGGAATATTGGCGCTGGTGGGTGGTGCATCTCTGGGTAGAAGGGTTCTTTGAAGTGTTCGCTACTGTTGTTGCCGCATTCCTGTTCGTCCGTATGGGCCTGCTGAATATCAAGTATGCAACCACAGGTGTTTTATTTGCCACCATCGTTTATCTGAGCGGAGGAATAATCGGCACGTTCCATCATTTATATTTTTCAGGCACCCCAACGGCGGTTATCGCGCTGGGCGCCACCTTCAGCGCGCTTGAAGTGGTACCGCTGGTTTTTATGGGTTTCGAGGCGTACCATAATTTAAGGATCAGCCGGGCAACCCAATGGGTGATTACCTACAAATGGCCGATTTATTTTTTGATCTCGGTGAGCTTCTGGAACCTGGTTGGCGCCGGCTTGTTCGGCTTCCTCATCAACCCGCCCATTGCCTTGTATTACATGCAGGGGCTCAACACCACAGCCGTTCACGGACATACCGCATTATTTGGTGTGTATGGCATGCTTGGCATAGGATTGATGCTGTTCGTCCTGAAAGGCCTGACCCAAAAATACCAATGGAAAAATCAGGTTATCGGATTTGCATTCTGGTCCATAAATATCGGCCTGATGCTCATGGTTTTGATCAGCCTGCTGCCAGTGGGAGTGCTGCAGACTATTGCCAGCATCAAGCATGGAATGTGGTATGCGCGTTCGAATGAATTTTTGCAAAGCCCGGCCATGGAAACGTTGCGCTGGCTGAGAATCGTCGGAGATACCATTTTTGCGCTGGGAACCATTGCCCTTGCCTGGTTTGTTGTTGGCTTAAAAACAGGATGGTCCATTAATAAAGAAGTCCGGGAAAATCAATAAAAACAGGAGCCCCATTATGAAAGCAACACAACAATTGAAAGATGAGCATGAAGGCATAAAGCTCATGCTTCGTATCATGGAAAAAATATCCATTGATCTCACTGTTGGGAAAGAATTGAATTGTGACCATTATGAAAAAATAATTGAATTTCTCCAGGGGTTTGCCGACAGATGTCATCATGCCAAGGAAGAAGAAATATTGTTTCCCGCTTTAGAAAAGCATGGAATTCAAAATGAAGGAGGCCCCATAGGGATCATGATTAATGAGCACAGAAAAGCCCGGGAACTTATCATCGTTTTAAATATGGCTTTTAAGGAATTCAAAGAAGGAAACAAACAGGCGATCCAATGCTTAATTTCAAGCTCAAGAGACTATGTCCAACTTCTCAAAAATCATATTGAAAAAGAAAACTTTGTGCTTTTTATGTTGGCCGATAAGGTTCTCAGTGAAGAAGAACAATCAAAAATAGCCGAAGCCTTTGAAAAGCTGGAAATTGAGAAGATTGGTATTGGCAAACATGATGCATATCACCACCTTCTTAAAGAACTTAAAAATGTTTATCTTTAATATCACCCGATGAAATAAATGAAAAAATCAATAACCACTAAAAGCGGAGCCCCAAGGTTACGCTGCGGTGGCTTAAAAAACGGGAGTTTTAACCCTTTTATTAAAAATTTTAATACCATTTGATATGAAAAAGTTATTCTTGTTTTTAATAGTTTTTTGTTTGGCCGGTTCAATTTCCGGATTAAATGAAAAAAAGGAACCCAAAACTGAAACCGGTACTTTAATGGTGTTGGTGAAGGGTTTCAAAAGTATGGAAGGGCAACTGATGGTTGCTTTGTTTAATAAGTCGGATGATTTTCCTGATAAAAAACCATACAAGGGTGATATTATGGCCATCAGTGCTAATGAAGAGCTGATCAAATTTGAAAACCTGCCTTATGGGGATTATGCTATTGCTGCAATACATGATATTAACCTCGATGGCAAACTGGATAAAAATGCACTTGGGATACCTACAGAGGGTTATGGTTTTTCGAACAATGCAATGGACAAATATGGTCCACCTTCGTTTTTACAGGCAAGTTTTGTTTTTTTCGGCAATAATGAAGCGAAAATTATTGAACTGGAATATGGAATTCCCAAAAATAAATGAGGTTATATAACGTCGGAATGGCCTTATTTGGCCATAAATATTATGAAAGGCAGGCCTGAAATGAAGCTGACGAATCATCATAACAAAACTGCTGCTCAAGCGGTGAATAAGCCCGTCAATCATAGGATAGCTTCTTATAAAAATCATGAAAGCGGATTATTAATAACATCTTAATCAAGCTTTAATCTGTTATTAATATGAAGCATGTTATGGTTGCGTATTTTTGAAACATCATTTAAAAAAACTAAAAACCATGGGAAAAACTGGAACAGAAATCGTAAATCTGGATGTTGAAAAATTAATTGAAGTATTGAACCAGGCCCTGAGCGAAGAATGGCTGGCTTACTATCAATATTGGATTGGCGCCCGCATGATGGAGGGGCCGATGAGAAGCGAGATCGAACCCGAACTGCTGCTTCATGCCACCCAGGAATTGAATCATGCGGTTTTGGTGGTCAGCAGGATCATTCAACTTGGCGGGACACCTGTACTGAATCCTTCGGACTGGCCAAAATTTGCAGGTTGCGCGTATGAAGCACCTGTAGATCCTTATGTTGAAGTGGTACTCAACCAGAACCTGAACGGAGAACGTTGCGCCATCAAGAGGTATCAGGGAATTGCAGACCTCACTAACGGGAAAGACCACGCTACACATCAGATGGCAACAACCATTCTTACTGAAGAGCAGGAACATGAACAAGATATTGAAGAATGGCTGACTGACATCACCAGAATGAAAGAAGAGTTTAAAAAACTGCGTATGTAGGCCTTCATAAAACTCAAAAAAACTTTTTACTTCAAATACCTGAATTATGAAAAAAATTGAAATCGGTTCAACAATACCGGATTTTACATTACCCGACCAAAATGGAAACATGCTCAACATCAAGGATGTGATTGGTAAAAAAAATCTTGTAATATATTTTTATCCCAAAGATGACACACCCGGATGCACCAAAGAAGCTTGTTATTTCCGCGATCAGTACGACGTATTCAACGATGCCGATGCCATGATAATTGGTATCAGCGGGCAGTCTGTGGCCAGTCATAAAAAATTTGAAAAGAAATACAAGCTGAATTTCACTTTGCTTAGTGATGAGGAAAACAAGGTCAGGAAGATGTTTGGAGCATTCTCATTAGGCTTTTTACCCGGGCGCGTAACCTATGTCGTCGATAAAAAAGGTATCGTTGTTTATATGTTTGATTCTCAAACGGAGGCAACAAAACATGTGGACGAAGCGATGAGGATTCTAAAGGAAATTCAGTAAAAAGATCCCCGAAATCAATCCTCCCAATATTTGATCAAGCCAAAAAGCCCTGGCAGCCATTATTCTGGAAGGCAAATGCTACTGTAATTTCCTGCTCCATCTGCTTTACATCGACCAAAAAATTACCTTTTGGCCATTCGACCGGCTCTTTCTGGCATTTTTTAGCTTGTCTCCGGAAGGCTGCTGCCGTAATCTTTCTATACGGGTTAAATTTTTTTATTGGTACGTATTCATTCTTTTTCAAAAAAATATTAGTTTTATACGGAAAAAGTATTGAATTACACTGTATTGGATACAGCCTTAATCGGATCAAATTTAAAAAATTCAGACCATGCCAAAAATTTCAATCATTTCATCAAGTGTACGAGATGGCCGAAACAGCCACCGTGTTGCATTGTACTTCAAAAACTATTTGCAAGAAAACCAACTGGCAACAGTTGAAATACTTGATCTGAACAGTTATAATTTTCCATTATTTAATGAACGCCTGCGATTCCAGAAGTCCCCGGCTGCCAACGTCCTTGACTTTGCAGAAAGGATCAAATCATCGGATGGTGTCATTATCGTTACGCCCGAATACAATGGCGGTTATCCGGCCAGCATAAAAAATGTGGTGGATCTGCTTTATGATGAATGGCGGAGAAAACCCATAGCGATTACTACAGCTTCGGACGGCGTTTTTGGCGGGACACAGGTGATTGCTTCTTTACAGTTTTCACTTTGGAAAATCCGATCGTGGACCGTTCCGGCCATGTTCCCGGTACCGAAAGTTCAGGAAGCCTTTGATGAAAGTGGCGCTCCGGCCGACAAGCAAGCCACAGATAAAAGAGCGGGGGTTTTTATTAAAGAATTATTATGGTGCATCGAGGCTAAATCACGCATGGATCGTGAATAATCAAACAGGATGCTTTTTTTCAAAATAATTAATGGCAATCCGTATCAATTGATATGATACAAAAATAAACACCGGCCAGCTTAGGTACCAGATTACAGATGCCAATAATGAATCGTACATGTTTGGATTTATTAGTTAATATTTATGTTCTGTATCAGATAGTTCCTGCCTGTCGATTTTCTTTCGGTCGATCGCTTTCCATGCAAAGAAAATATAGGCTATAACAAACGGCAAGATAAGCGACACATAGCTCATAACCATTAACGTGTATTTACTCGAAGAACTGTTTTCTATGGTCAGCGAACTTTGCAAATCAGCGGAAGAGGGATAAAAACAGGTATTATTAAATCCGGCTATAAGCATCAACGCAAACACGGTCATTACGGTCCCTATCCCTGAAAACCAGATTCCGCGCCTACTCTTCATAAAAATAGTGATCCCAATGCCTGTAAGGACAAGCAATACTCCCGCAACGAAAATAATAAGAACTGTGGGCATCTGTAACAGGTTATTCAGGTATTTGTATGGTTCCATTGTAACAGTTCCGGAGGTTGTATCATAGGCGAAACCATCTTTTATAAAAAGCATGATAATAAAAGTCAGAAAGAAAACAAGAAAAATAACGGTGTTGTATATGAGCTGCATTTTTGAACGCTTGTAAATTTCTTCATCATCTATATTGTTGATGAAATATAATGAACCCAAAACCCGTGCAAGTGAAAAAACTGCCAGGCCAAGAGCCACATTCTGAATATTGAAAACAGCTTCAAGCCCCCGGGTATGGTTAAGCCATAGCACCTGGTTCATTTCATTGATCCTGAAATCAGAACCGGTGAAGAATGTGCCAACAGCCACACCAATAAGGAAAACACCCACACTGCCATTGATATACAAAAATGATTCATAAACCTTTGAACCAAGAAAATTTCCTCTTTTTTTCCTGAATTCGTAAGAAACCGCCTGTATAATAAAACAGAACAATATCGCAATCCAGACCCAATAGGCGCCACCGAAGCTGGTGGCGTAAAACTTTGGAAAAGCAGCAAACATGGCGCCTCCAAAAACCACCAGTGTGGTAAAGGTAAACTCCCATTTGCGCCCGGTGGAGTTCACGAGCATGGTTTTTTCAATCTCATTTTTTGACAAAGCGCCAAAAAGGGTTTGCCCGCCCTGGACAAATGTCAGAAAAATAAAAAAGGCTGCCAGCAGTGACACGATGATCCACCAATAATACTGCAAAAACAGGTATGAACAACTTTCAAACATGTTCACCTCCTTCCGGACCGGCTTTTATCTGGGTGATCATAATTTTGATCTCCGCGATCAATAAAATGGTAAATAATACGGCAAATAAAATAAAGGTTGTCATTACAGCCGATGCGCTGATATGTGTGGTTGCAACAGCCGTAGGAAGCAAGTCCTGTATGGCCCATGGCTGCCGGCCGACTTCCGTAACGATCCAGCCGCATTGAGATGCAATAAACCCCAACGGGAAGAACCACATGATGATCCTTAACAGAAGTTTTTTATTTTCGAGTTTATTTCGTAAGGTCAGATATAATGCCACCATAAACAACAAAATGAACATTGCCCCTAATCCGACCATGATGTGAAAGGTGTAAAAAGAAATTGGGACATTAGGGATGATACTGTCGGGATCTTCCAAATACCCATATCCCATATAGCTGGAGTGTTCTTTAAAAACCCGCAGCGATGAATCGGCCTTTGCAAGGTTTTTTAATTTTTTATAATCTTTGTAGGAAGACAATGCACCTATTGCCAGTTTCCCTTTTTCAATTTTTTCTCCGGCCGACATGATATTCCTTTCGGCGTTACCGTCGGTGAGGTCCTTAATGCCGGGGACATACGCATCTGCCTGCCGGAAACCAAGTAAGGACAACATTTTGGGAACTTCCAGTTTGAAATGGAAATTATCCTCCCTGTTTTTATTTGCATCCGCTTTGGGAACTCCAAAAACAATAAGGCCTGCGCCGGATTTCCCCTGATACAAACCTTCCATGGCAGCAAGTTTGGCCGGTTGTTTTTGTGCCACCATATAGGCAGATCCGTCACCGGTCACGGCTACAAATAAGGCGGATAACAACCCGAATACCGAGGCAATGATGATACTCTTTTTGGCGAACATAAGCTCGCGCTTTTTCAGTAAAAACCATGAACTCACACATAACATGAATAATGCAGCCACCACATAAGAAGAGGTGATGGTATGAAGAAATTTATTGACAGCAACGGGCGACAAAAGTACGGCCCAGAAATCCAGCATTTCGCTGCGTGCGGTATCGGGATTGAATTCCATGCCCACCGGGGACTGCATCCAGGCGTTGGCAACGAGTATCCATAGCGCCGATAAACTGGCCCCAAAAGCGACAAGCCAGGTTGACAACAGATGAAACTTCCTACTCACTTTATTCCAGCCGAAGAACATCACGGCTATGAAGGTGGATTCAAGAAAAAATGCCAGTATGCCTTCGATGGCCAGGGGCGCGCCGAAAATATCCCCGACAAACCAGGAATAGTTCGACCAGTTGGTGCCAAACTCAAATTCCAGGATAATCCCGGTGGCAATACCGATGGCAAAATTAATCCCGAATAATTTCATCCAGAATTTTGTGATCCGCCTCCATTCTTCCCTGCCTGTCCGGACATAAATGGTTTCCATTATGGCAATCAAAAAGGACAGCCCCAGTGTAAGCGGGACAAAAAACCAATGATAGATCGCTGTGAGTGCAAATTGCGCCCTTGACCAGTCCACCAATGCTATATCAACACTTCCAATCATGTAAAAAATAATTATTTAGTTTATGGGTTTGTAAGCTGTTCCATTACATAATCACTTCTTTGTTCATCATCCTCAAATCTGGTTTTTAAAAAATCCGGAAAGAAAAAAAGTTTAAGCACAATAAAAATGATAAATAGTTTAATCAGGATCACAGCCCATAATTTTTTACCGACGGTCATAGAGCGGAAACCATCGTAATAAAAATGGAAAATTTTGTTACACAGGCCGGTTGCTTTTTTAAACATTTGTAATCGTATCTTCCATTTGTAAAAATACGTTTTTTTTAATTATCAATCAACCTACGTTGAATTAATTACTCAACCATGAAATATGGAAGACTATTTGCCAGGGAGTTTTTTCTGAAAAAATTATAATTATTTTACAAAAACTCCGTTTTACCACCGTGCGTTTTTTATGGCTTGTTATTATTTCGTTAATTTTCATTATCTTTGCGCACCAAAACTAATAAATCACTTGAAAGTGCCTACTGGAGAAGTCCGCGACAAGTTAGTAAATATATGATAAAATAGAATAGTTTAATATGATATTAAATCTAGTTACAGATTACATTCCCGATATCGTAGTATCAAATGAGTACTTTTCTGTCAATTATGATATTACTGATGAGGAAATTATTGCCAAAAGCGGGATAAAGCAGCGGAGGCATACAGGTGTTGATGAAAACACCAATTCCATGGCCATTGAAGCGGTAAAAAACGCATCGTTAAAAATGCCGTTTGCCATGAAAGAAATAGATTTGATCATTGGCGCCACCTATACACCGTATGATACTGTCGGTACCTTGGCTCATGCGGTACAGAAGCATTTTAATATTGATCAGGCAAAATGTTTCAGCATCGACTCTGCGTGTTCTTCTTTTGTAAATGCGGTTGAAATTGTCGAGTGCTATTTCGCGAATAAAAAAGCAAGCAAAGCGTTAATTGTTGTCTCTGAAAACAACAGTTTGTATAACGACCTTTCAGATAAAAAATCCAATTTTTTATGGGGCGACGGTGCATCGGCCATATTTCTTTCCAATCAGCGGTATTCCGACGGTGATTTTGAAGTGTTGGATGTGAACACTACCGGCTTAGGCCATATCGGCAGAAGTATTGAGGGCGTGTATCTGAGGCCTGCCAATGGCGGATTACAGATGCCATATGGGAAAGATGTCTTTCAGTATGCTTGCACATACATGGTTCAGGAAATTGAACAGATTTTGACAAAAAATAATATTCAAATCAGTCAGTTAAAATACCTTATTCCCCATCAGGCCAACAGCCGGATCACTGATTATGTAGTTAAGAAATTAAAATTAGATCCAGCATCCGTACTTAACAACATCGAACAGCTTGGCAATACCGGTTGTGCAAGCACACCGATCGTAATGTCGCAAAACATGGAAAAATTTCAAAAAGATGATCTGATTGTCATTTCGGTGTTTGGAGGAGGCTATTCCAGCGGTTCCATATTATTAAGAAAATTATAACACCTTAGACGATTTACAGCTAATCTATGGCTTTGTAAAAACAAACTTTACCGCTGACACCCCACTGTTGTTGCTCAACTTTATTATCAAAACCCCGCTGGCAAAACTGCTGATATCAATTTTTTCTTTTGACTGAAACATGGTTTGCATTAAAAGTAGCTGCCCCTGCAAGTTGTAAATGGAAATTGAAGTTTCTTCTTTAAATTCCGCTTGTTCAATAATTAAAAATTCTGTGGCTGGATCCGGATATATTTTAATTCCCAAATCGCTATTTTCATTAGCCATGCCGGAAAACGGCGTTACATCAAAATAAATAGTGTCGGAGGCCCACTGGGAAAATGGGGGACAGGGTTTATCTCCTGAGCCGGCATTAAGGTTAACAATTACGTTATAACTCCCGGCAGGAAGTGCATTTCCGACATTGATGGTGTCATTGTTCGAACATATGTAAGCTAATGGCCCCACACAGTTTACAACATTATAAGTAAGTTCAAATCCGTTTTGCGTATAGCTCAGGATATACCAATCAGAACAACCACCCGAAGGAAACCGGCCTTCCACGATCACCAGAATGTTGTCGATGGTTGTCGGGGACGGTGGATAGACGCTCATCCCATTGATCCATTGTGGATAAACAGGGAGGGATGAAAAAACCAAAACTAAAATGAAAATATACTTTTTCATGGTGAATCCCATTATACTATAAAGACCTGATTATTGGGATATTGGTTGCTTAGAAATCAATTTATTTTTAGTATAAAATAAATGAATATCAATATGGGAGCTTCAATTTGTGACTTTCAATTTTCAAATCCTTCTCTGTTTTTCAAACTTAAAATCTTCGGGGAAGCATTCAATATTGAATGCAACACGGGAGTTCCCGATGTCGCTTACTCATCGGGATAAACTTCCAAAAAAAATAAAACGGGACAAAGTACTGAAAAACGTACTGTGTCCCGCTTGGTGGAGCGTACGGGAGTTCCCGATGTCGCTTACTCATCGGGATAAACTTCGCCTCTTTTTGTTTTTGCAAAACAAAAAAGGCAGCTTTCGCTGCCTTCGTCCTCTCCACTGCGTGGAGCGTACGGGAGTCGAACCCGTGATCTCTAGATTGCGAACCTAGCGCTCTGCCAACTGAGCTAACGCCCCATCCGAGATGCAAAAGTATTATAATTATTTAAAATTATGAAACAAAAGTAAAAAGCATATTCAGCCACTTTCCAAGCAGTAATACCTACTTAAAAGTTTAATTAATTCTGTTTACCCGTCTCAATGAATCATTTTAAATATTATGCATTTCGATTTATCCGCTCCGGTAAATTCCAATTTAAAAGTATACATACCGGCTGGCAGATTCTCAGATGAAAATTCCACAGTATAACTACCCATTTCCTGGAACTTATTCTCCAGTTCTGAAACCAGCTCACCAATAGCATTAAATACTTTTAGTTTAACCTGTCCGTCTTCTGGAATGCTATAAGTTATAGTTGCTTTATCGCTGAAAGGGTTTGGGTATCCAACTAACTCAAATCCCACCTGCCCTTCATCCTGAACGAAGATCTTCGGCATTAACAGATAGGTTTCGTCATTTTCTTGTCCAAACTGGTTCCCAATGACACCGGTCCCGGATAAATTAAATTGAAGTTCTCCACGATCAAGCTCTCTCAGAGGGCGGAACCCTAAAACGATGATCTGATCATTCGGTGCAACATCAAAATGATTTGTCGTAGCATAAACCACTCTGATCACACCATCTATATCTGTAATCAGTAAATCATTATCAGTTGTTAAAACTTCTTCAAATGAAGGATTGATCTTCACCGAACCTTTTTTGCCGGTACCGGTCATATAAGCCGAAACAAGCTTATATTCAGTGCTTGGATAGTTTATTTCCAGTCCCATGGCAGCGAAATCATTTACTTTGGTGCTGATTTTCAATGGGACCTCGAAGTATGATTGCCTCGGAATCATTAAATATTCGTCGGATGTAATAATAAACTCTTTGGTTAATGATTTGGCTCCGCTCCAGTTAGTCAATGAATCGCGGTACTGACTACTCGAAGCATTATAGTCACCATAGGAAATTGTTTCCAGGTTAATGTTTAGATTGGATCCGGTAACAGTAACTGCCTGGTTGAGCGCTACCCAGTTGCCTTTCGGGAAGTTCTTCAAAGCATCGAAAGGTGCTCCAACCTTTGATTTCATTCTGGCAACATCAATAGCGTTTATAATAGTATTATTATCAACATCGACCGCTTTCTTGTATTTTGCAGAAAAACACCTTGAAGGATCCTGCAATGTGTCAACGCCAATATAATACTTCAACATGGCAATGTCTATGGCGTTTACATCATTTACCCATTGCATCGTATCAGCCGTATATTTATCGTAAGACAACATATAGTTACCATCCGCGATGTTATTGAGTTGGTAATTTCCAAGAGCATCACTTGTATCCCTTGCCACTTCTATACCTCCAGGTACCGTTTTCAGCACCACTATAACATTATTGATAGAATAAATTACAGGGTTGTAAGTTGGGAAATTAGGTATCGGGGCACCTGCATTTACTCTGGCAGCATATTGAGTTTTCCCACTGATGGTATGTGTGAGGGTGCCAATAGTAATTGTAACAGTATCTGTAGCCGTACAGCCGTTATTATCAACTATCAACGTGTAGGTAGTTGTAGCAGTTGGTGAAGCAGTTGGTTGCGCAACACCAGGATCGTTCAATCCGGTTACAGGCAACCAAGTGAAAACTCCAGGGCCATTAGATGGATCACCCACTTGAATCGGAGTTCCGGTAAATGTAGCATAAGCACCAGCTTCAGCAGTCGGTGTCTGATGAACCGTCATATGAATTGAATTAGACCATGTCGGATTGTTTATCACGCAAGCTTCATTCGAAATTAGCTGACATTGAATAGAATCCCCAGTAATCAGAGCGTTGTTTGAATAAGTACTGCCTGTGCCAACCAGAACACTATTCAGATACCACTGATATTGAGGCATCGTACCTCCGTTTGCGGGTGAAGCTGTAAAATCAGCAATAGATGAACTACATATTACCGTGTTGTCAGTTGTTATACTGATACCAGCAATCAGACTGGGTTTAACCATTATTTGTATAGTGTCAGATGCAGGATTGCCTGAAGCACACTCCAAATCGGAAGTTAGTGTGCAGATTATTGTACCACTGCTTGATAAGGTTGCTATATAAGTTGGGCTATTACTTCCCACTATTTCACCATTTGATGTCCATTGATAAACCGGTGCTGTTCCAGGATTGTCAGCAACTGCTTCGAATGTAACAAGAGTACCCTCGCAGACTATTGTTGCAGGAGAGACATTTATGGTAACACTTACAGGAAATGTTGGTGCAACATTTATGATACTTTCAACACCATCGGCTAGATCACATCCTTCGCCTGTCGGTTCATAATGTGGACGGTAATAATAAGTTCCAGGAGCAGATTCAATATAAGGTGAAGTCACAACAATACCAGGGCCACCCGGTGTTGTTGATCTTATCCATGTAATGGTTCCACCTTGTCCGTTACTGACAGTAGCGCTGAAACTAACCTGGCTGCCGGCACAAATTGAATTCGAGGATACTGTATTTGAAGCCCAGGTTGGATCAACTACCACCGTTACTGCTGCAGTATTACTTGTATCCGGCCCACAGTCATAACCGGAAACGCTGACAATACAATAATAATACAATGTTCCGGCTGAACCGCTTGGAGGCACATAGGTTGATGAGGTCGCTCCGGAAATAGGAGCACCGGTTTCATTATCATCAATTGTACTTGAGTACCATTGGTAGGTTAGTGGTAACAAGCCTCCACTGGCAGTTACACTCAAAGCTGACAAAACTCCTCCTACACATACTGGCGCTTGAGCTGCCGGCTCTGTTGTGATTTCAACAGCACCGTTAACGGTAACTGTCTGTATACAGGTACTTGAATTACCATGTATGTCGGTGACAGTCCATAATACTGTTGTTGTTCCTGCAGGATAGGTGCCGCTTGCATTGGCAGTGCCATTGAAATCATTAATTACACTGCTCACCCCGCAATTATCAGTGGTGGTGGGCACAATCACCGTAACAAACGAACTGCATTCGCCTTCCCCAGCTGTGACACTAATTGGTCCTGAACAAATAATCACAGGATCTTCTGTATCCGCAACGGTCACGGTCTGCTGGCAGGTGGCGGTGTTGCCGCTGCCATCGGTGACCGTCCAGGTTACAGTTGTATTGCCCAGAGAATAAGGTTCAACAGCGTTATTGGTAACACTGAATACCGAACAGTTGTCGCCGGTTACCGGTGTTCCAAGTACAACCCCGGTTGCGGTGCAAAGCCCTGCATCAGCAGTTACATTAACCGTAGCAGGACAGGTGATCGTCGGGAGTTGAGTATCGGTAACGGTCACGGTCTGCTGGCAGGTGGCGGTGTTGCCGCTGCCGTCGGTGACCGTCCAGGTTACCACCGTATTGCCCAGTGCAAAAGGTTCAACGGCATTATTGGTAATGCTGGCAACCGAACAGTTGTCGCCGGTTACCGGTGTTCCAAGAGCAACTCCAGACGCGGTGCAAAGCCCTGCATCAGCAGTTACATTAACATTGGCAGGACAGGTGATCGTCGGGAGTTGAGTATCCGTCACAGTCACGGTCTGCTGACAGGTGGCGGTGTTGCCGCTGCCGTCGGTGACTGTCCAGGTTACCAAGGTATTGCCCAGTGCAAAAGGTTCAACGGCATTATTGGTAACGCTGGCAACCGAACAGTTGTCGCCGGTTACCGGTGTTCCAAGTGCAACCCCGGTTGCGGTGCAAAGCCCTGCATCAGCAGTTACATTGACATTGGCCGGACAGGTGATCGTCGGGAGTTGAGTATCCGTCACAGTCACGGTCTGCTGGCAGGTGGCGGTGTTGCCGCTGCCGTCGGTGACCGTCCAGGTTACAGTTGTATTGCCCAGAGAATAAGGTTCAACAGCGTTATTGGTAACACTGAATACCGAACAGTTGTCACCGGTCACCGGTGTTCCAAGAGCAACTCCAGACGCGGCGCAAAGCCCTGCATCAGCAGTTACATTGACATTGGCCGGACAGGTGATCGTCGGGAGTTGAGTATCGGTAACAGTCACGGTCTGCTGGCAGGTGGCGGTGTTGCCGCTGCCATCAGTGACGGTCCACGTTACAGTTGTATTGCCCAGAGAATAAGGTTCAACAGCGTTATTGGTAACACTGAATACCGAACAGTTGTCGCCCGTTACCGGTGTTCCAAGAGCAACTCCGGTTGCGGTGCAAAGCCCTGCATCAGCAGTTACATTGACATTGGCAGGACAGGTAATCGTCGGTATTTCATTATCATCTATGGTGATTGAGTGAACATATAATTTTGAATTACCGGCACAATCAATATAGGTCCATGTATAAGTTACCACTCCATCACCAGGAGGAACAGTACCTTCAACAGGTCCGGTGATATTTGTGATTGGTTTTCCACAGAAATCATTAATAGTCGGCGGTGTGGGCAGTATAATATTGGAATAGCAGTCTACCGTAGCAAATGTTGGCGCGATATCCCCGAATGTCGGGATGTCAATGGTTACCGTATGGACATACAGTTGAATATTACCTTCACAGTCAGTATAAGTCCAGGTATAAGTAACATCGCCTTCACAACCCGGAACAGGTCCTTCAACAGGACCGGTCGGAATTAGAAGGTTATTGCAGTTATCATAAACGGTAGGTGGAATTGGTATTACAATGTCATCATAACATGTGACTGTTTCCGCTGTAGGAGTTATCGCAGCAAATGGAGCGTATTCAATCGTGATGGTATGTGACCAGATATGGCTGTTACCTTCACAATCCGTATAGGTCCAACTGTATACCATATCACCTTCACAGGATGGTTCTGTTGGTGGTGTACCTGCTACAGGAGTGATTGGTGCTCCGCAGTTATCATTTACTGAAGGCGGTGTGGGAGCTACTATTTCGGCAGCACAAGAGACTGTAGAGGAGGTGTTGGAAGGCATGATAAAGTCCTCTCTTTCGATTGTTACAGTATGGACATAATAATGTGGGTCACCTACACCATCGATGTATGTCCATGTATAAGTAACGTCTCCTTCACAGGTTGGTAGAGGTGAACTTTCAACTGGACCTGTTGGAGTTAATACATTATTGCAACCATCAAAAACTGTTGGGGGCGTTGGAATCACAATAGAGGAGTAGCAGTTTACTGTAGCAGTTGTTGGAATAGGTTCTGCAAAAGACCCAAACTCAATTGTCACAGTGTGAATGTAATATTTAATATTCCCTGCACAGTCAGTATAGGTCCAGGTATAGGTAACATCTCCCTCACCGGGAGGAACTGTTCCTTCAACAGGTCCGGTGATGTTTGTAATAGGCGTCCCACAGAAGTCATTTACAGATGGAGGTGTTGGTAGTATAATATTTGAATAACAGTCAACAGTGGCTGTAGTCGGAGCAATATCTGCAAATGTAGGGATATCAATAATGTATGTGTACACCCAATCGTTGGTGTTGCCTTCACAATCTGTGTAAAGATAGGTATAAGTAACGGTACCTTCACAGGATGCATAGGTTCCGCCCATGGTCGGCCCTGTGGGTGTCAGGGTGTTGCCGCAGTTATCGGTGACCGTCGGCAAGGTGGGTGCAACGGCTAAGGCTGCACAAGCAACTGTAGAACCGGCATCTGCAGGGTCGGCAAACGGTAAACGTTCAATGGTATAGGTGTACACCCAGTCGTTGGTGTTGCCTTCGCAGTCTGTGTATGTGTAAGTATAAGTCCTGGTACCTTCGCAACCGTCATACGTGCCGCCGGATACCGGGCCAGTCGGGGTAATGGTGTTACCACAGTTGTCGGTGACCGCAGGAGCTGCAGGTGCCGTGGCGTCAGCAATACAGGCAACGGTAGAACTACCATTGCCAGGCATACTGAAGTCTTCACGTTCAATGGTATAGGTGTATACCCAGTCGTTGGTATTGCCTTCGCAGTCCGTGTATGTGTAAGTATATGTGATGGTCCCTTCACAGGATGCATAGGTTCCGCCCATGGCCGGCCCTGTGGGTGTCAGGGTGTTGCCGCAGTTGTCGGTGACCGTCGGC
>Ga0116171_10001016_pt1 | contig 29006 bp, 24 predicted proteins | sample AD_JPNHW2_MetaG_FD_89798 | JGI IMG/M metagenome (GOLD analysis project Ga0116171, IMG submission 89798) | Active sludge microbial communities of municipal wastewater-treating anaerobic digesters from Japan - AD_JPNHW2_MetaG | ecosystem: Engineered > Bioreactor > Anaerobic > Digestate | place...
ACCTGCCGATGTTCCGCGAGCTGCTCGGAACCGGTGAACAATGGGGCCTCTCGTTCAGTTACGCCGAGCAGCCGCGACCCGAAGGGCTGGCGCAGGCGTTCCTGATCGGCGAACAATTCATCGGCAACGACCCGGTCTGCATGGTTCTGGGCGATAATATTTTTTACGGGCACGGCTTCAGCGCGATGCTGAAGCATGCGGACGAGCGCACGCAGGGCGGCACGGTCTTTGCCTATCCGGTGCTCGACCCCGAACGCTACGGCGTCGTGGAGTTTGATCAAAACGGAAAAGCACTTTCTATCGAAGAAAAGCCGGCCAAACCAAAATCACACTATGCGGTTCCAGGACTTTATTTCTACGACAATAAGGTGCTTGAAATGGTGAAACACCAGAAGCCCTCGGCGCGCGGCGAACTGGAAATCACAACCATCAATCAGCGGTACCTTGAAGAAGGTAAATTACAGGTCGAAGTGCTGGGACGCGGATTTGCCTGGCTGGACACCGGAACGCATGAATCGTTGCAGCAGGCGGGCAGTTACGTTGAAACCATCGAGGCGCGACAGGGCCTGAAAATTGCCTGTGTTGAGGAAATCGCATGGCGCAAAGGATTCATCGATTCTGCTCAGCTTGAAAAACTGGGGCAGGAACTTTCTAAAAATCAGTATGGCCAATACCTCCTTCGCTTACTCGCGGAGGAGCGTTAAAACGCCGCGTTGCGGCTCGTTGAAACGGTCTGTCGGCCTCGTTAAACCGGCGGCTGGAAGACCGGTCTTCAAATTGCTCTGATGATATTGATTCCCGCTCTTTACGGTATTCAACGCGTTTAACGAGGCGCTATGCGCCGTTTCAACGAGTGAATGAAATGAATGTAGAATCTCTCGAAATACCTGATGTCAAATTGATCAAGCCCCGGTTCTTTCCGGACGACCGCGGATTCTTTCAGCAAACCTATCACGAAAAACAATACCGCGAAGCGGGGATTGATGTGCGCTTTGTGCAGGATAACTGGTCGCGCTCGACCAAAGGTGTCTTGCGCGGACTGCACTATCAGTTGAAACACGCGCAGGATAAACTGGTTTTTGTTATTCGCGGCGAGGTATTCGATGTGGCCGTAGATATCCGGCGCGGCTCTCCGACTTTCGGGAAGTGGGTCGGCGCAATTCTGTCAGAGGAAAACCACTGTCAGCTTTTTGTCCCCAAAGGATTTGCCCACGGCTTTTGTGTGCTGAGCGACGAAGTCGATTTTGTTTACAAATGCAGCGACCTCTACGCCCCCGGCGACGAATACGCCGTCCGGTGGAATGATCCCGATATTGGAATCCAGTGGTCTTTTGAGGATGTGCTGGTTTCAGAAAAAGACAGGCAGGCTCCCCTTTTGAAAGATGTTCAGACAGACAACCTGCCGGATTTCTCCTGTCGTCCCAATAACCAATAACGAATAACTGGTAACATGCACTATCTAGTCACCGGCGGCGCCGGATTTATCGGCTCTCATATTGTTGATGCACTGGTCAAGGCCGGGCATCAGGTGACCGTGCTTGATAACCTCTCCTCCGGACATGAAGAGAACTTATCCGGAGTCTGGTCGCGGATCACCTTTATCAACGGAGATATCCGGAATGCCGAAACCTGTCTGCAGGCTGCCGAAGGATGCGACGGAATTTTTCACGAAGCGGCGCTGGTCTCGGTTCCGGATTCCATCAACCGGCCTCGCGACAATCACGATATCAACATCACCGGGACGCTGAATATTCTGGAAGCCGCGCGGCGGCAGAACGTCAAACGGGTGGTATTAGCCAGTTCAGCAGCTGTTTATGGCGACAACCCTGAACTTCCCAAACGGGAGAATATGCTGCCGGAACCGAAAAGTCCGTACGCCCTGGCCAAGCTGACCGGAGAATATTATCTGAAGGTTTATGCGGAATGTTTCGGTCTGGAAACCGTAGCGTTGCGCTACTTCAACGTGTTCGGCCCGCGGCAGGATCCGTCCTCCATGTACTCCGGGGTCATCTCCATTTTTTCCGAACGGATCAAAAAAGGTCTTCCAATTACCATATACGGCGACGGTGAGCAGACCCGCGACTTTGTGAATGTTGCAGACGTTGTGCAGGCGAACCTGTTAGCCATGATAACAGCTAGCCTAAAGTCTAAAGCCCAAAGCCTAACGCCTGGCGAAAGCGCAGAGCGCGTCGCCATTTTCAACGTGGCAACGGGCCGCAAAACCTCACTGCTCGATTTGGCAAAAGAACTGGGAGGTCTCTGTGGAAAAGAACCGGTGGTTCATTTTGCGGAACCCCGGGGCGGAGACATCCGTCATTCCCTGGCGGATATTGCTAAAGGGCGAAACTTTTTAGGCTATGAACCTGCGGTGGTTCTTAAAGCCGGGTTGAAGCAATTGCTCAACTTCCCTGATACCGAGTTCTCCGTCGCCGTCAAATGACCAAAGAAGCGTCATCTGAAAATCTGCACCGGCAGGCTCGGAAGGGATGGGTATGGGGCGCTGTCGAGCAGTTTGCTCAGCGCGGATTAGCCATGGTGGTCAGTCTTGTGCTGGCACGGATGCTGGCTCCGGAATCTTTCGGGTTGATTGCGTCGGTTTCTATTTTTCTTACAGCTGCACAGCAGCTGATTGATGGGGGGATCGGGTCGCGTATTGTTCAGAAAAAAGAGATCCTTGAAGAGGACTATATTGCCTTTTTCTGGTGCAATGCCGGAATGTCATTGCTTGCTTGCGGGGCGCTGGTGATCTTTGCGGGAAAAATTGCCGCGTTCTACAGCAATCCGCAGTTGCATTCGGTAGTAACAGTCATGGCCGTGGTGGTGTTTCTGATGAATGCCGGACGGGTGCAGGAACTTCAACTGGTTCGACATCTTCGCTTCAAAACGATTTCTCTGGTGACGATTTGTTCCGTTGTCGCAGGGAGTATCGCCGGGTTGGCTGTGGCTTTTTCCGGAGGCGGAGTTTGGGCTATTTTAGGTCAGCAGTTGGTCATGTCTTTGGTTCGTGCTGTAGTTTTCTGGCGGCTGATTCCGTGGCGTCCGGCAGGGTTCCCGTTCTGGGCTTCAGTAAAAGATCTTTATGCTTTTGGTTTACCTATAGTTATATCCCAAACCATTCGTGGTTTCTCCGAGCAGCTGATTAATGTATTAACTGCCCGATATATTGGAATCGTATCTTTGGGTTATTATGACCGGGGACGGTTTATCCCGGGTAATGCGACCAGTTTTGTGCAAAGTATCTTTTTTCGGACGAATTTGGCGCTGTTGTCCAGACTGCAGCATGACGATGCAGAGTTTCGCAAGGTGTATTTAAAACTGATGGAAACAATTGCTTCGGCCTGCATGATTATGATGACAGGGTTGGCAGTTTGTGCGCCTGAACTTGTAGAAGTTCTTCTGGGTGCAAAATGGCTTCCTTCAATCTGGTTTTTTCGGGCTGGCTGCGTCATGAGCTCGATATATTTGCTCTTTCTGATTAATCAGGACGTTCTAAAGGCCAAAGGGGCTATATCATCCCTTTCTCGACAAAACATAATTTATGCCGGTCTGCAGGTGGTCGGTGTGTGTGGCGGGCTGTTTTGGGGTGTGTGCGGGATGGTGACGGGCGGCATTGCGGCCTGTTTCGCTTCATGTATTCTGCTGATGATGTCTGTTAGAAGATGGAGCAGCATAGCAGTTGTGGATCAGATTTGTATTTTTAAAGTGCCGGTGATGTGGTCGTTGCTGACAGGCGGTGTGTTGTGGGGAATTAAGCTGGCCGGTCCGTCGGTATGGTGGCGATTCTGGTTGTGCGGTGCAGCGGGAGCTGCAATTGCTTATCTGTACTGGGTGATGAATAGAGCCGGATTAAGGGGCCAGAAGAGGGTTATATGAAAATCTTTACAGCAACACCGATGGCGGTGCTGAATGAGACCGATCAGGATTATAACTTTTTCTGCAGGGATATGGGGTTGACCTGTTACGCATTGCGGGAGAAGGGGGTGGAAAGCCAGGTTGTTTTGCTTGATTTCCCCGGGGCCAAAAACCATCCCGATATTTTGAGGGCAACGTTGCAGGATATGGAGAGTGCTCAGTGGTGGAAGAATCTCGGGCTTGATGCCGTCGTGCTTGGAGCGTGGGCCTCTCCTAAATATACATCAATCGCCAAGGCCATCAAAGGCAGCGGGGCCGGTTTAATTGTCAGGTGCGACAGCGGCGGACCTTACAGCCAATGGCAGATGACGCCGTTTCGGGTTTTATACGTGAATCATCTCGGTCCGAAATACCGCGGACGCGGCACGGCTTACGCGCTTCTGGTGTCTTTGATCCGGTCTCTTGCCGGCTATATCCCGTCTTATTATGAGAAGAAGGTGGTCGAACATATGACGTATGCTGACGTCATTATGAATGAGACCCCTGAGGGGGTGCGCTGCTTAAAAAACCTTCTTTGCCGTTATGGGCAAATAGGTGCTGCCGCCCGGGTGCAATACGTTCCGCATCCTGTAGGGAAAGAAATGGTTTTCCTGCCCGGAATACCAAAACAAAAACGGATTATCGCCGTTGGTCGATGGCACAGTTATCAGAAAAACACCCCGCTCCTGATCCAATCCCTCTTCCGGGCTTTAAACGAACATCCGGACTATGAGGCCCATATTTTCGGGAGTGGCACGGCGGAGCTGCAGGCTCTGGTCGCGAAGGCTTCCGGCACGATAAAAAACCGGATATGCATTCGGGGGAAAATCCCCAACGAAGAGCTGGTGAAGGAATATCAGGCCAGCCGGATATTTTTTGCCCCATCCCGCAGCGAGAGTTTTAATATAGCCGCAGCAGAGGCTCTGTCCTGCGGATGTTCTTTCGCAGGAAGCGGTCACATCTTCTCCTTCCGGAATTTCATTTCTAAAAACACCGGCACGTTGGCCCGGAAGTATTCGGTTGAGTCCATGGCAAGGGCTCTGAGCGTCGAGATTATGGCGTGGGATCTCGGGATGCGCAATCCAGCTGCTTCTGCGGTTCAATGGGCGAGTGAGGTGGGGCAGTCTGCTGTCGCAGGCCGCATAATTGATGCTTCGAAAGTTTTAAACCGGGGGCGGAATGCGAATGGACGGAGTTGAAAATACGCAAGCCGTCTTGGCGGCAGGCCCGGCGGAGCTGCCGCTGGTTACAATCGGAATTCCTTCGTATAACCGTCCCGACATGCTGGCCCGGGCCGTTCGATCCGCGCTGGCTCAGGATTACGAAAACCTGGAGATTGTGGTCAGTGACGATGCCTCCGATGCCGAAACCAGAAATGTTTTACGCCGGTTCGAGTCCGATCCTCGGTTCCGCTGTGTCTATTGGGAACGTAATGCCGGACTTGTTGCCAACTGGCAGAGATGTTTTGAACTGGCCAGAGGTGATTTGTGGCTGTGCCTGTCCAATGATGATTGGCTGGAGCCGTGCGCGGTCTCAAAAATGGTGGCGGCCGGCCGGGGCACTGGTGCAGGTCTGATCTTGTGCGGATATTTTTTGGAAACAGAAGCCGGCGCGGTTTGTAAGCGGATGCCGACAGACGGTATTGTCCCGGGGGGGCAGTTCATTCGGGATCGGCTTGCGGGTCTCTGCGGATATCCGTCGTCAGAGATGTTCCGGTCTGATCTGGTTCGTCAGGCCGGAGGTTATCACGACATCGGCTATGCGATGGATTTAATGCTCGAACTGGATGTGGGTTCTGCCGGGCCGGTTGTTTATGTGGCGGAGCCGCTGGTGCATAATGTAAGACATGAGGGAACCGCCTCGGAAACACGTCCTGTCGAGGCCATGAAAACGCTGGTAGTCCTTTCCGGGCTCGCGCCGTCGCGATACGCCGGGGACGTTGTTCTTGCGGTCCATCACTATTGCATTAAAGGGATTTTCGGACGGATTATTGTTGCCGCATTAGCCCTGAATCACCCGGTGACACGCGCCGGGGTGGATCTGTTAAAAACTCTGCAACCGGCACTGTGGCGAAGAGTTGCCGCAAGTTTGCTGAATATCCGATGGATGCAAACGGGATTGCACTGTGCGAGGAAGATTAAGCGGAAATTGGCCGGGAGCTGACCGATGCCTGTTTGTTCGAAAATTCAACAGCGGGTTTCGACGGTGCTTTATAAGCGGTTCGGATATCCTGTAGTCCATGCAGGAGACCCGTTGTCGTCAAAAAGAGCTCTTCTGGCCTACCTGTCGCTTGGTATGAAATGGAAGAGCGATGATTCCCGCTTCGGATGGCATCAGAATTATCGGCAGAGCTGTCAGATTGCGCAGTTGCTGGTTGACCGGGGATATCAGGTGGATGTGGTTCAGTATAACGACAGCCGGTTTATTCCCTCTGCACCGTATGATCTGATTGTTGCGCATCCGGGCGACGTTTCACAGCGGTTGCAGGCATTGCCGAGAACCGGGATGCGCCTGTGCCTCCGTACCGGGAGGCATGCCGAGTTTGTGAATAAGGTGATGACCGAACGGTTCTGCCGGTTGTCGCAACGAAAAGGCGGCAGCCTCATTCCTCCGCTTCTTCGTGAAACGGATGCGGTGTATGAGAACTACGATGCGGTGGTGTGTTTTGATGGCGATGGATCGACTGCAGAAACATTCCGTGTGACAGGCCTTCCGGTGTATTCATTCCGGAATTACGCAAACCCGCAGCTTTCCCCGGTGCGCAAAAACTATGCGGAAGCCCGCCGCGGATTTATTTATATGGCCGGGCACCTGCATGTTTCGAAAGGCCTGGACTGGCTGATTGAAGCCTTTGCTGAACGGCCGGATCTCCATTTGTATATTTGCGGGAAGCTTTCGGATGAACTAACCGCTCTCTATAAAAAGGAGCTGGGCTGTTCGAATATTCATCAGATGGGATTTGTTCAGCTGCACTCTGAAAAATTCAAAAAAATATGCCGGAAGGCCGCCTGGTATATCTCGCCAAGTGCGACGGACGGGTGTCAGGGAACGGCTCTTGATGCAATGGCCTCCGGATTGATCCCGGTTCTGTCGGATGCCTGCGGGGTGAATACGTATGGCTCCGGGCTTGAGATGAGACCCTGTTCTCCGGAAACAATGCGCGGTGCGCTGGACGGCACTTTGCTCATAAGTGCGGAAGAGCTGGAGCAGCAGAGCCGGCGGTCTTGGGCGACCGTGGAAACTCATTACCGCCCGCGGCATTTTCTGGAAGATTGGAATCACATATTGGAGCAGGTCGGCGTATGAAAATTTCTGTAATCTTCGGGACGCGTCCCGAGGCAATCAAACTGGCACCGGTCATTCTTGCTTTGAAGGCGCATCCGGACTTTGAATGCCATGTCTGTGTTACGGCTCAGCACCGGCAGATGCTCGACCAGGTTCTGCAGATTTTCGAGATTGTGCCGGATGTCGATCTTGATTTGATGAAACCCAATCAGACGCTGGCCGGGTTGACGGCGCGGGCCATCACAGGCATTGACGAATATCTCTCGACCTATCGACCCGACATGGTGCTGGTGCAGGGCGACACAACTACTGTATTCAGCGCGGCGCTGGCGGCCTTTTATCATAAAATTCCGGTGGGACACGTCGAAGCCGGGCTGCGAACAGGTAATATGATGTCGCCCTGGCCTGAGGAGGCCAACCGGGTGCTGACGTCCCGGCTGGCCGCATTGCACTTTGCTCCCACCGAAGCCAGTCGGCAAAATCTTTTGCATGAACACATTCCGGACGAAAGCATTGTGGTCACAGGAAACACCGTGATCGACGCTCTTTTTCTGGCATTGGAAAAAATCAAAAAAGCTCCGCCTGTCATTCCTGATCTTCCTGAATTTTTACAGCCTAGAAATTGCCACAAAAAACACGAAAACGCACAAGAAGCAAACCGGATAACCGATAACAGCGAACAGGCAGCTGATCAAAATCAGCCCAAGCTGGTTTTGATCACCGGCCACCGCCGCGAAAATTTCGGCGGAGGTTTTGAAAATATCTGTAAAGCCATTGCTGAATTGGCCAGACGGTTCCCTGATGTACATTTCGTTTACCCCATGCATCTGAACCCCAATGTCCGCGAACCGGTTTTGAGAATCCTGAGGGCCTCTGTCTCCACCGAAGGTTCCGCCGTGTCACAGGATGACGGAGGTCAGAAGACGGAGGATCCTAAAGCCCAATGCCCAAAGCCTAATGCCTTCCTCTCTAACGTTCATTTAATTGAACCGTTGGACTACCTTCCCTTCGTGGCGCTGATGAACCGGGCCTGTATTATTCTGACCGATTCGGGCGGTGTTCAGGAAGAGGCTCCAAGTTTAGGCAAGCCGGTTCTTGTTATGCGGGACACCACGGAACGGCCTGAAGCGGTAGATGCAGGAACGGTGAAACTGGTCGGCACCAGCTATCAGGCTATAGTAAGCGGCGTTGAGGCTTTGCTGACAAGACGTGAAGTTTATGAGAGCATGTCGCGTGCTCATAACCCGTATGGTGACGGCCGTGCGACGGACCGGCATCTCTGTGCGATCAGGAATTATTCGGCCCGGAAATAGATGGAGAAAGTATGCCGTTACTCGTTCAGGTGAGTTTGCATTACCGCCCTATACGCGGAGGACAGGAGGTTTACATTGCAAACCTCTCTAATGTGTTGACCGGCGCAGGCTGGGCGACAAAAGTCATTCAGCCGTACAAAGGGGAAAAAGCGGCGGATGTCGCGTTAACGCCCCGTATTCCGTGGGTTACCCGGTACTTACAGTGGTTTGACGAATTACAGTTTCCGTTTTGTGTAATGCGTCATGCCGCCCTGTTGAATCGTGCCGACATCATTCTTTGTCACTATGCCTCTACGGCATTTATTCTCGGCCTGTTCCCGTCGTGGAAAAAGAAAACAATTATCCTGTCCCATGGGGTCGAATGGAATGTTGACCGGATGGATCGTCACGACCGGGTTCGCGAATGGAATGCCAAGCGATTGTTCCGGCAGGTGAAGACGGTCGCCAATGATACAGACTATTTACGCAGAATGGGCATGACGGTGCCGCCCCGGGAGGGATTTTTTTCTGAACTGTCCCCGGGGGTTTGGTTTATTCCGAACTGTGTCGATGTGGACTATTTTTCCCCGGCGGATGCGGCTGCCCGGAGAGATCCCCTTGTTCCGCTCATACTGGTTCCCCGGCAGATTTGCGAAGACCGCGGGATTCATCTGGCTATCGAAGCTTTTTCACTGGTTGTATCGCGTTTTCCAAAGGCGGTTTTGTCGATTGTCGGGCCCGAAAGAAGTCCGGTATATCTCAATTTTTGCAAGCGGTTGATCGTCGAGCACGGTCTTGAAAGCAATGTTCGTTTCTGTCCTGCCGTCACAAACAAAGGAATGCTGGAAGTGTACAGGGCTGCAGATGTTACTGTAATCCCTACGTTGCGGCGTGAGGGAACCTCGTTAAGTGCTTTGGAGAGTATGGCGTGCGGGACTCCGGCCGTTATTACAGATGTCGCTGGGTTAAAGGACTTGCCGGCGGAACGCTGCGATCCGGTTCCGGACGCTCTTGCCGCGGGGATTATCCGGGTGTTGGAACAGCGGGATGTTTTTTCGGCTCAGCAGCGGGCTGCCGTGAAGGAACTGTTTAATTTTACGAATTGGGAGAGAGCCTGGCTCGGTGTTTTAATGAAAACATTAAATGACTTGAAAGACAGGGATTCCCGGTAATGAAAAATTTCGGCATTTGGATATTTTTTGGTTTGGCGGTTGCTGTCGTCCTTTATCTGGTTGGACACGGCAATTTTTCGTTTGCCGCACTGTTTGTGGCCGGGCTGCTGGGGTGCCGGTTGATCACATTCCGCAGATCGCTGATTTACATCATCCTTTTCATTCAGTTTTCGAGACTGTCTGTGCCGGTCAGCGTGATTCGAAGTATCCCTCTGGTGGTTATATTGCAGCTGATTTATGTGGCCGGCGAGATTCTTGCCCGGTGTTTACATGTCGGGGTGCGTCCCAAATGGACGCTGGCGGATAAGTTTCTGCTGGCATTTATTCTGTATATCCCGGTTCTTGCCGGGGTTCGCGGCTTCGGCTTATATGGGCTGGGCGGGGACAGCATCGGGGGCATGGATTATATCAATCTGCTGGTTCAGCTCGTTTTTATGCTGATTGCTTCGCTGAACATGCGGGAGGGGACAATTGATTTGAACAGGTGTCTCAAGATCATGTGTGTCGGGGCGACGATCAGCGCAGGCGTAGCAGTTCTGTCCACGTTTGCTCCGGCCGTGTATGGACTGATCGGCCGGTTTTTTATTGTTTCGACGGAGATTTCGGAGCAGGCCGATGCCCGCATGCGTATTCCTCAGCTGGGGGTTTTGGCTCTGATAGCAATGCCGTTTGTGATGCTGATTCCCTCGGGCCGCAAGCGCTGCTTGGCTGCAGCAGGCTGCCTGTTTCTCGGTATTTTCAGCGGATTCCGGACCTGGATGATCAGCGTGCTGCTGTTCTTTTTAATCGCTGAAATACGAATTTACAAATTCACGGCAAACAAAGCGATTTTCAGTCTGATCGCCGGTTGTGTTCTGCTTCTGGGCCTGTGGGTGGCCGCGCCTTCGCTGGACAGCCGTATGCAGCGGTCTCTTTCGGTTCTTCCCGGGTTTTCCGGCAGGGTGGATTATGATGCGCTGCGGTCGGCGACTGATTCGACCGAGTGGCGCGTCGAGTTGTATAAAATATGTCTGACGGAGCTGCACAAATATGTGTTTGTAGGGCGCGGATTGGGCGAAAAGCTGACATCCATTATGCAATGGTTGCAGGACAGCCGGTTGAGCGGCCAGCGTTCTTTTTATCATTATCAGGCCCATTCGTACCATTTGGCCTCTTTTGAGCTGATGATTGACTACGGAGTTATTCCTGCCGGGTTTCTTGTTGGAGCCCTGCTGCTGAATCTGCGCCGTATTTTGCGTCGTCGGGAGAGCTTTGCGACAGACAGATCCTATGAAAGTGTTCAGTCTCTTTTTATTTTTACAGTCATTTCTCTGCTGACATACTGGTCCAGCTTCCGGGGAACTTCGTTTGAGCTTATTTCTGTCGCATATATTCTGAGCAATATTCCTTCTCACGGAAGTTCGCAGTCAGTTCGAGATCTGCCGCAGAATAGAAATGAAGCACTGTTGCAACGGGGCCGAAATGTACGAAGAGCGTAACCGGCTGCCATTCCTGTCTGTTGTCACACCCTCTTTTAATCAGGGCCGGTTCATCGAGGAGTGCATCCAGAGCGTCCTGCAGCAGGAGGATCTTCGGTTCGAGCACATCATTATTGATAACTGTTCGACCGATGGAACTTCCGCCGTTTTAGGAAAATACCCGCATCTGAAGTGCATTGTGGAGCCGGACAAGGGGCAGAGCGACGCCATCAATAAGGGCATTGCAGCGGCGTCGGGCGACTGGATTCTCTGGCTGAATGCGGATGATTTTATGCTCCCCGGAGCCTTCGCGGCGTTTATTCAGAAACACCGCCGCTGTCCCGGCGCGAACCTCATTTATGGGCATGTCGATTTTGTCGATGCGGCCGGAAGGTTTGTCCGGCGGATCTTTCATCTGCCCTATCACTATTTCATGACGTTTTTCGGCGTTTATATTCCGCCTTCCACGGGAACTTTTTTTAAGGCAGATCTTTTGAAAAACAACCCGCTGGACCTGGATTTTCATTATGTAATGGATACGGAATGGTTTTTGCGGTGCGGCCGGAAGGTGCAGGCGGCCGTCATCAAAAAACCTTGTTCGGCCTTTCGTGTTTCAGAAGACAACAAAACCGCGGAACAGATTCTCCATAACGTAATCAAGCCGCGGCATGCAGAAGAGCGGAAGATTAATTACGAACGGTATGTTCACCCTGCGCTTAGACGTTTCGGTACTGCAGAGCGGATAGTTTATAAAATCGGACATGGGCTGTCCTTGCTTTGGTATAAGCTTTCAAAATTGGTGGCACGCTTTTGAGTGTGGGATTTTTATGATTTTAAAGAAAATGTATAGTCAGGGGGCGTGAAATGAGTTGTCGGGTTTTGGTTGTTGGTGGTGCCGGTTATATTGGCTCACATATGGCGGTGACCCTTCAGGATGCGGGTTTTGAAGTGGTTATTTTTGATAATCTTTCTCGCGGGAATAAAGAGCTAGTGAATCAATTTCCGTTGGTAGAGGGGGATCTCTTAAGCCCGTCTGATTTGGATAGATGTTTTTCGTTGTATGATTTCGATCTGGTCATGCATTTTGCGGCATTGGCTTATGTTGGAGAATCGGTTGTTCAGCCTGAAATGTATTATCAAAATAACGTGGTGGGCGCGCTGAACCTGCTGTCCGCGATGCGGAGGAAAAATGAGTTGATGCGGTTGGTTTTTTCTTCTACATGCGCAACGTATGGCGAACCGGATCAGATTCCTATCACCGAGGCACACCTGCAATGCCCAGTTAATCCCTATGGACGTACCAAGTTAATGATTGAAAATGTGCTGGCGGACTATGCATATGCATATGGATTGAAAAGCATCAGCCTTCGTTATTTTAACGCAGCTGGGAGTGATCCTTTGGGGCGGGTTGGCGAGCGGCATGATCCGGAAACACACCTTATTCCTTTGGTTCTTAAAGAGGCCTTGCGACTAAGGCGCGGCGAAGATCCCGGGCAGAGTTCTTTATGTGTTTTTGGTAATAATTTTCCGACAAAAGACGGAAGTTGCATCAGGGATTATATACACGTCACAGATCTTTGCTCTGCTCATTTGATGGCTGCAAGGCGGTTGTTGGCAGGTGAATCAAAAGGTGCAGAATTTTATAACTTAGCAAACGGAAAAGGATTCAGTGTTCTTGAGGTCATTGACGCCTGCTGTGCGGTTACGGGCCAACAGATTAATTTCCGGGTATTACCGCGGCGTCAAGGGGATCCCGCAGTCTTGATCGGCGATGCTTCGAGAGCTGCGGAGGTGCTGGGCTGGAAGCCTCAGGTGACAGAATTGAAAGATATCATCCAAACCGCATGGGACTGGATGAGCCGAGAGTAGTTTGGCAGAAACCAGTAAAACGCTCAAATTTTTGCGAGGGTATGATAAATATGAAGAATAATGAAGTAATCGCAGTTATTATGCCGGTGTATAACGGAGAGCGCTATCTGGCGGAGGCTATTGAAAGTGTTTTGGCGCAGACGTACCAGTTTTTTGAACTTATTGTTGTAAACGATGGGTCGACAGACCGAAGCAAAGAGATTGCAGAACAATATGCAGCTTTGGATTCGCGAGTTCATGTGATTTCTCATGAAAATATGGGGATGGGGAAGTCGCTGAATAAGGCGCTGCATATGACGGATTGCGATTGGGTGGCCCGTTTGGATGCAGATGATTTAATGGAGCCTATTAGGTTAGAGCGACAATGTGCTTTTATTCAAGACAACCCTAACACGGATGTAATCAGCAGCTTTGTTAAAATTATAGATGGAGATGGCAAGGTTATTGCAAAAGCAACGTCAGATTTAACGACGCGTGCGGCTGTTGATAGGCTTTACCGGACCAATGAATTGGTTGGGTTTCATCACCCGGCTGTAATGATGCGAAAATCCGCGGTGATGGACACCGGAGGATTCCGTTCATGCTTCTGGCCCGCAGAGGACATTGATTTGTGGAATCGGATGCTTGAAAAAGGGTTTAAAGTGCTTGTTCAGCCCGAATTTTTAACACGATATCGTGTGCATGGGGGATCCGTATCGATCGCAAAAGCCATGGAAGCCAGAAGGAAAGTCGATTGGCTGAAAAAGTGTCTGCTTTCTCGAAGAGAGCATGTGCTGGAGCCTACATGGGAAGAGTTCTGCGAAAGTGAAAAAGACAAACCGTTTGTTTATAGAATGAATCAACGTAGGAAAAATAATGCCAAAGTTTTTTATAAAGCGGCAGCATATAATTATTCGGTAAAAAAGTATCCGCTCGCGGTTTGTTTTGGTCTGCTTAGTGTGCTTTTGCAGCCAAGTTATATTGTGGGTAAGCTGGTTCGCTAATAAACAGTGCCCTTTAGTCGGGCGTATTGGGTTAATTTTAAGGTATGAGTCATTCTGAAGTTTTTTTATTTCGTAAGGCGATTTTAAATTCTATTGCCTTGAGATGGAGTCGCTCGCAACTTGATTTTTCGGTTGTACACGGCCTCGAAAAGTATCCAGCTTTGTTGGGTCGGGATATCGACGTTTGTGTCCGCAAAGAAGATCGTAGTTCAGCCATGCGGCATATTGTATCTGAGTTGAAGTGTAATAACTGGGAACCTGTGGTTTATCGTTGCCCATGGGCCGAATGGATTGTCGGCTATAAACAAGCCCCCGATGGCATCATTGGTGTCGAAATCGATTTATTATCACAGATGCAATGGGGGTGGGCCATACTCTCGCGCGATGTGCCCAGTTCGTATGCCCGGCAAAATATGGTTCCGTTTCGCCTGGATCGGTGGGCCGGGTTTGTTAAGCGGGTTCTTATTCAGCTTTTAACCGGAAATATTAATCGGTTTCAACAACAGGCAAAACATGCAGAGGAGTTAGTGATTTATGAAGACGAAATGGCAGTTGTTTCCGCTCGTCTCAAAAAGCTATTTGGTGACAAAGAAGCGGCTGGGTTAATTGCGGCTATCGATAGAAAAGATTTGCAGTGGATTAATGTTCATTTAATGGCGCTTCGATGTGTGTTGCTTTCTCGTGCTCTTCTGAGGCCCGTCGAGTTAGTGCAAGCTTTGTTTGCCTGGGTCAGGAATGAGTGGGTAGAGTCGATTATGCCCTATCCAATTACCCCTATCGTTTTATTGACTGGTAATAAGGAGCTAATTGACTATGCGGCACAGACTCTCTCAAAAAGATTTGAAGAACGCTTTGTTTTCACAAGCGTGAAGATTCAGGAGGGTGCGAAAGGGCACAGTATTCGGTTTCTGTGGAAACGTCGTGTGCGAAGCAGCCGCCTCGGGCTTACGTTGGTGTTGTATGATGTGGCGCTACCGACTCAGGCTAGCTTATTTAGGCTGATAAGTCCGGTCAATCTTGTTCTGAATGTTAAGTCCACCGATCCCGATTCAATCCTTGGTTATGAAAGACAGATTATACAGTGCTTTGCGAAAATGAATGCATCGAAGGACCAGTTTTGAGCTGCAGTGGAATATGCATTGTTTTTTTCGGACCGGACGGCTGCGGGAAAACCAGCGTGGCCGAAGGGGTGAAGCGGGCCTTGGCGGGAACTTTCCCGCTCGAACGCGGGTTGCATTGTCACTGGAAGCCGATTCGCCCCAAGGGGTCGGGCGTTGCTCCAACGGTGGATCCTCATCGTGTGCCGCCGCGCAGCCGGATGTTGAGTCTGGCCTATTTCGTCTACCATTATCTGCCGTTTATCTGGGGCTGGTGGGGGCATGTGAATCCGGCCTTGCGCAAGGGCGGGCTGGTGATGATCGACCGCTATTACTACGACTTCTTCGTCGATTTGCGCCGCTACCGGCTCAATCTGCCCCGCTGGGTCGTGAATCTCGGCTTTGTTTTCATTAAAAAGCCGGAGCTCGTGTTCTGTTTGGATGCCGATCCGGAAATTCTGCAGGCGCGCAAAAAAGAGGTTTCGTTTGAGGAGTGCAAACGGCAGCGCGAGGCGTACCGGGCTCTGGCTGAAAAACTCCCGAACGGGCATGTGATTGACGCCTCCCAGCCGCTGGAGAAGGTTGTGCGGGATGTACAGAGCGTCGTTCTGAACTACCTGGCGGAACGCACCCGCTGCAGAAGTCTTCATCGTGTTAAGTTTTAAGGGGCAGGTGTTATGGCCTATCAGTCCTTTGAGGATCTGGAAGTTTGGAAGTTGTCTCTGGATTTAAGCGTGCGTCTGTATGAGCGGCTTGGTGGGTGCAAAGATTTCGGGTTTAAAGATCAAATTTGCCGGGCAGCCGTTTCGGTTCCATCGAATATTGCCGAGGGAATCGAGCGGAATTCCAAGAAAGAAACAATCCACTTCCTGCATATAGCAAAAGGATCCTGTGCAGAAGTTCGCACGCAGCTCATCATTGCCAGGCGCATTGGCTACATTGATTATGCAAACGCTGAAAAGATGACGGCCGATGCGGTGTCGGTATCCCGTATGTTGCACGGCCTCATCAAGGCACTCGGCGATGCGCATTGAAATGTAACGGGTACGGATTCCTGAAGCTTTAAACCTAAAACCTAACACAGTGCCGGATGGCAACTCTCGACTTCATTTTAAAGGACCCCTCCATTCTCTTCCGCGCCATCCGGCGCAAGGGCGAGCTGCGCTATGTCGCGTCGAACCGGCCCGGAAGTCTGGCGGCCGCAACCCGCTTTGCGCCGCCGACCAAACCGCTGCCGAAGCTGTTTCTCCGACTGGGCGCGCTGGTCGATTTCCGGTTGCCCGGCTTCGCGGAGCCGATCAGGATTTCCAGCGAATTTCTGGAACAGGCCGCTGACCGTTTGCAGATTCCGGCGGACCGGCTGGGTATGTATGCCGGCGAACCGAACCCCCAACAGAAATTGGTGGTTGCGGATGTTGAGCGGAAAAGCCCGCAGATTCTAAAGCTGGCTTTGGGCCAAGAGGCTGATGCGATGATCGCTCGCGAACTTGAAGCGCTTCTGGCGGTGGACGGGCTGCGCATCGGGACTTCGGTCATCCGCTCGCCCAAGGTTCAGCACGCGGCCCCGGTCGCTGGACGATCAGCGATGCTGATTGAACGGATTGACGGACGCCAGTTCTCTCCCAAGGAATTTGAAGCGATATTCTTAAACTTCGACTGCACACGGGGCCGTGGCGCGAGCCTGGTGCGTGTTGGAGAGTGGCTTGATCAGACCGCCGTTCAACAGACCCAGCGCCTGGCGCCGCTTCTTGCAGCCTGTCGTGCGGCAGACGCCTTAGACCTGTTGTCGGCGCGCGGACGTGTGCAGGGAGATTTTATGTCCTGGAATTTGATGAAAACCTCCGCCGATCCTGTTTTGATCGACTGGGAGTTCTCGTATCCCGACGTTCCGGTGATTTTTGATAAAGCCTACGCAGCGTATTGTTATGCGGAACTGTTGGGCCTGCGGCTGAAGGGCTTGAGCGACATCGAATGGACCAAACTTGTGGCGCTGGGTGCCTTATGGAAAGAGTTGCGCCAGCAGCTCTAGCCATCAGCCGTTAGCTATAAGCCTAAAACATAACACCTAACACGCGGTTTTTATGCCAACCAACACCCCATCAAAAACAACCAATCACCAGCCGGCAGAAAAACGTCGGTTGCGGGTTTTGATCTCGGCGTATGCCTGCGAGCCCAACAAAGGCTCCGAGCCGGGCGTCGGGTGGAATATCGCAACGGAGATGGCGAAGCTGCACGATGTCTGGGTGCTGACCCGCGCCAACAATCGTACGGTGATCGAGGACGAGCTGGCCAGGCATCCGGTGCCGGGATTGAGCTTTTTCTATTACGATCTGCCGAAGTGGGCCTGCTGGTGGAAAAAAGGCGGGCGAGGCGTGCAGCTCTATTATTATTTGTGGCAGATGACAGCCGTTTCCAAAGTTCGTAAAAAACATGCGGAGATCCGGTTCGATCTTTGCCACCATATTACGTTTGTAAAATACTGGGCTCCGAGCTGTCTCGCATGGTTGAAAATACCTTTTGTTTGGGGGCCGGTCGGGGGCGGGGATTCTACGCCGGTGCGTTTCCTGCGCGATGCCGGCTTGAAAGGAATGATCTATGAGATTGTGCGTGATGGAATCCGGCACTGTGCTTTTCTAGATCCATTTGTTCGATTCACGGCGAAAAGAAGCAGTTCATGTATTGCTGTTACAGAAAAAACAGCCGCGTGTGTAAACAGACTGAACCGCTCGTTGAGTCCGATGTTGATTACGCAGGTCGGAATATCCGAAAGAGAACTACAGGAGATTGATCAGATTCTCCCTGCGGAAGGCAAAAAAACCGAGATAACGTTTCTTTTTGTCGGTAATCTGCTTTTTTTAAAAGGCGTTCATCTCGGATTGAAGGCCTTTGCCGAAAGCGCGCTGAGCAAGGCCCGGTTTTTGATCGTGGGCGATGGGCCTGAGCGGAGAGCTCTGGAGAGCTTGGCGGAAGAACTCGGAATTTCGGGGCGAGTTCATTTTCTGGGGCAGCGCTCGAGGAATGAAGTGTTGTCGATTATGAAGTCGGTGGATGCCCTGATTCATCCCAGCCTGCATGATTCCGGCGGCTTTGTTCTGGTTGAAGCGATGGCCTGTCGAAAACCTGTTTTGTGTCTGGATCTGGCGGGACCTGCGCTATTGGTGCCTGAAAATGCAGGCATTCGCGTCCAAGCGGATACCCCGGTTCAGGTAAGTCGGGACATTGCCGCCGGAATGCAAAGGTGGGTGGCAAATCCGGAATTACGGATGCGGATGGGTGACGCAGGGCGGGAGATGATCGAGTCCCAGCTTCTTTGGAGTAAAAAAACCGCGAGCTTTTCTGATCTTTATGCGGCGGTTCTAAAGGATTTTTAACGGAGTGCGCAGCTTCGATTTTCGGCAGAAACATATGTGATGGGTTCTCATGAAAATTATCCAGGTTCATAACCGTTATTTACAGCCGGGCGGCGAAGATGTTGTGGTCGCGGCGGAGCGCAGCATGTTGCAGGCGCACGGCCACGAAGTGATTCTTTTTGAAAGATCGAATCTGGAGATTGATGGCTGGTCGCCGCTGCAGAAAATCTTTCGTGTGATCTGGAACCGTCAGGCTTGTGTCGAGCTTGAAGCCCTAATCGAGTCTTTTAAGCCGGATGTACTGCATGTTCATAACGTCTTTCATGCAATCTCCATGTCGGTTTATCAGGCGGCTCGCCGCAAAGGGGTTCCCGTTGTGCAGACGCTTCATAATTACCGTCTTTTCTGCCTGAACGGGATTTTTTTCCGGGATGGACAGGTGTGTGAGGCCTGCTTGCGGTACCGGTTCTTTCCATGGGCCGGAGTGCGGTACAGGTGTTACCGCCGGTCGCTGTCAGGCTCCTTCCTGGTCGCGGCCATGCTTGCGATTCATCGGGTGTGCCGCACCTGGATTTCGCCGGTGAACCGCTTTATTGTGCTGACTGATTTTTGCCGCGATAAATTCATCCAGTGCGGAATTCCGCCGGAAAAAATAGCGGTTAAACCTAATTTTCTTTCGCAGGATCCGGGGGCGGGCGCGGATGTTCGCAACAGGCAGATGCTGTTTCTCGGACGGCTAACCGAAGAAAAGGGCGTTCGAACCTTGCTGAAGGCCTGGGCGCTTTTCAGGGAAAGGGCTGCAGCGAGCGCAGAGTCCGGGGTGAGTCCGGAATTATTAATTGCCGGCGACGGTCCGTTGACCGCAGAGCTTTCCGGGGATTACGGTCCGGGTGTGAAGATGCTCGGGCATATTGACCGGAGTTCATCCGTTTGTTTTCTGAAAAATGTCAGGGCGCTGGTTTTCCCGTCGGAGTGGTACGAGACGTTCGGGTTGTCTGTTGTTGAGGCGATGGCGTGCGGCACGCCGGTCCTGGTTGCGGATGCCAATGCCGCGGCCTCTCTTGTGCGCGACCGGAAGACGGGGATTCTGTTCCGGTCCGGCGACTGCGGAGATCTGTCCGAAAAAATCGGATGGATGATGAGCCATCCGGAAGAGTGCGCTGCGCTGGGGAGAGCGGCCCGGCAGGATTACGAAAATCGGTATACCGCCGAGGCCAATTACGAAAAGTTGATAGATATCTACCGGCAGGTTGCCCGTGAACGGCAGGCCTGTTAATGCCTTGGGACGTCTGCTGGCGGCTGGAGTTGGAATGAGCACCTTGGTTCGTTGTTTTTTTCGGATTTTTTACACTATTCAGGCCTTCATTTCAGGGCGTGGATTTTCGTGTGCAGCCCTGCAGGGGGAATCCGAATACAACATTTCAATTAATTGCGACATGACCGTTTCCTGCAACTGCCAGGATGATGGGTCAGGGATTCTCGGGTCTTTGGATCAAAACAGTTTTGAGGAGATTTTCTTCGGTCCCGTGGCAAATTCCTTCCGCGCGTCGCTGGCCGGAGGAAAGCTGCCGATTCTGACGTGTGCGAGGTGTTCAGAATTACGGCGGATTCGGTCTGAAAGACATCAAAGAGGAGTGACTTCTTCAGTGCCGCGCCTGCCTTACCGCGGTTTGCTGGTTGAAAACACGGTTGCTTGCAATCTGCGCTGTCCCGGCTGCATCCGTCCGAAGGTGGTAAAGGTTCGTAAGAAGACTCAAATGTCGCCGGATGATGTCCGCACAGCAGCGGAGCTGATCCGGCGCCTCAAAATTCAAAAACTGTTTTATTTCAATCGCGGGGAACCGTTTCTTTCTCCGCACATTCTCGATGAGATAAAAATTATCCGGGCGCTGAACCCGGATCTGTACATTGTCACTTCAACCAACGGGATGTTTCTCAACACCGATGAAAAACGCGAGGCGGCCCTGCTGATGGATGAGGTGATTTTTTCAATCGACGGCTGCGATCAGAAATCCCTTCGGAAGTATCAGCGCGGCGGCGATTTTAATCAGATGCTGAAAAATCTTCGGGAACTGGTTTGTTTACGCAATGAACGCGGGCTGCACGTTCCGCAGGTCGAATGGAAATATCTGCTGTTTAACTGGAATGACCGGCCTGAACAGATCCGGCAGGCGATTCAGCTGGCGAATAGCACGGGCGCCGACCTCATTTCTTTCTGGCCGACAAATGATCCGGCTTTCGGCATCTCGTGGCGGTATCGCTTCGGGCTTTTCGGTCGAATCGGAACAAAAAGCTGGAAAGGGCGGGAGCTCCGGTTGTCCGGTAAGATTTGATGCTGGCCGTCAGCTCCGTGCAAATCATATAGACCGTATCTATGAAAACAAAACTGCTGAATGCATTTCTAAGCACTCTGCCGCTGCTTCTGTTCACGGCGATTTTAACCGGGCTTCTTCTGATCCGGATCATTTCCGGAGTGGCGCTCCCGCTGTGGAGCGCGTGGGGGCTTGGTCTGGCCTGGTGTGTGATGGCCTTCGATTATCTGTTGCGCGCAGAACTGTTTAAGCAGATCGGCGGGTTTGCTGTAACACTGATTGCCGTGCTGATTTTGATTGGCGCGTTGATCCCAAAGGAGACGGTTGCCCGCTATCCGCGTATGGCCTCGGCTGAATTGGTTGATACATTTGAAACCACCTGGAATGCGGTGTATACAGGCAATATATTTGAAACATTCAGTCCGAAGCAGCGGTTGATTGATTATGGTAAGTCTCTTGCGAGTCTTGACCCGTTTCGTCATGGAAAGATGATCCTTTTCGGTCTGCTTGGATTTGCCGTGGCGGTGGTATATCTCTTCCCGGTCAGTCCGTTGAAACGCCCGAAGGGCTCGTTGAAACGGCCTGGCGGCCTCGTTGAAACGGTGCAGGGCACCTCGTTAAAGCCGTCGAAAACGGTAAAGTCGGAGGATACTCAGAACGATTTGAACGAGTCCGATAAAAACGGACGGTTTAACGATTTTAACGACTTGAACGCCAAAGCGGTGTATCTTCGCCGCTTTCTCCTGCTATTCAGCGCCGGTGCTGTTTTTGCGGTTCAGATGGAGCTGCTTCAGGTGTTGTCTCCGACCCGCATGGTGACAGGTCTCAGTATTCTGGACAGTTGTCTGGGTCTGCTGATCGGATTGTTATTCTTCGTTCCTGTGCATCTGTTCTATGCTTTTCTGGCTGAACACCGCGCCAAAGGATCTTCTCGGTTCAACGTACTCGGTGTCGGAGTCGATGCGGTGAATATGGGCGATTGTCTGAAATTATTTGAGAGGATCATAGAGACCGTTAAACCGGAACAGAGTTCCTCGTTGCAGCCGTTAAACGGTGAAGTCGAGAAGGCCGATTTTAACGAGCCCTCCGGGCGTTGCAATGCCTTGAACGGTTTGAACGAGAGCACAGCTCGTCCCGTCATGACAAGCGCTCTGGGCGTCGCCGGTATTGTTGAAGCCCGGCGCAATCCGAAGTTGCAGCGCATTTTGAACGAGTCGGTGCTGAACACGCCGGATGGCATGCCGCTGGTCTGGCTCGGCAAACTGTTCGGCTATCCGGATATTGAGCGGGTTTACGGGCCCGATCTGCTGCGTGATGTTTGTGCTTATTCCGCATCCAGAGGCTGGCGGCATTTCTTTTACGGCGCGGCTCCGGGAGTTGTAGAAAAGCTGAAAGAAAAGCTGGAACAGAAACATCCTCAGATTCAAATCGCCGGCATTTACTGCCCGCCGTTTCGCGACTTAACGCCTGAAGAGGAGGCTGAGGTCGTTGAAAAGGTGAACAGCTCCGGTACGGATATTTTCTGGATCGGAATTTCCACGCCGAAGCAGCTCTATTTTATGGATCACATCCGGCCGCAGTTGAACTGTAAGATCATTTGTCCCGTCGGCTACGCTTTTGATGTGAATGCCGGAGTTCAGGAGGACGCTCCGGACTGGGCGAAATATGCGGGGTTCCAGTGGCTGCACAGGGCAATTAAACAGCCGCGGCTCTGGAGGCGTTATCTGCCTGACAATCCCCGGTTTGTCGTTGAAGTTATGCTGCAACTGCTGCATTTGAAAAAATACCCGATGTTTGTTCATGAACGGCCGACCGAACCGTTTACAGATGCCGAGGGGTATTCCCGTTTTCCGGTCGGGGTCGTTTCTCTTTCCGCAATGACTCTGCAAGGAGCTTGTGACCGTGTGATAAACTGGGTGGCGACAGGACAGAGGCACTATGTGAATATCTGCACCGCAGATACGATGGTGCAGTGTTTCGATCAGCCTCAATTGGCGAAGATCGTTAGTCAGGCCGGGATGGCGACTACGGACGGGATGCCTCTCGTCTGGCTTGCCCGCTATTACGGGTTCAATCATGCAACGCGAGTTTATGGGCCGGACCTCATGCTGGCACTGTGTGCGGCAACGTCCACTCTTCAGCCCCAATCTGAAAAAAAATGTGTATCGCACTTCTTTTACGGTGCCACCGAAGAAGTCCTTGCTCATTTGAAGTCCAATTTACTGAAGAATTTTCCCGGGCTCCAGATTGCGGGTATGTATTCGCCGCCGTTTCGTCCTCTGACCGGAACCGAAAAAGATGATGTGGCAGAAAGAATCAATGCCTCCGGTGCGGATATTGTCTGGTGCGGACTGGGCACGCCAAAACAGGATTACTGGGTGGCCGAATTCCGCCCCCGCCTGAGAGCCGCGGCGATTCTGGCTGTTGGTGCGGCATTTAATTTCCATGCAGGGGAAATCCGGCAGGCCCCGAGATGGATGATGCGCAGCGGGCTGGAATGGCTGTTCCGTCTGTGTGTGGAGCCGAAAAGGTTGTGGCGACGGTATCTCATCGGTATTCCAAGGTTCGTCGGTCTTATTTCCGGATCTTTCTTCCGCCGAAGATACGGTCTGTTCTCACCTGGGAAAATAAAACATCTCCAGGCGCGGGCGGGATTCAGCAAGTAATTTCCTGTGACTTTTACGGCTTTTTGCGAGACACTGCGGCAAACCTCAATTCATGATTTAACTGCGTATGAGATCTTTTAACACAGGAACCACTGTTGATTCTGACTTTCAGACTGCACATCCTTTTCTCCGGCGACGGATGGCAGACTCCATAATCCTGAGTTTAAGCGACGGATTGATGCTGTCTCTGGCTCTGCTGGCCGGTAACGGGTTGCTTTTCTGGCACCATGGGATTTCCATTCCGATGCATCTGACGCTTGTAGCGCTGCCGGCCTGGTGGATTGGAGCATGGGTTACTCAGCTGGTTCCGGGGTGGGGACTTGGCGCGGTCGAAGAGTTCCGGAAAACACAGCTGCTCCTGTGTATTCTGGCGGCCGGGGCCACGGTGGTGGCGTTTCTCCAAAGAGAGCTGGGACCCAGCCGCATCGCCTTTTTGACGGCTTATGCGGCGGCCTCCGTACTGATCCCGATCAGCCGGACAGTTGTCCGGAAGACTCTGGCCGGGCTGAACCTGTGGGGAGTTCCGACGGTTATTTATGCGGACAAAAACAGTGTTTCAGTCATCGCGACTGCTTTGCGTAAAGACCGGACGCTTGGATTTATTCCCAAAGCGGTGATGAGTGATGATTATAAGCGGGGCGAAGTGGCGGGGGATTTGCCGGTGCTGGGCAATCTTCATCATACAACCCGGCGTATGCCCGTCGCTGTGGTTGCGCTTCCGGACATGGGACGGCATGAGCTGATTGAGCTGCTTGAAGGGCCGCTTCAGACTTACAATACCATTTTACTGGTTCCCGACCTGCAAGACGCGCCATCGTTGTGGGTTACTCCGTGCGATATCCAGGGAATTCTTGGCCTCAAAATCAGACGCAATCTGCTCGACCCGTTTCCCAATTTTCTGAAGACGTTTTTCGAACGTTCACTGGTGATTGTGACCTTGCCGGTGTGGGGGGGGCTTTGTCTTGTTTTCATGCTGCTGGTCTGGCTTCAGGATTTTAACTCGTCGATTTACTCTCAGGAACGGATCGGTAAAAACGGCATGCGGTTTAAAACCTACAAATTGCGGACAATGGTTCCTGATGCGGAAAAAGTTCTTCAGCGGGAGCTGGCTTCGGATCCGGCACTGAAGGCCGAATGGGAGGCGCATTATAAGCTGAAAAAAGACCCTCGCATTACACCGGTCGGCTGGTTTCTGCGGAAAACCTCTCTGGATGAACTGCCGCAACTTTGGTGCGTGCTGATTGGCACCATGGCGCTGGTCGGACCGCGGCCGCTTCCCGAATATCACCACACGGAATTACAGCCCCGCACACGGCGGTTGCGCGTCAAGGTCCGCCCGGGACTGACCGGTCTGTGGCAGGTTTCGGGACGGAGTGACAGCGGAACCTCCGGCATGGATAAGTGGGATACCTATTATGTCACCAACTGGTCCATCTGGCTGGATATTGTGATTATTGCCAAAACGGTGCGTGTGGTGCTGTTCGGCAGCGGCGCTTATTAAAGAGTTTTGGCGAGTTCGCACGCAGGCAGGTCGGCGTTTTGCGGAATGGTGTATGTCCCGTATCGAAAAAACAGTGATTGCGGTTCTGACGGTTGCACTGGCGGCAGCTTTTACATTTTTCGGTTTATGGGAAGATAAACGTCTGCTTTGCGCTCCGTTGCTTGTGCTGATTTATCTGGCACTTTCCGGCTGGGCGCTGAGCCGGTTTAAAAACCGTACAACTTCCCGGCTGGCGGTTCCTCCCGGAGGGATTCCTCTGCTTCTTTTCTGGTTCTACGGTCTGGCTCTGATTCCGTTTTCTGTTCTGCCGTACGAGGCAAAGGTCAGCACTCTGTATCTTGGAGCCTATCTGTCGATTTACTGGGCCGTTGCCAATCTGGCATCCCGGTTTTCTGTGCGCAAAGCCGTGTGGACCTCCGTTTTTATTCTGCTGGCATTTGTTGCTCTCTACAGTCTGGTGCAGCATCGCACGGCTCCCGGCTTTCTGTTTGGCGTGGAACGCTATACCGATTATTGGAAAGGCGGACGGCTCGGCGGTACCTATCAGTGCCCGAATCACATCGCGCACCTCTTTCAGATGTGGCTGCCTTTCTGTCTGCTGTTTTTGTTTATTCCCCGGTTCGGCTGGTTCTGGCGCATCTGCTTCGCCTATGCACTCCCGCTGTTTCTGCTGCTGATCTACCAGACACAATCGCGGGCCGGTCTTCTCGGCGCAGTCGCCGCGTTAGGCACGGCCGTCCTGCTGATGGTGCTGCGTAAAAGCCGCCGCGCTTTTTGTGTCGCACTGCTGGCCGTGCCGCTGCTTTGCGCCGGACTGCTCGGCGGCCTCTGGGCCGGATCGGAAATGTTCCGCTCCCGTATGCAGCCGGTTATTCAATTCGCGCAGATCATTGCCTCCGGCAAGAACATCGACGAGCATGTTACTGATTTCCGCCCGCAGACCTGGCTCGACACGCTGGAAATGATCAATATCCGTCCTGTGACAGGAGCCGGTCCCGGCAACTACGGCCAGGTGTTTGAGGATTACCGCCATCGGTGCCAGGCCTTCAGGGTGGAGACGGTTCATTCGCACAATGAATATCTCGAGCTGACCGCGGAATACGGTCTGGTTGGCGCGGCGCTGGTTTTGTGGATTGCTGTCAGCCTCGTCTTCCGGATGATCCGCTTCATCAAGACGGCAGAGCGCCCGTATCACGCTCTGCCGGCGGCCGCGCTGCTCGGCGCGCTGGCGGGTACGGCGGTCCACGGATTTTTCGATTTCGAGCTGCACATCTTTCCGAACGCCGTGATGCTGGCGCTGCTGGCCGGATGCGCGGCGGCTCCGCTGCTTCAGACGGAGCCGGCGGAACGTTCGAAATGGGCTGCCGGCCTGCAGCGGTTGTTTCTTGCCGCCGTGCTCTGCGCAACGGTCTGGTCCCTGCAGGTTATGAGTTCGTCCTGGATCTGTGCACAGGGTGACCGGTTGTTCGACAGCCAGAGTTTTCAACGCGCAGAAACATTTTATCAGACCGCGCGCCGGATCGATCCGCAGAACTGGCAGGCGCATCTCGGGCTCGGGAGAGTCTATTTCCATTACCGGCACTTCGAACTCGATCCGGCCCGTAAACACGCATGGGCGCTCAAGGAACAGTCTGCCTGCCGGAACGCATACCGTATTAATTCCAAGCAGGACAAAGTGGTGTATGCACTCGGCTGCGCGGAGCTGTTTCTGGGAAACCGGGATGAGGGGCTGAAGTATCTTCGCCAGGTTGCGGTCTATAAACGCTTCAACGATTTTTACTGGCGCAAGCTCGGCATCGAACTGCGCAAGGCCGGGCTTTATGACGAGGCGCTTGCGGTCTTTGAGACTGCCCGGAAGCTGGACGGCACAAACAAGACGGTGAAAAGAAATATTGAGTGGCTCAAAGCAAGAACCGGCGCCGCCGGCGGTGCGAAATGAAATTCTCGATCATTACTCCGTCGTACAATCAGCTGTCGTATCTCCGGCGGTGTATGGCTTCAGTCGCTGATCAGTCCGGAGTCGAAGTCGAACACCTGGTGATCGATGGCGGTTCCACTGACGGCTCCGCCGGGTTTCTGCGGGAGTCCCCGGATGGGCGGACCGCTTTCTTCAGCGAGCCCGACCGGGGGATGTATGATGCGATCAATAAGGGGCTCGACCGGATATCCGGCGACACGGTCGCCTGGCTTAACTGTGATGAGCAGTATCTGCCGGATGCGCTGAATAAAGCCGCCCGTTTTCTCGCCGAACACCCGTCGGTTGATTTTGTTTGCGGCGATGTGCTGATGGTCGGTCCGGACGGACGGCTTTTGTGCTGCCGGAAAAATCCGCCGCTGCGCCGGGCTTATATACTGGCTGACCATCTTTATGTCCAAAGCGCCGCCATGTTTTTCCGGCGTTCGGTTTTTGATTCCGGATTCAGGTTCAGCATGGAATGGAAGGCGGTCGGCGATTGCGATTTCGTTGTGCGGCTGCTGGAAGCCGGGTTCCGGGCGGCCCGGATTCCGGATTATCTGGCGGCCTGCACGATGACCGGCGATAACCTGAGCCGTCAGCAATCGGGCGTCGATGAATTGCAGCTCTTCCGTCGGCGGGCTCCGGCGTTATACCGGCTGGGGCGCCCGGTTTGGAATCTGTTTCGCTATTCGGAAAAATTTTTAAACGGCGGTTACCGGCAGGCCGTGCCGTTCGAGTACAGTCTTTATCTGGAGGATTCCGGCTCCCGTAAAAAAATTTCCATGCAGCAAGCGGAGTTCCGCTTCAAATGGGGGCCGCATGAATAACCGCCGCAAGCTTATCGTCGTCGGACAGACTCCGCCGCCGTTCAACGGTCAGGCGAAGATGATTCGTCAGATGATCAACGGACTTTGCGGAGAGTTTGATCTGCTTCACATTCGGATGGCCTACAGTGATTCGGTTGTTTCCGCCGGCAAGTTCGGGGTTGCAAAGATCCTTCATCTGTTCCGGCTGATTTGCGAAACCCGCCGGGCGCTGGAAGAAAATCCGGGCGCTGTTCTTTATTATCCGCCCGCATCTCCAAATCTGCTGCCCGTTCTGCGGGATATTATTTTTCTGCTGGCGGTTCGGCCTTTGGCTGGAAAAACAGTTTTTCATTTTCACTCCGGCGGGGTTTCGGAGTTTATAAAACGGCACGCGTGGCTTGCGCCGGCTGCGCGGGCAGCCTATGGCTCGCCGGATTTGGCGGTCGAACTCGGAGCCTCCTGCCCGCGTGACGGAACGTTTTTTGGCGCGCGAAAAGTTTGTCTGGTGCCGAACGGTATTGACGTTCCGCCGCCTGCCGGTGAAAAAACGGACGGAGAGACCGGCGGAATAAAAATTCTTTATGTCGGAATTCATACCGGCTCAAAAGGACTGTTTGATCTGCTGGAGACCGCGCGCGAGCTCAAACGCCGGAACGTGGTTTTTGAAATCTGCACCGCCGGTCTGTGGTATACGGAAAAAGAACGCCGGCATTTCGAATTGCTCCGTGCGCAGTGGAACCTCGAGGCCGAGGTCCGGACGCCGGGACAGAAAACCGGCGCGGATCTTTGGGCTCTTTACGAATGGGCGGATGTATTTTTCTTCCCGACTTTTTATGAATGGGAAACCTTCGGCCTTGTGCAGGTGGAAGCGATGGCGTACGGGCTGCCGGTGGTAGCCTCCGACTGGCAGGGACCGAAAGATGTGGTGCTGGACGGGGAGACCGGTATTCTCTGCCCGGTGCACAACATTACTGCATTTGCCGACGCACTTCAGCGGCTGACTCAGGATCGCGGGCTGAGGCTGAAAATGGGCTGCGCAGGACAGGAACGATATAAACGGTATTTTTCAGCAGATTGCTTTATCCGGAACATCAAACGGGTTCTTGAAGAGGTTTGTGAATGAAAAGATCACTGGTAACAGGCGGATGCGGATTTGTCGGACGGCACCTGATTGCGCGGCTGCTGAAAGCCGGGCACGACGTTTATTGCGTCGATCCGATTGTTCCTCTCAGCGGCGGGATTGCACCGGAGCAGTGGCCGCTGTTCAGCCCTCTGGATTTCAAAAATTTTCATTTTTACCGGCAGGACTGCCGCGACTGGTTTGAGCAGAATTCCGATGCCGGGTTTGACTATGCCTTTCATCTGGCC
>Ga0116171_10001017_pt1 | contig 29003 bp, 17 predicted proteins | sample AD_JPNHW2_MetaG_FD_89798 | JGI IMG/M metagenome (GOLD analysis project Ga0116171, IMG submission 89798) | Active sludge microbial communities of municipal wastewater-treating anaerobic digesters from Japan - AD_JPNHW2_MetaG | ecosystem: Engineered > Bioreactor > Anaerobic > Digestate | place...
CGGATTTTATGCAACGCCTCCTGGATGTTATACTGCGTGCGGCCGCAGGAAGGACACGACACGTATTCGGTGCGGGTGATGCGCACCCCGGCCGACTGAAGGATACTATACGCGGCAGGGACTTCGTTTTCAGGATCTTCGGTGAGTGAAACCCGAATGGTGTCGCCAATGCCGTCGGCCAAAAGACTGCCGATGCCGATAGCCGACTTGATCCGTCCGTCCTCGCCGTCGCCCGCTTCGGTCACCCCCAGGTGAAGCGGAAAATCCATTCCGGACTGCCTCATCCGTTCCACAAACAACCGGTTGGCCTCGATCATCAAACGGATATTACTGGCTTTCAATGAGAATACAAGATTCTTAAAGGAATGGCTTTCACAGATCCGGGCAAACTCCAGCGCCGACTCAACCATGCCCGCCGGCGTATCACCATACTGTTTCATGATCCGTTCCGACAGGGAGCCATGGTTGACCCCGATCCGGATGGCGGTGCCATTTTCCTTACAGATCTTCAGCAACGGGCTCAGACGGTCGGAAATGGCTTCGAGGACGAGATCCTTTTCGTGGTCGTGCGAAGCGTGACGCGTGACGCGCAACGGGAGGTAATTGCCCGGGTTGATGCGAACTTTCTCCGCAATGGTTGCCGCCACCTCGGCGATCTTGGCATTGAAATGGACGTCGGCGATCAGCGGTGTAGTATAACCCTGTTTCCGTAGTTCTTTTTTGATTTCGCGGAGGTTTTCCGCCTCTTTCATGTATGGCACGGCGATGCGCACATACTCGCTGCCCGCCCCGATCAGCCGGATGGCCTGCTGAACCGTGGCCTTCGTGTCGAGGGTGTCGGTGTTGGTCATCGACTGTACCCGTACCGGGTAATTCCCGCCCAGGGGAACCTCGCCGATATTCACCACACGGGTCGGAAATCGGTATACTTTATCAGGAGTCATGAGAATTTCAAAAGACAAAAGTACGATTCTCGGGTGAAACTGACCCGGATTCCTGATGCGGACGATTACCGCTAACCGGATGGAACTCCTTCAGGTCATAAAAGAAAATGCTAATTTTGTATAAACCGAGGGGATTTTACGTTGCCTGGCAAAACCTTGTTTATGAATAGGTTACAAGCTGTTATATGGGTTTTCCTTGTCGTGCTGAGTTCTGCCGCACTCCATCCTTCTCCGGTTTTCGGGTCTATTGATTCCATCGTGGTTCACAATTATCTGAAAGCAGCGGGAAAACTCGAACGTACCAACCCGGATTCTGCCTTAAAACTCGCTGATAAAGCCTATCAGAAGGCCCTCAAATCGACGGAACCCGGTCTCCTGGCCGATGCCTACGGCAAATTTGCCAGCATTTATTACTATTCAGGGAACCTGCAACTGGCCATCGATTACAATTATAAGGCATTGAGTCAGCTCGAAGAAACAACAGGCGACAAGGAATCGCCTCGATACCTGGTATCCACTGCCAAGACTTACTGCAACATCGGAAATTGTTATTTCGATCTGAAAATGATCGATATGGCCCTTACTCAGTATGAAAAATCACTTTCCATCATCGACGAGACGAATAAAAAAAGGCCCGGCATTTTCACTCCGATGAACCGGATGCTGCTGCTGCATAACACCGGCAATATCCTTGCGGAAAGGAAAGACTTCGAAAAGGCCAAACAATATTACCGCATGGCTGAAAAGATCAACCAATCGGTGGGGGACATGCAGGTGAAAGCCGGACTGCTCGAAAGCATGGGGGTGATCCTGATGAAGGAATCTCATCCCGATGAGGCCTACCGCTATTTCACCGAGGCCATGGAAGTCAGGGAACAGCAGAAGGATATGCGTGGGATCGTGGGAACCTATATTTTCCTGGGCGATTATTTCAGCAACCGGAAACAGGTAACCGAAGCGGAGCAATGGTACCGGAAGGCCATCCACCTGGGAAAACAGACGGCCCGCTGGACACTTGTGCAGATTGCCGCCGACAGTCTGACCCATATCTACCTGGCTGCCTCGGATTACAAGAATGCGTTTGCTATGAATTTGTTCAGCAATCAGCTGAACGACAGTGTCTTTAACAACCGAAGCGAGGCCAATCTTACCCGGACGGCCCTCCAGTTTGAATTCGACCGGCAGATTAAAAATCAGGAACTGAAACAACAAAAGGAGATTAACAGCCAGAAGAACCGGGTCACCTTTTTTATTTTCCTTTCGACGGTTTTTCTTCTCTCAAGCATTCTCGTGGTATTGCTATTCCTCAACCAGCGCAAGAAACTGGCCAATGCCAAGCTCCGGCAGAAGCACCTTGACCTGGAGACCACCAATATCCGCCTGGAGCGGGAAAAGCTTGAATCGGAACTGGTCCAGAAGAACAAGGAACTCACCACCAACGTGATGTACCTGGTTCAGAAGAATGAGTTCATTACGGATATTGCCCAGCGGACCAAGGAACTCATCTCCCGGCCGCCCGACCAGGCGAAAGAGGCGTTCAACGCCCTGCTGGCGGATCTGCAGCGGAACACCGACGACAAGGTATGGAAGGAGTTCGAGGTTCGCTTCCAGGACGTACACCAGGATTTTTACCGGCGCCTGAACGAACGCTTTCCCGACCTCACCCCCAACGAGAAAAAACTGGCCGCATTCCTCCGGTTGAATATGTCGACCAAGGATATTTCCGCCATCACCTTCCAATCGCCCGACAGTATCCGCATCGCCCGGTCACGGCTCCGAAAAAAACTGGAGCTTCCTTCCGACGATAACCTGATCGGATTTCTTGAATCAATATAGATGTAAATCAGCAAATTAAGATTTGCTTGTTTACATAATGTCACGCGGATTTCTTTCCCGGTCCTTCCTTTCTTGTTTCCGCTGAAATAAATTTTCGGGTTGTTGCTTTTTTGTAACACCCTGTTTCTTTGAACGGGCCCCGGGTGACTCTAAATTTACCGAAATTCTTGACCGGCATGAGCTCTGAGGAAATCGTCTTTGATGAAGAAGGCACTGAAAACAGGACCGAACTGGAAAAACTTCTGCTGCAAAAACAGCAGGAAACGGAAGCCCTGAAACGGCTCATCGACATCCTCGGGAAACCCGACCGGCCGGAGAGTGAACCTCCCCGGAAGACGGAACAAAATAAAAATCAACTATCTACAGACAATCAAACCAGTATCTAACCAAAAACATGCGAGTATGAAAAAGTGGGTACTATTTTTATTTTTCGGATTGTTCCTCGCCGGGCAAAGCCATGCCCAGCTGACCGGGACAAAGAGTATTCCGGGTGACTATGCGACCCTGGCGGCGGCCATTACCGACCTGAATGCCAACGGTGTAGGTATCGGCGGGGTCACCTTTATCGTGGCCGACGGGTACACGGAAACCTTTGCAACACCCTCTGCCGGACTGATCAGCACTTCGTCGAGCAACAGTTCCCGGCCGGTTCTTTTTACCCGTTCGGGGGAAGGTACCGCCCCGGTGATCACAGCGGCCATTGGCAATGGAAGCGCCGATTATATTTTCTGCCTTTCGGGTACGAGCAGCATTACGTTCGACGGGATCGCCATCCGGGAAAATCCTTCAAACTCCATCCCCGAACAACAGGTGGAATGGGGCTTTGCCATTCTCAAAGCATCGGCAACCCAGGGTTCACAGGATGTGGTGATTAAAAATTGCTCCATCACGCTTGACAAGACGAACCCCGGATCGACCGGGATTTACATGGACAATGTTACCATCGCGGATCCTGCCATCCAGCTGACCATCACGGATTTATCCGGGACCAATTCCGGTAATAAGTTTTACAACAATGTTTTAGACAACGTTAACCGGGGTATTTATCTTTCCGGCTATGCCGACCCGAATGCTCCTTATTCTTATTATGATCAGAACAACGACATCGGATCGCTGGGCGGCAACCATGTTACGAACTTTGGAACCGGCAGCCAGGCCGTTTACGGGATCTATGCCGCTTACCAGAACGGACTGACCATCGCAAATTCGACCATCAACGGGGGAGACGGGAGCACCGGGCCCGTGTATGGGATTTACGGCGGCACAGCCAATAATGCCAGCGTGAATATTTACGGCAACACCATCACTGTGACCAGTGCCGGTACCACGGCAGGTCTCTATGGCATCTACAACGCAGGCCTTGGAAACGGAGGGACCTCCAACACCCTGAATTTCTACAGCAACTCCCTGGTTAACTGTACATATCCTACCGCGACGGCCGCCATCTTTTACGGGATCTATAACGTAGCCACAGCCGGCACGATCAACCTGTACTCGAACACGGCCCGGTACAACACCACGGGCGGCACCACCCAGCAGTACCTGATCTACACCAATTCGACGGCCGGAAATTCGGTCAACGTCTATAATAACCAGGTCTCCGACAATCAATGCACGGGAACCGGGTCGCAAACCGACCGGAGCTATATATTCGGCATCCAGACCATCGGTTGGGGAAACATTACCATCCACGACAACCTGATATACAATCTCACCCTGCCCGCGCAGAATAAATTCGGCGCTGGTATTTACGGGATCCATGGAGGATTTTCCGCGTCCAACAGCGCTATTTACAATAACCTGATCCACGATCTTTCGGTTGCCGGCTCGATGACTTCAAGCACCAGCACGGTCATTTACGGGATCTATTCATCCCTTAACAGTTTTACCAACGTGGGGACGAACAGCATCCGTGGAAATACCATATATAATTTGCAAATGACGTTGTCTTCCACTTATGGCGGATATATGTATGGCATCTATTGCCAATATTATAACAACCTCTATTCGAACAATGTCTCAAACCTTGGTTTTACCAACACCTCCAACGGTTACGGGTACGGTGCAGGCATCTACTACAGCAGCAACGGGATTGGCTATATTCACGAAAACAGCATCAACAACTGCTCGATGGGGGGAACCTCGGCCTATTTCTACGGCTTGCAGATCAATGGCGGAGATAACGTGTATGCATACAACAACATGATCGCCGACCTCAACGCCCCCACCTCCACCGTAGCCCACGCACTCAGCGGCATCTATGTCGTGAACCCGGTACAGGCAGGCATCTACAACAACAGCATCTACCTGAATGCCACCAGCAACTCCACGGGCAATTTCGGAACGAACGGGATTTATATTACCACCTCCGCCCTGGTCGACCTGCGGAACAACCTCATCATCAACACCTCCTCAGCCCCGTCGAGCACCACGTACAAGACCGTTGCTTACCGGCGAAGCTCGGCCACTTTCAGTACCTATGCCACCACCTCTAATTACAACGATTTTTTTGCGGGTACGCCGTCGGCTACCAACCTGATTTTTTATGACGGTACCACCGGCATCCAGACCCTGTCCGATTTCAAAGTGTTTGCGGTTCAGCGGGATGCGAATTCCATTTCGGAACTCCCACCCTTTTCGAATATCACCACCCAGCCCTGGGACCTCCACATTAAATCCTTTGTGCCCAACCAATGCGAGAGTGGCGGATCGGTCATATCGGGTATCGTGAACATTACCACCGATTTTGACGGTATGCCCCGGTATCCGAACCCCGGCTACCCGGAAAGGACCGGTTATCCGCCCACAGCGCCTGATATGGGAGCACACGAATTCGGCGGAATCCCGCTCGACCTGACGCCTCCCAGCATTCTTTTCACGCCGCTTGGAAAAACCTCTTCCACCCGGGCACGGTCGCTGAATGTTACCGTACAGGATGCCAGCGGGGTCCCCACCGGCGGGTCCGGCGTTCCCGTACTTTACTGGAAAAGGTCAGCGGCGGGTTCATGGAATGCCGCGCCGGCCGATGCCGTTAACGGGAACATTTACACGTTTACTTTCGGCGACGGAGTCGTTCTCAATGATACCGTTTACTATTATATTGTTGCACAGGATAACGTCACTCCGGCACCCAATGTAGGAGCAACCCCTTCAAATGTATCCGGTTATTCGGCCGATCCCCCGGCCTGCAGCGTTCCTCCGCCCGATGCTTCCTGTTATTCCTATAAAATCGTCGGGAGTTTATGCGGAACGTTTCAGGTTGGAACAGGACAAACGTACCCCACCCTCACCTCCGCCCTGAATGCCCTGAACCAGATGGAAGTGACCTGCCCGGTGATTTTCGAGCTGACCGACGCAACGTACCCGTCGGAGACCTTCCCGCTGACCATTACCAATCCCACCGGAGTCAATGCCGTCAATACCGTTACGATCAGACCCGCAACCGGGATCTCGACCACTTTTTCAGGTGTCGCAACGTCCATTCTCAAGCTGGTGCAGGCCAGTTACATCACCATCGACGGATCCAATTGCGGGGGAAGCGATCGTAGCCTGACCTTCAATAACCTCAGCACCTCAGGCACCACCGCCACCATCTGGATATGCAGCAACGGTACGGGACAGGGCTCAACCAATGATGTGATTAAAAATTGCAACATCAACAACGGGTATGGAACCACGACTTCCTACGATATCGTCATCGGAAGCGTAACAGGAATCGGTACTGCCGGTGATGACAACGACCACATCACCCTCCTGAATAATTCCATTTTTAAAGCCTACCGCGGGATCTATGTGGCGGCTTCCGCCAACGGAGTTGACGACGACCTGAAGATTGTGAACAACACCATCGGAGCGGATATTGCGGGCAACAGCATTTCCAATTACGGGATCTATCTTGCCGGGACCGCCTCACCTGAAGTTACGGGCAATGTGATCTACAACATGATCAACAACAATGCCGCCTTGATTTGCGGGATCGAGCTCAACAGCAATGTCAGCGATGCGATCATCCGGAACAACATGATCCACGACCTGAAGAGTTCATACGCCTATGGTCCGTCGGTTTACGGCATCAACATCGGTACCGGAAGCAATGTTAAAAATGCCACCCTGATCAACAACGTGATCTATAACCTCACAAGCACGCAGTACGCCGCGGCATCCACTCAGTACAACCCCTTCGGCGTGCGCATCGTAAGCGGAACCGGGCATAAGATGTACCACAACACCATCAACATGGCAGGCACCCAATCGGCGCCGGGAAGCTCGGCCTCCCTGTCTGCCGCACTGGTATTTCCCTATCCTATTGTTACAGGTCTTGACATCCGGGATAATATCTTTGCCAACAGTATTGTGGGTCTTGCCGGATCTTCCTCCTACTGCGTGTATGCCGTGGCCGGATCCACCTTCGGAACCCTCGACTACAACGATTACTATCCTTCCGGGACCTATGGCATACTCGGGTATTTCGGCTCCGCCCAGACATCTCTTCCGGCATGGCAGGCTGCTACCGGGCATGAGGGACATGGCAGAAACATCGACCCGGTCTTTACCTCAGCCTCCAACCTGATACCCACCAACCCCGCGCTGGGACACCTGGGGATATGGCTCCCGGCAGTCCCTTCGGATTATGCAGGCGTGATCCGTGCCAATCCTCCCGATATCGGCGCGTATGAATTTGCGTCCAACCCGGTCGTCAACACCGACATGGCTTCGGATATTGCTGCGACGACCGCAACCCTCAACGGTTCCATCAATGCAGCGAATCACACGGTTGACAGCTATTTTGATTATGGAACGACCACCGCTTACGGCAGTACGGTTGCCGGAACCCCGGCGACCGTCACCGGAAGTTCGGCGACTCCGGTTGCGGCGGCCCTGACCGGTCTCCAGCCCTTCACCACCTATCATTTCAGGGCAAAGGGAGTCGACGGGGCATTGACTGTATACGGTGAAGACCGGTCCTTTACGACCAGTTCCAACATTCCCGTGACGATCGGGGCTTCAGGCACAATATCGAACGATACCTGTATCGATGCCACCCAGACCATCACAGTGGCAGGTACTCCCGATACCTTTACCGTGACTTCCAGCGGGTATGTGACCCTGATTGCCGGCCAGAATATCGTTCTTTTACCGGGAACAACGGTCGAGCCGGGGGGCTACCTGTGGGCCTACATCACGACTACCAACGAGTATTGCGGATCGCCGGCCATCAAGAGTACGGAAGTGTCGCACGATATGCCGTTAATCATGCGTAATAATGAGCATTCACATTTCAGTCTTTACCCGAATCCGGCCGGCGGCAACATCACCCTGATGCAGGTAAGCGACCTCCTCTTTGACCATGTAAACATTGAAGTTTACACCCTGCAGGGAGAAAGGGTATTCACCGATGCCATGATCGGGGAGAAGAGGCACGACCTCAATCTTTCGGGCATGGCGAGCGGGCTCTATTTCGTCAAACTGATCGCAGACGGGAAGGTGGAGACGCTGAAACTGGTCAGATTATAGAACCGGAATCCCTGAACAATGACAGGAGGCGGCTCTCAACGGGTCGCCTCCTTTTTATCTGTCCAGGCCCTTCACCCTCGGCTTCCCTGCCACAAAATCTTTCAGGTAGAAGGGCTCGAAATAGGCCAGGTCTTCAAAAAGAGTGCCGTTGAAACGATCTTCCGCGAAACGGCCCAGGTAACGGGCCGAGGCATGAAATCCCTCCCGGAAAACCGCGTTCGGGTGGCCGCCAAGTGTCTCGAGGCATTTGGCGGCTCCTTCGCCGGCGAAAACCACCTTGCCGGCGGCGAGGAATTCCGAAAAGGAATCCGCATCGATGATCTCGGCGCGGACTTCCCGGACCTCCTGCAGATTCGTATCATACAGGGCACAATACACCTCCATCCGGCGGGCGTCGATCATGGGACAATAGAGGGTGAATGGTGTGGGATGAGGGATGTGGGGTGAGGGATCGAATGCCGGTTTTTCTTCATCCTTCATGCCAGCCGCCATGGCCTGCAGGGTGGAGACGGCGATCAGCGGCTTTCCCAGGGCGTAGCACAGACCCTTGGCGGCAGCCACCCCGATGCGCAGACCGGTGTATGAACCGGGGCCTTTGCTGACGGCAACGGCATCGAGATGCTCAAACGGCACCCCGGCTTCCTGCATCAGTTCCTGCATGAAAACAGTTAAAAGGGAAGAATGAACATTCTTCCCTTTCGACTCCCGGAGGGCCAGCAGCGTCCCGTTGCGGAACAGGGCGGCCGAGCAGGCTTCCGTGGCGGTTTCAATACACAGGATCAGCGCCATGCACTACTTTTCTTTCTCCCCGGTGAAGAGATCTTTCTTTTCGACTTTTTTCACCTTGTCGCCGTCCTTCAGCATCTTTGACACAGCGCTGTAGGGAGCTGTGATGATTTCATCGCCCTCTTTCAACCCACTCAAGATCTGGATGTTGGCGTTATCCTGGATACCGGTCTTCACATTCACTTTTTTCGCTATACCGTCTTTCAGAATGAACACACATTCCTGGATGTTGTCGCTTTTCTTTCCGGTGCTGACGAACTCCACCTGGTCATACTGTTCTTCCTTTTTCTTGGTATTTTTCTGGTTTGCCTTTTCCAGACTGTCTTTGGTTACACGGGTTGTAACGGCCTGGATCGGAACCGTGAGCGCGTTGGGTGCGGTCTCCGTCTGGATATCGACGGTACACGACATGCCGGGGCGGAAAGGGGAATAGTCGGCCGGCTTCCCTTCCAGCAGATCTTTATAAAAGTCTTTCAGGATGTGGACTTTCACGTTGAAGTTGGTCACCTGGTCGACGCTTACCCCGGTGGTGTTGGCTGAGGTGGCGATCTCCGTTACGATGCCCTTGAACTTCCGGTTGAGATAGGCATCCACTTCGATCAGGGCAGTGTCGCCCATGCTGACGCGGACGATATCGTTTTCATTTACCTGCACCTGGGCTTCCATCTCATTCAGATTTGCGATCCGCATGATCTCCGTACCGCTCGAGAACTGGGAAGCTCCCGTTACCCGTTCGCCCTGGAGCACGCTGAGTTTTGACACGGTACCGTCGTTCGGGGCGAAAATGGCCGTCCGGGTCAGGTCTTCCCGGGACCGTTTCAGGGCGGCTTCCGAATTCTTGACCATGTATTCCGAGGCCCGGATGTCCTCTTCGCCGGCGGTCACCTGTGCCTGGGCCACCTGGAAAGCGGATTTGGCCTGGTCGTAATCGGCTTTCGAGATCACATTCTGCTGGAAAAGCTTTTCCTGCCGTTCGAACGAGAGCTTCGCGTTCTCGAACTGCGCCTTCACCTGGGCCAGCCTTGCCTTCGCATTGGAAAGGTTTGCTTTCTGGGTGTTCACCGAGGCTTCGCTTTGGTCGAACTGGGAAATGTAGATCTCCGGGTCGATCTTGGCTAAAAGGTCTCCCTTTTTCACCTGGGCGCCTTCCTTCACGTACAGTTCAACCACTTCGCCCGAAATGTAGGGGCTGATCTTGATATCTTTTTCGGGCTGGATCTTGCCGTTCGACGAAACGGATTGAATGATGGTCCTTTTCGCCGCTTTCTCGGTGGAAATCTTGATCCCTTCGTTCCCCTTTCCCTTGATAACGGCAAGGACAATGATGACGGCCACGACGGCCACGGCGGCGATGATCCACCAGATCTTCTTTTTGGAAATCTTCCTGGTCATGGAGACAGATATTACAGATTATTCTCGGTCAATTTTTATGGGATATCCCATATAAAAATCAAGGATGGTCACCTTGAAAATGAAATCGTATTTTGCCTGGAGCAGCTGGGATTCAGCGAGGGTCAGGTCCTTTTTGGTGTTGTTGTAATCAAAGGAGGTCATTACGCCCACATCGAATTTCTGCTGGGCATAGTTGAAGGCTTCCTTCTGCGCCGTAACCTTGTCCTTCGAGGCGTTGTATTTCTGCAGGGCTGCCAGGGCATCGGCATAGGATTGTTCAATCGTCTTGCGGAGGTCGCGGGTCTTGCCCTCGAGATCGATTTCGGCCTGTGCCTTCTGGATCTTGGCCATGCTGATCGCGGTGCGTCCGCCCCAGCCGTTGAAGATGGGGATGTTCAGGTAAAACCCTACCGACTGGTTGCTGTTGTCTTTCATCTGGTCGGAGAAGGGCTTGATGCGGGTAGGATATTCGATGTTGGGCATCAGCACGGCTTCATGCGTGTTCTGGGTGTACCCGACGGGCACCAGGGTGGTATCGGCTTTCCCGTTGGGGTCGCGCTGAAACGAGCTGCCGGAATACCCGGTGCCCCACGACCCGCTCACCGACAGCGTCGGTTGGATATACCCGCGGGCCACCGCCAGTTTTTTCTTCGCAATCTCTACCCGAAGTTCGGCTGCACGGATCTCGGGCCGGGCCTTGAGAGCCGTGGCAAAGATCACTTCGGCGTTGAGTTTTGCATCGGGCGGTTGCACCTCCTTAAGCTGGGGTTTCTCGATTACGAAGTCTTTCGTCACCGGGAGGTCGATCAGTTGCTGCAGGGAGATACCCGACAGGTAAAGCCGGTTTTCGGCCGTCACCACGTTGAGTTCTTCGGTGGCTTTCTGCGCCTGGATGTTCAGCAGGTCACCCCGGGCGGCACCCCCTGCCTCGACCAGCTTGTTCACCCGGTCGGCCTGAGCAGTGGTAATGGCCATCTGGTCGCGGGCCGCATCGAGCAGCTCCAGGTTGAAGAGCATATCGAGGTAGTAGGCCGCGACCGAAAGGGAGATATTGTTTTTGAGCACATCCATATCGTACTGGCTGGCCAGGAGGTTGATCTTGTTCTCTTTCAGCGTATTGAATTTCTGCAGTCCGGAATAGAGCGTCATGTTGCTCGAGACGTAGAAGTTGTTCGAACGCACGGTGCTGTTGGCGAAGGTATTGGTGTACAGGTCGATGGTCTGCCCGAAATTCCATACGTTCGTGCCGTTGGCATTCAGATTCGGCAGCATGGCCAGCCCGCTCTGCAGGACCGTTCTCCGGTTGGCTTCGACAGCCAGCAGCTGTTTCCGGATGTCGAGGTTGTTGGCAAGGGCATAGTCGATGCAGTTTTCCAGCGTCCATATCTTCTGGGCCCGGCCGGCTCCCGCGACTGCCAGGAGGGTGATGGCTAATACAGTAAAAAGCCTGAACTTAAAACGAAAGGGCTGCATTTATAGGTTTTTTATGGGTGTTCAAAAGTAGTGAATTTCCTTTTACTCAAGGGCAATAAGACGAACTAAAAGAGCGCCGGTTACACCCGGGGTTTGTCCGGTATCAAGAAAATTTCTACTTTTGCACTGATTATGTGACGGGAATCCGTCACCATACGATACCGGAGCGATTATGTCATTCACTCGTTTTCTCAGGCTGGGGCTCCTTCCCGCCCTTCTCTTTTTGGGATGGGGCTCTGCCCGTGCCGAAGACCATACCCAGCTGGTGCCTGCCGACAGCGCCGCGATCACGACGGAGCATTCCGCTTCCCACGGTGAGGGAAAATTCAACGCCGGCGAAATGATCCTTGAGCACGTGGTCGATAACCACGAATGGCACATTGCGGAGATCGGCGACCATCATCTTTCCATCCCGCTGCCTGTTATCCTCTATTACGACGGCAAACTCTTCTGTTTTTCTTCCGCCCGTTTTCACAATGAAACACATTCGTGGGAAGGATTTACACTGGCTCAGGAAGGAAAAGAAAAGGGAAAGATCGTCCGGACCGGGGTCCACGGCGCCGAACGGGAGAAAGGACCTGCGGTGTATGATTTTTCGATCACCAAGACCGTACTGGCCATCTTCCTCAGCTCGGCCCTGCTGATCCTGGTGTTCGTTTCGGTGGCCCGTTCCTATACGCGTAACAGGGGCAAAGCGCCGCGGGGACTGCAATCGTTGCTCGAACCCCTCATCCTTTTTGTACGCGACGATATTGCTAAAAGCTCGATCGGGGAAAAGCGGTACGAGAAATTCATGCCCTACCTGCTGACCATCTTCTTTTTCATCTTCTTCAACAACCTGCTGGGTCTGATCCCGATCTTTCCCGGCGGAGCCAATGTTACCGGGAATATCGCCGTTACCCTGGTGATGGCCACTTTTACCTTCCTGATCACCAGCGTGAACGGGACTAAAAGTTACTGGCTTCACATCATCAACACCCCCGGGGTCCCCTGGTGGCTGAAGATCCCGCTGCCGCTGATGCCAGTGGTGGAGATCATCGGCGTGGTCACCAAGCCCTTCGTGCTGATGATCCGACTTTTCGCCAACATCACCGCCGGGCACATCATCGCCCTCGGTTTTATCAGCCTGGTGTTTATCTTCGGCGCCATCAGCGCGGCACTCGGACTGAGTGTCTCCATTGGTTCGGTGGCGTTCGTACTCTTTATGGACCTGCTCGAACTGCTGGTCGCTTTCATCCAGGCCTACGTGTTCACCCTCCTGTCAGCCCTCTACGTCGGACTCGCCATGGTAGAAGAACACCATTAGGAAGTGAAGAGTGAAGGGTGAAGAGTGAAGAGTTTTGTAATTAGTAGTGAAAAAATAAGAGTGAAAAATCAATAATCAGCACATCAGCACATCAGCACATTAATATCCGTTTCACCTTAATACCAGATCATTATGCATTTATTAGCGATTTTACTTCAGCTGGCCGGCGATTTCGCGGCCATAGCCAAGATGGGAGCCGGACTGGGCGCGGGAATTGCCGTGATCGGAGCCGGTATCGGGATTGGTAACATCGGCAAGAGCGCGCTCGAGTCGATCGCCCGTCAACCCGAAGCCATCGGCGACATCCGGTCGAACATGATCATTGCCGCGGCGCTCGTTGAAGGGGTGGCGTTCTTCGCCATCGTTGTCTGTATGCTGATCCTTTTCATCTAGCATCGGCAGGCGGACCGGGACGGGCCAACGGTTGGTTGGCCTTCCCGGGCCGATTTATCCATTGAAAAACAACGGACTATGGAATTGATAACCCCGGGACTGGGACTGATCTTCTGGATGACGCTGGCGTTCCTGCTGTTGCTGTTCATCCTGCGGAAATTTGCCTGGACCCCCATCCTCCAGATGCTGAAAGAGCGTGAAACTTCGATCCATGAAGCGCTCAATTCGGCCAACCAGGCCAGGGAGGAGATGAAAAAGCTGCAGTTCAGCAACGAACAGCTGCTGCAGGAGGCCAAGAATGAGCGCGATGCCATCCTGAACGAAGCACGGAAGATCCGCGACAAGATGATGGAAGAGGCCAGGATCAAGGCCGGCGAAGAAGCGGCACGGATCGTGGAATCGGCCCGGGCGAGCATCCACAACGAAAAGATGGCCGCCATGACCGAGCTGAAGAACCAGATCGCCGAAAATTCACTGATGCTGGCCCGGTTCATCCTTCAGCGCGAGCTCTCCGATCCGAAAAAACAGGAAGAGTATATCCGGGAAGTGTTAAAGGAGGTTAAATTCAACTAGGCGGATGAACGTTTCACTGCTTGCCGGCCGATATGCGAAAGCTCTCTTCGAACTGGCCCTGGAAAAAGGGGCGATGGAAGAGGTGCACCGCGACAGCCGTCTGATCGAAAAAATATGCGACGAAAGCCGGGACTTCAGGCTGATGCTGAAAAGCCCGATTCTCGATTCAGGGAAAAAGCTGGCCGTTGTGCGCAGCCTGTTTGCCGGGAAGATCCATGAGTTGACCCTCAACTACCTGCTCATCATGATCCGCAAGAAACGCGAACCCTTCATCCCCGCTATCGCCCACCACCTGACGGAGCTCTACCAGGAGTATCATAATATTCTGACGGTCCGCTTCCTTTCACCGGCCGAACCCGATGAAGCCACGCGCAGGCAGGTCCTGCAACTGATGGAAAATTATACACATGCCGGGATCGACCTCCGGAGCGAAATTGATGATACGCTGGTCGGAGGCTTTGTGCTGAAATGGCAGGACAAACAGTATGATGCCAGCATCCGCCGCAAGATCGAAAACATCCGGAGCAAAATCGCAAAAGTAAATTTGTACAAGAAAGGATTCTGATCAATCCAATTTTATCATATTGCTATTCAGATAATTATGGCAGATATTAAACCCGCGGAAGTCACGGCGATATTAAGGCAGGAACTCTCCGGTTACCAGAGTGAACAGGAACTCGAAGAAGTTGGTGTAGTGCTGACCGTCGGCGACGGGATCGCCCGGATCTACGGACTGAACCATGTGGAGAGCGGCGAATTGATCCAGTTTGAAAAGACGGGGCTCAAAGGCATTGTGCTGAACCTGGAAGCCGATAACGTCGGCGCCGTGCTGCTCGGCGACTATCTCGATATCAAGGAAGGCGACGTGGTGAAACGCACCGGCCGGATTGCCTCCATCGAGGTCGGCGAGGGGCTGCTCGGCCGCGTCATCAACACATTGGGCGAGCCGATCGACGGGAAAGGGAAGGTTGAAGGCGCCCGGTATGAAATGCCCCTGGAGCGCAAAGCTCCCGGTGTCATCTACCGTCAGCCGGTTAACCAGCCGCTGCAGACGGGCATCAAGCCGATCGACGCGATGATCCCCATCGGCCGCGGCCAGCGCGAGCTGATCATCGGCGACCGCCAAACCGGGAAAACCGCCATCGCCATCGATACTATCATCAACCAGAAGGAGTTCCACGAAAGGGGCGAGACTGTTTACTGCATATATGTGGCCATCGGCCAGAAGGGATCCACGGTGGCCAACATTGTGCGTACCCTCGAGGAGAAAGGGGCCATGGCTTACACCGTAGTGGTTTCCGCCACCGCCTCCGACCCTGCCGCGATGCAATACTATGCGCCGTTCGCCGGCGCCGCCATCGGCGAATTTTTCCGCGACACCGGACGCCCCGCGCTGGTGATCTACGACGATCTCTCAAAGCAGGCCGTGGCCTACCGCGAAGTCTCCCTGCTGCTCCGTCGCCCCCCCGGACGCGAAGCTTACCCGGGCGACGTTTTCTACCTTCACTCGAGGCTTCTCGAACGCGCAGCCCGCGTCATCTCTTCCGATGATATTGCCCGGAAGATGAACGACCTGCCGGTCAGCATCAAGGATATGGTAAAAGGCGGAGGGTCACTGACCGCGCTGCCCATCATCGAAACCCAGGCGGGCGACGTATCCGCCTACATTCCCACCAACGTCATCTCGATCACCGACGGACAGATCTTCCTCGAGACCGCCTTGTTCAACGCCGGTATCCGTCCGGCCATCAACGTCGGGATCTCGGTTTCGCGCGTCGGGGGAAATGCCCAGATCAAGTCGATGAAAAAGATCGCCGGCACCCTGAAACTCGACCAGGCGGAATACCGCGAACTGGAAGCCTTCTCGAAATTCGGATCCGATCTCGACGCCGCCACCAAAGCCGTGCTCGATAAAGGTGCCCGCAACGTCGAGATCCTCAAGCAGCCGCAATACACCCCCATGACGGTCGAAAAGCAGATCGCCATCATTTTCTGCGGCACCCGGGGACTTTTACGCAACATCCCGATACGGAGCGTGGGGAATTTCGAAACGGAATTTCTTCACTTTATGGAGGTGCAGCACGCCGATGTACTGGCCAACCTGAAAGCAGGGAAACTGCTCGATGAGGACCTGAAGACCCTGGAAAAAGCGGCGACCGAGCTCAGCCGGAAATACGAGGAAAAGAAATAACGAACGCCCATGCCCGGACTCAAGGAAGTACGCACCCGGATTGCCTCGGTTAAATCGACCCAACAGATCACCAATGCCATGAAAATGGTGGCGGCGTCGAAACTTCGCAGGGCGCAATCGGCCATCCTGAAGCTTCGGCCGTATGCCGGCAAACTGCGCGAAATCCTGCAGAACCTCAGCGCCAGCATCGACCAGACGGAGGGAAACATCTATTCGGCCGACCGCAAACCGGTGAAGATCCTGATGGTGGTGATCGCCTCGAACCGCGGACTCTGCGGGGCTTTCAACTCCAACATCGTGAAAATGGCGACGGGTCGTATCGCCAACGAATATCGGGAACAGCATGCAGCCGGGAACGTCGCCCTCCTCACCATCGGCCGGAAGGCCACCGAATATTTCCGGAAAAGGAAATTCAACGTGGCGGAATCGCACGACGAACTCTTCGACCGGCTAACCTTTGCCCATGTTTCCGAACTGGCGGAAAAGCTGATGAAAGGGTTTGCCAACCAGGAATATGACCGCATTGAGCTGATCTACAACCAGTTCAAGAATGCGGCGGTACAGCGGCTCATTGTCGAGCAGTACCTGCCGATCGCTCCGCAGGAGAACAGTCCGGAGTCGGCAGCCGGCAGTCGGCAGTCGGGTGAAATAAAACAGGAGACGGATTATATCTTCGAGCCAGACAAGGAAACGATCGTGCGCGAACTGATCCCGAAAACCCTTCGCATCCAGCTTTTCAAGGCAGTGCTCGATTCCTTTGCCTCGGAACAGGGGGCGCGGATGACCGCCATGCAAAAAGCCACCGAAAATGCCAAGGACCTGCTGCGCGACCTGAACATTTCCTACAACAAAGCACGCCAGAATGCCATCACCAACGCCATCCTCGAAATCGTTTCGGGGGCCGAGGCGCTGAAAGGGTGATGAGATGATGTGCTAATGTGCTGATGTGCTGATGTGCTGATGCGCTGATGAAATCGGGCCGGTGGATGCCTTGTTTCAATGGTGCGATTTATTGCCTACCTTTGCCTTTCCAACACACACCACCATGATCGCCAAGAACGTTGAAAAAGCCATCAATGAACAGATCAAACGCGAAGAGAACTCCTCTCGCATCTACCTGTCGATGGCCTCATGGGCCGAGCGGAATGGGTACCCCGGCGCGGCCAACTGGCTGTATGCGCAAACCGAAGAAGAGCGCATCCACATGCTCAAACTGGTTCATTACCTGAACGACCGCGGGGGCACCGCTGTCATCCCGGCCCTGGAAGCTCCGGGCGGTAAGTTCAAATCGCTCTCCGATGTCTTCCAGCAGGTGCTGAAACACGAAGAATTCATCTCCGCTTCCATCAACGATCTGTACGCTGTTTGCGTAAAGGAAAAGGATTTCACCACGGCCAATTATCTGCAGTGGTACATCACCGAGCAGATCGAGGAGGAGCGCACCGTACGGAGTATCCTCGACCAGATCAAGCTGGCCGGCGACGACAAAGGTGGGCTGTTCATGATGGACAAGGAATTCGCTTCCCTGGCTGTCGCCAAAAGGGCCGCCCTGGCCCAAAGCGGCGGGGCTAACGCAGTAACGTAGAAAGCCGGTCGTACCAGCCTTTTCCGTATTTTCTGATCAATGCCTCTTCCAGAAACCGGTAAAGAGGCAGATTTTCATTTTTCCCCCGCACAAGGGCATCCCGGCAGATGTGCCATTCGTGGTAGTTCACCAGATCGCCGGTGCGCGTCGTCCGGATCCGGACCGGATACAGGTGACAGGAAACAGGCTTGGGAAAGGGAATCGCCTTTTCCCGGAAAGCTTTTTCAATCGCACACCGGGTAATACCGTTTTCCAAATACACAAACACACATTCGCCTCCTTCCACCAGCGGAGTGACGAATTTTCCCTCCGCGTCGTAATCGAACACGCCGGCTTCTTCTACCTCTTTGACCCCGGCGGGAGTCATGAAAGGTTTGATCGCTTCGATATGGTCCTCGATCAGCGCGATCTCTTCTTCTTCGAGAGGCGCGCCGGCATCCCCGTCGATGCAGCAGGCGCCTTTGCATTTTTCAAGGTCGCAGGCAAAACAGACCTCCTTCAGGTCGTCGGAGACCAGGGTGTCGAGCAGGCGGATCATTGGTATTTCCAGTTCCGAACTTTCCCTTCAGCGATCCATTCAACGGCTGTGCTGATCCGCTTTTCACGCGTAGCGTCGGTTTTCGCTTCGGTGATCCAAAGGATGTACTCTCGTTTTTTCCCGTAGGTAAATGCGTCGAAATGCTGCCTGGCCGCCTGATTCCGGTTGAGTTCTGCGGCCAGGTCGGCAGGAATTTCCAGCGACTCTTTATCGGCTGTGGAAGGACGGGTGGTGACCCGTTTTATCCCGCGGTCATTCAATTCTTTGGCCAGTTTCAGGTATTCAAGGAGGATCTTGTCGGGGGGTAGGTCGCTCAGCGACCGGATGCGCCCGAAATTTCCCATCGCCTTTTCCTCCCGGCCGGCCAGTAAACCATGCGGATCGTCCATCTCCTTCGCTTTCCAGAAGTTGAATGCACAGTGCTCCTTGAAGGATGCCATGCTGACGTAAACTCCTTTATAGTCAAAGTGAGGAAACCCCCATTTGATCTTTTCTTCGGTGTCGGGACAAGCCCGGTGAACCAATTCGCGGAGATGGGTGAGAATCGGCCGGGCAAAGTCAGCCGACGATTCTATATAGCGATCGACTTCATTAGTTTTCATGGTAAAATCATGTTTTTTCGCAAGAATACGGATTTTTCATGAAATTTGCAGGGCCTCCCAGGGAAAAAACCCATGAAGAACCTCTGTCTGATTGCCGTCACCCTGACGCTGATTTTTGCTTCCTGCACGGGAAACAGGAAAGGGGATCAGAATTATGCGGTTGGCAGTCCGGCATGGAGAGTCGATACCGCCAGGGTTAACCGGATCCTGGGGCATCTCCCCCGGTACCAGATAGCAAATCCCGACAGTGTGATGCAGGTCATCCGCAAAGCCGGTATGATAGCGAGGACTTGCGGATATAAGGAGGGAGAAGGAAATGCCGTTTTCGAGGAAGGAAACCTGCTTAACAGCCAGAACAGGTGCAAGGAAGCACTTGAAAAGTTCACCGCTGCACAAGCACTGGCGCTGCAATATCATTTTACGCTTCTGGAAGCACGTTGTCTGGAGCGGATTGCCAGCATCCGGATGAACGACGACACCGACCTGGCATTTAAAATCTATCTGAAAGCGCTTCTGTTATTTGAACGGGAGAAAGACAGTGCCGGACTTGCCAAGGTGTACAATGTGTTGGGAGTATTCCAGACCGACCGGCATCAGTTTGACAGTGCTGAACGTTTCTTTAACGCTGCCATCAGGATCAACAGGCATTCAGGGAACACTTATTACCTGATCGAGAACAAAGGCAACCTGGCCCGGATGTACCTGGAAAAAGACGACCTGGAGAAAGCCGGGAGACTGTTTCACGAACTTGTGGGTGAACTCTGCAGGGAGCACGACAGCACAGCCCTGCAAATCATCTATTATCAACTCGCCATGCTGCACCAGGAAAAAGGGAATGACGATTCGACGCTGGTTTTCCTTGACCGGGCCATGAAGATTGCCGAACCCGTTGGGGATACTGTTCTGTTGACGACGCTATGCGGGTTTAAAGGAGAGTTGCTCCTGAGGAAAGGGGTTATTGGTCCGGCGGTGGATTTATTACAGCATTCCGTAGCCCTTGCCCGGGCAATCAACGATATCGAAACCGAAGCCGAAGCATTGAAGTTTCTTGCTCAGGCAGACTCCATGTCGGGGAATTACAGGGAAGAGATCCGGAAGCGGGAAACCATTGCGATTCTCAAAGATACGATGGTCAACAGGAGCCTCCGGAATGACATGAAACAATCGGAGTTGCAGTATGAGAATGAGAAAAAGAAATCGATCATTGAACAGCAGCAGGCACAAATCAAGGCAGCGATGCGCATTAAAAGACTGTTTATCGCGCTGTTGATCATGTCGGTATTCCTGATCGGGTTGCTGTTTACGGTTCTTTTTCTGCAGCGAAAGAACCTCCGGAAGAGCCGGCAATTAGCCGATAATGTGCGACAGATTAAGGACCTGCAGATCGATGCAATGAAAAAAGACCAGGAAATTGACCGCCTGCGTATTGAAAAGATGGCCGAGGAACTGCAATACAAAGAACGGGAACTACTTGTGCACGTGATGAGCGTCGAACAACGGAACGAACTGCTGACCGATATCGGCAGAAGGATCCGCGATTCTTTCAGCAATCAAAACGGGGAAGATCATATTCAGAAGGTGAATGAAATCATCGCCAGCATTAAAATGCAACTAAACCAGAACGGGGAATCGGTGCTCTTCAACCAGCAGTTCACCCAGGTTCATGAATCGTTCCAGGCCAACCTGGTCAAAGAGCACCCGACCCTGACCAAATCGGAACTGAAATTCTGTGCCTACCTCCGTCTTAACCTTTCCGGCTCTCAGATTGCCGGCAACCTGAATGTTACCCAGGAGGCGATCCGGAAGACCCGCTACCGGATCCGGAAAAAGATGAACCTGACCCCAGAAACCTCCCTCGAAACCTATCTGACAAACTTTTAGCCCTGACTTTGCCCTGAAAAGCAGGGGCATGTCCGCATTTTGTCCGCAATTCGGTTAGGGAACGAAACACGGGGAGTAAATAACTTTGACCAGTTGATAGAATTTATCGGGAGACCGGGATTTTAAGCCTGCCTCCGGTATCGGGTTATCAGCAGGCAATGCCGGGTGCAGCTTCTCCGGAAACGCTTTTTCTGTTTATTAATCAACTGAAAACCAACCATGAACAACCTTTATCGGAATTTCACAAAATGCTTAATAGTTATTTTCTTTATCATTCTGGGATTTCAGGCCGCCGCGCAAAAGCCTTCGCGTGCCGGTAGTCCGGCCGGAAAACGGTCATGGTTCGAATTGATGCAGGATCCCGATTCCCGATTCCAGGACGTGCAGAAAGCGTTCTATAAATACTGGGAAAAGCGACTGAAGATCAAAGAAAAGGAGGCAGAGGAGACCGGGGAAACCGAAGAAGAGGGAACAGAGGAGAGCGAAGGAGAAGGATACCAGGTTTTTAAACGCTGGGAATACATCAACAAGCACCGGGTTCTGCCCGATGGCCGGCTGCAAGCACCGGGGTACGTTAAAAGCGTATACGACAAATATATGGCTGAACTTGATGCAACCAGTTCCGCGGCCGGGAACTGGGTCAGCCTGGGGCCCACCGCTTACGTGGGAAATACCTCGGGACAGCCGACCGGCATGGGGCGGCTGAACGCGATCGCCTTTCACCCGACCGATGCAAACACGATCTACGTCGGAGCCCCTTCGGGAGGGTTTTGGAAAACCACCAGCCTCAACGGCAATTCGACGGTCTGGACAAACCTCAGCAACAATCTTCCCACCCTGGGGGTATCTTCCATCCTGGTTCACCCCAGCAACCCGAACATCATTTACCTGGGAACAGGCGACCGTGACGCGGCCAACGCCCCCGGCATCGGCGTTTACAAATCCACCGACGGGGGGGCTACCTGGTCGCAGGTATCCGCGGGGATGGGAAATGTGACGGTCGGCGCCATGGTCATGCTTCCGTCCGATCCGAATACCATCCTTGCCGCCACCAGCGCGGGGATCTATAAAACCACCAACGGAGGAACCTCCTGGAGCCAGAAGCAATCGGGCGACTTCAAGGATATCAAATTCAAGCCCGGCGACCCGACCGTAGTGTATGCGGCCCGGAGCATCACCCCGGCTGAATTCTATCGCTCAACCAACACCGGCGATGCCTGGACGAAAAACACCTCCCTTCCTTCAGGAACCGGTTCGCGTTCGGTGATCGGCGTCTCCCCGGCTGATCCGTCGTACGTTTACCTGGTGTTGACCAAATCGGACAACACCTTTCTGAGCCTGTACCGCTCGACCGACTACGGGGTGAACTTCACGGCCATGGCCGCCAGCCCACCCAACATCCTGAGCAGCAACTGCGACGGAACGGGAACCACGACACAAGCCACTTACGACCTTTGCATTGCCGTTGATCCGTCGAACATCAATACGGTTTATGTGGGTGGCGTTGACATCTGGAAGTCGACAGACGGCGGGGCTACCTGGGCTATCAAGGCTATCTGGGCCGGCACTTGTTCCGGAACAGCCTTTCCGGTTCACGCTGATCACCATGTGTTCGAATGGTCGCCCCTTGACGGGAGGCTCTACAACGGTAACGACGGGGGGCTTTACTATACCGCCAACGGAGGCACGACCTTCACGGAATTGACGGGAGGACTGGCCATTACCCAGGTTTACAAGTTCGGACAGGGTGTTTCCAATGTCAATTATTGCATATTCGGATGCCAGGATAACGGCTGCGGCGCAACCATGACAGGGACCTCCTTTACTACGGTCAGCGGCGGCGACGGCGGGGAATGCGAAATTGACTATGCCAACACGAATTATTGCTATGACACCTATGTGAGCGGTTCCATCCGCCGTTCGACGACAGGGCCGATGGGGTCCTATTCCCAGATCGGGGGCAACGGGGTCAACGGCATTGATGAATCGGCCGACTGGATCATGCCGTACGCCCTGCACCATACAGTCCACACCACCCTGTTTGCGGGGTATAAGAACATGTGGCGGTCGACCAATATCACCTCTTCGCCCCCCACCTGGGTAAAGATCTCCAGCGGAGAGACCGTGAATTGCGAGGTGATCGAACAATCGCCCGTCAACCTTGACCTGCTCTATGCCGTACGGAGCGGATCCATGAAACGGACCGAAAATGCCAACGATGCCGCCGGTTCCGTGACCTGGACCTCCTGCACGCTCCCCGGTGGCGGCACCCCGACCGACCTGGTGGCCCATCCCACGGATGCCAATACGGTTTATGCCACCGTTAATTACGGTGTGTACAAGTCCACCGATAAAGGTGCGACCTGGACGAACATCACCGGGAATCTGCCCGGCCTCTTCATCAACTGTCTGGCTTACGATAAAACAACCAATGAAGGATTGTATGTAGGCAACCAGACCGGCGTTTGGTACAAAGACGCAACCATGAGCAACTGGATGTTGTTCAGCAACGGGCTTCCGCCGGCGGATGTGCGCGAACTGGAGATCTATTACGACGCCAACCCGTCGAACAACCGGATCAAGGCAGGGACGTTCGGACGGGGCATGTGGCAGAGCGACATGGCAGCCGTGACCGTGATCGACCCGACCGCCTTTTCGGCTTATGCAGCCAATTCGGCACAGATCAACCTCGGATGGACCAAAAATGCAGCCAACGACAATGTGCTGATTGCTGTTTCTTCCACCGGAACATTCGGGCAGCCCGAGGACGGCACCGCCTATTCCGCCGGAAACGCCCTGCCGGCAGGAGGGACGGTTCTCTATAACGGATCGGCTTCAGGGTATAATCACACCGGGTTGTCTGTCAATACCAAATATTATTACAAGGCGTGGTCGGTAAACGGAAGTGCGCAGTACTCGGCCGGGCTGGCCCCGATCAGCGCCACCACCGATTGCCAGGCCCTGAACTCTTTCCCATACATCTGCACCTTCGACAACACCGACTGCTGGCAGGTGATCGACAACACCGGCAACGGGAGCTGGCTGTTCGGAAGCACCTCCAATTCAAGCAATCCACCCACCCTCCTGACCTCCCCGTATGCCTATTTCATGAGCAGCCCGGGTTCCCCGGTGAATTACAACTCCGACCTGATCTCCCCGCCATTCGACTTTTCTTCCCATGGTACAGTAGTGTTGAAGTTCAATCAGCATTACGACGGTGATGCCGTTTGGAGTTCCATTGCCCGTGTATATTACACTGCCGACAACGGATTGAACTGGAACCTGCTGGCAACCTACACGACCGACCAGAACAACATCCCGGTCGCTATATTGGTTCCCGGGGCTGCCGGACAAAGCAACGTGAAGTTCAAATGGAACTATTTTGATGATGCCACCGGCTCCTATTTTTGGGGGATTGATGATGTGCAAGTGGTGGAGTGTTCCGGTGTGTGGACCGGGAGCGTCAGCACCAACTGGCACACAGCCGGAAACTGGTGCAACAACAGTGTCCCGACCACAACCACCGATGTTTACATTCCCGCAGGCGTGACCAACTTCCCGGATATTTCCACCTCCGCAACAGCCTATTGCAGGGACATCACCATTCAATCGGGAGCTACGTTGAAAATGTCGGCAGCCAATTCGGTATTGGAAGTCAAGGGTAACTGGACGATGCATGGCAGCTTTGATTTTACCTATTCCAGTACTTCGGCCATGGTAAAATTCAACGGGTCCTCCCCGCAATCTGTCGGCGGAAGCACATACACCAAGCTGAGAGGATTTACCATTGATAATACCTCAGGCGTCACGACCAGTATAGAACTCAGGGCTGACAACGCCATCCAGTTGATAAACGGAATTGTAACGACAACCGGCAGCGGCAAAGTTTACGATGTATATAGTGTAATTGTCAGAACCAACGGTTGGGTAAATGGCACCTTGCAGAAATATCTTTGGACGGGGAATACTTCTGTTGAAAACAGAACTTTCCAAATCGGCGATGCAACCAGATACGCACCGGTTGCCTTGTCATTCCCGATTAGCAGCATAACGGCTACAGGACCCATTTCCATGAAAACAACTGCCGGTGATCATACAAGCATCGGCGCCTCCACCCTGGACGGGAGCTTAAGTGTGAACCGTTACTGGTCGTTCCCTTCAACCGGCACTTTTACCTCCTGCACCGCGACCTTCAACTTTGTGAACGATGATCTGGATGCCGGAACCCTCACCGGCAACCTCAATGCCGGGATGTATAAATCGGGTTCCTGGACCTATCCGACTGTGGGTACACGCACTTCCACCTCGATCCAGATCACCGGTTTCGCCAGTACCAACCTGACGGATATCCAGCTGGCCGAAACCGTTCCCTCCATTACCTGGGGCAACCTGCAATGGCCCGCAAACGGGAATATCGCACTGGGAGGGACATTTAACGTTTACGGCCAGGTTTACCTCGGCGGAGTCACACCCGGGGCCGGCGCAGGAGCCGGCATGCAGAGCTGGGTTGGTTACAGCACGTCGAACACCGATCCGTCCGGCTGGACCAACTGGGTGCCGGCCACCTACAACGTCGATAACGGCAATAATGATGAGTATATGGCCAACCTGGGCGCTTCCATTACCGCCCCGGGAACCTGGTACTATGCAATGCGTTACAAGCGTGGCTCTTCGTCGTATGTTTACGGGGGATACAGTGCGGGGGGCGGGGGACTCTGGGACGGGAGCACGTATGTATCGGGCGTGCTCACGGTTACGGGACCGACCTTTACAGGAACCGGCAACTGGACGGATGCCGCCCGCTGGAGCACAGGCGCCGTACCGGCTTCTACGGTTAGCACGATAATTGACGGAACCTGCACAATTTCAAGTGCCGTGACCACAGCCGACCTGACGATCAATTCCGGCAGATCGGTCATCGTGGCTTCCAACGGACAGTTCACCGTTAACGGCTTACTCACCAACAACGCCGGAACAACCGGACTGGTGATCAAATCGGATGTGACGGGCACAGGTTCGCTGATCCATTCCACCGGAGGGGTACCCGGCACAGCAGAGCGGTATATTGCCAACGACTGGAAATGGCATTTTCTCGCCTCACCGGTATTGGCTCAGCCCGTTTGGACGGAGTTTTCACCGGCGCCGACAGGTACCCCGCTCAGTTTCGGATCTTCATCCTGGAACTGGGATTTCTATTACTGGAATCCGAATGCCGACACCTCCACAGGCCTTTACTGGGTGAACCTGCGGAAAGAGAACGGCGACTACAATGACGGGACGATCGATGAGACGGGCAATAATGCAGGATTCGGAACGTCCACCCCTCCTGTAATGACTCCCGGACGCGGTTACCTGGCGGCCTATAATACAGGCTGGACCACAGGGTCACCCGTCACCCATCAATTTTCGGGCAGTCTCAACGAAGGGAGTATCTCCTGCCCGGTGTCCATTAATTCGAACAAATTCAACCTGGCCGGGAATCCTTACCCGTCGGCGGTTGACTGGCAGGCAACCGGCGGCTGGAGCCGGACGAACCTGGCCCTGAACGGCAGCGGGTATGATTACTGGATCTATAACGACAATGCCGGCAACTACGGCGTGTTCAACTCGTCTACCGGTTCCGGTACCAACGGCACAAGCCGGTACATAGCCTCCGGACAGGCGTTTTTCGTGAAAGCGACCTCGGCGGGAAGTCTGGGGATGACCGATGCCGTTCGCGTACACAGCACGCAGGCCTGGCTGAAAAATACCGACGAAGATCCATCCGCGGTGCGGCTGCAGCTTACCTCAACCGCTAATGCTTACAGCGACGAGATGATCGTAGCTTTCAACCCGGCGTTCGTGCCGGGCGGCAGCGAAAAACTGCGCAGCTTCTATGACGAGGCCCCCGAGATCTGGTCGGTTTCCGGCAGCAGGGAATATTCGATCGTACGGTACACCCAGCCCTCAGACGAGCTCGTTGTGCCGGTAAGCATCAAAGCCGGAGTCACCGCCGGGTTCACGATCACCTCCCCGGGAGTCACCGGATTCGGGCTGAGCAGCCGGGTTTACCTGGAAGACCTGAAAACGGGGATGACCCAGGACCTGAAGAGCAATCCGGTTTATTCCTTCTCGGCATCGCCGGGGGATGTGCCGGAGCGTTTCCGTCTTCACTTCGGAGCGCCGTTCGGGATCGGGAATGAGGATAACCGCTCATGCTTGGCCATCTGGATCACCGGGAAGAAGATCAGGATAAAGAGCGAAAATGGCTGTATGTCAGATGGAGAATTGTCGATATTCAATATTCTGGGACAGGAGATGATCCATCAACGCCTGTCCGGCACGGAGACTACCGTCCCGATGGATGAGCGGCCGGGGTATTATATTGTTAAAGTAGTGACAGATCGGCAGACCATCGTCAGGAAAGTATTTATCCCGATGTAAAAGAAATGAATACCGTTTGAATTACTGTTTACCTTTGTATTCATACAACCAACCATTCTTCTTTTATGAAAGCGTCTCGTTTCCAACTCCTTTGGATTGTTTTTCCTGTGATGTTGACAATGGGTTTCCGCATCGCCGCCTTTGCCGTGACAGCATCACCCTACCCGTTCGATTTCAGGCAGAAGGATGGAACCACCCTGACTTTGCGGATGATGGGGGATGAGTACGTGAGATGGGCTGAAACCCCGGATCATTATTCCCTTTTACGGAACGCGACCGGCGGCTGGGAATATGCAGTACAGGGAAGGAACGGCGACATGGTGCCATCCGGGCTGCTGGCGCATAACAACGACGCAAGAGGGCTGCAGGAGATTTCGCTGTTGTCGCGTACCGGGAAGAACCTTCGCTACAGCCGGCAGCAGACAGGGTACCTGAAATCGCTGGGAAAACAGCGGCAGCCCGGGGCAGCAACGGGATTCAACCACACCGGTGTGAACAAGATGCTGGTCATCCTCATCGGGTACACCGATCTTTCATTTACCAAGACCCAGACTGATTTCGACAACCTGATGAACCAGGTGGGATATAATTCCACCGGAAGTGTCCGCGATCTTTACCTGGAAAATTCATATGGTCAGTTTACCCTGAATACCACCGTCGTCGGTCCTTACACAGCGGCCCACAATATGGCCTATTACGGAACCAACACCCCCTGGGATGATTACCGGGCCGGAGAACTGATCACCGAAGCGGTTAACCTGGCCGATCCTGCGGTGAACTATGCCGATTTTGACAATGACAACGACGGATCTGTGGATGGTATCTATGTGATTTACGCGGGGTACGGAGAAGAAGCCGGTGGAGGGGCCGATGCGATCTGGGCACATGCAGGATATATAACACCCGTAACGCTCGATGGCAAAACGGTGGCACGCTATGCCTGTTCGTGCGAATTGCGCGGGGGAAGCGGGACCACCATCTCTGCCATCGGCGTGGTCTGCCACGAATTCGGGCATTCGCTGGGGGCGCCGGACTATTATGACACCGATTACGAAACCAACGGCCAGTACGACGGCACCGGATCGTGGGACCTGATGGCCGGAGGATCGTGGAACAACAGCGGGGATACACCCGCCCAGCACAATGCCTACACCAAGTCGAAGGTTTACAACTGGATCACGGCTACGACGGTGAGTTCGAATGCGGATATCACCCTGCGCGACATTGTTTATTACCCCGATGTGATCCAGGTCAACACCACCACGCCCAACGAGTATTACCTGTGTGAGAATAAGCAGCTTACCGGATTCAATGCCTATTGTCCGGGGCATGGCATGCTGATCTACCACGTGGATGGCAATTACATTGCATCGAACACTTATACTATCAATGCGGGGTCCCACCAGGGGATGTACCCGATGTCGGCCATGTCATCGACCGCGAGTGGGATCATGCTGAGTTCCGGATCGAATATCAATACTAATGCCTGTCCCTGGCCGGGATCAGGGAACGCGACCACCTTCAGTGATGCAACCGTCCCGAGCCAGAAATCGTGGGCCGGCAATA
>Ga0116171_10001020_pt1 | contig 28945 bp, 20 predicted proteins | sample AD_JPNHW2_MetaG_FD_89798 | JGI IMG/M metagenome (GOLD analysis project Ga0116171, IMG submission 89798) | Active sludge microbial communities of municipal wastewater-treating anaerobic digesters from Japan - AD_JPNHW2_MetaG | ecosystem: Engineered > Bioreactor > Anaerobic > Digestate | place...
CTGTGCAAAGAACTGGGTATTGAGTATGTGGTTAGCAAACGAATCCCGCATGTTGGCTTACCTGAACGGTCGACAACAGCATTGAGGCAGGTTTGCCGGATACCTTACCGCATTGATCTGGCAGGAGGATGGCTTGATCAACCTTATGTAAGTAAACATTGTCCGGGTGCAGTGCTCACTATCTGCATTGAACCCGATTATGAGTTCAACAATCGGAGCGGTATGTCGACAAGCAGCCGCAATAAAGCTATAGAATTATGGCAAACCGATATACCTGAAGGTGATAAAGAAAAACTGGCTAAGACACTTTTCTGCTTTGAAAATCCTCCCGGAACCAGCTATGTGAGTGGGTCGCAGGATGCTCTTGGAATTACAATGCCCGGTCTCAACCGTTTTTACTACGAGGGGGGCTATTGGCCGGTTAAAATTGAAAATCACTCTGAACCGGATTTGTTAGACTGGATAGAAGAGCGCTTGTGGCTGATACCACTTTTCCCCCGACAGGAAAAATATGATGTTTTGGCCCGTACATATATCACCGAAGAAAAAGCCTGTGCCTTGAGCCGGGCTGCCGATGAATGCTGGAATGCCCTGCTGATAAAAGATGCTATAGCATTGGGAAATGCTATGACATCAAGTTTTAATGCACAGACAGCTATGTTTCCGGATATGGTGAATAATGAAATTATCACTCAACTTGAACATTATAAAGCTGATGTACTTGGATGGAAAATAAGCGGAGCCGGTGGCGGAGGATATCTGATTCTGTTAAGTGAGAAGAGTATAAATAATGCCATACAGATAAGGATTAGAAGATAGGTTGATTTGGAGTTTATCAAGTTATCAAGTTCATCAAGTAAAAAGACAGTTTTCTCAATAGTTTATAGTTTAAAGTATGCGCAACAAATAGATACAGAGTACTCATGAAATAAACACATAACCAAATTTTATGTCTAAATCATTGTTCAATACACAGTCTGGTAAAAATTACCTGTTTCCATTTGTTTTAATTACTTCATTGTTTTTTTTGTGGGGATTTGCCCATTCATTGCTTGATATTCTGAATAAACATTTTCAGAACGCTTTGGACTTAAGCAAAGCGCAGTCGGGCCTGGTTCAGGCTTCCGCCTACGGCGCTTATTTTATTATGGCTCTGCCGGCTGGATATATTGCCCGAAAATACGGATATAAGAAGGGGGTTTTATTTGGATTATTGTTCTTTATTGTTGGATGTTTCTGGTTTGTACCTGCAGTAGGTATCGATAAATTCTGGGCATTCCTGCTGGGTTTGCTTATCATATTCAGCGGTCTAACCTTTCTCGAAACAGTTGCCAATCCGTATACAACCGTACTTGGCGATCCGAAATATGCTGCCAGCCGTATAAATCTGGCACAAACCTTCAATGCACTCGGGTGGATTGCAGGTCCGCTTGTCGGGAGTTTATTTATTTTTAAGAACACGTCAACCGATAGCCCCCTGGTGTCATTCGGTAAAACCCTGAAAGTGATTTTTACCGGAATTGCCGAATCTTCAGCTCAGGTTGCAACTGAAGGAGGAAAAATAGTTGATAATTCGGCGCTTATCATACCCTACGTAAGTCTTGGAGTGGTGGTTGTATTGGTTGCCGTGATGTTCTTTCTGGCAAAAATGCCAGAAGTAAATCCAGAGGCAGAAACTCATCCTACTGGTCTGAACGAAACTTCTGAAGACAAACCCAAAATCATTCATAGACCACTGATCAGACAACAACACTTTGTAATGGCAGTAGTGGCGCAGTTTTTATACGTTGCGGCACAAACCGGGATTGGAAGTTTCTTTGTAAATTATACTGTTGAAACCAAAAATTTGGGAATCGGCGAAATGCAAGCCGGATTTTTGCTCGGATTGGGTGGTATGGGCTTGTTTGCTACCGGCCGCTTCTTAGGTAGTTTCCTGATGCGTTATGTGAAACCTGAAGCGTTGCTGGGAAGTTTTGCACTTATCAATACCTTCCTTATGCTGGTAACAGCTAACCGGCACGATAATCTGGGTATCATCGCATTGATTTTATCTTATTTGTTTATGTCTATTATGTTTCCATCTATATTTGCACTGGGTATCAAAGGACTTGGACCTCAGACAAAAACCGCTGCATCGGTGATGGTAATGACTATAGTAGGGGGTGCAATCTGCCCTTCGCTGATGGGCTTGATAGGGGAACATAATATGAATGTCGGATTTATTATACCGATGATTTGTTTTGCATATATCGCTGTTTTTGGATTTGTACAGTCAAAAGCCAGGCGTTAACATTGAAATAATAAATGATTAGAAAATGAAAAAAGTAGCTTTAATAACCGGAATAACCGGTCAGGATGGCTCGTATCTGGCCGAGTTTTTAATTGAAAAAGGGTATGAAGTGCACGGTATTATTCGTCGTTCATCCTCCTTTAATACTGGCCGCATCGAGCATCTGTATTTTGAAGAATGGGTGCGGGATATGCATAAGCAGCGTACCATTAATCTTCATTACGGCGATATGACCGATTCCAGTTCACTGGTTCGTATCATACAGACCATTCAACCTGATGAGATATATAATCTTGCCGCACAAAGTCATGTGAAAGTAAGTTTTGATGTTCCCGAATATACTGCTGAAACAGATGCGGTGGGGACATTGCGTTTGCTGGAGGCTGTAAGAATTCTTGGCCTTGAAAAGAAAACACGCATATATCAGGCATCTACCTCCGAATTGTTCGGACTGGTACAGGAAGTGCCCCAAAAGGAAACAACGCCTTTTTATCCGCGCAGCCCGTATGGAGTTGCCAAACTTTACGGCTTCTGGATTACAAAAAATTACCGTGAGTCTTATGGCATGTACGCGGTGAACGGCATCCTTTTCAATCACGAAAGTGAACGTCGGGGTGAAACTTTTGTCACCCGCAAGATTACCCTGGCTGTTGCCCGAATTGCACAGGGAATGCAGGAAAAGTTATATATGGGTAATCTGGATTCGTTACGCGACTGGGGATATGCCAAAGACTATGTGGAATGTATGTGGATGATACTTCAGCATCCCGAGCCCGAAGATTTTGTGATTGCAACGGGTGAAATGCATACCGTTCGCGAGTTTTGTACACTAGCATTTGCCGAAGCCGGAATAGAAATCAACTGGGAAGGACAGGGAGTGGATGAAAAGGGGATTGACAAAGCGACAGGCAGAGTACTGGTTGAAGTTGACCCGAAATACTTCCGACCGGCAGAGGTGGAGCAACTCCTGGGTGATCCAACTAAGGCAAAAACACTTCTGGGCTGGAATCCACGAAAGACATCCTTCGGGGAACTGGTCAGATTAATGGTAGAGCACGATATGCGTTTTGTGAGAAAATTGAAGCTGAGAGGGGAAATGGAATAGAGGGAAATAATAGGCCCCCTAACCCCTTAAACGGGGGAATAATGAGGATTTAGTCAAACATAAATGCAATTAAAGAGAAAAGGAAATATACTAAAATTCCAAATCCAATATTAAATAATTAACTCACTTAACTCCCCCTTTTGGGGGTGGGGGGCTTACAATGGAAAAAACGTCCAAAATATACGTAGCCGGACATCACGGATTGGTTGGTTCGGCCATCTGGGAAAATCTTCAAAGTAAAGGTTATACCAATCTGGTAGGCCGTACACACAATGAACTTGACTTGCTGGATTGTAATCAGGTAGTGAATTTTTTTGATGAGGAGAAACCGGAATATGTTTTTCTGGCAGCAGCTCATGTTGGAGGTATAATAGCCAATAATACCTATCGGGCCGATTTCATTTACAATAACCTGCAAATCCAGAACAATCTCATTCATGAAAGTTACCGGCATCATGTGAAAAAACTTCTTTTCCTCGGCAGTACCTGTATTTATCCGAAAGATGCACCCCAACCCATGAAAGAAGATGCGCTGCTTACCGGACCCCTTGAATACACCAATGAGCCTTACGCGATAGCTAAAATTGCCGGACTGAAAATGTGTGAAAGCTACAATCTTCAGTACGACACCAATTTTATTGCCGTAATGCCTACTAACCTATATGGACCGAATGATAATTTTGATTTGGAAAGAAGTCATGTCCTTCCAGCTATGATAAGAAAAGTGCATCTGGCCAAATGTCTGCAGGATAACAACTTCGAAGCTATCCGTGAAGATCTGAACAGACGACCAGTAGAGGGTATTAACGGGGAAACTTCGGATGATAAGATAATGGCAATTCTAAATAAATATGGCATTAAAAAAGGCATTCTTCAACTATGGGGAACAGGTACACCTTTGCGGGAGTTTTTATGGAGTGAGGAAATGGCGGATGCAAGCGTTTTTGTCATGGAACATGTTGATTTTGCCCAATTGAGTGAGGGGAAAAAAGAAGTGAGGAATTGTCATATCAATATAGGAACAGGTAAGGAAATTAGCATTCGCGAACTTTCTGCACTCATCTCTCAGGTTGTTAATTATCACGGAGAAATCCGGTTTGATGCAACAAAACCCGATGGTACACCACGCAAACTGACCGATGTTTCAAAACTTAATTCACTTGGTTGGAAACATAAAATTGAAATAGATGAGGGAGTGAAAAGAATGTATGAATGGTACACAGGCAAGAGTTGATTTTGAGTTTATCAAGTTTATCAAGTTTTTAATTTAACTGCATCTTTTTTATATAAATGGAAATAATCGATACTACACTTCTGGATGAAGTTACCCGTCAGGCTAAGGAGAGCCCGCGGCTTAGAATGAACTATAATCTGCATGATAGTCTGGAAGCAAAAGCTCAGAAACTTCTCAACGCGTTAGAGCAGGGAACTCAATTACCGATTCATCGTCATCAGCATACAAGTGAGACTTATATATTGCTGCGGGGAAGGTTAAAGATTATTTTCTATAACGAACAAAAAGAAATTGTAGATACAAAACTGCTGGATATTTCAGAGGGAAAATTCGGAATTAATATTGCTGCAGGACAATGGCATACCCTGGAGGTACTGGAGTCGGGTACGGTAATTTTCGAAGTTAAAGACGGACCCTATAATCCGGTTAATCCCGAAGATGTTTTACTTTAAAAAGTAATTTTTAATTTTTTTCGGTTAAAATTATTATATTTGTTGCTGTATTCCGGATTATAAGAAACAACCATTTTTGAATGCTTAAAGTTTATAAACCCAAGCTTAATCTAATTCTGACAGATCTAATACTAATTTCTGTCAATATATTGATTGTTTTCAACTTTTTCCCGTTAACAACCCAAAATCCAATCAGCAAATACTTTATTCCGGTTAATTTAACTTTACTGGTATGGTTGTTGGTGTCATACTTGTTTGGCCGCTACAGAAGTCTCAAGACTGTTTCTTTCATAAAATCAGCCTTTTCGCTGTTTTTTACTTCACTTTTTATACTCGTCTTTTTTGGAGGTTATATTTTTATTCAACCTGCCAGTCCGTATTCGCAAAACGTACTGATTACCATTGTATTAGGTGTTTTTGTGAGCTTGTATTTCTTTCTGTTGGTATATTATCTATATAAATATGCTGTTCAATATGACACGTTAAACTTCAACCCGGATAAAAGGCTGTCAGCTATACCGCATCCTTCGCATTCGTTGAGCGACGATGCTGTCGTGGAGAGGAGAATGCGTATTACTGAATTCTCCGGCGAAAAGGTATTGGCCTTTCTTGAAAAGAATACCAGGTTGTATGAGAGTGGTACATGTGTTTTTACCGAATTCAGTTCAAAAGACTTCGAAAGTGTTGAACACTATCAGTATTCCACTTTTATTCAACTAAAACGCTTAAACCATATACGAGGAATAAATAAAATGCTTGCGATGGTCAATGAAAAACTGCCTGACGACGGGATGTTTGTCTGTTGCTACAAGTCGCAGAGTACCATTAAGCAGATGATTTATCACAAATATAACAATCTGATTGCTAACAGCATTTATATCATCTATTTTCTATATCACCGGGTGATGCCCAAATTTTTTCTGACAAAGCGTCTGTACTACGATATTACTGACGGGAAAAAAAGGGTATTGTCCAAAACAGAAGTGTTGGGCAGATTGAACTATTGCGGCTTTATTCTCGAAAGACAGTTCAAAATTAATGATATGAACTATGTGATAGCCCGGAGAGTCAAAAACTCGGAACCATTACTCGACAGAAATTACGGAGCACTGATTAAACTTAAAAGAAAAGGAAAAGACGGGAAAATTTTCAGCGTTTTTAAATTCCGAACGATGCATCCCTATGCCGAGTTTTTGCAACAATATATATATGAAAATAATGACCTGCAGGAAGGCGGAAAATTCAAGCGAGATATACGCATAACCACATTGGGACGATTCATGAGAAAATACTGGCTCGACGAACTGCCCATGCTGATTAATCTGGTAAAGGGGGAAATGAAACTGGTTGGCGTGAGACCGTTAAGTACTCAATACTTCAACCTGTATTCGCCGGAATTACAGGAAAAAAGAACCAAATTCAAACCGGGTCTGCTGCCTCCGTTTTATGCTGATATCCCAAAAACACTGAATGAAATACAAACATCAGAAATGAAATATCTTACAGAATGCGAAAACAAAGGGATAGTACGTACGGATATTAAGTATTTCTTTCTGATTGTAAAAAATATCCTGATAAAAAAAGCCAGATCAGCATAACTTCTGCAATGCAGAAAAATAATTATGTTAAAAACGTAGAACTTGGTAAAAAATAAAAAGGTAAAACATGGTAAAAAAAACGATTTTAATTCTGAATATTCTGTTCATTGCTGTCATTTCCTTTGCTCAGAATATACCTCAACATATTTCTTATACCCGTATTTATGATTTTGTAGATGAACTGGCCAACGACGGCTTTTTTGAACTGAATTCAGCGGTAAAACCTTATTCCAGGTTGTTTATCACCGAAAAACTACTCGAAGCAAAACAGCAAGAAGCAAAACTGAATGTACGTCAGAAGCGGGAACTCCATTTTTTTCTGGAAGATTATACCACTGAGCAAGACCGCCTGCCCGAATTTGAATTTCCGATTATTGAGAATGAAAATTTCCGTCTGGATTTATATCCACCCATATTTAATTATAAGGACACCCTGTTTCGCGCCCGCATTCAGCCTATTCTGGGGATGAACATTTATTCCAATAAACAGGGACGGATTACTCAGCGCTGGTTTGGCGTGGATTTCCAAAGCATGATAGGAAAAAATCTCAGCATTTATGGAAGTTTGAGAGATATTTCCTTTTCAGGCGGACGGCTTTCAGAACCTTCATATCTGACAAACTTTCCCGGTTTTGAGTATAAAGAGCCCAGCGATTTCAGCGACTCGCGGGGAGGAATAACCTACGGATGGAAGTGGGGCTCCATTGGATTGATTAAGGATAATATCGTGTGGGGAGACAACTACAACGGTTCGAATATCATCTCGGGTAGGGTGCCTTCGTTCCCGATGATTAATCTCAGTGTCAAACCTGCACGCTGGTTTGAAATGAATTACATCCACGGATGGCTGGTTTCCAATGTGGTGGACAGCAGCAGTTACTATGTGGAAAACGGAGTGAAGAAATGGTATCGAAATCACAATAAATTTATCGCTGCCAATATTTTTACACTTACACCGTTCCGGAATTTTAATTTCTCATTCGGTAACTCCATTATTTATGCCGAAAACAATGTACAGCCCGGTTACCTGTTGCCAGTAGCATTTTACAAGTCCATCGACCACACCATGACAAAAGGTATTGCTACCGAAAACCAGAATTCACAAATGTTTTTCAATATCAGTTCCCGAAATATCCGGCATCTGCATCTTTTTTCATCGGTATTTATCGATGAGATGAAATTCAGCCGTTTTAAGCCTTCCAGTGCTGAGAAAAACCCCATTTCTCTCAAACTTGGTGCAAAGGTGAATAACTTCCTGATTGATAATACAAGCTTTACTGCAGAATATACCCGAACGAACATCATCAACTACAAACACTCCATCGATGTGCTGACCTGGGCTTCGAACGATTATAACCTGGGACACTACCTGGGTGATAACGCGCGGGAAATTTACTTTTCGGCAGGATATAAACCGATACGGGGACTGGATATCAGCCTGAGCTACCTCAATGCAAAGCATGGAAATGAATACAATTACCTTCGAAGGGAAAACAATCAGGCTGTAATCAATAAAATAATCAGTCAGCCTTCACCCGGTGATGTCATCTGGAAAAATCAGACGCTCGGTTTGAAACTGGTTTATGAACTGTTCAACAACGGATATGCGGTTGTTAATGTTGAGAACAGCAATATACAGGGTTTTGATGCTCAATCCGAACCTATTACAGGCGAACGAAGAATGACTGCTCAGGAAGTACTGAATTATTACACACCTGCCTTATTACAGGGAAAAAACACTACACTAACTGTTGGATTTAGTTTTGGGTTCTGATTATTACAGATTTTTTTCAGTGAAATGAAACTTTCATTGCAGAAAAGACGTTATATATGTTAAATATCATTGTTTTTCATGAAAACTCCGTTAATCATTGGCATTACAGGTGGAATAGGGAGTGGCAAGTCCACGTTCTCCCGGCATCTGCGTGAACTCGGCCTGCAGGTTTTCGATACCGATATGGAAGCAAAAAATTTGCAGAATTTTTGTCCGGTAGTTCGCAATAAAGTTATTGCCGAATTTGGTGAGGGAGTTTATAACGCGAATGGCCTGGATAGGGCAAAAATGGCTCAGATTGTTTTCGCAAATGCCGACAAGCTTCAGATACTGAACAACATTGTACACCCGGAAGTGAAAAAAAAATTCTATGAGTGGGTAATGATACATCCTGAAGAGCGATTTCTTTTCATGGAATGTGCTATCCTGTTTGAAGGCGGTTTCAACGAACTTGTAGATAAAATTGTGCTTGTTACCGCGCCAATCGAGGAGAGAATTCGTAGGGTGATGAACCGTGATAATGTAACCGCAGAGCATGTCATGGCCAGAGTTCGAAATCAATGGGCCGACGAAGAAAAAAAGAGACTGGCAGACTGGACTTTTGATACGAATAATGATATTTTCCCTTCTGCCCGTGTACATGATTTTTTAAGTATGCTTGAACATACGCTCTTGTAAGGTCAAAATGACTTTTCATTGATAAGTTTTTACTCTATATTTTAAGCATCCTTGCTAACAATAATCTCAGACAGGCATGACTGAAAAACTGGGATCAATATGTGGTGAACACATCCGGGTTCTTGAACAGATGGTTCCGGTAGATGTATTCGTGAAATTGCGAACAGTCAGTTTTTATAGCCCTGCTAATAATTCTAATCCGCCAGTCATCTTTTTAGGAGGTTTATCAACCGTAGTTGAAAGTTTTACCTCTATAATCAGAGATTTGACTAAAGATTTCAATTTTCATGCTGTCGAGACCCGGGATCACGCATCCTCTCAGCTCGGTGAAAATCAAAAATTCGACATGGAAACCATGGGAAGGGATTTGGGTGAAGTGGTGAAATTTCTTAATCTGACCAATCATCAATTTATTCTTTTAGGGTACTCGCTGGGTGTGGCTGTAATAGTGGAGGCACTACGGTTTATGACGAATAAGCCACTAAAAATGATCTTTCTTGAACCAACCACCGTATTTCATTATCCTTCATGGAGTATCCCTGTAATAAAACTTAGCTTACTGTTTAAAACTAAAAGATTGCGTTTTATTGCAAAATGGTATATCAATAATTTTGTAATCGATAAAAAAGCAGATGCCGAAATGGCTGAAATTTCTTCGAACGCGATAGATAACGCGGATACACAGAAACTTAAAAGGGCAATACTTGCAATAGCCGGTTATGAAATATGGGAAAAGATTGAACACATTGATTGTCCGGTACTGATAATAAGTGCTTCGAAAGATAAAATGCACCGAAACGATGATATTTTGCGGTTGAACTCTTTGATAACCGACTGCAATATAATTGATCTTGAGACTAATAAACGGTCACACAGCATGGAAGCTTCTCAGATAATCCGAAACTTTATTTTGACATAAGGTAGTGTCATTGTTAAACCAAAGTATCAATATTCGGATTATTTTTACCACATTACTTCACTAAAGTTACGGCCATAAGCCCAATGATGACTTCGTTAGCAAGGCTTTTAAGTTTCAGAGACTGAAGTTCCTTGTTTTTGTCGAGAGGGATGTTGAGAATGACTCCGGCACCTCCGTCAATAACCCGTCCGTAAACTTCCATAGAGTCGATATTCAGCGCATTCCCGATATCGGAACTTACTATGCCCGATTTAAATGCAACACGGTATGGTCGTGGTGTGTTTATCCTGAAAGCCTGGCCATCGGTATAGTAATCCTGCTCAATAGTGCACCAGGTGTCGGGATTTATCAGCTGCAATGTTTCACTTGTTCCGTCCTTATAACTTACGGTAACCGTCCCGTTTACGAATCCCGACTGCATGGGATTGGTAGTACCGGCCATAAGCAATACTGCATGTTGCGCTCTGCCACTTAGCGTAACTGAAAGCGAATCCGGGTAATTGTCCCATAAAGTGGTGAAAGCAATGTTGTTTTTACCATCCGGAATCCGGAATGGAAGTCGCATTGGTGTTGTGAAGGTTTGATTACGCGTTGACCGACGAAGTCCGGTATCGTCAATTTCGTAGGTCAGCAGCGGTTTGCACCATTCACCTACACCCTGCCAGGGTGTTTGCAGCGTAGTGTAAGGCGATCGGGGCGACAGGTATTTATTTTTGAAGATATCGGTAACGGAAGCATTCAGTACACTATCAATATTTATCTGTATAAATTCAGATTTCTCTTTTAAGAAATCGGGCAGGAGGGTGTTTTTTGCAAATGAATGGTCCTGCTTTCGGGTTTCAGCTTCAGTCGGCTGCCACCAGCTCATCTCCCTCTGCAATAGTTTTACAAAACCATCTCTCTTCCCGGTTGTTTTTGCCACAGAAGGTTTTAATTGGTTACCTTCCCACTCAATTTTTATTTCCGGTTGTTCTGCGTTTCCGCAAGTGATTTCTACCAATGGAAATTCAATATTTTCCAGAATAGTCCAGCTGGCTGTTTTACCGTTAATTTTAACTGATTTGATTTTTTCGTGAGTTACCGGTAGCCGAAGGATCAGTTCGGACTTTACGGCAAATTTGTTTTTTAGTAAATAATAGTCAGTCTTGTTTTTTCGCCTGAAGTTGAATTCGAGATAGGGAGCAGTGAATTCGGCAAAATTCCAGTCGCGAGGCAAACTGGGGCGAATGATTACCCTGCCGTTAAGCAAATCGGGTGATATGCCAAATAGTCCCTGCACTAGCGCGCGTGAATAAATGCCGACCGGATCGCCAAAATCGCGGTAAGTTTCGCCGCGTGCAGCATCGTAGAAGCTGATTTGTCCCACATTTCCGGGTGACCGGCCCAGGTACATTCCGTCCAGAATAGCGCTCTTAAACAGACGAAAAGCTTCGTTGGCACGTCCTGCCTGCCAGTATGCAAGGGAGGTATGCGCGATTTCAGCAAATGCTACGTTGTTGATTGACCAGGCGTAAGGAAGCCAGTTGGTGGTGGAAAGCACTTCGTATGTTCCATTCAGCCCGTCAGCTTTTACCGGGATATGCGGAATTTCCCGATCTACATACCGGGTCGTCTGATACTGCTGAAATATATCACCAACTTCCGAATCGATACTGTGGTAAACAGTCCAGAGGGCTGCCGAAGGGTGTGTTTTTTTATAGCCCATAAAATCGACATACTCAGCCCAGCATCCGGTTTCTTTCAGCCAGAGTTTATCATTCATAGCCTTTAGAATTTTACGGGCTTCATCGCGGTAAGGTGTCGGATCTTCGTTTATGAGTTCAGCAATACGTGCTGTGATTTTATTTGCCCGGTAATTATATGCCGACGAATGGGTAACTCCTCCACTGTTGTATTGCAGTGCATCGCTCGCCCAGATGCAGCAATAAGCATCGTAAAGTCCGTCGTCATCAGGGTCAAAATTACGTTTTTCCCATTCGAGGTGACGATTCAGCAGAGGAAACATTTTCCGGGCATAATTCAGATCACCTGTCCAGTTCAGATGCCACAACAGTTCATCGACATATACCAAATTCATGTCGTAGTGGTGCATCTGGTTACTGTTGAAGGGCGACCGGCAGATATAGCCGTTGCTGTACATCTGTGTTCCCCATTTTTTTTCAGCACGTGCCAGGTGCAAAGTTGTATCCTGCGACGGATGTGAAACAGTCGGTTCAACTGAAGTGACCTGCGAGGCAGCATAAGCATCGAAATGTTTTCTTGCGCGGTCGGTATAGCCCAGAAAATCGCCGGTATAAGCAGCCCGCCAGCCTGTAAGAGGCATTCGCCAGCCAATGGCTCCGTGCAGCCATGCGTTTTTGCCGTCCCAAACTCCATCGGCGGCTGAACTTAAAGCCCCTGCTACCGTGTTGATGTATTTATCCGGTGTTCTGATGGTTATCTGTTCCGAGATTTTTTTTGCGCAGCTTTCTGCTTTCAGATAAATAATTTCTCCCCGTTTGTTGTCAATCTGCTGCAATTCAGCTCCTTCCAACAGCAAATATGCTTTTTTATCTGTAAAGTTAACTTTTACATCCCCGAGCTTGTTGCCTGCTTCCAGAACATCAGGCGGATTTGTACCCATTTCGCCCAGGTGTTTGAGTTTATCGGCTTTAATTTTAGATATGACTGATACAAGATTGAAGTTTTTCGGAAAATTTTCAGTTTCAATTTTCCATACAGCCCCTTCATTCTCAGCCAGAGCAAGGGCTGTGATGTGCAGTTTACCTTTACTGAATAATTTATCACGGAGTTCATAATATCGTTTTCCTGCCAAATAACCAGCTTTGCAATATTCCGCAGAGTCCAGCCACAGTGATTTATTACCGTTATTGATTACAAAACGTATATTTCTGCTGCTATCGGCACTTTTATAATAACTGGCAAACACAGGGCGATCGCTCGTTTCAAGACGTGATTCGGTATTTGTTCCGTACAATGAACGGGTGAAACGGTTATTGCCATTGATGCACACAAAAGCATTCCCTTCGGGTAGATACTGAAATTTGCGTACAACATCGCGATTTATGGGTATGTTGTATGAAATACGTGCGAGAGCATCTTTGTTAGCGGAAGTGACAAGTTGGGCATTCAGATTGCTAACGGATAAAAAGCAGCAAGCCGTAATCAATGTCCGGATAATCTTTGTATTACATTTCATTTGTTATCTTTTCCGTCAGTTAAATATGGCTCGTCAGAATTATACGGATTGTAAACTCCGGCAGAATTCCCCTTCCGGAATTTACAATATTCCCCTTGGAATTTATTCGTTAATAATTTTCAGTTCTTTTATTTTTCGGGGTAACCAGACCTTCATCGTATTAATCCCCCGATTGCTCCATGCGTAATAGGGTATGGCGGTAATGTTTTGTTTACCTGTTTGTGCCGAAAGTCCGTCGGGAGAAATTTTAATTACTACGGCTTCACCTTTTATTTCGTTTATTCCGTTCAGTTTATTCGGATTAAAACTTACTGAAAGGGGAGCCTGATCAGGAAGGATAATATTATCGACGATGTCGTTGTTATCGATCCCTTCGAGGCAGTAAACCAGCGGACCGCGTTCGATGGCGACCTTTCCCCGGTCATCCTGAACTTTTTCATTGGCTTCCACCCAGTGAACATTCATCGGCATAGTGTATTCCACCCGATCACCTTTTTTCCAGGTACGTGAAATCACGGCATAACCATCTTGGGTTTTAAATTCAACTTTCTTACCGTTAATTTTTATTTCAATTTCTTCAGCTCCCTCTGATACATATCGGTACAAATCGCCCGGAACGGGTTGGTTGTGTGCCCAGCCGGGTATTCGAAGATACAGTGAAAAGACTGATTTCGAGGCAGGGCTTACCTGCAGGGCGATATTTCCGTTCCACGGATAATCCGATTGCTGGCTGATCTCAACACTGGTTTTCGGAAGTTTGAAACGTGTTTTACTGCCGATAAAAAGATTTACATATATCTTGTCTGTTTTTTGCGCATAAATATATCCCGGAACGGATGCAATGAACCGGCATAAGTTGGTTGGACAACAAGAACAATCGAACCATGGCTCACGGGTGAGTTTGTTGCCGGAGTTAAAAGCGTAACGGGCATTACATTCAAGCGGATTGGGATAAAAAAATGTTTTGCCATCCAGTCCAACTCCGGAAATAACGTTGTTGTACAGGCTTCGTTCAAGTACATCGATGTATTTTGCATCTCCGTGGAGCAAAAACATTCTGTAGTTCCAGTACACATTGGCAATAGCAGCGCAGGTTTCATTATAAGCAGTCAGATTGGGAAGTTCGTAGTCTGCACCAAAGGCTTCGCCTGCATGCAGGGCACCAATACCACCGGTGATATAAAATTTTTTTGTAACGGCGTTCTCCCATATTTTGTCAATAGCTTCGATATATTCTTTGTTTCCGGTGAGCGCAGCCACATCGGCAGCCCCTGAATACAGATAACCAGCACGAACAGCATGTCCTGTGGCCTCGGTTTGTTTTACAAAGGGAAGATGGTTTTGCGAGTAATTTTGTTTTGAATTTTTACCACGGCAATCAATAAAGAATTTTGCCAGATCGAGGTATTTTTTCTCACCCGTTATCCTGTACAACCGTACCAGTCCCATTTCCACAATTTCGTGTCCGGGGGCGTCATCCCGTTTTCCGGGACCGAATACCTGTACCAGCAGATTGGCATTTTTCAGGGCGATATTCAACAGATTACGTTTGCCTGTGGCAGTAAAATGTGCAGCAGCTGATTCAAAAAGATGCCCGGAATTATACAACTCGTGGCTGAGTTCCGATTCTTTCACCCACCGTTCACTACCCGCCCAGCTATGTGTATTCTTAGGATCGATGGTGCGGGCAGTGTAAAGATAACCATCGGGTTCCTGCGCGGCTGCAACTATACTTATCAGACTGTCCACGTAATGATCCATCGCTTTGTCGGGATGTACGGACATGGAAAAAGAAGCGCCTTCGATGGTTTTGTAGATGTCGGTGTCATCGAACGGGTAAACGGTCAAAAATTTTCCTTTTTTGGCACCTGATGCAAGAATGAAATTTTCCACCCTGCCGGTTTCCTCACATTTCCGAAAGGAAGACGGGATGGTGACTGTTCTGTTTATTTCTATTTTAGGCAACCAGAAATGGTCATTCAAACTTACGGTATTAAACGGAATACCCTGAATGTTGTAATCCACAACGGGTTGCGATGAGAAAGTCAGCTGCGATGTGTAAATGAATGCAACAGTCAGCATCATTTTCAGGGAAATTCCTGATTGGTGTTTTCTGAAGGATGAGAAAATAAATGTTTTAGTCATGGGATAAATATATTTCAGGTTAATCTACTTAAATAAAATGCTTTATGCTGTAGTCATGTTGCTTGATAAATTTTGTTGGCATTAATTGAAACTGAAAATAGATTTCAGAAAATGGTTACATATTGACTATTTTACAAAATCAGAAAAATTGGTACAAATAAACAACTTTTACTCTGATTTTTGGTAATACAAATGATATTTCAGGTGACATTTATGATTTGACACCAGTAATTTTACAATTTTCTTTTTTTTCTTTATTTTTTTGAAAAGATAACGAACTGACTTTAAATGAAAATTCCGGATTACAGCCCGTTTACTGTAATCCGGAATATGTTCCCGTTTTTAGTGTTAGTTTTTCTTTTTCAGTACGTACGCGTCTGCAAGTTCACCTTCGGTCACTTTTCCTTCGGAGTTGAGCAGCGTAAGGGTACCGTCACCCAGCAGGTACGATTGTTCGCTGTCAGCTGATTTCAGTACAAGGCGCGACCCGGGTTCAATCAGCGTAAAAGTACCAGTTTCTTCAAAACTGTTATCCTTACCCAGATAGGTTGACTTCTGAATATAGGTGCTGTCTTCCTGAAGTGTAATTACGGTTTCAATTCCTTCGCAGTCGCCGCAGGGGAAAAAGCCGGCATATTGACCCAACCAGCTGTCGGATTGAACATCGGCACGGTTTTCTGTAATAACAGTCACCGAGTCTTTTACAGGCTGTTCGCTGGTATTTTCACTCTTTTGAACACAGGCGGTGATGCCTGCCATTATCATCAGCAATATTAAACTTTTTTTCATCATCAGTGATTTCATCTGTTAGTTATAGTTAGGTAATTTAGAATACTCCCTGGAATAACGCAGATTCTGATCAACGTAATTTTCTGTGTACGACACAGTAACATCTTTTATTTTTCCTTTTTTATCGGTAACAAGGGTGTAAACCGGGTTGACAAAACCTTTGTAAGGTGCCAGATTGAGTTTTTCGTAACGTGCCAGAACTTCTTTGTGCAGATCTGAATTAACTTTAACAGCATATTTTTCCACCAAGTCACGGCCACCGTTGAAATCACCGGTTGATTTGATGCGCTGTATTTCGGCCAGCAGTTTCCCGAATAATATCCGTACTTTGTTGTAATCATTCACCACAACGAAGGATTTACCGTCACGCACCCTGAATTCTACCACCTTTTCGGCTTTACCGTTTTCATATACCCAGTTGGCTATCAGCTGCCGGTTGCGCATGTGTGCTTCTTCAATGTTTTTTCCCGGTTTGATGCGGGTGAGCTGAGTCATCATTCCGTTCATCAGGAACTGATAATACTCGGCTTTGAAAGCTTCGTTGTTTGGTAACAGTCCCAATTCAACAAGTTTAGGATCGCCTATGTAGTAAAGGCCAAATAAATCGGCACGTGCTTCCTCGATGGTGGAGTCGTAAGCTTTCAGCGCGTTGGGATCAGTGCCGGGCAGGAGTTTGCCTGAGCCGTGACCGAGACATTCATGCAAATCAGTGTGCAGGTTGTTAGTCAGCGATGCATATTCTTTTGCGCGGTTACGTTCCTCGTCCGACCACATGAATTCTTCGTTGAAACCATTGCCCATAGCAACCTGATCATATGCTTCGGTAATATTTTCAATAGTTACAGATTTAGAACCATACTCTGCGCGTATCCAGTTGGCGTTCGGCAGGTTGATACCAATTGGAGTGGGAGGGTAACAGTCCCCTCCGAGCATGGCAACCGTGATTACTTTAGCTGAAACACCTTTAACCTTTTCTTTCTTGAAATTCTTATCGACCGGCGAATTGTCCTCAAACCACTGAGCATTGCTGCTGATAATTTCGGTGCGTTTGGTAGCTTCAATGTTTTTGAAGTTAACTATGGACTCCCAGCTGGCTTTCAATCCCAGCGGATCGGCATAGGTTTCGGTAAAACCATTGACAAAATCTACCTGAGAAGTCAGATCTTGTACCCATTTGATGCAATATTCATCGAATGTTTTAAGATCACCTGTCTGGTTAAAGCGAATGAGTGTATTGATGATATCCCGTTGCTTATCATTTTCAGCCACTTCAGCTGCTTTTTCGAGCCAACCCACTACACGGCTCAGTGCTTTGGAGTACATACCGCCAATTTTGTAGGTTTTTTCCACAATTTTCCCGTTTTCTTTCATCAGTTTGCTGTTCAGACCATAGGATATGGGCGTGCTGTCCCTCGGATTTTTCATTTTTGTATAAAAATCTTCGGCTTCCTGCTGGGTAACTCCTTCGTAGTAGTTATTGGCCGAAGTTAGGATCAAATCCACGCCATCGGCCTGATTGGTACGTTTGGGATAAACAGTGGGATCGAAAATAACCGGACTAATCCGGGCAATTAACTGATCAACCGTTTCACCCTGCTGCAACGGGAGTTTTGCAGGGTCAATACTTTTTACTGTTTCAGCAAAATAGGACGTGCTGAATGCGGGTGTGAATTTATCTTCGGAATAATGATGATGGATACCGTTGGCCATCCACACACGCTTCAGGTAGGTAGTAAGCTGTTTGAAAGGTTCGGCGTCGCGGTCACCCTTGTAATTTTCATACACTGCTTCGAGTATGCGGCGAATGCTCAGATTATATTTGTTGTTCTGATCGTACAGGATATCGCGCCCTTCGATGGCAGCCTGCGACAGATAGTAAATCATTTCTTTCTGTTTAAGCGATAGTTTTTCGAAGCCCGGAACGCGGTAGCGCAGAATTTCGACATCTGCAAATTTATCGACCGAGTAGTTGAAATCTTCTACCGAAGGTGTGGCATTTTCTTTTTGTTTGTTGCCTCCACAGGCAATCAGGGATGAAATCATAAGGAATAAAATTAATTTTTTCATTGGAAATTAAGTTTACATCGTAATATTTAGCATTAACTGATTTGTAAAACACAAAGTTACAAAAAAAAGTTGAACAGAGCGTGTGAGTTGCTGAAAAGTAAGGACTGTTGATATGTCTTTAGTTTTATCAACATATACCGGTCTTTTTTTTAATAAATCAGAATTTCCTTTTTGCCTGCATGTGGAGTTTGATTACCTTTGTAACTATGTTACAAAATTTTATCAGCCAGCGCATCCGTCACGAATTACCTTTTGAACCAACCGAACAACAGTCGTTGCTGATTGAAGGTTTGGGTGAATTTGTCATGTCAGCTGATCCTGAAAAACTGTTTCTGCTGAAGGGTTACGCCGGAACAGGAAAAACCTCGGTGGTAAGTGCGCTGGTGCGCGCACTGAACAGTCTGGAACAAAAAACCGTGTTGCTGGCTCCGACGGGACGCGCGGCAAAGGTGCTTTCGGGCTACTCGGGATTTCCTGCATTCACAGTTCATAAAAAGATTTATCGGCAGAAATCAATGTCCGAATTCCGTTTTCAGTTGGCTGATAATCTCCATAAACATACTCTCTTTATTGTCGATGAGGCTTCCATGATTTCCAACAGTGGAATAGATGGCTCATTCGGGAGCGGACGCTTGCTGGACGATCTGATTGAATACGTGTATAGCGGCGACGAGTGCAGCCTCCTGCTGCTGGGCGATACTGCTCAGCTTCCGCCCGTTGAGCAACCGCAAAGTCCGGCGCTCGAAACCGGCACTCTGACAGCATACGGACTGAAAGTTTACGAATTTACACTTACCCACGTGGTGCGTCAGGCGCTCGAAAGCGGCATTTTATACCACGCCACACAATTACGGCTAGATTTGGTCGAAAAGGAAGAGTTTAGTCATCCGAAATTCGAACTTCAAGGTTTTGCAGATATTAAAAGACTTAACGGCGTTGAACTGATTGATGAAATTCAGCGGGCATATGATGGAGTGGGTGTGGAAGATACCATAGTGATTACCCGCTCGAATAAACGGGCTAATATGTATAACAACGGCATACGGTCGCGGGTGATGATGAAGGAAGATGAACTTTCAAACGGCGATTTGCTGATGGTTACCCGAAATAATTATTTCTGGAACAAGCCATATCAGGATATTGAATTCGTAGCCAACGGCGATGTGCTGGAAATCATCCGCATCGGAAAATACCGCGAAATATACGGGTTTCACTTCGTGGATTTAAGCCTGCGGTCGCTCGATTACGGCTGGGAAATTGATGCCCGTATCTGGCTTGAAAGTCTGCAATCCGAAAATCCAGCTGCCATGAATGAACTGACCAATAAACTCTTTGCCGCCGTAGCCGAGGACTACCCTGAATTAACCAACCGGAAAATGCTGTTTAAAAAAATTCTGGAAAATGAATTCTTCAATGCCCTTCAGGTGAAATTTGCCTACGCTGTAACCTGTCACAAAGCACAGGGTGGACAATGGAAAACTGTGTTTATCGATCAGGGTTATTTGCCCGAAGAACAGATCAACCGCGAGTATTTCCGGTGGTTCTACACGGCGCTTACCCGTGCCACCGGTCAGGTATTTCTGGTCAATTTCCCCGACGAGTGGTTTTAATTAAGATTGAAAATCTAACAACCGACACTTCATTCTTGAAATTAATGTAGAAATTTTCTTTAACAATCCGAAATCTTTTGTATTTTCGCAGACAATTTTCTTTTATTTAATTTAAAATTATGAGCAAAAAATCTGTTTTTATTACCTTTCTTGCACTGCTTGCAGTTCTTACCTCGTGTAAAACCAAAGATCCGGCATCCGATGAAGTGAATATAGTTTCACAATTTGTATATGACGGGTTATCGACCTATTATCTATGGGCTGACGAAATGAAGAATAATAAACCCACGGTGGCCGATTCCGACCCGGAAGTATATTTTGAAAGCGTACTCAATAGTCTGGATAAAGAAAACGGGTGGTCCTTTATTACTGACGATGTACAAGGTCTACTGTCAGATTTCAGTGGTGAGCCAAAATCTTTTGGTTTCTCGCTTACCTTTGCAGCCGCCAACGATGCCAGAACAGAATATTATGCAGTGGTCAAATATGTATTTCCCAATACTCCTGCAGCCAGAGCAGGCATTGGACGAAAGGGAATTATTACTAAAATTAACGGACAACCAATCACCGAAAATAATTACATGCTGCTGTATGGCAACAGTACGACAGAATTAACCCTGTATAAAATTGCCGATGGTCAGCTGAAGTTCGATCATATTGCTAATATCACTCCCGAAACCATTCAGACAAATCCTGTATATTATTCAAATGTTTATTATAGTGGTGGCAAGCGGATTGGATATCTGTTTTACACCGATTTTATCAGTAATTACAATGATAGTCTGTACAACACTTTCAGCCGTTTTAAAAATGCCGGAGTGACTGACCTTATTCTCGACTTGCGTTATAATCATGGAGGTGCAGTTACTGCAGCCAACTACCTCTGTTCGCTGATCGCACCGGCAACAGTCGTGGAAAAAAAATCGCCACTGGTAATTATGTCATACAACAACTTTGTGAACCAGTATTTCGATAAGGAAAAATGGAGCCGCACCGATAATCTGGGGGCGTACGATGAAAAAGAGAAAGATCCAATGGGAGCAAATCTGAATTTGAATAAAGTTTATATCATCGCAACCGGCGATTCATATTCGGCATCCGAACTGACAACTTTCTGCCTGAAACCTTATATGGATGTGGTACATATAGGCGAGAATACGGGAGGAAAATTTACAGCTTCGTGGACCATTCATCCTTACGACAGCAATATCGGTCTGAATATTTACAGTGAATCTTCGCTGAGTGCTACCGAAAAAACTAAACTGGCCAACTGGGCTATGCAGCCTATTGTAGCCAAATATACCAATAAAAATGGCGCAGATTTTTCAAACCCGGGTTATCTGATACCCGATTATCCATTGGAAGAGGGATTTGGCTATATCAGCAACTGGGCTGCCATTGGCGATCCTGCTGATGTGTATCTGGGTCAGGCACTTTACCTCATCACGGGTGAAGAAAGCTATAAACCGGTACAAAAAATCGGAATGAGTCGTGTGAAAGCAATGCGCGAAACACCTGTGAAACTTCAAAATCCACGCGATGTGCGCAGGGAAGCCGTTATACTGGATAATGTGAAATTAAAATCGCTGCCACACACGCAAATGCAGAATATCGTGCGGTAATCAGGCAGTTAAAAAATACAACGGGAGGGAATGTGAAAACATCACCTCCCGCTTTTTTTATTCAGTCGATCGAAGGGGCAGTTTGCGGATTTTATCCTTATCAAGTGCGTCGTATTTCAGATACTGTTCACGGGTAAGAATTTTTTGTAATTCTATATCTCTTTGTCTGTTATATTTATCCGTCCGTTTTTGTATCCTGCAACGGCATCCTGTCTCTGCTTTCTGCATATTGAGCAGGTATTGGTACTCGATAATTTCGAGTTGTCTGGCCTGAACATCGTCAAAGTGGATAAATTTCTGCATCTCAGTCACCTTCCCACTGGCTGTGCGACTCAGGATTTCCCGGATTACAGATTGCTGCTGTGTTCCGGCAATGGTGAAACCGGAAAGAAGTATGATTGTTGAAAGTATTATTTTTTTTATCATTGTTGCATTTTTTTTGTTGTTCATTCCCGGTGGTTATTTTCATTCTAAATTTGTTACATCAAAATTCCTGCCAATCCGGTTATTCGTTACACAAGTCAAGGTCATCAGAATTCTGAATTGATTCTGAATTCACAAAACTACGATTGAATATTCGAGTCGGCAAATTCTCTCAACATCACCAATGCTTTTCCAGAAGTTAGTACATGCGATGAAAAAAAAGTTCCGGCGAATATTCACCAGAACTTTTTAACAACAACTTCACAATAAAATGTGAAATATACGTAAACAAACATTATTGACTTAATATCAGTAAAAGTCCAGTTCGTCTTACACAACACTTATAGTTCGAACTGTTTACACACCAAAGGTATTATAACTTAGAATGAAATCAAAACATTTGTTTTTCGAATTGTACAATTCAAAACTATAAGTTGCAGAATATGAAATTTTTAGAATTTTCTTCTGTCGGACTGCTTATTGAGATTGCTGCGGAATTGCGCGGGAGTCATTCCTGTTTGTTTACGAAATGCATCAATAAACACGGAGTTGGAATTGAAACCGGCAATATTACCGATAACAGCCAGATTGAATTTGTTTGAGCGGTTGTGAGGATCTGAAAAAATGGCAATAACTTCCTCTACCCGGTATTTATTTATCAGGTCGTTGAACCGGATGTCTTGTTCGCTGATGGCACGCGAGAGGTATTCACGGTTGGTGTTAAGTCCTTTGGCTACGGTATCGAGCGTAAGATCTTTACGGCTGAAATTTTTATCTGTTTCAAGCCAGAGCGTCAGCAGTTCGAAGAGTTGAAGGTTTTTGTCATTATTCTCCGATACTTTTCTTGTATTTTTTCGTTTGTTATCTTCCATCTGCAATTGCCTCAATCTGCGTTCATCCTCTGCCAGTTGTATGTTTTTCTGAATAAGTGAAATCAGCACATTGTTTTTTTTGTGTAGCTGTCTGTATAAGAAAGATGTTATTATTCCCGTAATTACAAGAAAAATAATGGTAATGAAGGCGATGGTCAGTTGTTTGTGTTCGGTAGCTCTTGATTTCTGAAGATTAAAGGTCGTGGTAGTGAGTTCTATATTGGTATTGTACAAATCTTTTATACTTTTTATAAGTGAATTGGAGGTGCTGTCCTGATATAGCTTGGCTGTTTCAAGTGCTTTATATGCCGACTGTGAATTATTTACAGCCCTATAAGCATTGGATAGTTTATAATAGGTCTGCTGTTTCAGTTCAAGATAACCGCTGTGAGGCAAAGACTGACTGGCAATTAATAAATGTTGAAGCGCCTTTTGAGGCATATTCATAGTGAGGTAAATATCCGATAACTTTACATGTGCATAAGTCTGGCGGATTGTGGCAGTCCGGTAATTTGAAGGGAGTTGAAGGGTTTTATTCAGATATTCCAGAGCCTCATCGTATTTGTTCAATTTCATATCAACTTCGGCTATGTTGTTGTATGCCAGTGAATAAAATGAGTTTTTTATAATACGGTTACTCAGGTCAAGGCATTTGTAGGCATAATAACGTGCTTCCTTTGGTTGATTTGTCAGGAGACAGTAATCAATAAAACCGATATATATGTAAAAGGTCTCTTCTTTGTCATTGTGTCTGGAAATAATTCTTTCAGCAGTTTTTAATGCCTGCAGAGCTTTGGCGTAGCTGCCGTTATTCATGTAAAATCTGCCCAGCGATTTCAGATTGATTGCTTTTCCTTTTTCGAGTCCTGCCTGCTCAAAATGTTGGGTGGAGAGAGTTAGCCATTCAATACCTTTATGCTGATCGCTAAGTACAAAAGCAATCCGGGCAAGTGTTCGCTCGTTCAGTGCCAATGCCCTGATATCCTTGTACCTCGAATTCGTGGCGTTTAACAGCGCCTCATAGGCATTGACAAGGTTATCCTGTCTGAATAATATCAGTCCACTGATGCTGTTGTACCAAAACATGAACCGATCGTTGTCAGGTATGGGTTGAATACTTCTGAACAGTACAGATGCACTATCTGTTTTTTCGCTTTCACAGAGTGCCGCTGCTCTGAAAAGCGAAGCCATTCTTTTAATTTCATCTGTTGATTGCCGGCTATTTAATTTATCAATTTCTGCTATTACTTTTTCATTCTGATTTTCCTGGTAGAAAAGACTAATAGCATTTACCAACGGTTCGGGATATGGTGTGACAGTCGATTTACTGCATGCGTAACATAAAAACACGGATATACATCCTGCTAATATATAAAGATTTTTTTTCATAAAGGCTCCTTTCCCTGTATTATTATGCTGTAAACCGAACGATAACTGTCATCAGTTTACAGCATAATTTTCTCTTCTTTAAGTTGTCTGTAAAAATATAAAAAATCCGAAATATAAATGAACTTTTTACTGAAAACAGATAATTATAATGTCATTTATTTTGTAAAACATACCATATTGTAGATGTTTTTTTTTGATATTTTCACTTAGTCTTCACAAAAAGAAGGTATCATACAGCAAATTTAAAATTTTGAATAGTATTTTATAAATGTACTACTACTTTCATTTTTTTTGAGTGTTGAGAGCTGGTTACTTATCACCTTTCGGTTTTATTACATATTTTTTGCAGTTACAGACCAAACCAAAACTTTTTTCTGTTGTTTTTAGAATAATATATTTTATCAGATAAAAAAGTGATTACACGAATGTCAAATAGAAATAATAAAATACTGATTGCTTATTTTTCGCGCAGGGGGATGAACTACCAGAATGGAAATGTAGTAAATCTGCTGGTGGGTAATACTGAAATTATTGCCAGAAAGTTACAGAAGATGACAGGAGGCGATTTGTTTGAAATTCGCACAGCAGTAGATTATCCCCGGGATTATATGGAGACTACACGCATAGCCAGAAATGAGTTGCGAACAAACGCGCGCCCCATACTAGCTGAATATATCGAAAACCTTGAAAATTATAATGTAATTTATCTGGGCTATCCCAACTGGTGGGGCACTTTCCCCATGGCTGTGTGCACTTTTCTGGAGTATGCCAGTTTTAATGGCAAAACGATCATACCATTCTGTACTCACGAGGGTGGCGGTTTTGGTCACAGCGAAACGGATATCCGGAAACTTTGTCCCGATGCAATTCTTCTGCCGGGAATAGCCATACAGGGAGGCAGCGCGAAAACAGCGGATGTTCAACTGGAGGAATGGCTTAAAAAATCGAATAGTTGAAATGACAGCTTCACTCGGTGGGAGACTATTACTATTCATATTTTCTCAGGTACGAGGGTAGAGGTTTTCTCTGTCCTCTTTTTTTTTTCAAAAAAACCACCGTACATCTCGCGCCATTCCGCTATTTCATTTATCTTTGTCGAAAAAAAAATAATTATGCATAAAATATTAGTTATTAATCCGGGTTCCACCTCTACCAAAATTGCTGTATATGAAGAGGAGCAGCAACAGTCCGTTTTTACCATACGTCATAGTACCACCGAAGTCACACAATACGAACATGTGCTCGATCAGTTTGATTTCCGCTATCAGCTTATTATACAAACACTTAGTGACAACGGGGTAAATATGTCGGATTTCTCAGTAATTATGGGGCGCGGGGGTATGCTTCCGCCTGTTGATTCAGGTGTTTATGAAGTGAATGACCTGATGCTCGACACGCTTCGCAAGCACGAACGCGGCGAACATGCAAGTAATCTCGGCGCATTTCTGGCCGAAAAAATTGCTTCGGCAATTCCTGGTTGTAAAGCTTACATTGCCGATCCGGTGGCTGTAGATGAGTTGGACGATGTCGCTCGAATCAGCGGTATGCCCGAAATTCCACGAAGGACGATTTTTCATGCTCTCAACCATAAAGCTACCGCCCGCCTGCATGCTTCTATAGTTGGTAAACGCTACGAAGATCTCAACTTAGTTGTGGCACATCTGGGTGGTGGCGTAACTATTGGTGCGCACCGCAAAGGGCGTGTGATTGAAGTCAATCAGGGTCTCGACGGATGGGGAGCCATGTCGCCCGAACGGGCCGGAACAATTGACGCCGGTCTGCTCGTTCGGATGTGCTTCACAGGAAAATATACTCAGCATGAAATCCTGCGCAAACTGGCCGGACAGGGTGGGCTGATTGCTCACTGCGGAAGCAATAATGTGCAGGAACTGGTAAAGAAAGCCGAAAGCGGCGACGAACAGGTGGCAAAGGTGTTACAGGCTTTTGCCTATTCGGTGGGCAAGGAGATAGGAGCTATGCTTGCTGTGCTGCATGGCAAAACAGACGGGGTAATCCTGACCGGCGGCGTGGCATACAACGATTACATCGTAGATTATGTGAAAGCCATGATCGAACCGCTGGCAACAGTGTATGTATATCCGGGTGAAGATGAAATGGCCGCACTTGCTTCCAATGCGATGCGTATACTCCGGGGTGAAAGTCCGAAAGTGTTTAGCGTTAAGAAAGGATACGTTGATTACAACTTTTAGAATAAAACTTTTAACCAACAACATAATAAAACCTGATCCGTTGCAAAAATGGGACAGGTTTTTTTTAAGTAATTTGTTGCTTTAAGCATTAGTTTGTTGTACCTGACTTCGGATACCGAAGAGCCTGATCTTTTCCTCCCAGACAACCCATATTCCAAAAATCATGATATAAAATGCATATTTGGTGATGTGTTCGTGCCACAGTTCGAATTGTTCGGGGTGTCCATCCATTATGGCGGTAATGAAAGTGATACGCAGAATATTGAAAAGATATACACACAACAGTCCCAGAGGTATGTACCAGAGTTTATGCTGCCACGGTCCGCGACTGAATGCCAGTATGCAAAACAAAATATATGCCTGCTTGATACCCGTACATGACCACACTATATGCACGGCGTTGAGACTTACTGTATGACGAATCACATTGTTATCCGTCAGAGAGGTGCTGAATCCTAGTCCCTGAAGTAGCCAATGGCTTACACGGGCAGTATGACGAGCCATAAAGTCGAACGGTAGTGTGATATCCATCCCGAAGAAACTGACCAGATAACCTTCTTCATCGCCCAGAACGGTGTATTTCCAGAAAAAATGCGATACCAGTAGAATGATGACGAAATATATCACTCCGCTGTAGGGCTTCAGTTTTTCGGGCAGCTGCAGTTTCATAATTTTTACACCAGTAAATTACTTACCCGGGCATACGGAACTTCCTCAATGCTGCAGAATTCTCCTTTCAGATATTTATAATAACCCGTAATGGCTATCATAGCGGCATTGTCGGTGGTAAAGGCAAAGGGTGGAATGAAGATATCCCAGCCGTATTTCTCGGCGTGCTGGTGGAAAGCATCACGTAATCCGGAATTGGCCGAAACACCCCCGGCGACTGCAACCTGCTTTATATTGAGGTCGTCGGCAGCTTTGCGGAGTTTCTTCATCAGTATGTCGATGATGGTGGCTTGCAGGCTGGCACACAGGTCGGCCATATTTTCCTGTACAAAGTCGGGGTTTTTCCGGATCTCGTCGCGAAGCAGGTAAAGAAAAGAGGTCTTCAGGCCGCTGAAACTGTAATCATAGCCCTGCAAATGGGGCTTGTTGAGTTTGAAGGCTTTCGAATTACCCTCTTTGGCTAATCTGTCCACATGAGGTCCGCCCGGATAGGGAAGTCCCATCACCTTGGCACACTTGTCGAAAGCTTCACCGGCTGCATCGTCAATTGTCTGACCGATCACTTCCATATCGAGGTAGTTGCGCACCAGAACGATTTGCGAATTACCACCCGAAACTAGCAGACAGAGAAACGGAAAGGAAGGAAATTTTTCATCCTCTTTACCCTGACTGATAAAATGCGCGAGCACGTGCCCTTGCAGATGATTGACATCCACCAGCGGGATGTTCAGCGCCTGTGAAAATCCCTTGGCAAACGATGTGCCCACCAGTAGGGAACCCAGCAAACCGGGACCACGTGTGAAAGCGATCGCCGTAAGTTCTTTCTTGTCGATGCCTGCCTGCACCAGTGCATCGTGTACTACAGGAATGATGTTTTGCTGATGTGCACGTGAAGCCAGTTCGGGGACAACACCTCCGTAACGGGTATGCACAGCCTGACCCGCAATAACATTCGAGAGCATCACTCCGTTGCGGATAACTGCGGCTGAAGTATCGTCGCACGATGATTCGATTCCAATGATGGTTATATTTTCTGACATTTTCAAACTTAGAAATAATTAATTTATCCTCTGTTACTGCATTCCGCTTCTCCGGGAATCGGCTTATCGGCCCGAAAGCTGGAAGATATCTACATGCCTTTACTGATGTTTTACGCTTTTACTTTTCATTCCCACCAGCTATAGGAGGATTTTTTTTGCAAAAGTACTGACTAATACAGTTACAGACAGTATTTATAAGATATTTTTTTTCTACTTTTGTAGAAATAATTTTCAAAGATATAAAAAAACTTGTACATATAACCGGATATGTTTTGCTGGGGATCATTTTGTTGCTTGCCCTGGCAGTTGTCGCGTTCAGAAATAACGGAGTGCAAAATTATTTGGCAGGTCAGGTTACACGCCAGCTTTCGGAAAAACTGCATACACGCGTCAGCATCGGAAAGATTGACTACCGGTATTTTAATTCTTTTCGTTTCGATAGCCTCTATATTGAAGATCAGCAACGCGATACACTGATATTTGTGGAACGTGGATACGCCGGTTTCGATTTCTGGAAATTCTTTTCCGGAAAATATGTTTTCAAAGAGATTAAAATCGAAAAGCTTTATGGCAACCTGGTTATTGATACCGCCGGAGTAAGCAACCTGGATTTTGTGATTAAAGCTTTCAGTAAGCCTCAGAAGCCTAAAAAAGAATCGAAGGTTGAATTTAATTTCAAAAACATTCGTCTAAATGATTCCCGCTTCCGCCTGACCAACCTTCAGCATCCGGCAGCTTCCGATGCAAATCGTTTTGATGGCAACAGAATGGATTTCAAACACCTCAATCTGGTGCTGAATGTGGATTATCTGAAAAAAGATTCACTCTCGGCGCGCATCCGCTCTTTCAGAGCGGTAGAA
>Ga0116171_10001025_pt1 | contig 28870 bp, 21 predicted proteins | sample AD_JPNHW2_MetaG_FD_89798 | JGI IMG/M metagenome (GOLD analysis project Ga0116171, IMG submission 89798) | Active sludge microbial communities of municipal wastewater-treating anaerobic digesters from Japan - AD_JPNHW2_MetaG | ecosystem: Engineered > Bioreactor > Anaerobic > Digestate | place...
ATGAGTCGAGCGGCTACACCGGCCGGCACGTTCTGCAGTTTGAGCACCTCGGCGGCAAGCTCGGCAGCATGGACCGGTCCCTGGCGCTGCCGCAGATAGAGCAGCAATGGTTCACTCATGAAGATATCGCGGTGGTTTGATCGGATGCAAGTGTATTAAAGATACGACTATTTACGCTGGGAATGAAATGCTTTTTTTGTGTGCTGCGGGCGCAGCGGCGAGGAGCCGGCGACGCGGCCAGGGACAAGTGCGGCGCGGCCAGGTGGGAGCAGCGGTATTAAGGGCCGGGAGGTCTCCGGCGCGGCCGGGCCCGCAGTATGCGCGGACGCCGAAGCAGCACCCAGAGTTCTGTCTGACCAGGTGCCCCTCCGGGGCAGGCCGGGCCCGCAGTATGCGCGGACCCGGCCCCGGAAGATGGCCTAGAACTGCGCCGGCTTGGGATATTTGCTCAACGCCGCGATCGATTTGGCGATCTCCTCCTCGGGGAGGGGATAGTTGATCAGATTGCCGCGGAAGTAGGAATCATAGCCCTTGAGATCCATCAGGCCGTGGCCGCTGAGATTGAAGAGAATGACCCGTTCCCGGCCCTCCTCTTTGGCCTTGTTCGCCTCCTGAATGGCGGCGGCGATGGCATGGCAGCTCTCGGGCGCGGGGATGATCCCCTCACTGCGGGCAAAGGTGACCCCGGCGTCGTAAATATCGAGCTGGTCCACCGCGCGCGGATTGGCCAGTCCGAGATTGATGGCATGGCTGACCAGGGGCGCGACGCCGTGATAACGCAGCCCGCCGGCATGGATCGGCGGCGGCACAAAGGAATGGCCGAGCGAATGCATCGCCAGCAGCGGCGTCATCTCCGCCAGATCGCCATGATCATAGCCGAAGGGGGCGCGCGTCATGCTCGGGCAGGAGCTTGGCTCCACCGGGATGATCTCGATATCGGCGCCATTGATTTTGTCGAGCATAAAGGGGAAGGCGATGCCGGCAAAGTTGCTGCCGCCGCCGACGCAGCCAATCACCTTGTCGATCTTTTTCTCACCCGCCTTGGCCAGCTGCTGTTTGGCTTCGAGGCCAATGACCGTCTGGAACAGGAGCACGTGGTTGAGCACGCTGCCGAGTGAATAGCGGGTTGCGCCGGTGGGATCGCTCACCGCATCCTCCACCGCCTCGCTGATCGCCCCGCCGAGGCTGCCCGGGGTCTCGGGATTCTCCTGCAGCATGTGGCGCCCGGCCTGGGTGTCGGTGCTGGGGCTGGCGACGCACTGGGCGCCCCAGGTTTCCATCATCAGGCGGCGGAAGGGTTTCTGGTCGAAGCTGACCCGCACCATATAGACCTTGCACTCCAGCTCCATCAGGACGCAGGCGAACGCGAGGGCACAGCCCCACTGCCCGGCCCCGGTCTCGGTAGTGATGCGCTTGATCCCGGCGATCTTGTTGTAATAGGCTTGCGGCACCGCAGCGTTGGGCTTGTGGCTGCCGGCGGGACTGAGGCTCTCGTTTTTATAATAGATGCGCGCCGGTGTGCCGAGGGCTTTTTCCAGACCGTAGGCCCGCACCAGGGGAGAGGGACGCCACATTTTGTAAATGGCCTGCACCTCATCGGGAATGTCAATCCAGCGCGCGGTGGCCATCTCCATTTCGATCAGATTCATCGGAAAAACCGGGGCGAGCTTTTCAGGACCGATCGGCTTGCCGTCCGGCCCGAGCGGCGGCAACGGCGGCTTGGGGAAATCAGCGACGATGTTATACCATTGCCGCGGCATTTCACTTTCGTCGAGCAGGATCTTGGTGGCTTGCATGGTGTTCCTCCAACGGGTTAGGGGCATAAAAAAAGCCCGCTGCTCTTTGTACGCAGCGGGCTGAAATTAGCCTGATGATGGTGAGGTTTAGTGACCGGTGCACCTCTCATTCCCGCTCCGTACGGACATACGCCACCACCACCAGCTCGTGCTGGTCTGGATGTTGGAGAGGATGCGGGAATGGATACTTTGCATAGGTTCCTCTGAATAATTTAAGAAATATAGGGATTAAATCTTTCTCTGTCAAGGGAAAATTTACCAGCGTACCCCCTGAAATCTGGCGCCCACCTGGCACCTCGCGCCGCGTACGACAATCACTCTGTTCTATTTCCAGCAAAAAGGTCACCTTTTTGTATTGTTACCGGCTTTGTCTAACCCGCAGCCCCCTGATTTTTAGTTGATGACATCCGGGTGGGACTCTTCTTTTTGGGGCATCAAGAAAAGGTGCTGTGAATCCGCCCTGGATCGGATAAAAATGTCTACTGCCTCCTTGAGAGCCCGGCAAAATCGATCTGTCCACTCTCTCTCCCTCATCCTCTTTTCCTCTTCTCTATTCACCAGGATGCCGCATTCGATTAAAACCGCGGGCGTCCGCGCGTTCCGCAGCAGCGCAAGTTCATCGAATTGGTATATTCCCAACGAATCCAGCAAGATCCTGTTCTCCCCCGCAATGTTTTCAGCATGGTGATAGCTGGGATGAAAACCTTGGGCTGACAAGACCCTGCCGATGCACAACGCCAGCTTCATATTAGCTGCCGCGAAAGGCTCTGCCTGCGAAATAAAAAGGGAGTATCCCGTATACCGATCGCAAAAATGATATAAAGTGTCATTGGATCTGCGATACTGGAGATGGTGCGGTTGGACTGAATCATGATGGAGGGAGAGCAGGAGATCTGCTTTTTGATCAGAGGCATATCGGGCTCTCTCAGCCAGCGGCATATTTTTCCCGTCGGGATTGATGATGAAAGCATTGGCCCCCTCTTCACGCTTGAAAAGATCTCTTAACCGCTCGGCCACCCTCCGGTTATACTCATACTCCCTTAATCCAGTGCAGCTGACGGCACCCGAATGGTCTATTGAATGTCCGATATCGATCGCGACCATAAACTGGTGGCGGTCCAAGGCATCGGCAAAAAACAGGCTGATCAATATGGCACTCCAGGAGAGCATAAAGGGGGACCATTTTCTAATCACGGATCTTTCGGGAGGTCAGATTCTTCTGTTTTTCATCAAGAATGCGCAGGCCATTTGCGGTCATGGCGATTTTGAGTGTGTCCGTGGCTATCCCTTCGATGGTCAGTTTTCTTCTCGCGCTGTGGACCGAAAAACCTAACCTGAATTGGACCTTTCTAACCCCGGAGACGAGTGCCGGAAAATGGGTGATCTCTCCGTCGAGCCAGTAATGAACACGATCAAATCCGCTGAAATAGCTGATCTTGTCCTTGCGGATGAAATCCTTGGACACCACGCCCTTGCCAAAGTAGTTGGTATCGTCGTCATAGCAGTTTAGCAGCCCTTGGATATCCTTGCGGTTCGAGAGGCTGATGACGTTTTGTACAAAATCGGCGATGCTTCTTTCTTCAGCTGCTTGCGCATCACGGCTGTTTCTGGAGGAACGGGTGTCCGTGTTTGTATTCGAATGGACTTTTTCTATCCTTTGTTCCTGATGCAAAAGCGAGAAAACAGCGCTGCCCAGCAGGATAGCCAGGCCCGCAATGAGAACCGCCCACAGAGTCTTACGTCTGCTGAATGAAACTTCTGCTTTGGGTTCCTCCGCCCTGGCTTCCCGCTGCGGCGGTGGTGTTGGCCTTTTTGCAGCAGCATCCGCCGCGAGGGAACGGCGTGCCGGTGGAGTACCTTGCATAAACTTCAGGATCTCATCGCACCCATGGAATCGCTCCCCCCGGTTCTTCGCCGTGCATCGGCGTAAGAGTTCCACCGTCGTGTGCGAAAGGTTCGGATTGAATTCGCGCGGATCGGTCACCTCTCCTATCACTATCTCCCGCATCAGTTCGAAATCGCTTTCGCCCGTTCCATGATAGGGAGCCCGGCCTGTCAGCATCTCATACAGGGTGATCCCGAGACTGTAGATATCGGTTCGGTGGTCGATATCCTTTTCGGCCCGCACCTGTTCAGGGCTCATATATATGATGGTTCCCACTTTGGCGCCGGTACGGGTCATTCCTTTGTCCCCCAGGACCTTGGCAATGCCGAAATCCATCACCTTGATCATGTCCGAGTCATCGACAATGATGTTTCCCGGTTTTATATCCCGATGAATGATGTTCTTGCCATGCGCGTACCAAACTCCCTGGAGCATTTGCCCGAACATCGACAAGGCCCTGGTTTCGCCAAGTGGACCCTCCTTCTCCAGCAGCTCCTTCAGAGTTATGCCGCGGGCATATTCAAGCATCATGCAGTAGGTCGCATACTCCTGGAAAAAATCGTACAACGCCACAATGTGCGGATGGATGAGGCTGGCTTGTAGCCTCGCCTCCTGGCGGAATCTGCTGACCAACTGCTCGTCCTGCGCGAACTGAGGACTCAGTGTTTTAATCGCGACGTGCCTCTCCAGCAGCGTATCTTCCGCAAGATAGACGATACCCATGCCCCCTTCACCCAATTTCTGGAGGATTTTATAGTTTCGTATCAGGGATCCAATGATTAACATAGCGCCGCCTGTCGGCATTCATTTGGTTCTGGAGATGAGCTCCCGAGCATCTCTTGTCGCGGGCGCCTTGGGCGCCCGTGTGCTCTTCAATCATGATCCTTGCCTCGCCTGGCTATCGAGCTGGTGGAATATTCTTGCAGGGCTTCGACGATGGCCTTTGCCATTTTCTCGATGTATTCAGGATCCTGCAATTTTTTTTCATCGCGGCGGTTCTTGAGGATGCCATATTCTATCCGCACGACGGGTATGGTCGCTTGCTTCAAGATCTCCAACTCATTATGCCGATAAACACCGTTATCATCCAGCGCGCGGCGGTTGTTGCTGTTCATCTTTGCGCTCTCTCTGAAAGGCGGCAGATCGACCTCGCGCAGATGGCTGCCAATCAGCTGGCCCAACTTACTGTTTTCTGCGGCTCGGGGAGAATCCTTGTCCGAAATTACAATAGCATAGCCAGAGCATTTCTCAAGGATCTGTTTTTTTTCGTCCGAGGATTTGCTTTTCCATCCGCTTGGCTGGATCGTTCCGGCGCGCAAGGAAAGCATCAGATATGCGTTGCGCGCGCGAGCCGTTGCAAGTCTGGACTGGACGGATGGATTTCCCGGTTCTGTCGGGATAATAAATGAGCTGTCAAAGCCAGCCTCTTTGAGCTGAATCACAAGGGTGCGGGCCAACGCCTCGCTACAAAGCGCCTCGTTCCGGCCGATGGAGCTTTTTTCATCGCTGCCGCTCTCGGCATGGCCGATATCGATGGCGATGATGGGTGTCCCGGCCTTGGACAAAGTAGGTTGGCCTGCGGCTCTCTTCCCGCCCGAGAAGGATTCCCGCCTTTCAATGCCGGTTGTGGAATCGCGCACTGTTCTCCCATCGCTGACCTTCTTCTCACTGGAGGAGGGACCCATGAGCAGGTAACTCAGCCCGGCGCTGCTGATGATCAGCGCCGCGGCCAGTGCCAGTCTCGCCAGCGCTCTCCTGGTGCTCTGGCTCATCGGGGGATGTTTGCCCTTGACGACCCGCACCACCTGAACGGTGATATTATCCGCCCCGCCTCTCAGTTTGGCCATTTCCACCATAAGCTCGGCCGCTTTTTGCGGCGGGTGTTCGGAAGCAATCCGGATCATTTCCGCCTCGATGACATAATCGAGCAGGCCGTCCGTACAAAGGATAAAGGTATCCCCCTGGAAAGTGGAAATGGCCTGGGAGACCTCCGGTTCCCCCTTTTTATTCGCTCCCAATGCCCGGGTGATGACATTTTTTTGCGGATGGCTTCGGGCATCGGCTGCCGAGATCATATTGGCATCAATCATCTGCTGTACCAACGAATGATCTTTGGTCAGTTGGTAGAGCTGTTGTTTGCGAACCAGATAAATCCGGCTATCGCCGATATGGGCGGTATAGGCCTGCTCGTCCCGCAACAACAGCACCACGGCCGTCGAACCCATATCCACCAGTTCTGAAGTGTCGGCAGCCCTCGCCATGATTCGGCGGTTGGCCTCGTGGAGCGATTGTGCAAGCTCTGCGCGCGGGGTAAATTCCGCGGGCAGCCCTGCAAAATGGTCCCGGACACCCTCCACCGTCAGCCTGGAGGCGGTTTCACCTCCTTCGTGGCCGCCCATGCCATCGGCGACGATGATCAAGGAGCCATACTTCCCCTCATAGGCGCCGTAATAGTCCTGATTCTGTGATCGCACCATCCCGACGTCGGTGCAATTGCCGATTTGAATGGATCTGTTTTTCAAACACTTCTCCTGATTCCTGGTTTAGCGGCGCCGTTAAAACAGCCGAAATATCCCCTCCACACGTCCGATCTTGACCGTGTCACCGTCTGCGATCATCGATCGCGTGATCCGTTGGCCATTGACGAAGGTGCCGTTGGATGAATCGAGATCTTCGATCTGGAAACCGCGCCCATAACTTATCCGGGCGTGATGTCCCGACACCGTGTTCTCCGGCAGGACGATGGTATTGTCTTTTGCCCTGCCAATGGTCGCCCCTGCGCGGTTGATATCGATCCGGGCGCCCTGCAACTCTCCCACCATGATCTCGACCCGCAATCCGTCATACGCTCGCGCTGGAGAGGCTGAATTACTCAGGATCATCGTCTTATCGCGATTGGGTCTGGTCTCTGCCTGGGGTCTTTCTTCAGCACTAGGCCGGCTGCGCTTTTCGGCTTCCAGATGGGCGGAGATGATTTTTCTTTCCAGATCCTCCCTCCGGTTGCGTTCGTCGGCTAGTTCCCGCTGATGTTCCTCCTCAGCCGCGGCTCTGGCGCGCTCCTCTTCGCGGCGCCGGTTCTTGCGATTTTTAACAATCCAAAAGAGGGATCCCGCCGCTAAGAGCAGCAGCACGCCGCCCGACAGTGCGTATGGCCACCATGGCCGGGTCACCCGGGGCGGCGCGATGTAGGGCGCTGTGAACGCCGTTTGCACCGTCCGTCTGATCCCCCCCAGGTCGACGGTCAACACAGCCGTATGTGCAAGACCATCGGTCGGCGTATCAGCAGCCAAGTAATCGAGGATGTAGACCTTTTTAAGCTGGTCATACAATTTCTGTTGCTGGGCTTCCAACTCCGATTCTGCCGCGGTCGCGTAATAGTTACCTCCGGTCTTCTCGGCCATGCGTTCCAGGGAGCGCAGATAGGAGGGATCGATCTTGGAGAAGCCGATCGCAAAAATCGGGATGCCTTGCTTTTGCGCCAGTTCGATGACATCATTTTCCGTATAGGAGCTAGCGGGGTCTTCATTTTTGCCGTCACTGATCAGGATCAGGGCCCTGCCCGGCTTGTCCGTTCTTTCGCTCAAGCGTTTTAGACCATCATTGAGGCCGCAATAGAGCAGGGAATGGGTCCCGGTTGTGGTCAGGGAACTGATTTTTTCGCGGAGGTAATCCTGATCGCTGCTGAAATCACTGATCAGCGTCACTTTATCAGCCAGCCCGATGATGGCCAGATCGTCCTCATTACGCAGACTCGTAATGAAGGCTGTCGCGCTTTTTTTCAGTGTCGCCAGCGGCGAACCCGTCATCGAACCGGACACATCCACACACAGCAGAATATGATAGCCGACGCCCGATTTTTCTGCGGTCGTAACCGAAACCGCTGTCGCCGGCTTCGCATCGACGGCCACGGTGAACTGGGACGCTGTCAAGGAACCCATCGCTTCCCTTTTTTCATCATAGACCAGAAGCCTGGTCGTCATCCGGGGGAAATGGCTGGCGTCGGTCTGCATCGGACGCAGCTGGAAATCAGAGGCCACTGCTGCGTTGATGATAAACAGGATCAGGCTGATACATCTTGAGCATCGCATTTTTATTCTCCTGCTTTTCATTGCTGTCAAAACCCGGCCGGCGGAATCGTCCGGCCCTCGGTCAGAACGAGCCGACGACCTTGAATTTTAGGACAACACTCCCGATCTTGAGCACATCATTTTCCTCGAGCGTCACCTTATCTTCGATCGAGGCACCGTTCACAAAAGTGCCATTGGTCGACAATTGATCCTGGAGATAGAACTTGCCATCGCGAAACAGGAGCAGACAGTGTTCTTCCGAAACGCCCGGGCGGTTAATGACGATATCGTTGCTGGCGCTTTTGCCGATCTTGTTGCGACCCTCAACCACGCGGAAATCGGTGCCGCTGGGCTGGAGATCATACGTAGCCAGCCAGCCGACTAGTTTGTGAGCGGACTGCATGGACGGGCCGCCAGCAGGGCCCGGCGCGCTGGAAGAATCCATGATCACCGTCTTGTCCGACCGTCCGCCCATTCCATCCCTCTTCACCAGGGTCGGGCCGACGGTGTCGATCACCGTCCGGTCTCCACGCATCGTGCCGCGGGGGTTGGCCGGTGTAAAGGGATCAATGACCGTGTCGGAATGGGCGGATCCGGGGCTCTCCGCGCCATTCCGTTCGAGCAGCGTGCGCTTGTCGCTGGTTTCGACCAGTGTGCGCCCGCTGTCCGCTTCAGGGCAGTAGGGGCAGCGGCTCAAGCCGGAATCATAATTATGCCCGTTGGCGCAGGTTCGCAAGGCATCACCCAGCGCTTTGCCGCAGTATTTGCAGAACCGCATGCCGGCGGAATTTTCCTTGTTGCACGATGTACAAATCATAACACCTCCATGCAATGAACTTCAATCCTTGGGTTCTCCATGAAAGCCCCGGCCAAAGACAGGACGTCACTCCAGTCGTCGATTTCCGTGGATGAATAGCAACAGTGTGATCGCCCAGATGGCTTGCATCCCCGGGAGGATGAGCCCCATTATGGATACTCCGGCTTCCATTAATTGCCCCAATATGGATATTCGGGAGACAAAAAGTACCAGGCCCAAGCCGAAGGTCGTGGCAGAAAAATAGCCTCGCGTTAAATTCCCTTTTATCAACGCCAGACCAAGCCAACTCAGCCAGGCGGCGGAGAGTAAAGAAAAACTGGAAAACCAAAATCCGGATTCGCGATAGAAACCATAGGCATCAAACAGCAACCCGATGCACCCAATCATTCCGGCCAACGAGGCGACCACACCGCAAAGCGCAATTAACCGCATCTGCTTCACCTGGTCAGCGAAGCGGTTGTGCAGGAAAATGACCAGCCCAAGCTGCGGCAGAGCAAAAAGAACATTAAATACTCGATAAAAACCGTGACCCTTCAGACTGAGGGCCAGCATAAACACGCTCACGCCCAGGTAAGCTGCACCGTACCAAACAACGTATCTGTCGGCAAAGATTCTGCTCCGGAACAATCCCGGGAAGAGATCGCCGGGAGAGCCTTCCAGGTTCATCCCGGATTCAAGCCGGTTGCGGAGTTGATCCGCAACATTGATCCCGGACGCCACCCCGGGCGCGTCCATGGCTCGATACACAAAGGACGAAGCAGACGGCTTCATATCTGCATCTCTGAAGGTATTGGCCACCCGTTTTGATTTGGCAAAATAGGAGTTCCAGATCATAAAATAGATGAAATTGGTAACCACCCCGAACGACAGAATTCCAACAACCTGATCCCAGCGGCCGGAATTTATTCTGAGAAAAAACAAAGGTATGAGGCTTGCCAGAATCGAGAGGATCATGTTCATTTTCAAAAACATCCTGACTCGCTGCACCGCTCCAGCGACTTGCCGCCACAATCCTGTACCGGTAAAAAGCCCCCAGACCGCCAAGCCAGCCATGACGATCATCTGCAGCCGCACCGGCAGGTAGACGTTTTCGCTGTCTTCCGGAGTGAGGTGATCCCAGAGCTCGAAACTGGCCTTGAAATTAATAATCCCGATCAGCACCTGCAGGGGTACCAGAACAGTGAGAATGATGCAGAAAAATAAAAGCCAGCCATTCACGCCGGTCAGTTCGGCATCAGGAATGAATGGGGCTCCGGCTGAAGTGCCGGGACGCAAACGATGACTCACGTCGCTTTGGAATACCGGTTGCCGCACCGCTGCTGGCGATGCGTGCTGCTGGTTAGGGATTGGCAATCTCCCTGCAAGCGCATTCATGAATGCCTGACAACTCTGCAGCCGAGCCTCGCGATCCTTGGCGGCCGCGGCCACCAGTGCGACCTCGGTGGCATGGCTCACTTCCGGCGCAAGTTGCTTGAGAGGAGGGATCTCCCGCTCCACGATCTCCTGCATGACCTCGAAATCACTCTCGGTGTCGGCATTAAAAGGCAACTGCTTGGTCAGCATCTCGTACAGTATGATCGCAAGGCTGTAAATATCCGATCTCTGATCGATGTCCTTCTGGGCCCGCACCTGTTCGGGACTCATATAATAGAGCGTCCCGATCTTCGCGCCCGTGCGGGTCATTCCTTTCTCGCCGATGATCTTGGCGATACCAAAATCCATTACTTTGACACGATCATCGGCATCGACAATGATGTTGCTGGGTTTCAGATCGCGATGGACGATCCCCTTGCTGTGCGCATACCCGACAGCTTGCAGTATCTGGTCGAAGATCCGCAAGGCTCTCTCCTCCGGCATCCGCCCCAAGAGGTTCTCGATCATAGTTTTCAGCGTCTTCCCCTCCGCATACTCCATGACGATGCAGTAGCAGCCCTCCTCGATGAAAAAGGTATGCAGCGAAGCGATATGGGGGTGAACGAGCCTGGACTGCACCTTGGCTTCGCTGCGAAAACGCTCGACAAACTGCGGATCCTCGGTGAGGTTGGGGTTAAGGATCTTGATCGCCACCTGCCGCTCCAGCATGGTATCCTCGGCTAGATAGACCGTCCCCATTCCGCCCTCGCCCAATTTGCGTAAAATGCGGTAGTCTCGAATCATGCTGTTGGCTTCAATATTCATTCCGGCTCCCTATTATCATCGTCACAAGGTTTCATTGCGCCACCGCAAGCGGGGTAGAATTTATCGATCTCATTGCGCTGGTTACAGAATGTGAACGCCTCCCTGGTCATCATTCACCATTCAGGTAGTGCTGCCAGATTGTGTCGGCCAAGAGGATCACACCCGCGGCATATTCCTCGCTGGGATTATAGCGCAGCAAAGCTTTGGTACGTGAAGCCTCATCCGGTGCATAATGACCTACTGTTTTTAAGTAGTTCGCTGCGCTCATGATGGCATCCGGCCATTGATACAGGTTGATGAGGCCATCCCCGTCGGCATCGACGGCATATTTCATGCTGGCCGGCATGAATTGCACATAGCCCATCGCGCCTCCCCAGGAGCCTTTCAAGGTAAACGGATCCTGGCCCTCTTCTTTGCAGTAGCGTAAAAGCGTGGCCAGATAAGCGATTGCCGATTTTTTTCGCTTGTCCAGACGGATTCTCTCCTTCCGGGCAAAAACCGGATCATCCAGGGGATTCGGTTTGCCGGCAGCGACCATCTGTTCCACCGCCTCTCTCTGCCCGGCATCGAGAAACAGGATCTGGCCGAGGAAAATATTAACTTCCAGGAAATCCCCCGTGTACTTGCCCAGCCCGGATTCCCAGATCAAGGTGGCGACAATGTCCTTCTGCAGCACGCCATAGTGCTCCTCCGCTCGCTGCAAAATCTCCTGATGGCTATGCAGGAAGGCGACTCCGGTTTCTAAATAATGTTCAAGAAAATACTGGGTATAATTCTTATGCTCTTCTTTCTGAATAGCCAAGCTGGCCGGGGTCGCCACTTTAATGATCTTGTCGTAATAAACATCCGCGACCTCCGGTCGGGAAAGCAGCGTCATCAGCTCAAGTCTGCTCACCGGCAAGCCTTGCCCGCCCTCTAGCTCCAGCGCCGCAATCAACTGCGCGGCCTCCGGCGTGAGCGGCTCTCCTGCAGGAGAAAAAAGCATACTGGGATCGACCTTCCAGCGTGTGGATCCTGCCGTTTGTCCGGTTGATCCTGTCTGTTGTGATGCCGCTTCTAGCCCCGGACACGCGCCGATTTCGCCTGAGGCCGGCAGCAGCGCTGCTGCTTCAGCCTGCATCAGCATCGGCCAAAGCTCGAAAATCAGCAGCCCGATCCCAAACACCAGCTGGCCAATACCTGGCCGACTGACATGCTTGCATCTACATATCCCTGTACGTGCCATTTCGCAGTCCTTTTCCATTGATTAAACCGCAACCAAAATCCCATAGTGGTGCTATTGATCCGCCGGGATTCTCCGCAATTCCACCCCCACCCAGCCATGGCCATTTAAACCGGATTACGGCGCGCGCGGGCCAGATTCCAGAATCCACCAGGGCGGGCGTGACTAATTCGTATAACCTTTCTCCAGAAACCTTGAATTGGCCCACCCTTGGTGACCCTGGTACTCCAAATGATACCAAACCGCTCCATTCACTTGTTTGCTTTCGCCAAGGTACTTAAGAATGATGCCATTCCTGGGGATCTGCACTACTTTGGCGCTGAAAATATCGGGTTCCTCCTGCAAATTCAATGGCTGATTAGGGTTCAGATTAGCTACCCTGAATGCTACCGAATACGACTCCATGCCCCCAGATTCTTCCGATTCCGATTGCCCGAGCTGTACCATCCTGTATTCTGCCTGCGCTTTATGGCGGCCTTCCGAGAACTGGTTGAGATATTGCTGGTAGGCATCCGGCGTATCAACTTGGCTGGCCTGCTGCCAAGCCGCATCGTCATACAAGTTATGTGCCTCCTCGAAGTGTTCGCCGTTAGGAAATTCCTGCAAATAGGAGGCATAAGCCTCCAGTGAATCCTTAAGCCTGGTCTCATCCCATCTCGCCTCATCATAAGCGCGATTCACTACATAGGCCAGTGGGTAACTACCGAATCGATGGCGATAATCCAGCATATCCTGTATGGCGTGGTGCTGGTCAATTCTCTGCCGCAGCAGAGACTCAATCTTTTGTTTAGCCTCCTCAGCGTGCGCCCCCGTCTCGTATTTTTTTAGATATGTTTCATAAGACCCGATGGTATTGGTGTCTTGCATCTTCCAGAAGCTGGCTTCCTGAAGCTGTTGCGCCTCTGCCGCGAATTTACTATCCGGATGATCCGCCAAGAACGCTTCATAGGATGCATAGGTGTTGGTATTTTTCGCCAGATTCCATGCGCCGGAAAGCTGCAAATAGCGCAGCAGCCAGATCGACGGACCGGTGAGCAGCAGGGTAATACACGCCGCCCAAACCAAACCACGCACCACCTTTTTTCTCTTCCGAATTCGATCCAGATCCTCCTCCAGATCCACGCGCTGGCATCCATGCTGAAGCATCACTTCTCGGACCGTTTTGCAGGGCGGGGAGAGGATTCGCAGTGCGTGGGTGCCGGGCATGAGCTCCAGGCTCTTGATTCCAGTAACCTGCTCCTTGAAAATACTCCCGGAGTCCTGATGGGTGATTTCCAGTTCAGTCTTGTGCCGTCCCGTATTGATTTCAAGTTGGACCTTGTCCTGAATCGTGTCAAAGTCGAGGACTTTTTTTTCGCCCGGCTGCAGCTCAAATACGGCAGGCTTGAGGTAAGCCTGTTCAGGCTCGATGGTGTAAGTCCCGGGCATCAGCCGGTTCGCCTGGTTCAACAGAACAGGGTCTCCGTTGATCCTCAGATTGAGCCCGCTATAAGCCGTTTTAACGGTGATCCAGCCATAGGGGATCAGCGCTGGTTGAACCTTCACCACTTGGCCCGGCCGGGAGATCTCGACCTCCACCGGTTCACTGAAGTGGCTTTTCCCATCTACACGCAAAGTGTATTTGCCGAACTCCAGATCTTTAATTTCACAGGGCGTTCTCATGCCGATGCGTTTGCCATTGAGCAGAACGCTCATGCCCTCATCAGCGGCCACCTCGATACTGCCTTTTCCAGATCCCACCCGGCGGACCGCTGCGCCGGGTTGCCCAGCATGGGCGCTTCCCAGGCCCAAGGCCTCAAGAAACTGGCCGGCAGCCGCGAACCGCTCCTCGCGTTTTTTCCGCACAGCCAGAGCAATGGCCTTGTTGCTCCTTGGCGAGATCGAGCGATTGTGGAGTATCGGATCGGGCCATTCCTCCGCAATGATCTGCTTCATGATCTCGAAATCGCTCTCGGTGTCCGTGTTGAGGGGCAACACGCCGGTGAGCATCTCATAGAGCATCATGCCCAGACTATAAATATCCGTTCTCTGATCGATGTCTTTTTGGGCGCGGACTTGTTCGGGGCTCATATAATAAACCGTGCCAAGCTTGGCGCCGGTGCGCGTCATCCCGGCATCCCCCATCATTTTGGCGATCCCGAAATCCATAACCTTGACCTGATCCTCCTCCGAGATGAGGATGTTTCCCGGCTTCAAGTCGCGGTGCACCACGCCCCTGCTATGCGCGTACTCGACAGCATGTAAAATCTGTACAAAAAGAGGGATGGCGCGATCCTCCGCCAGCTTCCCCTCTTCGGTAATCAACTGGCGGAGGGTTCTTCCTGGTGCATATTCCATCACCATGCAATACTGCCCGGCATCAAAGAAGAACGTAAACAGGGAGACAATATGGGGGTGGATGAGTGTGGACTGGATCTTGGCCTCCCGCCGGAACCGTTCGACGAACTGCTCGTCTTGAGTGAGCGTGGGGTTGAGTACCTTGATCGCTACCTGCCGCTCAAGCAGCGAGTCTTCGGCCAGATAGACCGTCCCCATTCCGCCGCTGCCCAGCGGCCGCAAGATTTTGTAATCTCGTATAATGTCCGATTGGTTCATCGTTTCTCACTCTCCCAGTTCGTATGTTCATGATCCTGAAGTGCACCCGCATTCAGCGATAGAGATGAATTCCCAATCCAAGAAAAATGATCAAAATCAGGAGCGGCAAAGCGATATGCACCACCAGCAGGGTCGTCAGGCAGCCGTACCCCGGCGGATTCGAACCGATCAATCTCTTGGTTCGGTTGGCATCGCTCAAAAAGATGATGTTGGATATGAATCCAAGGAACCAAAATCCTATATAGTACAGTAAAAGCGCCAGGAAAGCCTTTCCCGTGAAGGATTTGTTGGCATGGAGGGCAAAAGCCATCTCACTTCCCAGGCCGGCGTAGGCATTTGGACGAGCCTGCGCGGGGGCAAGGCTCTGCGCCGGGGATTGCGGCGTTGGTTGGGCAGAAACGGATTGCCGCGCCACCACCGGCATGGATGAAACGTAGTTTTGCGCAACCGGCGGATTGAACAGGATGGGGCTGGCCGATGTCAACAGGTTTTCAAATTCCTGCCAATCCAGCGAAACATGCTGGCCAAAGGTGACTAAATCGCGGCGGGAGACGGCCTGAATGATGATTTTTTTGCCGTTCACATAAGTGCCGTTGCTGGAGTTCAGGTCTTCGAGAACGATCGTATTCCCTTCGACGCGGAGCTGCGCATGGTGCGCGGAGACCCCGGGATGATCGATGACCAAGGTATTATCGGGTGAACGGCCAACCGTGATGAGCCAGGCGCCGGATTCATTCCCGGCGCCTGACATCTTACAGCCGCAGGCGCCGCAAAAACGGGTATCCGCCTCGACATGGGCATTACAAGAGGGACATTTCATCAGGTATCCAGCCTTTTCTTTCACGGAAGCAAGTCAAAGGGATTAAATCCTCCCCCGCCCCTATCAGTGGCGACCTTTAAATTATAGATAATTTCACACTTGACGGAACAGAATCCCTCGGTTCGATCTTCGTCCCGCTTCTCTTCCCGGCGCGGCGCCGAGTGCTGCTCTCTTTGGTAAGCGGTGCCACACTCCTTGCAGTGCATACTGACGGTGTAAGGCACTTGCACCATCCCGCAGGATTCACAATATCCTTGATCATGGGTGACCGAATAGTTATTTTTCTCAAGGAAGGAGACATGATGAGAGGTTACCGTATTGGTTACCTCTTTATTGCATATTTTGCATGTGGTTATCTGACCACTTTGAACGGCATGTAATGGCAGAAAAAAAATCATGAGCAGGACGAAAACAAATACACCCCCTCCGATCAGCAGGGGATAGAGATAGGGAGAGCGGACGGTTGGCTTGGCGGAGGCGGGCAATGGCGCATGGGCTGTGGAGGGGGGCGTGTACCGGGGCGACCAGATAACAGGATGGGATACAGTACTCTCGAAAAACTGGAATTCGCTGGCGCCGATTCTGAAAGTGTCGTGCGAACGGAGGTGAACCAATTTGATGCTGGTGTTGTCCAGATAGGTGCCGTTGGAGCTGCCAGCATCCTCGAGATAGAATCCTTTGCTCCGCTGAATGATCCGGGCATGATGTTTCGACACTTTCATGTCCGGAAGGACGATGTCGTTGGTGTGGCTTCTGCCGATCGTCGTTTCCGCATCGGTCAAGACAAATGAGCGCCTCGCACCGGTCATCTCTACTAGTTTTGCAGGCATGAGAACCTCGCGGGATAATCTCCTGGTTTATTCATCACCCCCACAACGCTCCGCACGGCCAGGCATATCCCGGGTGCGCGGTATGGCTTGGCAAGCTGGATCGGCCGGCGGCGCCGCGTACACTTTCCGGTATGCGACCAGGCCCGCGGCATCTTCATCCAAGGCAGATTTCTCCGAGCCAGTTCTTGTTCTTATTATAGGCGCAGCCGGTGGGCAATTAGAAAATTTTTTACTTTTTTTTCCAGATTTGGATGTTTTTCCTCGTGCGACTCATGAAGCCATGGCGCCCTGAGGATAGGAAGAGCAGAGTCAGGACAGAAAGGATTAAAACAGTGAAAGGCCAGTGGTTCAGGTGAATGGGGGGAATGGTAGAAATGAGAGTTGGATAGAACTGCAGGGCAGCCGCCCTGGCGCCCGCGTGAACGCCAGGGCTACGCTGCATTCTTCATATGACGATGAATTTCTCCCGGCTGGTGCCGCAGATTTCACATTTTTCATCGCCATCCTCGCCGATCTCGACATTGCCGCAAACCGGACAGAGATAGATCTTGGCGGTGCTCAGATCCTTGCCCGCCTTGAGCGCTTCGACGGCCTTGAGATAGAGTTCATTGTGGATCTTTTCGGCCTTCATCGCAAAGGTGAAACTGGAGGTCGCGGCCTTGTTCCCTTCAGCCTCGGCATCCTTGAGGAATTCGGGGTACATGGTCTTGAATTCATAGGCCTCACCATCGGCTGCAGCTTGAAGATTCTCCAGGGTGGATTTGACCCGTCCCAAAACACGCAAATGCGCATGGGCGTGGATGGTCTCGGCCTCTGCAGCGGCGCGGAAGAGTTTGGCAACCATGGGGTAGCCCTCGGCCTCGGCCTTTTTGGCAAAAGCGAGGTAGGTGCGGTTGGCCTGGCTTTCGCCGGCAAAGGCATCCTGGAGATCTTTTTCGGTCTTCATGTTGTTTCCTTTCTTGGGATTATAGTTCTATTTCCCGATCGCCGGGAAGGGAGTTAATGATTGCAATAATCAGCCGCTGCCAGCAGCGCCGCGATCAGGCTCTCCGGACGGGCCTGGTTCATTCCCGCGATCGCAAAAGCGGTGCCATGATCGGGGGTGGTGCGTAAAAATGGCAAACCAAGGGTGAAAGAGACGGTGCCATGGAAATCGAGAGTTTTAGCGGCGATGTGGCCCTGGTCGTGATACAGAGAGAGCACAGCCGCGTACTCACCCTGGCGGCAAAGGTGAAAGACCGAATCCGCCGGCACCGGTCCGCATATATCAAGACCGAGGCGGCACGCCTCCGCCACCGCGGGCGCGAGGATGCGCGCCTCTTCATCGCCAAAAAGTCCCGCGTCGCTGGCATGGGGATTGAGGGCCGCCACGGCAATGCGGCGGCGGCGCAAACCGAGCTGGCGCAGGCCGCGGTCGCTCTCCACGAGCCCCTCGACCACCGCGGGAATTGTCAGCGCGTCCGCAACCCGCCGCAGCGGGATGTGCTTGGTGAGAAAAAAGATACGCAGAGTGTCCACCACGAACAAGGTCATCGGCTTGGGGCTGGCGGTGAGCCCCGCCAGCATTTCGGAATGGTCGATGTAGGGCACGCCGCCCTGTTGCAGCGAAGCCTTGTTGATCGGGGCGGTCACCAGGGCCTGCACCTCGCCGGCCAGGGCCCACGCGATCGCCGTGCGGATATAGCCAAAGGCCGCCGCGCCGCAGCGGCCGTCCACTTGCCCCATCGCGACCGGCTGCAAGATCTGGCCCGCTTCGACCAGCGGCACGGGCTGATCCGGTTCCGGGGAGGGAACCGCCCGCTGCTCTCCCCGCGCGCGGCCGTCCTGGGCGGCGCCGGGCCCTTCCCCGGCTGTGCCGATAACGTGCAGCGGCAGGTGCAGCCCCGTCTGCGTCATGGCCTGGTCCAGCACCGCCCGGTCGCCGAAAAGAAGGGGATCGATCTTTTCGCGGACCCGCGGCTGGGCGAGGGCCTTGAGGACGATCTCGGGGCCGATACCGGCCGGATCGCCCAGGGTGATGCCGATCCGGGGTCTCACATCACCCCCGCCTGCTGCAGAACCTGCACACCTTCCCGAAGCTGTTCCAGCGTCACCGGATCATGCGCCTCGATGATCCGCAGGCTCTCTTCGTGCAACCAGGGGGTCAGGCGCCGGAAATCGAAGCTGCCCATGCCCGGGGCCAGATGATCCTTGAAACCGCGGATGTCATGAATGTGCATCCCCGCCAGCTGATCCTTGAAGCGCTCAAGGAAATCGCGTTCATGATCGAGCAACCCAAGCCGGGCAAAAATTTCCGCGTGACCGACATCGTGCCAGTAGCGCAGCTGCCCGCCCGCAAACTCGCCGAACAGAAGGTCGAATTCGGCGCCTATCGGAATTTGCGACAGACGGTAGCGATTCTCGACGCCGATCAACACCCCGAGTTTGAGCGCCTCGCGATGCAGAGCCTCGACGGTGCGCAACAGCATGGAGAGATAAGGGCCAATTTGGGCGGCCCTCTCTTCCTGCAGTACCCGGATCCGCTGCTGAAATTCGGACGAATCCTCCCCCGCCTCGTCATGCAAGGTAAAAAGCTCCTTCATCCTGAATTCCATCGGGATCGCGCCAAGGTGGTAGACGACCAGGGAGGCGCCCAGCTCTGCCGCAAGCTGCAGGGATTTTATCCCGTACTCCACCGCCAGCTTGCGCTCCTCTGCATCGAGCGAAGCGGGATTGAAGAGCCCGGCGACATTGGCATGCCGTTCGTAGCCGGGCGGGGTGGGACAGGCATTATGGAGGCTGTAGACGGTGAATTCGCCACGGCGCAAGCGCGGCAGCATCTGCCGCAGCGCGGCCTGGCTGACGCGATAATCGATTTCCAGGCCGGTGATGCCGGAGGCGGCAAGGGTGTCGAGCAGCTCATCGCCATCGTTGATGCGGGCGGATTGCCAGGAGGTGGAGAGACCACATTTCATGACTGTTCATTTCCTTGCATTGATTCAGCAACAATTTCGTCCGGTACAAAACTCCGGCCCGGGTGGGAGCAAGAGCAACAACCGGGTGGGAGCGATGTCTTGGCGCCTGGCCGGTGGGAGCGAGCGCAACAACCGGCCGGGTGCGAAGTTTTGGCGCCTGGCCGGTGGGAGCAAGAGCAACAACCGGGAGGAAGCGAGTTATGGCGCCTGGCCGGTGGGAGCGAGAGCAACAACCGGCCGGGTGCGAAGTTTTGGCGCCTGGCCGGTGGGAGCTAGCGCAACACCCGGCCGGGGCGTACAACAGCGCAACCGGGCGATGAAGCTCCGGCCCGCTGCCGCAAGCGCCTCCTCAGTCGTGGTAGTGCCGCAGCCCCTCGGCATAGGCCGCCAGCCGGGCATCGACCCGCCCGAAGATGGTCTCGGGCGGATAGGCACCATGGGGGTCGCGTTCGCCTGCCGGCATGCCGGTGAGGATCTCGATCCCCTCCTCGATACGCTCCACCGCATAAATCACAAATTGCGCCGCGCGCACCGCCTCGATGAGCTCGTTCCTGAGCATCAAGTCCGCAACATTCTGCCGGGGGATGATCACGCCCTGGCTGCCGGTCAGGCCGCGCATGCGGCAAATCTCAAAAAAGCCCTCGATCTTTTCGTTCACTCCGCCGATGGGCTGGATCTCGCCATTCTGGTTGACCGAACCGGTGACCGCAAGATCCTGCCGCAGCGGCAGGTCCGCCAGCCGCGACAGCAGGGCATAAAGTTCCGCGGAGGAGGCGCTGTCGCCATCGATGCCGCCATAGGACTGCTCAAAACAGAGGGAGGCATTGATCGAGAGCGGGCGGTCCTGGCTGAACTTGCCCTGGAGATACCCGGAGAGGATCAGCACGCCCTTGTCGTGGGTCGGGCCGCTCATCTCCACCTCGCGCTCGATGTTAATGATCCCCTGCCGCCCCATCGAACTTCGCGCCGTGATCCGCGCCGGCATGCCAAAATGGTAATCCCCCATGCTCAGCACCGTCAGACCATTGACCTGCCCGACGCGGCTGCCGTCGGTGTCGATCAGAATCGTGCCTTCGCGGATATTCTCGCGGATCTTTTCCTCGATCAGATTCAGGCGCTGATCGGCCGCCGCCAGAGCCTGCTCGACATGGCGTTGCGTGACAATATCGGTCTTCTCCGCCCGGGCAAAATAATCGGCCTCCCGCAGCAGATCGTTGATATAGGTGAACCGGGTGGTCAACTTGTTCTGCCGCCCGGCGAGACGCACCCCGTATTCGGCCACCTCAGCGACCGCCGACGCGTCAAAGGGCTGCAGCTCCTGCTCATCGCACATCCGCTTGATGAACTCGGCATAGCGGCGCAGATTGGTGGCATTGTTGGGCATCTCCGAGTCGAACTCGGCCTTGATCTTGAATATCTTGCGAAAATCGTCATCGGCCGCATAGAGCAGCTGGTAAAGGTAGGGATCGCCCAGCAGGATCACCTTGACGCTAAGGGCGATCGGCTGCGGCTTCATCGCAGTGATGGCGAAAAGCAGCGCCGGATCATTGGCGTTGATCTCGGTCTCGCCGATCTTGAGCATGCGCTTGAGATTCGGCCAGACACCCGCTTCGAGCAGGAGGTCGCGGGCCTGCAGGACGAGAAAGCCGCCGTTGGCCTGGAGCAGGGAGCCGGCGCGGATATGGGTGAAATCGGTGCGCCATTGGCCGTTGCTGTCCATGAGCCGCTCGATGCTGCCAAAGAGGCGGGCCTGGGTGGGCGAGTTCTCAAAGATGATCGGCGCAAAGTCCTGGCCGCCGTTGTTGACCAGGACGTTGACGCGGTACTCGAGGAACGGATCCTGCACCGGGTCGCCCTGGCCGGCCGCGGCCGCTTCCTCCCCCTCCATCTTGCGGGAAAACTTGCCGAGATTCTCCAGCAAGCTCTTGAGCACAGCGTCGAGATATTCGCTCACCGGGGCGACGGCAAAGGCGCTCCGCACCTCGTTGAGCGCCTCCTCGATCACCGGCTTGACCGCTTCGTGCTCCAGATCCGCCAGCCGGGCCTGCTTCTCGCGCTGCAGCTTTTGATTGATCTGAATGAGCCGGGCCAGCTCCTTGTTCAACTCGATATAGATCTGCTGGATCTCTGCAATGCGGCGGTCATCGAGCTTGCCCTGCCCGGCGAGCTCGCCCAGGCTCTCGAGCGGAACCGGCTGACCGTCGATCACCGGCAGGACATCGGGTTTGGCGAAGGACCCCACCTGCACCTGGACGAGCGTGAATTTGTCCTTTTGCGCCCGTTTCTCGAACTGCTGCAGATTCTCGCTCTGCTGCAGGGCATATTTTTCCAGCAGGGCTTCGCGCCGCTTGCGGATTCGCTCGCTCTCCAGGGTTTGCGGCACAGCCATGCGCAGCTGGTTGATGCACTCCTCCATCGCCTTGCGGAAGCGCATCCCGGAGCCCGCGCTCAGCTGCAGCACCCGGGGCATATCGGGCGCCGCGAAATTGTAGACATAGCAAAGATCGTCGGGAACCGGCTTGTGGAAGCGCTGATCATGCAGCATAAAGTGCACAGTGGTCCGCCGGCCCGTGCCGGTCTCGCCGGAGACGAAGATATTATAGCCGGGATAGTCCATCTCGAGTCCCAGGGTGAGGGCGCGCAGGGCCCGCTCCTGGCCGAGGATGGTGCGGTAGCTCTCCAGCTCCTCGGTCGACTGAAAGATCTGGACGTATTCGTCGCACTGCCAGCGGAGGTGCTCCACGGGGACTGGCTTGACGGGGTGATTCATACCTTACTCCTCAACGAAAGGTCTATCCTCTTTCCGGGCGGTTCTGCGGCTGTCTCAGTCGAAGGCAAACTCGATCCCACCAAGTCCGACAAGGTTACCGGCGCGATTAAGGGGTTCTGCGGCTGTCTCAGTCGAAGGCAAACTCGATCTGCTCGAGGCGCTTGCGCTCCTCCACCACCTCACGATACTCTTGTAACACCTCCTCCCCCACCCTCTCGCCGCCCTTCATGCGGGCGCGCAGGGCCTCGATGCGGGCGTCGAGTTTGGCGATACGGATGGTATTGAGACAGTCGAATGCGAAGCGTTCGGGATGGGGCGGCTTGTGCAGCTGCTGCAGCGCCCGGGTGATGCGCTCCACCACCATGGGTTCGCGGATCAGGGAGAGCAGACGCTGCAGGTCGAAGGGCACCCCCTCCAGGGCATCGAGCTCGAGCGTCTCGAAGACGCTGCGGACATCGGTATGGACGAACTCGTCGGCGGCGATCAGGCCGAGGATGCGCGGCTGCAGGTCGGGCTGGGTCAGCGCCACCTCGAGCAGCCCGATCTCGGCGGCGCCGCGCTTGCTCTCCAGATAGCGGTCGCTTCTGACCGCCGCGGTGTCGCGCTCCTCCGGCCGGGCCTGCAGGCGGGTGCGGCGCTCGAGCTTGTGTACCTCGGTCCAGAGCACGGCCTCCGCGACGTTGAGCTTTTCCGCCAGATCGCGCAGGAGAAAGGATTTCTGGATGATATCGGCAACTTTGGCGATCGACGCCAGCAGCTCCCGCGTCGATTCCGCCTTCTGGCTCGGGGTGCGCAGCAGCCCCTTCTGCTCCAGGCTCTTCATTTTGAAATCGATGAGGGGCATGCCCTGCGCCAGCTGCTGCTGCACCGCCTCGGCGCCGTTCTGCCGCACAAATTCATCGGGATCCTGGCCGCCGGGCAGGAGGCAGATCCGCACATCAAAGCCGTTGGCCAGCAGGATCTCGGCGCCGCGCAGCGAGGCGGAAGCCCCGGCGGAGTCTCCGTCATAGAGAATAACCGCATGGGCGGTGTAGCGGCGCAGCAGCCGCGCATGTTCCTCGGTCATGGCCGTGCCCGAGGTCGCCACCACCTGCTCGATCCCGGCCCGGTGCATGCTGATCAGGTCGGTGTAGCCCTCAACGATCACCACGCGATCGGCCTGGCGCACTGCCTCGCGCGCCCGATCGAGGCCGTAGAGGATAAAGCGCTTCTGATAGACCGGCGTCTCGGGCGAGTTAATGTACTTGGGGGAATTCTCCTCAATGATGCGGCGCGCCCCGAAGGCCACCACCTGCTTGCTGAGCGACCGGATGGCAAAGGTCACCCGGCCGCGGAAGCGGTCATAAAAACCGCCGCCCTCCTTGTGCATCACCAGCCCGGCCTTGAGCAGCAGATCGGGATTGACCGACCGGGCGCGGGCATGCAGCAGCAGCCCGTCCCATTTGTTGAGGCTGTAGCCGATGCCGAATTGCTCAAAGATCTCCGGCGTCAGGCCGCGCGCCGCCAGATAGCGTCGCGCCGGCTCGGCCTCGGATTCATGGAGCAGGTTCGCCATGAAGAACTCATTGGCCAGCTGGTTGGCATAAAAGAGGGCCTCTTTCTCCTGCAGCTGGCTGAGGTCCTCTTCCTCCTCGGGCAGGACGATGCCGGCAGCTTTGGCGAGGAGGCGCACGCTCTCCGGAAAGGTCAGGCTCTCGACGCGCATGAGGAAGGTGAAGACATTGCCGCCGGCGCCGCAGCCGAAACAGTGAAAGATCTGCAGGTCGGGATTGACACTGAAGGAGGCGGTCTTTTCCTGATGAAAGGGGCAGAGGCCGATATAGTTCTTGCCGCGCTTTTTCAGCGTCACATAGCCGGAGACCACATCGACCACATCGCTCGCCAGCCGTACCTGGTCTATTTTATCCTGCGGGATCGCCATCCGTCTCGACTGTCCGGATTTTTAACAGAATTCGCTTGACTTTTTGGCCATTTGTTTATATGATGATAGTTATTGCAGAACCAGTTCGAATCCTCCCGCGCCGAAAGCGGGGCAGCGTTCGGGAGTGCCTTTCACTGCTGAATAAAGAGGAGTGATGCATCGTGGCTAAAAGGACTCTGCCTTATCTGCTGGAACAGAGCGTGGAAAAATACCCGGATAATATCCTGCTCTGGGAAAAAATCGGCAACCGCTATGAAGGCACCACCTATAGCGAAGCGCGCCGGCAAGTCTACCTGTTCGCGGCCGGACTCTTGAGCCTTGGCATTCAGAAAGGTGACCGTGTTGCCCTGATCTCCGAAGGCCGCAATGCCTGGGTTATCGCCGAACTCGGTATCCTCTACACCGGGGCGGTCAACGTCCCCATCTCGGTCAAGGTGGAGGAACTCGCGGACCTGAAATTCCGCCTCAGCCATTCCGGCTGCCGCATGGCCGTCGTCTCGGGCTCCCAGGCCCACAAGATCACGGCCATCAAGAATGATCTGCCGGTCCTGGAAAAGGTGATCCTCTTCGATGAAAACGGCAGCCGCAACCCGGATGAAATTACATTACAAAATCTGCTGCAAAAAGGCAAGGATTATCTCGAACACTCGGCCGGGCTCTTTGCGGAGACCTGGCTGGGCGTCGAGGAAAACGATGCCGCCAATATCTGCTATACCTCCGGCACTACCGCCGATCCCAAGGGCATTATACTCACCCACCGCAACTATACCGCCAATGTCGAACAGGCCTGCTCGCTGCTGCCGATTCCCGAGTGGTACTGTTCTTTATTGATCCTGCCCTGGGATCACAGCTTTGCCCATACCGCCGGCATCTATACCCTAATGATCAACGGCGCAAGCATGGCTTCGGTCCAGGTCGGCAAGACTGCCATCGAAACCCTGAAAAACATCCCGGTCAATATCCGTGAAACCCGGCCGGTCTTTCTCCTGAGCGTGCCCTCCCTCGCCCAGAACTTCCGCAAGAATATCGAAAAGGGGATTCGGCAAAAAGGCGCCCGGATCGAGGCGCTCTTCAACAAGGCCCTGAAAACCGCCTATGCCTACAACGGCCTCGGCAGCGACCGTGGCAAGGGCTGGCGCGCGGTCTACAAGCCCCTGGTGCTGCTCTATGACAAGATCCTCTTCAAGAAGGTGCGCGAGAACTTTGGCGGCCGGCTCGAATTTTTCATCGGCGGCGGCGCTCTCCTCGATATCGAGCTGCAGCGCTTCTTCTATGCCATCGGCATCCCGATGTTCCAGGGCTATGGCCTGAGCGAGGCGGCCCCGATCATCTCGGCCAACGTGCCGCGCAAGCACAAACTGGGCTCCTCTGGCTCGATCGTCGCCAACCTCGAGGTCCGCATTTGCGATGACCAGGGGATGGAGCTGCCGCAGGGCGAAAAGGGCGAGATCGTGGTGCGTGGCGAGAACGTCATGGCCGGCTACTGGAACAACGAAAAGGCGACCCAGGAGACCCTGCGCGACGGCTGGCTCTATACCGGCGACCTTGGCTATCTCGACAAAGAGGGCTTTCTTTACGTGCTCGGCCGTTTCAAGAGCCTGCTGATCTCCAACGATGGTGAGAAATACAGCCCGGAAGGCATCGAGGAGGCGATCTGCTCGACCTCGAAACTGATCGACCAGATCATGCTTTACAATAACCAGTCCCCCTACACGGTCGCCCTGGTGGCACCGAACCGGGAGGCCCTGCTGCGCCACCTCAAATCGAAAAACCTCTCCGCCCAGGGCGAGGTGGGGCAGCGCGAGGCGCTCAAGGCCATCGAGGCGGAGATCGCCCGCTACCGCGAGGGCGGCGAGTTCGTCGGCATATTCCCCGGCAAATGGCTGCCCGCGGCCATCGCGGTGCTCGGCGAGGGCTTTACCGAGCAAAATCACCTGCTCAACAGCACCCTGAAAATGGTGCGCGGCAAGATCATCGAAGCCTACCGTCCGCGGCTCGACTATCTCTTTACGGCCGAGGCCAAGGATATCTGCAACCGGCAGAACCTGACGATCATCTCGCGGCTGGAAGAGTAAGCCCGGGGAGGCCGTGCCGCAGCCGGGCACTTCCTCCACCCCTGCACTCTTCCCGGATCGTTCGGGCATAAAAAAAAGGGCAGCGCTGTGCTCGAACGCTGCCCTCATTTGACCGCTTTTCCCGGATCGCTCGTGCAAAAAAAAGCAGCGTTGTGCTCGGACGCTGCCTTCATTTGACCGCTTTTCCTGGATCGTTCGGGCATAAAAAAAAGGGCAGCGCTGTGCTCGAACGCTGCCCTTTCGGCATTGAAAGGAGGGATTCCATGCTGAAAACGGACCTCCTGAAGTCAGTCACCTCCGAACCGGCACATTCAACCCGAACTCCACGCCCGCCCGGTTCGCTGCAACTTTTCTTTCTCCACATCTGGTTCTGATCGTGTACCGCGCCGGGTCGCCCCCCCAGGGTTGCGACCCGAGGCCACGGCCTGCGCCGTCCACACACAACCCTTCATCGAGGACACGGACAAAACCGCTGCAGTACCTGGTTGCTCTGTCGTTCCACGCTGCCCCGCCCGACCTCCAGGTTCCGTCTTCGCCCCGAAACAAGCAAACGGCATGCCAGATTGCACGCCGCGGCAGGCCGCCCACCGCATGCTTGAAATGGAGCACGCCGGCGCCCGGGGCCGCATTCTGTTGTTTCACACTGGAACAACGCGGGGGGATTGACTCAGGGTGGGTCAACACGGGGGGATCACAGCGCGCGCTGCACGCGTCGCAGCAGTTTCTCCTGCAACTCCGCCATGGCGCTGCCGCGCGGCCGCTTGCGCCGCCACTCGCTCATGGCCGCCGCGGTTTTCCGCAGCACCTCTTCCTCCAGCTCCCGGCGCAGCGTTTGCCAGGGCCGGCGTCCGCGCGCCAGCCGGCTGGTATCGAGGTACTCCGGGAAATCCTTGTCGGGATAGAGCCGGGCACGGATGCGGCTGAAATCCAGGTTCAGCCGCGAACCTCCAGCCCCGGCAAAAGCTTCAGGCACCTCGCCGCTCGCGGGCCACAGCGGCAGGGCGACCGCGACCACCGGCTCGCCGAGCAGCAGCCACATGGTCGCCAGCGCCGGGTCCTCGCCCGGTTTGACCCCCTGAAAAATCGCGCCCGCGACCGTACGGTGGCGATTGATGGTGTTCTGGGTGTGAATGAAGCCCTCCGGGGCCCCATCCATGGCGCCCGGGAACGGCAAAGGATTCGGATCGAGTTCGTCGCTGACCAGATCGCGTACCACCCGCTCGAGCATGAAGGAGAGATCGATCCGGCCGGCGGCAAGCCGTCGCGCCAGCAGGTTGCGGGCGCGATGGTAGCGCCAGCCGCCATAGGCCTCGTCCCCGCGACCGGTCATGGAAAAATTGGCGCGCACCAGCACACCGGACGGGATGAGGCCGGAATCCTGCGGGGTGAAACGGGTGTGGCGGAAATTCCCCGTCTCAAAAAATGCCGCACCGCCGTAGGCATCGATGCAGCCGAAATTAGCGCGGGTGCCGCGGCCCGCCAGCGCCGTTTGCCGCAGCAGGTCATCCAGGTCCTCGATGCGCGCACAGCGGCCCAGCGCCTGCTTCATGAAATACCCCTCGGTGTCGGCGCTGTCGCCATCCTGGTCCATCGACTCGGAGTTCATCAGCGCAAAGCCGGCGGTATTCATCCCCATCCAGACCTGAGTCGTGTCGCCGCTGTTGATGACGCCGATGAAATCATACCGCGGCCCACGGAAAAAACGGGCGGAATTTTCCCGGGTGCTGCTGTCGCGGTTCTTCCAGAGCAGGGGACGGCCGTCGATGGTCGCCGCACCGCTGATCACTGCGACGGTGCACTCCTCACCGGCCTGGGCCAGACCCGCCCAGAGCAGCAGCAGAAGCACCGCCCGATGCTGAGAGCGGGTGCTCATGCCGCACCCCGCTCCCCTTTGGGAAGGGTCTGGTTGAAGGTCTGATAGAGGAACAATCTCAGGCTCTCCAGGGTGAGGTCATATTTCAGCGTGCCTTCCACCGCCACCGAGATGCGCCCGGTCTCCTCGGACACGACAATGATCACGGCATCACTCTCCTCAGACAGTCCGACGGCGGCACGATGCCGGGTGCCAAGATTGAACTGCGGATCGGTATTTTCACTCAATGGCAGGATGCATTTGGCAGTGTCGATCACATCGTTGAGGATGATCACCGCACCGTCGTGCAGCGGCGAGCGCGGATTGAAGAGGGAGACCAGCAGCGGGGCCGAAACCTCCGCCTGAATGCTCACGCCGGTCTCGGTGACCGTTTTCATTCCGGTTTCACGCCCCATGACGATGAGCGCCCCGTAGCCGCGCTGCTGCAGCTGCTCGGTCGCATCGACCACCGCGTCAATCACCTTGCTGCCGCTGACCTTGACGAAATAGCGGATCACGCGGCTCTGTCCCACGGAGAGCAGAATCCTGCGCAACTCAGGTTGAAAGAGGATAACAAAAGCGACGAGCCAGACGGTGCGCAGGTTCTGGAAAATCCAGCTGCTGCCGCGCATCTGCAGGATCGGGGTGACGATCGAGAAGAGGAGGATGATGATCAGCCCGGCGAGCATCTGGGCCGCGCGGGTGCCGCGGATGAAGGTGTAGCTGCGGTAAAGGACGAAGGACATGATGAGGATATCGGCGATGTCCATCACCGTGACGGGTATAAAACCGATTTTAAAGAGGGTCAAAGGCATCCGTGGCTATCCTGGAGAAATAAACCGATCTTTGCTGACGCGGCCTGACGCTGGTGCCCCGCGGCCGCTGCTTAGGCGCGTGCGGCGTCTGGCGGCGGCTCATTCGCCGGAGGCCCCTGCTGCCGCTTGTTCGCTGGCGGTTGCTGGCGGGCGTACATTCGGGCAGGATACCTGCTGCCGCTTTTTCGCTGGCGGCCGCTCAGGCGCCGGGGGCCCCATCGCGGATGGCGTCGGCGACGCGTGCCACACGCACCATTTCCGCGACATCGTGGA
>Ga0116171_10001026_pt1 | contig 28860 bp, 32 predicted proteins | sample AD_JPNHW2_MetaG_FD_89798 | JGI IMG/M metagenome (GOLD analysis project Ga0116171, IMG submission 89798) | Active sludge microbial communities of municipal wastewater-treating anaerobic digesters from Japan - AD_JPNHW2_MetaG | ecosystem: Engineered > Bioreactor > Anaerobic > Digestate | place...
AAAAAATCTAAATTCTAAAATCTAAAACCTAAAATAAAAAAACAATAAAAAATCTAAATTCTAAAATCTAAAAACTAAAATAAAAAAACAATAAAAAATCTAAATTCTAAAATCTAAAAATTAAAAATTAAAATTATAAATTAATAATATCCGCCAAAGGCGGATTGTATTTTAAGGCAAAATTTGGCCTTTCAGTTCAAATTTAGACCTAAAAATTACAAAAAAATATGAAAGCAAAAAATAACAAGAAACTTAATAAGTCCCCTTTCGTCAAGGGGGATGTCCGAAGGACAGGGGGTTTAGCGTTCACCTTATTTGAGCTACTGGTTAGTATTTCGATTATTGGAATTTTGATCGCCGTGGCGTCGATGTCTTATGGTAGCGCTCAAAAAAAGGCGAGAGATACTAGAAGAGTTGAGGATATGAACGCGATTCAGAAGGCATTGGAAATGTATTATAGCCAAAATGATTATTCTTATCCAACAAATCAGGCGTTATTTATAGGCAGTAGTCTAATAGAAAGTTGGCCAAAAGATCCAAAAGGAACCCCGTATCCAACTCCAGTATGGGGGGCAAGTAATTATTGTGCCTGTACACAGCTTGATAATCCAGGGACTGGTAATGCGGGTAATTTAAATTGTACCACCACTCCTCCTTTAAATTATTATTGTGTTAAAAATCAACAATAAGTTATTAAAAAAAATTCTAAATTCTAAAGTCTAAATTATAAAAAAATTCTAAATTCTAAAGTCTAAATTATAAAAAAATTCTAAATTCTAAAGTCTAAATTATAAAAAAAATTCTAAATTCTAAAGTCTAAATTATAAAAAAATTCTAAATTCTAAAGTCTAAAAATATGAAAAAGGAAAATAAAAACGGTTTTAGTTTTATTGAACTGATAGTGGTGATTGCGATTATTGCGGTGCTGAGTGTGACGGCGATATTGAGTTATGGCCCAAGTCAACGAAAATCTCGTGACTCTCGGCGTATGGCAGATTTGGAAAAAATTCGAATGGCCCTGGAAATGGCCAGACAACTCGGAACAACTTATCCCTCGGCCTTACCTACTTTAGTTAGTCTTGGTGTAATTCAAACTATTCCGACTGATCCCAAAACAAAAACTAATTATGTTTATGGTCCTACTCCTCCCTATAAATATTCCATTGGCGCTTCGATGGAAGATTTGGGATCAACCAATATGCCAGCTAGCGGCGGTTTAAATTATAAGGTATTCAACCCTTAATTGTGCTAAAGTTTTATTAATGAAGAGGGCCTTTACTTTAATTGAATTGATAGTCTCGGTAGTGATTGTGATGCTGATTTCTGGTGGGGCTCTGGTTTATTTAAACGAATTTAATTCAAGACAAAAACTGGAAAAAGGAAAAGATGAAGTAGTGGCGGCGATAAAAATGATTCAGAGTAGTGCCAGGGGGAGGCAATTACCTTTGAATTCAACAAAGTCTGAATTAAACTTTATTCGGCTTTATACTCCCCTTTTAGATACTCCTCCAAAAAGGTATTTAAAGGCTGATGTGAATGAAGATGGGAACGATATATTTTATAGAAAGTCGGTAAATGAATTAGGGGTGGATGTAAGTACTATCCCTAACTATATCTATTTTGGAGCAGGAAATGGGAGATTGATAAAAAATTTAGCAATTCCTTATACTTATTATTTAGACACGGAGACGGCGACGGTAATTGTCGAAAATGAGGCGGAAAAAATTGAAGGATATAGAATTATCATTGATGCCCTGGGGCAGATTAAAGAAGTAAATTATTATAAAGAATAAAATTTAAAAAAGCCTAAAGTCTAAATTCTAAAAAAGAAATTAAAAAAAGTCTAAGGCCTAAAGTCTAAAATTTAAAATAAAATTAACAAAAAAATGAAAAAAAATATTTTTAAAAAAGGTCAGGGAATTGTAGAATCGGTGGTGGCGGTGGGAATTTTAATGATGGTACTGACAGGGACAGTGCTCTTGGTCAGTTTTGGACTCTCAAATCGAAAAACTGGTTTTGACCGGCGCAAGGCCAATGAGTTGGCGACTTTGGTGATGGAGGAACAGACGGGTAGAAGTATCAGTAGTCCGGAGGAATTTTGGCAAAATACTAATTATTCCACTGATCCTGAAACAAAATCAGGTTATGAGGGTTATAGTTATACGATAAATCTATCTGAAAATGATGCCTCTGGCTGTGATCAGACAATAAATGACTGTGCTCTGATGGTGGTTAATATCGGCTGGTCGGGAAAAGAAACTCAAAATTTAAAATATGAAAAATTTTTTTATAAAAAATAAAATGAAAAATAAAGCCGCCTTTACCCTGATTGAAATATTGGTAGTAGTGGGAATATTGACAGTACTCATCGTCAGTGTAGGAGGGATTATGGGAACGACTTTTAGGGCGAAAAATACCAGCGAGGGAAACGAACTTTTATCTTCAAAAGCGGTTTATATTTTAGATCAGTTAAAAAAGGATATTTTGAGTGCTAACCCAAGGGAATTTACCTGTACGGCTGATGTTGGTTCAACCAAAATTTCTTTTAAAACAAAAGATAATATGACAACGACTCTAACTTGTCTTGATACAAATGAGAAAATTACTTCACAGACAGCCAGTGGAACTTATAGGTATCTTGAGGGTGATTTTTTAGTCTGGTGTAATGGTTTTGTAACCTGTAGAAAAGATGAGACAAATAAAGTGACAAAGGTAGAGCTTAAACTAAATATTGGAATAACGGCAAATGTGGCTGGGGCGGGTAGCACCGGGGTTTACTTTGGAGTAGCGGTGCCGAGAGAATAAAAATGGTATAATATACTATGCTACCGCAGTGTATAAAATCAGTTCTTTGGTCCTATGATACCGATAAAATTGATCTTAATAAACATCGTCAATTAATTATTTCTCAAGTATTAAATTTTGGGACAAAAGAGGCGACAGATTGGCTTTTCAGAAAATATAGTAAAAAAGATATAGTCTCGGAGCTCGTTAACCCAAGAAGGGGTGTTTGGTATCCCCAAATATTGAATTACTGGCAAAAAAAGCTAAATATTACCATACCTTCAGAAAAATATAAAAAAGCAATCAAGAGCTTATATGATGTAAACAACAACAAAAATGTATTGGCAGACAATTGATAAAAATAGACAAGATTTACTCTTAAAATTAGACTTTTTAAAAAATCAAGGTTTTTATATGGCTGGAGGGACAGCCTTGGCTTTGCAGATTGGTCATCGGGAATCGGTTGATTTTGATTTTTATAATGAGAAAGAATTTAATGCCAATAATTTAGTATCAGAATTAAAAAAAATGTCTAAATCGCTGGAAATTGAGATACCGGATACTTATTCAGTCATGGGTCAGGTAGATGGCGTTAAATTGTCATTTTTTAGATATGAGTATCCAATGATTACTGATTTTGTAGTAGATAAGGGAATTAATTTTGCTTCACTCCCTGACATTGCGGCCATGAAATGTATTGCCGTGGTCCAGCGCGGGACAAAAAGAGACTATGTTGATATGTATTTTTTAAATAAAATGTTTGGACTCCCTAAAATTTTTAAATGGGTGGCGAAAAAATATCCGATGTATGATATTTACCATATTAAGACAGGGTTAATTTATTTTGCGGAAGCAGAAAATGATGTCATGCCAAAGATGCTGGTCGATTGTAGTTGGGAGAAGGTAAAAGCAGAACTTGAAAAAGCGGTTTTGGGGATGGAAGAGTGAAAAAATCTACAATCTACAATCTGCATGAAAAAGTAGTTATTGACAGGATGCTGGTTAGTATATTAATATATATATTATATGGATTCGATTAAGATAGATGATTTTATTAATGGATTAAGAGATAAATCAATTTCCCTATTCACTTTGGGAGATATTTCTAAGTTGTTTGAGGTCAAAGAAATAACGATAAAAACAGCGTTAAAACGTTTTCAAAATAAAGGGGTGGTAAGTAAACTAGCTAGAAATAAATATTTATTTGAGCTGGCAGTAGAATCACCATCGCAGTATCAGATTGCTAATTTCATTTGTCAACCTTCATACATTTCTTTAGAAACAGCGATGTCACTGAGGGGAATTATTGATCAGTTCTCTTATGTAATTACTTCAGTTACCAGTAAAAAAAGTCGAAAAGTAAACTATAAGGGACTCATTTTTGATTATACTCATATAAATAGGAATATTTTTACTGATTACATTAAGCAGGATAATTACCTGATAGCCACAAATCAAAAAGCAGTTTTTGATTATTGGTATTTAGCATATAAAAATTCGCGAAGTAGAAACAATTTAGGTTTAATTAATATTAAAAAAGAGGATTTGAAGATTTTAATAGAATATATTAATAAAAATATTGAGATGAAAAATAAGGATAAATTTATTTCTTATATTAAAAAAAATTATGATAAGTGAAGATTTTTTAACAAAAAAAGCTAATCATGATCGAATAGATAAGACCGTAATTATCAGAGAGTATTTGCAATTGGTGTTTTTAAATTATTTTTATCAAAAAAATAAGGAAATTTATTTTAAAGGTGGCACGGCCATCAGATTTTTATTTAACTCTTTTCGTTTTTCAGAAGATTTGGATTTTACCTGTAAAAATAAAAATGAAGATGTTTTAAAATATTTAAGAACAATTATTCCACTGGTAGAAAATGAAAGTGGTTTTGAGGTAGATTTAGAGGCAGAAAAAAAATATAAAGAACTGGGAAGAAGGTACACTTTGAAATTTCAACCAAACAAGCTTTTGAAACAAACACTAAGAATAAAGTTAGATTTTTCTTTTCGGGAAAAACCTTTGGAAATTACTTCAAGTTTGTTACAGATGGCAGATTATCCTATTTCCTTAATGTCGGTGGTTCAAAGCTATTCTAGAGAGGAAATACTGGCTGAAAAAATCAGAGCCATGTTTACTAGAAATAAACCAAGAGACCTCTTTGATCTGTGGTTTTTATTAAAACAAAATACTTTGATTAATTGGCAATTTGTAATTGAAAAAATGAAGTATTACCCTGAAACAAAATATAGCTTTGAAATTCTCTTGGAGACTCTAAATAAAATTGATCCAAAAACCTTTGAGAGAGATTTAGGACAATTTTTACCCGAGCAATATCGGGAAATTTATCCGCTTTTAATCTCGGAAACAATTGAAATGGTAAAAAAAGCGAGTGACTCTCTTTCCCCTTTTCGTGAATAGTGTTATAATCCCTTAGTATCTATATTATAGGTTCTAAATAAAAAATAAATGTCAAAGGAAATAAATACGGAACATGGTAGAGCGAAAGTAAACCGAGGGGTGGCGGCGTTGACAGCATTGTCGCTGCTAGCAACCGGCTGTGTCTCAACTGAGGGTGGACAAGTACAGGCCAAGATACCAGACGAACCGACCAAGACCTCTCCCCTATCCCCTGACCTGACCAAGACCCCGGCGCCTTCACCGACAGAAGCAAATTATGAATTAACCCCGACGGTAAAAAATCCGGCGACAGAGGAATTGACTTTGACCCCCGAGCCAACGGCGACAGCGACTGAAATGCCAACTCCAACCGAAATTCCCGAGAAATATCCCATTGATTTGGAGAAATTAAGTACGACTCCGGAGAGTTATGAGTATTTGCTGAATCATAAAGAGGAATTTGTAAAAGGACCGGATCCACTGGAAGTGGGGATGGAAGAGTTTTTTAAATGGTACAGCGAAAAATTAATCCCATCTTTGGGGGATTATAAAGAAAGAGATGGAAATCTATGTTATAATCAAATAGCCGTGGGTGAAGAGTTGATGAGTGTGACTAAATGTGTTTCAGATAGATTAGTTAAGGGACAAATGGAATTTTGGTTTTTTGAACATGGGGGGGTTGTTTATCCGGTTTTAGAAATTGCGGGGATTAAAGATGGGAGAATTGGTTATAATATTGGGGTAGTGCTGGTGGAAGGGTATGGACAGCAAGGTTTGGGAGCGATAAAAGATGTAAAAGATGGACAGAAAAAATTTTCAAATATTTTTATCATTACAAAAGATAATAAAGCAATGCCTGTGTCTGAAGATGTACATAGAATGCTTGAAGAAGATTTTTTTTATTATAATGGAAAGGAACATTATTTGGGAATAGGAACAATAAATTTTTTTGAACCTTGATTTTGAGATAAAAAAACTTCATAATTTAGAGGATGAAATGGTGGTATGGGCTAGTCGTTTTAGTAGGGGTAGTTTTGGGACTGATGGTTTTTTCGAAAAATATCAAAAATAAAAGCAATTTAACTCGGGTCAACGAAAGTGAAATATCGGGTGAAGTATCAAACTTGCCGACAATAATGACAACTTCAAAAGAGGGAAAAGAAAAAAATACTCATCAGCTGAGAGGAGTAGTTGAGTCCTGGTCGCCTGAAAATGGATTAATTGAAGTAAAAGCAGTTGGAAAAATTTGGCAATTTTATTTGGATCCGACAAAGATGATGATTTTTATTCCCAGTATTAAAAATAAAGATCAAATATTGATGGTTTCAAGTAGGGAAGGCCTGCGCTGGGAGACGGCTTTTTGTGAGACAGATAATGTGGATATTAGAGTGGAAAATGAAAAAGTAGTGGCGATAAGCAGTAGTGGTTATAGATCATGTGGATTTAAAGGGGAATGATAAAAAAGATAGTTTCTTTGTTAATTTTAGTATCATTTTTAATTTTTTCGCCCAATATAGTTAGGGCCCAATGGCCTTGCACTGATCAAATTCCGCCTAGATGCTCCCTTGGTAACGATTGTAAAGTTGGTTATAGCTGTAAGGTTGATAATAATGTAGGTGGCTGTAGCTGCCAAGCTAATTGTACGAGAAACTCACTTCCTTGTACGACAAACACTCAATGTTGTTCAGGTTATTGTGGTGATAATATTTGTTCTACTCCCCCACCCCCAGCAACAGCGACACCGACGCAGGAGCCGTGTGATATAGATGGAAACAATATTTGCAACACTCCTGATCCGTATTGTCTGAAAATAGGTTGTAATGGTTGTCTAGAGACTGATCCCTATCCAGATCATTATAACGGAACAAAAACTGTTGAATGTTGGACATCGGAAGCATGTTACCTTGCAGGTAAAGATACTTGTTATGTGACTGATTCTTATTCTGACCCGATCTATTGTCCTGAGTCTTGTGGTACATCATACGTTCCCACTCCGCCGGAGCCAACTTGTCAGCCATATGCTTGTTACAATATGGGCGATCCCCATTGTCAGGTTTCTTTTCCTGGTTGTCCAGGGGGAGTAGGTTATTGTGATAATTGTGGTGGTACTGATTGTGGATTGTGTCCGGGATCGAGTCCGGCAGTACCTACACTACCAGTTTGCAGTCCAAATTGTATTGACCCAAATATTTCTCCCTGTATAGCTACTACTTGTTATAACACAACTTGTTTGGGAAATTGTAATCAATGGTGTTATGGAATGTTACCAGCAACTAATCCGGACACACCGGTGTTATCAAATCCTGCTTCTGGAACAATAGTTAATGTGAATACATCTGTAAATTTGGATTGGAATGCGATTTCAAGCTGGGGGACGGGTTGTCCCCAGAGTAATAAATATCAGGTTTGTGTGATGTCGGATAGCACTTGTGATTTACTAAACTGGGTTGATGTGGCTTCAACTGAGACTATTAAAACCTGGACACCAACAAGTGCTGATTCTTTGGTAACCTGGAAAGTTAGAAGCAATAATGGGAGTAATACGGCAGAGTCTTTGACAAGAACTTTACGAGTTAATGCACCGCCAACATTTACTAGTTTAGTTATTAAAAATGCTAATAATGTGGTGGCGGTTGGAGAGACTGGTGGAACAACTCTCAGAAACCATATTTGTCAAACAACTTTTCAAAATTCAACTATTCCTCGGAGGGTAGTTTTTGAAGCGAGTGTAAATGATCCCGACGGAGCGGCAGATATTAGTACCGCAACATTAACCTGGAATGGGAAAAATTACTTAATGACAAAGGTTGGAAGTCCGACGGGAACTGGGGCGACCATGAGAGCAACGGTTGATTTTTCATCTACTGACAATAATGGTGGGGTATATGATTTATTTGTCACAGTGACTGATATTAATGGTGTCTCAAGCGGCTCGGTTAATACGAACCGAGACTGGAAAGTCTGGGATTGTCAGGTGCCGACAAGCGGAACGCTTTATAACGGTAGTGCTGGACAAGCTTGTTTTACTGGATTGGGATTTTCCGTGCCGATTGATGCCGGAGTTGGTTTTAATTCGATTACTTTTTCGGATACACCCAATGTGGTAATGACTGATAATGATTTGGATAGCTATGGTACAAATAATGTTACTTGGGGGAAAAATTATCTACCGCTAATTAATGGAGATGATGCTTCTAATATTGATGGTACTTTATTGGCGACGGGGAGAATAACCAGAATTATAGATTTAGGGACAGGGACAACTTATTGTCCATCATCAGTTTCTATTGGAACAAGTAACTATATTTCGGCATATTCGAACAGTCCTCAGGCTAAAATTGATTTTTCTTTTATACAAGATCAGGAGGCTTGGTATCAGGTCGTGGGGGCGGGAGTGAAGTCAAGAAATAGATTGGAATATGGAGTGCCGGTAACGGTTCTTCCAGTAACAAATAAATTTTTAACCTTGGGAGATGCAACAAGAATTAATGGTTTGGTGTCGGGAATCGACTTTGAAAACAAAAATGGGAATAATTTAAAGAATGATATTGGATCACCAAATAATTGGTATGTACTGAGAAATACTAATGATTTGGATATTTATAATTACAATTATTTTTATAATAATTTTTATGTGAAGGCGGGGGTAGGGATAACGGGCACTGGCTGGTCGGGTAAGCCAGCAAATGGAATATATTTTGTAAAAACCAATCTTATTATTGATAATAATTTTGTTTTAGCTAATCCAAGTGAAAATACGATGATGGTGATTGTGAATGGGGACATCACAATTCAACCAAATGTAACTCGACTTGATGGAATATATATTGCTGATGGGAGCATTACCGCCGGAGGAGATAATGCAACTGCCTTGACCATAAATGGCATGCTGTACGCGGGAGGAAATGTTAGATTGTATCGGAGTTTTACTGATAAAACTGATAACAACACAACTCCAGCGGTAAAAGTAAATTATTCACCAGGATTAATCTTTAATTTACCTCCAAAAATACTCAGAGTCTTGTCGGGGTGGAAAGAGGAATAAAAATAAAAAAAGTCTAAAATCTAAAAACTAAAATAAAAAAACAAAAAAATAAAAAAGTCTAAAGTCTAAATTAAAAACAAAAAAATAAAAATTCTAAAACCTAAAGCCTAATAAAATGAAAAAAAATATTTTTAAGAAAAGAACGATTGTAGATTGGAGATCGAAGATTGAAGACTTTCGAAGTGGTCAGGTGGCGATAATTGTGATGCTGGTCTCGACTCTATTGATTACCGTCGGCTTGTCTTTATCAAAAAAAGCCACAGTTGAAACAAAAATTGACTATAACGAGGAAGCTTTAAAAAAGGCCTTTAATGCGGCGGAATCAGGGATTGATTATTATTTGGCTACCGGTCAAAAAACATATAATTCGACTGATAATTTGACAGAGGCGAATATTGCCACTGAAAATATTGGCGGAGGAAACATATTAAATTTTAATGAATTTACGCCGGAAAATGGGGTTCAGTATTTTTGGTTAACTAATCATAATGCAGATGGCTCTATCGGAAACGGATATTACGCAGGTAATTTTCAGTTGTGTACTGACGGTTTTTCAGGGTCAATGGAAATAAGCCAATTTTATTTAAGTGGAGGAGTGTATGGGGTCAAACGTCATGGTTATAATTTTGATAATGCAAATCTGGTAAATGGTTTTTCTGAAAATTTTGAAAATGATTGTACCAGCCAGATAGCATCCGCTGGAAATACAGTTTTAGTCACAGTAACGCCAATTTTTGCAGGAGGGCAAATTTATATGAAGGGAACGGCAAATTTTCCTGTTCAAGGAGAGAGAATTAATTCAACAGGGTCGGCGGGAGTGGTATTTGGTGAGACAGGGGAAGAATCGAAAATTAATAAAAAATTAAGTATTGAAAGACGCTATAAATTTCCCTTTTTCCTTCTCTCGGGGATAGTATCGGAAACTTCGGTCTTGAGTCAATAAGAAGAATTGTATATATTTATATAATGAAAAGTATCGCGGGAATTGATATGGGCCTTGGCAGTATTAAGGTGGTGGCTTTGGATCGGGTGGGAGAAGTAATGTCGCTGATGGCTATCGGAGAGGTAAAAACTCCAAACCAGGATTGGATGAAAAGTGAAGTGACTAAAAAAAGTTTAGAAGAGGTGGCTAAGTCTTTAAAAAGTTTAATCAATGATTTGAAAATTGGAAATCGGGCAGCGGTGATAGCTTTACCGGAATATGAAATTGTTAGTCGTCTGGTGTCACTACCCCCTTTGGAAGAAAAAGAAATAAAAGATGCGCTGACCTTTGAGGCCGAGACCTTTGTCCCCTACCCCCTGGATAAGGTTTCGATTGATTATGAGGTAATTGAAGAGGATGAGGGTGGGCGCTTGACAGTCTTTGCCATTGCGGCTCGAAATGACTTGATTTCAAACTATATAAAAATATTTAAAGCGGTGGGAATGGAGTTGCTGGCCATTGAATCCCCCGCCGTGTCAATGAGAAGAATTTTAAAACAAATTGCGACGGCCTCTGAGGCGACCATGGTTCTGGACATTGGTCAAAAATATTCGGATTTGATTGGATTTAAAAATGGAAACATCTATTTTGCCAGATCAATTTCTCTTGGAGGCGAGTCAATAACCAGGGCTATTTCCGTAAATTTAGGTCTCGATATGGCCAGTGCCGAAGAATACAAAAAGGCTTATGGGATAAAAGAGATGGAACTTGAGGGAAAAATTAAAAGTGCAATTATGCCGGTTTTTGAAAGTATGGCGGAAGAAATTAGGCGGGCGATGGCTCTTTATAGCGAAAGTAATAATCAGGCGATCGAGCTTTTAGTTTTGAGTGGTGGTGGAGCCAAGCTACCAGGCCTGGCTGAAGAATTTACCCGAATTTTGGGAATTGAAGTGCAAGTTATTCAGCCTTTTTTGAAAATTGACAGTCAAAAAATCGTGTCACCTATAAATTTAGAAGTTGACGGCTACCGTTTTTCAACCGCGGTGGGTCTGGCTCTCCGGGAGGGACAATGAAAGTTGGTGATAGCTTAAATATAAATTTACTGCCAAGTCAGGCTAAGTTTCAGGCGGATAAAATTAGGCTAAAAAAAACTATTAGGCGCTACGAAATGAGGTTTCTCGGCGTCTGGCTGGTATTTTTAATTGGCGCTTTTATTTTATTTTTGGGGAGTGGAATTATATTGAGTGGGAGTCAGAAAAAATACCAGCAGGCGGTTAATGTCTTTGAAAGTAATACTGAAGAAATTGTTTTAAATCAATTATTAAAATATCAAGCCAAGGCTCTTGGGCAGGTACTAAATGAGCGTTTTGAGTACGCGGCCTCTTTTGAAAAAGTGGCCTCGATTTTTTCCGATAAGGCAAAGGTGTCTGATTTTGAAATCAATGACCAGGATAAAAGTTTTACCATGACGGTAACTACGGCTGATAAGGAAGGAATTGATTATGTTGAGGATAGAGTTGATGAGGTTAATGAGGGTAAGGTTGAAGGGGTAAAAAAAATAATAATTACCGGAGTTTCTTATCAGGTTAGAGGGGAGTGGTCTATTAATTTGGAGGTAATGATATGAATAAGACAATAGAAGTATCGGATAAGATTTTTGGCATGGATAAACGAATATTTTCTTTGTGGCTCGAACCCTTTGCTTTATTTTTAGTCTTTTTTATGAGTATATTTCTGGTGATTGTGCCTAAAATTAATGAAGGGATGGCGAGGCTTAATGAAAATAAGTCGGTTTTGAAAAAAACCAGTGAAGTTATCGAAAAAATAAATTATTTACAAACCTCAGATCAGGAAACTATTAAGAAAAATGCTCAAAAATTGGCTCAGGGCTTGCTCCCGGAAAAATCTTCATACCTACTCTTAAAAGTGATTCAAAATACGGCTCAAAAATTAAATTATAATATTGACGATTTTTCGATTAGTATGGGTGATATTAAAGAAGAGGCGGCCGAAAATGTTAAAGAGGCGAGTTTTGATAAAATTCCGATTGAAGTAAATTTAATTGGTCCGGCTGAAAATTATTTGGCTCTGGCTAAAGCCCTAGAAAGAAGTTTGCCGATAATGTCGATAAATAAATATGAAATGTCGTCAAAAACGGATGGAATAACGACGATCAAATTGGCGGTTTATGCCTATTATATGAAAGAGGTAACTGATTTTAAGCTGGAAAATATCAGTCTGGCTGATTTGACTTTAAGTCAAGCTGAATCAGATTTGTTATCAACGATTAGTGAATATAGCGAGCTCGATGTCAAAAGTATTGGAGGAGTGGGAGAAAGTGGCACTTTTGTAAAATACGAGAGAGTTGATCCCTTTTTTACTCCTTAATTTGAAGTAAATAGCGAATTTCAGGAAAAGCCAGATTAAGGAGAGTGCGGATAGATTTAATTATTTTGCCATCTTTGCCAATAATTTGGCCAACTATCTCTGGAGGAGCACTGACCTCGAGAATGGTAAGTTCGTTTTCAAGACGGGAAAAAACCTGAACCTCGTCGCTGTTGGAAACAACGGCTTTGATGATATACTCAGCGGCTTCTTTGATGTCGGTCATATTATTTAACCTCTTCTTCTCCGCCTTCGGCGGAAGTTTTTTCAACAGGTAATTCCTTTATTTCTTCAGTTTTTATTTTCTTCTTTCTTGGATATTTATCAGGATTTAAAAGTTTGTCGACACCAGTGGTGATTTGGGCACCGTTTTTTAGCCACTGGACCATTTTATCTTTATCAATTTGAAGAGTGTTGGTAGTTGGGGTGTAAAAACCGAGATCATCGATAAATTTACCATTGGATTTACTTCGATCGGGGGCAACGACAATCCGAAATGAGCGTTGATGAATTTTACCAGTAGGTTTAAGTTTTATTTTTAGCATGGCTTCGATTATACAATAAAAAAATGTCTTCAGCCATAGGCTGATCCACCTTTGGCGGAAAAGTCTAAAGCCAAAAGTCTAAAAAATAATAAAAAAAATTCTAAACACTAAATCCTAAAGTCTAAAATTTAAATTTAATTTTTATTTAAAATAAGAATTGCGCGAGTGGCGGCGTCTTCCTCAGCTTTTTGTTTGGAATTACCCTTACCCGAAGCGATGAGCTGATCACCTAAATAGACACCGATTTTAAAAATTTTTTGATGATCAGGTCCGGACTCAGAGAGCAATTGATATTTTGGAGTAACTCCCCTTTTGGACTGAGCAATTTCTTGAAAGTGGCTTTTGGCGTCTTTATAGATGTTTTTTTCAGATAATGCCTGAATATTTTTGTTTAAAAATCGATTTAAAAATTTTTCTACAGCCGGATAGCCCTGGTCTAAATGAATGGCTCCGATAAGACTCTCAAAGGTATCAGCCAGAAGAGATATATTTTGACGGCCATTGTGAGTGGCCTCACCCCGGCTGAGTAAAATAAAGGAGCCGAGATCGAAGGAGGCGGAAATATCGGCTAAATTTTCAGTGCAGACGATTAAAGAACGGAGATTGGTGAGCTGGCCTTCGTTAAAGTCGGGAAAAAGAGAATAAAGTTTTTGGGAAACCCAGTATTCGAGGATGGCATCGCCCAGAAATTCAACTCTTTCGTTGCTCGATTTTAACTGTTTATTTTCATTAAGATAAGAGCGGTGGGTTAGAGCTAGTAAAAGATAGCGGGGATCTTTAAATTTAACTTTAATTTTTTGCTCTAAAAGATTTATTTTATCCATTTATTTTTTTTAAGATATTACCGAGAACGGCGTTGATAAAAGGACTTGATTTGGTATCGCCAAATTCTTTACCAATTTCAATAGCTTCATCAATAATGACCTTAGCCGGGGTCTCCGGTTTATTTATTAGTTCCCAAATAGAATAGCGAAGAATAGCCAGTTCGACCTTGTTAACCTGATCAAGAGGCCATTTAGGAGCGGTAGTCGAGATTAACTGGTCAATTTTATTAATTTCAGAGATGATGGGGAGAAGACTATCATCATCTATTTTATGGGTAATCCCCCAGGCAAAAAGTGACTGGATGGATTTGATTCTTTTTTGATGTCGAGGATCGTTTTTGCTTTTCACTTATTGCAGTTTTTGCAGGTAAAACCCGGAATTTTTGGTTGTCCACAATTTTTGCAGAGGGTAACCTGTGATAGGGTGGTGGCTTTAAATGAAGCTCGGCGTTTGCCTTGACGACGGCTTGAGGGCCAGTGTTTAGGAAGTGCAGTCATGGAGGTATTATAACAGAGAAAAGAGGAAAAAAGAGAAAAAGTCTAAAGTCTAATTTCAACTCGTAATTCTGTTTGGATGTAGGGGTTTCGCTAGCCGAAACCCATGAAAAAGTTAGGGCGCCGGCTAGCGGTGCCCCTACAATAGAACAATTTTCAATTTAAATGTTTTCCGGTTAAGGAAAGAGAAGATTGATTGAGAATTAATTTCTTTAAGTCGAATTCCGGATAATCAACTTGAAGCTGTTTTAGAAATAATTGGCATGTTTCAATTAATTTTAAATCAGAAAAAGAAGCGATTTTAAGTGAAGGAAAGCCGTGCTGGAGGGTAGAGAAAGTTTCTCCGGGACCTCTGGTTTTTAAATCAAACTCGGCAATTTTAAAACCATCGGTGGTTTTTTCAAGATATTTTAAACGACGAAGAGCAGTTTCATTGGTATTTTCAGTGAAAAAATAACAGTAGCTTTGAAGTGTCCCCCGCCCAACCCGGCCACGGAGCTGATGAAGCTGAGACAGGCCAAAATGGTCGGCTGATTGAATAATAATAGTGGTAGCATTGGGAAAATCAATACCAACTTCGATTATAGGAGTGGTGACTAAAATATTTATTTGATTGTTTTTAAATTTGTCTAGAATCTCGTTTCTCGTTTCAATTTTAGTTTTACCATGGATTAGCTCTAATTTTAGAGTTGAAAAAATATTTTTTAAGATTCCAAATTCTTTTTTGGCTGATTTAATGGTGGCGGCGTTTTCGGACTGTTCAATAAAGGGACAGACGATAAAGGCCTGGGTTTTATTTTTTTTGATATCGGCTAAAAGCCAATGATAACAATCAGAAATTTTGTTTTGGGGAACCAGAAAAGTTTTAATTAAAGAACGGTTTTGGGGTAAATTTTTTAGAGTTGATAAATCTAAATTGCCAAAGAGAGTCAAACTGATGCTGCGGGGAATGGGGGTAGCAGTCATGGTAAGGGTATGAGGTGGCTGAGTTGAGTTAAGAAAAGAGCGCTGATTGACCCCAAATTTATGCTGTTCGTCAATAATTAATAAAGCTAAATTGTCGACAAATTTTTCTTTTTGAAATATGGCAGCGTGGGTGGCAATAATAATGGCATTTTCAGGCATAATTTTAGGAAGAGAATTTTTGGCGGTTAATAAAATTATTGGGCAGTCGGACAGATACTGTTTAAAGGTGGCGAAGTGTTGTCGGGCTAAGATTTCGGTGGGGGCGAGAATGAGGCTTTGTTTCTGGTTTTGAGAAGTTAAATAAGCTGAGAGAAGAGCTAGGACTGTTTTACCAGAGCCAACATCACCACAAAGTAAACGATTCATAACTTGGTTTTTAGATAGCAAATCAGCCTTAATTTCTTGCCAAGCGGTTTTTTGGGAATCAGTGAGTTTGAAGGGGAAAGAAGAAACTAGATTTTTGATTCGAGAGTTAATAGTTTTATTAGACTTTAGAATAAATTTAGGGGTAAAGTTTTGCCAGGATTTTTTTTGAATTTGACTTAAAGCTAAGAGAGAAGTTATTTCATCAAAAGCCAGGCGATATCGAGCTTTGTCTAAGATATTTTGATTTTGAGGGAAATGAATTTCTTTTAAGGCCTGGTTAAGGGGCATAAGATGAAAAGCAGAAAGTAAATTTGAAGGTAAAGGATCCGTTATATTTTTAATTAATGAGTCAAAGTGAAGGCTGATAATTTTCCGAAACCAGCGGCTAGTTAAACCTTTGGTTTCAGGGTAGATCGGGATAATTTTGCCTGTATTATCTTGCCCATACTCGGGAGAAAAAATAGTTTTATGGCCGTGATAAAGAGAAGTGTTCCCGGCGAAAGCCCAAACTTCTTTTTCATGAAAATTTTTTATTAAATAGGACTGATTGAACCAAATTAAATCAATGGTGCCAGTGGAATCAGTGAGAACGATTTTCTGCAGACTTTTTCCATTTCGAAGAAAAATATTATTAATACTTTGAATTTGCCCATTAATGGTGACGTTTTGGTTAAGGGGTGCGTTTATAATTTTTATTGATTTCGAAAAATCGAGATAGCGGTAGGGAAAATGATAAAGAAGCTCAAGATCATTATTAATCTTTAGTTTTTCGAGTTTAGCGCTTGTTTTGGAACCAATACCAGGGAGAGAGAAGCTCATGGCTTATGTTATCATTATTCATGAAGATTTTTGGAAAAAAAATAAAGAAAAAACATTTGAAAACAGCAATTTTAGTAGTGGCGACTTTGGCCATTTTGTTATCAGGGATGATTCCCTTTTTGAGTACTTTAATAAAATGAAACTCTGGTGGTGTCGTTTAAAAAAGGTTTTTCAAAGTAAGAAGTTTTGGTATCGATTTTTTTGGGTGATACTCATTCTTTTTGGGGTAGGTTTACTGACGACAATGGGTCTTTTTGCCTGGTATTCAAAAGATTTGCCGAGTCCCAGTAAAGTGGTTCGGAGAGAGGGTTTTGCCAGTCGAATTTACGACAGGAATGGGGAAATTTTATATGATCTTTATCAAGACCAAAAACGGCAACCGGTTGAATTTAAGGATATTCCTGAGGCTTTGAAAAAAGCGACGATTGCGGTTGAGGACAAGGATTTTTACAAACATAGCGGTTTTGATCCTTTGGCGCCTTTTAGAATTATTAAAAATTTATTTTATTTTAAAAAATTAACCGGTGGTTCAACTTTAACCCAACAACTGGTTAAAAATGTTTTACTTACCTCTGAGGTCAGTTTAACCAGAAAGATAAAAGAATTTATTTTGGCGGTTCAAATAGAGGCGAGATATAGTAAAGACGAGATTTTATTGATGTATTTAAACGAATCACCTTATGGAGGAGCGGCTTGGGGGGTAGGTAGCGCGGCAGAGCAATATTTTGGTAAGGCGGTTAAGGATCTGACTTTGGCTGAGTCTGTGATTTTGGCGGGTTTGCCCCAAAGACCAAGTGTCTACTCTCCCTTTTCCTCATCGCCCAAGGCTTACATAGCTCGAACAGAGCATGTTTTAAACAGGATGCTAGAGGATGGCTATATCGATAAAGAAACTCAAATTAAAACAATTGAAGAAGTAAAGAATTATCAATTTTTCCAAAATTCAACCAAACTTCAGGCACCTCATTTTGTTTTTTGGATAAAAGATATTTTATCTAAAAAATATGGTGAAGACATCGCTGAGGGTGGAGGTTTAAAAGTGACAACAACTTTGGATTTAAATTTGCAAAATGAAGTTCAAAAAATAGTCGCCGAAGAAATCGATAAATCAGAAAAACTGGAAATTAGTAATGGGGCGGCGGTAATTCTTGATCCTCGAGATGGTCAGGTACTCGCGATGGTAGGGTCGAGGGACTACAATAGTGATAAAACTGAAGGTCAGTTTAATGTGGTAACTCAGGGACTCCGTCAGCCAGGTTCAGCGATAAAACCAATTACCTATTTAATGGCGCTGCGAAAGGGTTATTCAGCGGCGAGTTTAATTATGGACACACCGGTTTGTTTTCCGGTTGCCGGACAAAGAGATTATTGCCCTCAAAATTATAGTGGTAAGTTTAATGGTCCAATGAGTCTTAGAGAGGGACTTGGGAATTCTATAAATACTATCGCAGTTAAAACACTAGCCCGGGTTGGAGTTAGTAATATGCTCCAGCAAGCCTTTGAGATGGGAATTAATGATTTGGAACCAACGGCAGAAAATATGAAAAAATTTGGCTTTGCGGTAACTCTGGGTGGGGCTGAAGTTAGAATGATAGATTTAGCGGCAGCTTATAGTGCTTTTGCCAATGGAGGGAATAAGGTAGAAGCAGTGGGAATCTTGAAGGTTGAAGACCGAGATGGGAGGGTCCTTGAAGAGTTTAATCCAATAAAGGGAAAACAAGTAGTGAGTCCTGAGGAGGCTTTTATTATTTCTGATATTTTAGCGGATAATAACGCTCGGGCGTTGACATTTGGCGCGGTAAATAGTCTGATTATTCCCAATTATAAAGTAGCGGTCAAAACCGGAACTACCAATGAAAAGAAAGATAACTGGACTATTGGTTGGACTCCAAATTTGCTGATAACTGTTTGGGTGGGGAATAATGACAGCACTCCGATGGGGAGAATTGCTTCAGGAGTGTCAGGGGCGGCCCCAATTTGGCGAAAAATTATGCTCTATGCCTTGCCAAAAAGGGAAAAAGAAGATTTTAAAATTCCCGCTGGCATAGTCAATATTTCAGTTGATAAAGTATCGGGCTATGGAGTCCATGATGAGTTTCCTAGTAAAACAGAGTATTTTGTTGAAGGAACGCAAACGAATGTTCCTGACCCGATTCATTTAAAATTAAAAGTGTGCCGGGACAAGGTAGGGTTGGCGACTCCCGAGGATGTGGCTAACGGTAACTATGATTTAAAAGAATATTTTAACTTTAAAGAAGAAGATCCGGTCAGTAAAGATGGGCGAAACCGCTGGCAAGAAGGGATTGATAGCTGGATAAATCAACAAAGTGATAAGGATAAATATTTTCCACCCGAATCTTTTTGTCGCAGTGATGGGGCAGTGGGAGTAAATTTTGATAGTCCGGGAGACCGTTCAACTCAGGGCAATAATGTGGAAATAAAAGTTAGTATTTCAGCACTTAAAAAAATTACTGAAGTCAAACTGTGGATTGATGATAGTGAAGTTAAGAGATGGACCGAGAGGCCTTATGAGGGCGTTTTTAATCTAGGAGATGGGCCTCATCGATTAAAAGTTAGGGCGGTGGATAAGGATGGAGCCAGTGGTGAGAGAGAAATTCAAATTGGGGTTAATGTGCCTTGGGATTGGTCCCCTAGCCCGACACCGACGATAACACCAGCGCCTTCGCCAACAACTCTTCCAACTATTATCCCCAGCTTAGTTCCAAGTTTAGTCCCGACACTGACACCGACGATAACCGGAGTTGGTTTGACATAGATTGATACATAAATATAGCCAATAGTATCGATTTATTTAATTTGATATATATATTAGCAGAAAGATATAGAAAGTGCTAACTTTTACTAGCTTAGATATTATCTGCTGGACGAATGTTGAGTGAAGTGTATTCGTTGATTAAACATCCACCGGTTCGTCTTTTTGGAGATATATCCATATTTATATAATTATTGATTATGGCACCGTTTTCGGTTAAATTAACTCTGGTCCCATTTTTTAAAACAGTACTGGCACCGACTATATCCGATATCGATCCCTTGGTGGTGATTTCAACTTCCCCTCTTGGCGACATATAGAGTGATTCTATACAAGATCGTGGTTTATATTTTTTCTCAATAATAATTAATTTTTCTGTCATTTTTTTAAAAAGTAAATTTATAAAATTAAAAAAGCTCCCGAGTGGGAGCTTTATTGATGATAAATCTTAAATTTACATCAGATTCTCCCAACTCGGGCGAGTAAATGTAAATAATTTAATAATACTGATCATGTTGTTATTATAAATTAGTTTTTATTTGTGTCAAATTAAAGGCGATAAGGTGGACTTTTTTGGCGGTTTTGTCATCGCAGTTGTAATAAGAAACCCGGAAAGTATAGCGATTTTGATAAATATCAATAATTTGCATTGACCATAAAATTTTTGAGTCTATTTTGGCCGAATATTCTTTAATAAGATTGATTGGATCCTCGGGTGAATCAAGATTTAAGTTGGCGTCGAGGGTAATTATTTGAGAAGTTAACTCGATAGCCTGGGAAGGTAAATTATGGGGAATATATTTATTGGGTTTAGGTAAATTATCTAAAATGATTTCTGAAAAGTTGTTATCGATAATGTCTGTAGTCAGGTTTAATGTGTTTAAATCGGATTGTAATTTTTGTGAATCGTAGTTGTAGATTCCCAGAGCGTTTTTTTCAAAATACTTACCGTTTTCTTGAAAATAAATCTTGCCAATTTCAAAAAACTGAGTTTGGGGTAATTTATATTTCTGATACTGGGCTAACTGCTGCTTTAATGATTGAATTATCGATTGACGAAGATAGATTGACTCTGAGTTGAGACTGTTTTGGGTACGGATTGCTTCGTCGCGGGGCTCCTCGCAATGACTAGTCAGGGGCCAGGACATAATTTCATCGTAGCCGAGGGCAACTAATTTATCTTTTAATTCATCGATCAGATAAATAATTTTTGGGGTAATATCGGGTAACTTTTTAAAAGTTAAAGGCTGACTCATGGGAATTTTTTGGTAGCCCCAGAAACGGATAACTTCTTCGACAAGGTCGGCCTCGATATCAATATCTTTGCGGATGGAGGGAGGGTTTACTGAGAAACTGGATTCTAGATTCTGGATGATAGAACAGCCAAGGCGTTTGAGGACGTCAATGGAAAAATCGGTGGGAATGTCGATGCCGGCGACAGTGGAAACTTTTTTAAGGTCGAATTCGATAGTGGGAACTTTTATTTTATTTGGGTAATAATCAAAAAGGCCAGAGGCAATTTGGCCGCCACAGTTTTCTAATATTAATTTGATTAGATGATTAAAAGCGATGGGAATTAGCTCGGGATCTAAATCTTTTTCGAGGCGGATACTTGACTCAGTTACACTTTTGAGCTGGTGGCTATTTTCACGGACGGTGGTGGGGTCATAAAGGGCCATTTCAATGATAGTGTCGGTGGTGGAAGTGGTAATAGCGCAGGCCTGTCCACCCCAGAAAGAGAGACTTAGAGCCTTGCCTGGATTGTTAATCATTAATATATTGTTATCGAGATTTAATTTAGTTTTATCGAGACTGATAAACTCTGAATATTTAGAATTTATTTCCCAAATTAAATTGTCGGTAGATTTGGCAGTATCGAAAGCATGAACAGGAATACCATAAAGAAACATAATATAGTTTGTTAAATCAACTAAAGTGTTTACCGAATTGGTGCCGTGAAGTTTAATAAATTTTTGAAGCCAGTCGGGTGAAGTAGAATTTTTTAACGCAGTGATTTTTAAAGCCATTATTCGGCGAACTTTGTCGGTAGTGACTGCCATTGGAAGAGAATAGTTAGAGACTGGAAACGAGATGTTGGATTCTAGAGAAAGAGGGAGATTGTAAAGAACAGAAAGGTCGCGGGCAAGACCGTAGTAGCCAAGGCAGTCGCCTCTGTTTACTTTAATATCTAGATCAAAAACTATTTCACTTTGAGTTTCTTCAAAATAATTAGTGAAGTGACCAATCATAGTCAAATCATCGCGTAATTTCTCTGGATTTACCGATAAGTCAGGAAGAAATTTTTTTAGATGGGAATAGATTAGTTTCATATTAAACCCCCTTCCGCCGTATCGGCGGATTTCCCCCTTGAAGAAGGGGGACTTTTATTTAGCCTCCCTTTATCAAGGGAGGTCTCCGAGTGTAACGAGGAGGGTGGGTTTGAATTTGGTTTGTAGGCGAGGTTGCCTCCCCGAAGAGTGCGAATATCTTTAATGTTGTTTTTGGCCATAGTCCAGCGGTCTAGCCCCATGCCGAAGGCAAAACCGGACCATATCTTGGGATCGATTCCGGCGGCTTTCAAGACATTAGGATGAATTATGCCACTACCTCCCATTTCAATCCAGCCGGCGTATTTACATAGAGAACAACCTTTGCCATGACAGGAAAAACATTGCATATCAGGTCCAACCCCTGGTTCGACCTCAGGATAATATTTACAGCGATAACGAACAATTACCTTGGGTCCATAGAGGGTTTTAAACATTAAATCCATAGTGCCAATTAAATCTTTCATGGTAACGTTTTTGTCGACAACTACGGCCTGGTATTGTTGAAAAATAAAATGATTGCTTCGATTGACCTTTTCGTTTCGGTAAACAGAACCGGGAAAAGCGGCTCGGATAGGCAAATTTTTATTTTGGGCTTGAAGTAAATATGATTCGATAGTTGAGGTCTGAGTTCTGAGTAAAAACTGAGGTTCTTTAATATAGATAGTATCCTGCATATCACGGGCTGGATGATTGGCGGGGACATTGAGGCGGGTAAAATTGTATTCGTCGGTGACGATTTCAGGGCTAGCATAAATAGAAAAACCCAGTTTCTGAAAAACTTTATTGAGTTGACGTTCGGTTTGGGTCAGAGGATGGAGATGGCCCACCTTAGGCAAGCTAAAATAATCTTCAATCTTCAATTTATAATTTTCAGTTTCTGGAATAGTTGATGATTTATTTTTTAATAATGTCTCAATATTATTTTTAAGTTTATTTAAAAGTTGTCCATATTCACGTGGATTTTCGATATTTTTAATTTCAGAAAATAATTTATTGATTAAACCCAAGCGGCCGAGTAGTTCGATTCGAATATTTTCTAATTCGGCCGAAGTCTTGGCCAAATCGATTTTATTTTTGGTTTCTTTTAGTACTTTATCTAAATCCATTTATATACGTTTATATTAACAAAAAACCCCGCGGTTGCGGGGTAATATTTTTATATAAAATTTACCCCTATTTTAAGGAAGTAAAGATAGATTTAAAGGTAGACGGATCATGGATAGCGATTTCGCTGAGCATCTTACGATTTAACTCAACTTTATTATCTTTGAGTTTTTTTATAAAGGCGGAGTAGCTAAGAGAAAAAGGGCGAAGAGCCGCGTTGATTCTAACAATCCAGACTTTTCTGATGTCGCGGCGGCGGATCCGACGGCCATTGTAGGCATATTGACCGGCGTGTAAAACTGCTTCAGAGGCGACTTTATAACGCTTGGAGCGGGTCATCCAATAACCTTTGGCTTGTTTTAAGATTTTTTTGTGGGCGTCTCGTCTGACGGTTCCGGTTTTAACTCTCATAGATTTAGATTAATAGATAAATAGATTAATAGATTAATAGATAATTATTTTTTGCCTAGAAGCTTTTTAATTTTGGTAGCCAGTCGACCGGTAACAACTTTTTTGCCTTTTAGACGACGTAATTGTTTTTTACTTTTTTTGCGACGAAGATGGCGTTTGAAGGAGGACTCGCGCATAACTTTACCGTTTTTGGTGACGGTGAATCGATTGCTAACTGATTTTTTTACTTTATGTTTTTTACTTGCTTTTTCCATATTATTTCTTGGTTTTTTTGACTGGAGTAAAAGTAATGAGGAGTCTTTTACCTATCAATTTGGCGCTACCCTCTGGGGCAGAAAACTCAGCTAAATCATTTTTAAACCTTTCGATTAGCTGATGGCCGAATTCAGGCTTTTGAATTTGGCGACCTTGGAATTTTATACTTAATTTGACTTTATTTCCAGTAGCTAAAAATTCTTTAGCTTTTTTGATTCTGGTATCGTAATCTCCCTGGCCGATAAAGGGAGTCATTTGAATCTCTTTGGTTTCACCGCCCTTGAAGCCTTTTTTTTCAGCTTTGGCTTTTTTGGCTTCTTGGTATCTGAACTTGGAAAATTCGATTAATTTTACTACCGGCGGTTTGGCTGAGCCGGAAATTTCGACTAAATCTAGGCCAGATTCTTGAGAGAGGTTGATGGCCTCAGCGAGAGATAAAATATCAATTTGTTTACCGTCTTCATCTAAAAGACGAAGTGTTGGAGCGGTAATTTGTCGATTAATTCTGTAGAACTTTTGAGTCATTGAGTTATTTTATCAGATTTAAGGACTTAGTGTTGATTTGCTCCTTAACTTTGGCTAAAAATTCATTAAAAGGAATGGCGCCAAGATCTTGGCCGTCTCGTTGGCGGACTGCGACAGCATTGGCTTCGACCTCGCGATTGCCAATAATCAGCATATAAGGAATTTTTTGTATTTGGGCGTCACGGATTTTGGCTTGCATTTTTTCGGATCGGTCATCAATTTCGACGCGAATCCCCTGCTCTTTCAATTGTTCGCAAATTTTGAAAGCGTATTCATGTTGAGCGTCGGTAATAGGAATTATCTTAGCCTGGATCGGCGAGAGCCAAAGTGGGAAGGCCCCGGCAAATTGTTCGATTAAAATTCCCATAAACCTTTCGAGTGATCCATAAATAACCCGATGAATAACCACTGGAGTTTTTTCGCTACCGTCAGAATCAGTGTATTTTAGATCAAATTTGCGTGGCAATTGAAAATCTAGTTGAATAGTACCGGTTTGCCACTGGCGACCAAGACAGTCATCCATGAGGATATCTAATTTGGGGCCATAAAAAGCACCCTCTCCTTCTCCAATAAAATAATCAAATTTATTATCAATTAAAATTTGTTCAAGCTCTTTTTCAGCTTTATCCCAGGTGGCAATATCACCCATAAAATCATCTGGTCTGGTGCCTAAACGAATTTTAAATTTTATTCCAAAGATAGAATAAAAAAGATTAGCAATTTCTAAAATTCTTTTATATTCTTCGCTGATTTGATCTTCAGTAACAAAAATATGGGCATCATCTTGAGCAAATTTTTGAACTCTCAAAAGACCACCTAGTTCGCCGGATTTTTCACGGCGGTGAAGGGCGTCACAATCGGAAAATCGAAGTGGTAAATCACGATAGCTATGAATCCCCTGTTTAAAAATGGTCATAGCATTTGGACAATTCATGGGTTTCAAACAGTAGATTTCATTTTCTCCCATATCGCAGATAAACATATTTTCGCGATAATGGTCCCAATGGCCAGAGGTTTCGTAAAGTTGTTTTTTATTTAGCTGAGGAGTGATGGTTTCGAGGTAGCCTCTTTTTTGATGTTCGACTCGCCAGAAATTTAGGAGTTCATTAATGATAATGGTGCCCTTTGGAAGCCAGTAAGGCATACCAGGAGCAGTTTCATCAAGGAAAAATATGCCTAGTTGTGGGCCAAGTTTACGATGGTCACGTTTTTTGGCTTCTTCGAGGATAAATAAATATTTTTCTAGTTCTTCCTTTGATTCAAAGGCGGTACCGTAAATACGGGTGAGCATTTTATTTTTTTCATCACCATGCCAATAAGCACCCGCAATAGAGAGAAGTTTAAAAGCGTTGATTTCACCAGTAGATTTGACGTGAGGACCGGCACAAAGATCAACAAATTCCTCTCCAGTTTTATAGATGGAAATTATTTCGTTTCTATCCTCAATTGTATTTAACCATTCGAGTTTATAAGGATTATCTTTAAATAATTTTTTGGCTTGATCTAAAGTAATTTCCTCCCTAATTATAGGTAAATTAGCTTTAATAATTTTTATCATTTCAGCTTCGATTTTGGGAAAATCAGCCTCAGATATTTTAAAATCATTAAGAGGTTCAAAGTCGAAATAAAAACCATCGTCAGTGGCGGGACCCATGGCCATCAGGAATTTGCCTGGGAAAAGCCGCTCCATGGCTTGAGTTAAGACATGTTCGCTACTGTGACGAATTTTATGGAGACTATCTTGGTTGTGTTTTTGGGCGTCTGTTTGTGACATATATTCTCTAAAAAATTCTAAATTTTAAAATCTAAACTCTAAAAAATAGAGGTTGTTTAATAATGTGATTATAAGTTATAAAAGGAAATAACAAAAGGATAGCCCGAATCAGAGTCGAAGAAAATCAACCCTTTACGGGCGAGGTAGTTGAGGTCAGAGTAAAAATACAATATAACATCGGGATTATTCTATCACAGTCAATAAGGTGACGATAAACATGAGACTACTGCCGAGAACGATGATTATAAAGAAATTATTTTGCCAAATTGATTTCTTTTTCGCTAATGTCACCACAAACCGCCAAATATGACTTGGTTGGATTGAGATATCTGATTGCTGCGGCTTTGATTAGGCCACAGTCGACCTTTTCTAAACTTTCGGTGTAATCCTGAATCGTCCAAGGTTTATCACTATTTATAAATTGTTTATAGGCATGAAAGCCAACAATTGACTCTGATGTTTGAAGGTTTAGACGACTGGATTTGATAATCTTATTTTTAACAAAATTCAGATCGCTTTCTGGCAAGCCGTCTTGAATTATGGTATAGAATTCTTTCTCGATAATATCAATGACTTTTTGAAAATTTGATTTGGAAGTAGATGTTTGGAAACCCCAGGTACCCGCATCGAATAGTTGCTCGTGCCAGGAATTAATTCCATAAATCAAACCGTTTTCGTAACGGAGCCGAGTAATTAGCCTCGAGGAACGGGTGGCGGCTAAAGCTTGGAGGATTATGGAAAGTGTCGGATTGGTGGTATCTGAAATGTTGCCAGTGCGGAAGGCGTAAGAGAAAGTAATTTGGTCGTTTTGGTTGAATTTTTCAATCAAAATTCTTTTTTGTTGGTTTACTGCCAAGTCATTTTTAGGAGTTCTGACAGAAAAGTTTAATGATTCTAAGAAGGTAAACTCTTTTTTGATGACATCAATGGAGATATCACCACTGGTAACAAGAACCATTTGACTAGTAAGTATATTGTTTTGATAATAAGTAACAATATCTTCTTTTTTAATGTTTTTGATTGATGACTCTGTTCCTAATGTCGATCTTCCTAATATTGTGTCTTGATAAAAAAGTTGACGATTGACAGTACCAATGGCTTTGCTGGGGTTTGATTTTCGATCAGAAAGTTCACGGTAGATAGCCTGACGTTCATTTTCTATTGTTTTATCTTTAAAAATTGGATTAAAAATTACCTCTTTTAGGATTTCCGAAGCAATAGAAATATCCTTCGGGTCTCCGAGAGATAAATTTATAGCCAAATTATCCATACTAGTGACGGCACCAAGAACTCCGCCATTATTTTCGATATAAGAAGCTAGCTTGTTTTTGGATGGATATTTTTTTGTACCAGCCACTAATAGATGTTCTAAAAAATGAGAAGTGCCTTCAATATTGTCGAATCGGGAACCGGCAAAAAAAAGACACCTAATAGCTAACGGTGCGCCACTTCGGCGAAAATTAACAATTTTAATACCGTTTTTTAATTTGGCTGTTTCAAGGGAAAGATTGAGATCACTTAGTTTGAGCATTGGTAAGTTAATAATAGCATTTGGGTGTGAAGAGCGGGAGGAATTGGAATAAAATTTTGTTTTGTTTTTTATTTTTGTTCCTCCCGCCCAGCGGAAGGAGTGCTTAGGATTGCTCCCAAACACTCCAACCGCCACGGGTTGAGCTATAGAAGGACTTAACCTTCGTAGCTGCCAGAATCGTAGCTGCTGTCACTGTCGCCGGCGCTTGAACCGTCAGAAGAGGGACCATTGCCCATATCTGAGCCAGTATCGCCATCGCCAGGATCATGTGCCATTACCAACTTTCGAATCTCATCCATTTTAATCTCCTTGTATTTGTTGCTTTTTCCTGGTTTGATCGATCAAATTAAAATATTTGGGATGGATTTATTTGATTTTTTATCTTTCGATAAAACTCCTTTCTGGGTTTTTACCCGATTTTAAAGAACATTTGTCGTAATTGCATGCTGAGCGTTTTCAGTTGCACGACAGCATATTTTACCATAAGATACACTATTTGCAAGATTTCTGAATAATATGTATTGGTTATGTATTACTTAATCCCATAATATTCGAAAAATATTTCTATAGGCGAACGAAAGGATAAAACTTGGAGTGGAAAACAATCAACAAGTTGATTTAGGTTGTTGGCTGTGGGTAATGATTCCTGGAACTGTTGGTATCTTTCAATATTTACACTTCCATCATTGGATAAAAATTGTCCCCAAAGAGAATTACTACGAAAATTCAATTCAGGAGGTCGGACGGTTGTAGCACTATTAACAAAGGCGGGTGGTAACGAGGTTACAACCCCCGGAAAATTATTCATCCAAGAAACTAAAGTTACCCATTTAGGATTAAAAGTATTGTCTGTTTGAAGCCGAATGCGGACGGATTGGAATAATCGGGTTAAATCTTGAATTCTATCTGGTGTAAATTGTCTGGAAAAATCGCTTTTCGATTGTCCCCGACGTTGATTGATAAAATGTAGTTCGATTTTTTGATCGCCAGTTGTTTTATCAGCGGCCGTTTGTTGAATAAAGCTTCCGAAATATTTTCCAGGAAATATATTTGATTTATCACTGTATATACTTTGAGGTTGTCGAATATAGAATTGCCACACTTGTTCGGTAACATCTTTGTTACCAGTTAACCCTCGAGTGAATTCTAACCATTTTTGATCGGGATCTTTTGGTGATGGGTTTTTGCCAACTAAATGGCGGTATATGATGGTGTAATTGAGAATCGAACTTTGTATATTGGGTGATAATCTTAACTGTGCTACTCTGCTTGCAAAAGATATCTGCGCCTGGAAATAACCTTTTGGATAAACATAAGGTGTCGGCTCATATAGTTCCATTTCAGGGTTTCTGGACATGATATATTGTATCAAATAACCTATGGTTACGTATATATTTTCAAGTTATCTATCTTCTGAGTCGGAAATGCGATTTTTATATACGTTGAATAGCGACGATGAAAATAAAGAATTTATGGTGAGTGAGTCTAAGAGGACTTGAACCTCTGACCTGTCCGGTGTCCACCGGACCGCTCTAACCAAATTGTTAATAAATTCTTGGTGAGTCTAAGAGGACTTGAACCTCTGACCTGTCCGGTGTCCAC
>Ga0116171_10001029_pt1 | contig 28787 bp, 22 predicted proteins | sample AD_JPNHW2_MetaG_FD_89798 | JGI IMG/M metagenome (GOLD analysis project Ga0116171, IMG submission 89798) | Active sludge microbial communities of municipal wastewater-treating anaerobic digesters from Japan - AD_JPNHW2_MetaG | ecosystem: Engineered > Bioreactor > Anaerobic > Digestate | place...
CCTCCTCTTTGCTGACGGCCTTCTCCACAGTGGGCTCGCTTCGCACGGTGTACCTCTCCAGGATAGCCAGCTCCTCATCCCGGCCGGGATAGTCCATGAAGATCTTGAGCAGGAACCTGTCGAGCTGCGCCTCCGGCAGGGGAAAAGTGCCCTCCATCTCTATGGGATTTTGGGTTGCCAGGATGAAAAAGGGCCTGTCCAGGAGATAGGTCTTGTTTCCCACAGTCACCTGCTTCTCCTGCATGGCTTCGAGCAGTGCGCTCTGGGTCTTGGGCGAGGCGCGGTTGATCTCATCGGCTAAGACGATATTGGAGAAGACCGGACCCGGCTCGAAGCGGAACTTCTTGCCCGCCTCTCTCTCCTCGATGATGGTGGTCCCGGTGATGTCCGCGGGCATGAGGTCGGGGGTGCATTGAATGCGGCTGTAGTCCAGGCCCAGACAGGATGCCGTGGTCTTGACCAGCAATGTCTTGGCCAGGCCCGGATTGCTCTCCAAAAGGGCGTGGCCTCCCGCCAGTATGGCAACCAAAAGCTGCTCAATGGCCGTGTTCTGGCCGACTATGACTTTGTCTATCTCGCGCCTCAGATTTTTGAAGATCTCCGGTGCCCGGCTGAAGATTGCTCTCTGATCATCCGACATTGTTCTCTCTGAATGGGATTTGGTCTAATTATACCTTTTCCAGAGGCAGGACTATTGCCTGGCGAATTGCAGAAAGATCTTTATTCATTGAAAAAATAAGTAATATGAAATGTCTGAAGCCGATTCCGCAAAGAAGGCCGTGGATGAGCTTCTCAGAGACCTTTCTGCGTGCATATTCTCCGAGCCTCTGGAGTTGCAGGACAGAATAATCATTCCTGTCACGAGGTTGAGCCTGGCCGTCGGAGCAGGCCGCGGGCCATCCGATGCGGGCATTTCGGTCAGCAGCAAGTCGCAGCCGTCGGGATATGGAGGGCTCGGTGCAGCCGGTGGAGTGGGCATCTCTCCCGCGGGGGCAGTGGTGATTCACAGGTGTATCGCCGGGCAGCAGGGTGTGGAGTTTTTGCCTCTATCAACTGGGAGCGAGAGGGAATCGGCAGCCTCCGATCTAATTTTAGAAAAGGTGATCGGATCAATTCGCCGCTCGGGATTGTAGATGCCGTCCATTCTCCTGGCAGTTGCTCTCCTGTCGGTCTTCCTCCTTCTGCTCGCCGGCCTGCTGCTCGTGGTGCCGGTGCGGCTGAGCATAAACCTGCGCAAAGATGGGCCGGCGGTGCAGGGGGGATACAGTCTGAACTGGCTGGGTCTGGCCGTCAAAAGGGGCGAGATTGGGAAAGCGAAGGCCGGACAGCAGGAAGCGGCTGAGAAGAGGCCGATAGCCGCAGAGGAGGATAGTTTGCCGGATGAAAAGAAGCATGTGAAGATGGAAGGTGAGAAGGCTGACGGGCAGGACGGCTCTGCTGCTCCGGACATTGGCTCGATCATCTCCGCCGCACCTGCACTGGCCGATATCCTCTTCGACCTGCTGCGGAGAATCCGTCTGAGAAAATTCTCCTGCCGGATCTGCTTCGGCCTGGACGACCCCGCCGATACGGCCACAGCCTACGGCTGCCTCTGGTCTCTCGCCTGGGCGGCGGGCCTGCTCAGTTCCGTCGTTTCGGGAGGACTGTCCATCCAGCCCTATTTTGAGGGCGAGCGGCTGGAGGGAGAACTGGCCGCAGACCTGGAGGGCTGGCCGGTCTACGCTCTCGCTGCCGCCCTCCGGGCCCTCTGGATCAGGGAGACGAGAATGCTCCTCAAAGAGTCTATGGGGTGGGCCTGAATGACGGAGCCGGAGAAAGATGTAGAGGGAGAAGTAAAGGGAGAAGGCAGACATTTGTGGCTGCCTAAAGAGATCTTAGTAGGCCGGAAGATCCGGGCGGGCAGCCGGTACATCTGGCCGGTGATCGAAGCCCTGTTCTGGAAGAGCGGGGAAGATAGAGTGCTGATCGCCCACCTCCGCCCTCTGGCACTGCTTGTCATCGAGGAGAAAAAGGAGTACGCAGTCTCCTTCTCCGGCCAGCCGCTGACCGTGGCGGAGCTGCTGGAGATGGCCCCGGAGCTCTGCTCAATTCGGGAGGAGGCGCGCGGCACTCACAGGATAGAAATAGTCTAGAGCCACTGCTCATGAGCTAAAGGTTGCTGGCATGACCCTTCACCTGAACAAACCGGCCCTGCGGGTACTGGGCATTGCCGAGAGCTTCTCTCGCTCCCGGCCCTATTCCATGATAGCCGGCGTTGTCATGCGCGCCGACCTGCGGGTGGACGGCCTGGCCTACTGCCGGGCGATGGTGGGGGGCGACGATGCCACGGCTGCCATACTGCAGATCTTCAGAGGCCTGGACCGGCCGGACATCAACGCCCTGCTGATCAGCGGCGCTGTCGTGAGCTGGTTTAACATCATCGACCTCCATGAGGTCCATGCAAAGACCGGCCGCCCGGTGGTATGCCTCACCTATGATGATTCAGAGGGGCTGGAAGGCTACATTCGCGAATACTTCCCCGATGCGGAGGACAAGATTGCCGCCTACAGGCGTTTAGGCGAGCGGCAAACCGTCTGCCTCAAGACCGGATACGAGGTCTTTGTGCGAACACTGGGGGCCTCGCTGGATGAGGCGAGGCTGCTGCTGAACAAATTCATCAGAGACGGCAGAACTGCTGAGCCCATTCGACTGGCAAAGCTGGCCGCTCGGGCGGCACAGGAGGCAGAATTCGGAAAAGCCGGCACGAAAATAAAACCTTAGGAGGGAAAGGGCGGGGAGAGATCACCCCCTTTTCCCGATCTCTCCTGCCCCAGGCGGTAAGGATAAGTCCCCACTCTCCTACCCCGCCAAATACTCGATTATCGCCGAAGTTAATAACCCTTTTTTTCATGTAGAGGTCGTGTAGATCCGATATAGGTCCCTCGCAAGTCAACCTGAAGCTCCTCAATCTTACCCTTCCGGCCTGAGACGGACCGAATGCTATTTCTACAGTTAAAGAAATATGTAGATGTATGGGCAAGCCATTGGTCCTCAATCGATCCTGCCGACATTTTTTCAGAAATCTGCTCGGCTCTGTGCTGATCATCGTCATTATTCAAATACTCATAATCAGCTCGTTTTGCCTGACCGACATTGACTACAGCCTGCGCAAGCTCAAGAACTCAGAGGGCAGGATCTCAGAGCAGGAGGGCTTTCACGGATCAAACAGCGCCGAGCTTCTCATAAACAGCGAGGGTAGCTATTCCAGGATCTATGTGAACCTGGAGCAGCCCCTGCCCCTGGAGGACCTGGACCGCCTCAGCCTCTGGGTCAATCCCCAATCCGGCAGTGCATCAATTCAGTTTGACATCTACCTGGACGGAGACGGCGACGGTGGCTACAGCTCTGCCACTCTCTCACAGGATGCCAGGATACTCTCCCTGGAGAGAGACTGGTCGGATTTGCAGATTTCCAACGGGCAATGGAATGAGCTGGACGGCTTTGACCTGGACTACGAGATTTACAGAGGCCAATCGGGAATCCTCTACAGCCTGGACGGCCTGCAAGAAGAGCTGCGGGGCAAAAGAGTCGTCAAGATCTACATCACTGTGATGGGAGAGGATCAGTCCGCCAGCCCCTCGTCTCCCACCACAGTCTTCATCGACTATGTCAAGATCGGTGATGAGGTGATCAGCTTTGAGCCCCTGGAGGAGGAGGACATCAAGGATGGCCCGTCATCGGCCACGCCGGGCGGCCTTATGACCTACACCATAACCTACGGCAACAATAATCTCCAGCCCACAGATGTGATCGTCAAAGAGGATTACGATCCGCGCACGGTCTTCATCGAATCCACACCAAGCCCCGATGCCGGCAGCTTTGATACCTGGACCTTTTCCAGTCTTCCAGCCGGAGCCCACGGCCAGATCGTCATCAAAATGAGAACCAAAAAGCCCTCTGCAACTGCCGATATCGATGGGCGCGTATCCGGCCGGGGGCTGACTGCCGCGCGGGGTCTGCTCAGCACCGAATTTGACGGCTACCCGGTAACCAATAATGTGGTTGTCCAGGCGGGAGAGTTCAACTATACCGCTTCCGCCACCACCCGCATCAAACCCATCGTGGGATCGACTCTTCAATACAGCGAACACGGATCGGGTGAGTATAGGTCGGAAGAGGAGCTGACATATGGCTCGGCCAGCATCGCGGCGAACAGAGATGTCCTGGCGGCGGCCTCTCCGGTGGAGATCGATCTCTCGCCAGCTCTGGCGGCACACAATTCCAGCCGGGGAAGGGTTATAGCCAGGGTGGACTGGTGCGCCGCCATCAGGGCTGAAAATGACTATCGCGACATCCTCTGGAGCGACAGATACTGGCAGGCCAAAAGCCTCAACCTCAGCTACAACGCCCGGCTCGGCAAGACCCTCTCCGCCCTAAAGACCACTGTCCAGGTAACGGGCCTCGCCGATCGGGAAGCACTCTGGCCGGAGGGCCTGGCAGAGACGCGCCTGGCCGGCAACTTCAGCCTGGCGGGCAGCGCCCGGTGGAAGTATTCCAGCAGGAGCATCAGCGCCCCCAAGCTGGGGCTGGAGTGCTGCCCGGTGGTGCAGGGAGAGGAGGTATCGGAATCAACTGTCTATTAGCGCCCTCGGGGCTCAGGTCCGGGGCCCGAGCCTTTCCCCTCCCCTCCGGAATTGGAGAATTGGACTGATCACCGGGGCTGGAAGACATCCACCACAATCACATTGCTGGGCTGGCTGCCCACCACGAAGTATAGCATATACCTTCCTATGCGGTCTGCCTGGAAGTTCATGGTGTTGTAGCCGGAATTCAAGGCCGCCGTACGGTACTCGGTAGAGACGGAGTCGGTTTGAAGAGTCTCATAAAAGCCGCCTGAGCCCCCTGCCGGTACGCCGGCAATCAGTTGCAGCATGGCCCCCACAGGTATCACGGCGTACTGCGTCCAGTTGGTCGCCCCCTGAATCCACAGTTCGCTTCCGCGATTTGAGGCCGACTTGTACTGGCTGTAGGGCAGACCCTGACCGTTTCCGTAATACACGCCATAGGGCGTATTATTGATATTATAGCTCACCGGATTGCTCACAACCTGGCCGGCAGTTGCAGCAGCAGGGGAAGATGCGCTGGCCGCACTTGGGCTGGCTGCAACACCTGAAGTGCCTGCTGCACCAGTTGTCTCAGTGTAATACTCCCGGTAGGGCGTGAATATGCTTCCCGGTACCGCCTGCCGATAGAAGGATGTGTCAGAGCTATACCAGGGAAAGCTGTAAACCGGCATATCCAGCCATTTCACCATGCCTGCGATCCCCGGGTCCATGCCGTAGCGGTCGTAGCTGCTCACATAGCCTCCTTCCAGATAATCCTCCCCAGCGGCGACTCCCGCCGCGAGGCTTAGCATCAGTGCGGCAGACCAGAGCAATACAGTCCTGTAATTCATGCAATTTTTCATCTTTGATCACCTTCGCCTTTATCCTGCAAGAACGGCTTACAAATTAATATGAAAAAATAGTTGGCTGCAATACTTATTATGCTTTGGGGAGGGCCGGAGGAATAGCCCTCCCGGAGGAGGATTGGCGAGCCCCCACTCTCCTACCTCGCCTGATATATCCGTCTCTTTCATAATTTATAGCCTTATTTTTCATGTACATGTCATATTAAGATCATCTGAAAGAGCAGCAGCCGGCGAGAAGGCACTTTCCTGGTCGGCGGACAATAACCGCAAGCCTATTATTCCAAAAGCCGGGGTTCCTATTATGGCCATGAATGTGCAGCGTTTCATAGAAAATGCCATTGAAGAAATCAGGCGCGATGTGGCGGGCCGCGCCATCATAGGACTTTCAGGAGGCGTGGACAGCTCAGTCTGTGCCATGCTGGCCCATCGGGCTCTGGGCGACAGGTTGGTCCCGGTTTATGTCGATTCCGGATTGATGAGGCAGTTCGAGTCGGACCGAATCGAGCAGCTCTTTCAGAATATCGGCCTGGTGCGCATCAATGCCCATGACAGGTTCATCGACGCCCTGAAGGGAGTCACCGATCCGGAGAGAAAGAGGATGATCGTGGGCGAGACCTTCATCCGCGTCTTCGAGGAGGAGGCCCGCAAGATCGGAGGCGACTGCCTCATCCAGGGGACGATCTACCCGGACAGAATCGAATCGGAGGGCGGGATCAAGGCCCATCACAATGTGGGCGGGCTGCCCAGCAGAATGGAATTCAAAAGCATAGTCGAGCCCCTGCGCGACCTCTACAAGGACGAGGTTCGCGAGGTGGCCCGGGCCCTGGACCTTCCCCAGGAGATCAGCGAGAGGATGCCCTATCCCGGTCCGGGCCTGGCGGTGCGCATCCTGGGCGAGGTCACTTCCGAAAAGCTGGAGATCGTGCGCAAGGCCAATTTCATTGTGGAAGAGGAGGTTATGCAATTCTCCCCCTGGCAGGCCTTTGCCGCTCTGCTGGGAAAGGCCACCGGCGTCAAGGGCGACGTGCGGGTCTACGGCTGGGTGGTGGCGGTGCGTTCCGTGACATCAAGGGATGCCATGACTGCCGATGTGATGGAGATTCCCTGGGAGAGCTTGAGAAGGATCTCCAGCCGCATCACCGCCGAGATTCCCAGCGTTGCCAGAGTGGTCTACGACCTGACACCCAAGCCGCCGGGAACCATTGAGTTTGAGTGAACCCCCATAAAAACACGAATTTCCAGGATATCGATAACGATAGGTCTTAAATCAGGCTCATGAGGGGATAGTTCTTCTCCCGGTCGAACTTCAGCCGGGCGGAGACGGCCTCTCCTTCGTATTCGATCTTCACCTCGGCGCAGATCATCCTCCCTTCCAGCTCCCCGTAGCCGAAGAAGTTGTTTTTGAGCATGTCCCGATCGATCTTAACGTTCACTTCCTTAACATAGGGCTGAAGGGAGATGCTCTTTTGCATGGCGGCCTCCAGGCTTGCCGCCGTCTCCAGGCTCACGGGAGAGCCCACAAACTGATGGTAGAGGGCTCCCAGCTTGATTCCCGCTTCAAATGCAGCTATCTCTTTCTTCGAAGGCGTGAGACCACCACCGGACTGCCGAGGTATGATGCGATCAGCACTATTACCACCAATGCCGCTCGCAGGAAGTTCTCCTCCAGGAACAGGTACAGCCCCACGGCCAAAAATATGGCTCCCAGGAGGGCCATGACCCGCAGGTCCCTGATCTTGGGATAGGAGATGCTGCTCACCATGAGAAGCGCCAGGAAGAGCATGAGGGAGACGGTCAGAATGGGCCGGCCCAGCAGGACGCTGGAGGATAGGGCAATTCCTGCGGCAGGAATGGGCAGCCCTTCAAAGAACTGATCGCCCTTGGCCGATACCACATTGAACCTGGCCAGGCGCAGAGTGCCGCAGATCAGGAAGAATATGGCCACCGGCCAGAGGGTGGGCGGGATGTGAAAGGCGGAGATGGCAAAGTAAGCCGGCGCGGCTCCAAATGATACCAGGTCTGCCAGGGAGTCCAGGTTGGCTCCCAGGATGCTTCCCCCCACCTTCCTCGCCAGGAAGCCATCCACTCCGTCGGCGATGGCGGCGAGCAGGATGAAGACCAGGGCATAATGGACATAATCCCGGCCCCAGGCTCCGCCCGCGGCAAGCATGGCCATAAAACCGAAGACAACGTTCAAAAGCGTGAATACGTCCGGCAGCCGCATTACCCGGAAGACATTCATGTATTCCTCACTGCAATCACCGTCTGGCCTGCTCGCACCCGGTCGCCCTTGGCAACTTGCAGGCTATAGCCGAAGGGAATGCTCACTTCTACCCGGGAGCCGAAACGTATCATTCCTATCCTCTCCCCCCGTGATACGCGATCGCCCGGACCCACGTAGCAGACTATCTCCCTGACCAGGGTCCCGGTTATCTGGCGGAGTTCCATCTCACCGTCATCCGTGGACAGATGCATCCGGTTCTGCTGATTTAGGCAGGCCCGCCCCAGGAATGCCGGCAGGTGGGTGCCCTTCCGGTATTCGATATTGCGGACCCAGCCATCCAGAGGGGCCCGGTTGACGTGGACGTTGGAGGGGCTCATGAAGATGGTGATGCGGTTTACTGCGGCTTGAATTACCTTTCCGTCGGCGGGAGCGAGCATGCCCTCGCCCTCCGGCAGCCGGTCGGGATCGCGGTGAAAGAAGATCATGAAAATGGAACCTGCCAGGGCTAAAGCCGACATATACCAGTTCCCTGCGGCGGCTAAAGCTGCAGAGAGAAAGATGGGGGCCGATATCCAGGCCGTGGAGTCTTTGGCCAGCTTCAAGCTGCATCGCCTCTCTTGGATTTGATCTCTGCTGCAAGCTCATCTATGATTGATAAAAGCTCCGGCAAGAGCATGAATATAACGTAGGATATGGCCAGCAAAGCCAGGGTCGATCCGATCTTGGCTATTAGATTATGGGCGATTTCAAAGCTGTCCGCTCCAAACCAGCTCCAACCGTAGGCCATGAGCACAAATCCATTTCTCAGGATATTCAGGATGTAGATGGAGAGGGTTGAAGCCGCCAAAGCCAACAGCCTGCGGCCAATCGGTGCCTGTACGGAGATTATCAATCCGGCGAACAGGGCAATGCTTTCGATGGCTGTGCAGGCCAGTATGATCTCCACCCGGCTGCCGTTCAGGCTCATCACATTCCAGCTCTCCTGCACCACGGGCACAGAGAAAAGCAGCAGGGCATTGGCCGTCAGGGATGTGGTGAATCCTATGAGCGCCGCCTTCAGGGGCTCGATCTCGGCAAAGGGAAAATATATGACTCCCGATGCTGCGGCGGCATAGCTCGCCCAGCAGCAGGCTTTCGAGGACAGTCCCCTCTGCCCTATGATCCAGGCCATGTAGAGGCAAAGGACGCCTGCCGCGAAAAAGAGGGCGGCATTGAAGTAGTCGATTGTAATCAGATAATGCTCTATCCGGCTAAACCAGAATAGGGCAAAGAAGGCCCATCCCGCCGCAGCGACCCGGCCGGCCCTGAAGAGAACTGAAGCCAGGAGAAAGAGCAGGCTGATCCAGAGCAGATAGGAGACCGGCGAGGACGGCATCATCAATCCTAGAAGTACCACAGGTTTATTTAGCATTATCTGCTTAACGGAAAGATCGAAGCTCGTTGCAAAGGTCAGGTTGGGTATGAATCGAAACATTATTATTATCTTTTCTGCTGCATTTGTGATTGCCGCAGCCTTATGCGCAGCAGGGCAGGAGGACGCCGCCCAGGGAAAGATCGATGCCGAGACCTCCAGGCTCCTTGCCCAGGGAGAGGAGCAGGAAATACCGGTCATCGTCATGCTCAACGCAGATTACAATGATCCGGATGACTTCATCCCCGGGTTGGATGTCAGGTATCGCTACAGGCTCATCCCCGGCCTGGCAGGGCGGGCTGAAGCCTCTGCCATTGAAGAGATGGCCAAAGACGACAGGATATCGGCAATCTATTATGACCGGGACGCACAGCTTTTGTCGCCGTCGCCGTCCATGCAGGGGTCTACCATTGACGGAAATCACAGCGACGAGCCTTCTTCGGAGGATTACGTATCTCCCGCCCGGACGATAAGGGCCGACAGGCTCTGGGAGAAGGGGATAGATGGCCGGGGGACCGTGGTGGCTGTGATCGACTCCGGCATAGACAAGAATCACCCTGACCTGGTGGGAAGGGTGGTCGCAGAGAAGAACTTCCTGGCCGATGAGATCACCGCCGACGACCTGCTGGGCCACGGGACGATGGTCGCGGGCATCATCGCCGGTTCCGGAGCCGCTTCGGCAGGAAGGTATCGGGGCATAGCTCCCGGAGCAAGCCTTCTCAGCGTCAAGGTGATAGACAGCAACGGCGATGGAAAGGTCTCGGACATCATTGCCGGGATCGAATGGGCGGTTTACAGCGGGGCCGATGTCCTGAGCCTGAGCCTGGGCGGCATAAATTTGGGCGAGTCCAATCCGCCCATAACCATGGCCGCAGACAATGCCGCCGATGCGGGCGTGGTGGTCTGCGTGGCGGCAGGAAATCGCAATAGCAGCGAGAGCTCCGCCCAGCTCACCGGATCGTCAGCCAGCCAGGTAGCAGGCAGCCAGTCTCAGGAGCTATCAAGCGACGGCGGAGACGATAGGGATCTCTTTCTTCTATTGGTTCCCGTAGTCGTAGCTCTGCCCCCAGGGCTCATCGACTCTCCGGGAGACGGGGTCAAGGTCATAACTGTGGGAGCGGCAGACCGGGCCGGCCGGATAGCCGGCTTTTCCGGGTCCGGTCCCACCAGAGACGACAGGGTCAAGCCGGATGTGGTGGCTCCTGGAGTTGACATCATATCCACGGCTCCCTCAGCCCTGAACAGGCCGGTCTATGTGGACGATTATTACGCCCGCGAGTCGGGCACCAGCCTCTCCACCCCTGTGGCTGCCGGCCTGGCTGCGCTCCTGCTGGGAGCCCGGCAGAATCTCAGCTCCGCAGGGGTGAAGGCTGCCATGACCGGGGGGGCGGTAAAGCTGAACAACTCCCTGGGCGAAAGCTATGAGGAGTACTATCAGGGAGCGGGAATGCTCGATGCTCTCCGGGCTTTTGATATTGTCAACAATACCCGCAAAGATGCGATCTGCGGCGTGATTCCCGACCAGTGGAACGCCGGGCGCTGGGCCTATCTTCCTTCCGGAGAGGGAGTCTATGTGGGCCTGTACACCGGAGCAGACCGGCCGCAAAAGAAGCTTTATGCCCTGGCTCCGGGAGACGAAGACTGGAATCTGCGGTTTGTCTTTTTCAGCGACGGGAACATTAGCGATCTCTGGACTTCGGCCCAGGGAGACGTTGGCGATTGGATGAGCCTTCAGCCTCTGCCGGAGAGCATACAGGCCAATGACCAGAAGGTCTTTGCGGCATCCATCAAAGTGCCTGACGACGCCCCGCCCGGCGTCTATAACGGCAGCATAAATATTGCCGCGGGAGACGAGAGCCTGCTCGATATTCCCGTGAGCGTCCGGGTGGCGGAGGCTTTGGACCTGACCCTGGGATTGGGAGAGGCGGACGGCTCTCTTCAGGGAAATGGATGGGACTACTATTATCTGGATGTCAAGTCGGGAGACAGCGAACTTGCGGCGTCCCTGAACTGGTCGGGTGAGGGCGAGCTTGGCCTCTTCCTGCTCTCTCCCACCAGCGAATACTATTCGGCAGACGGCCTGGCAGATCACCTGGCCGACAGTTCGGCAGTCAATTCTGGCGAAAAGAGCCCGGAAAGTGCGCAGGGTCGGATGAAGACGGAAAAGATTGACCGCCCCACCTCCGGGAGGTGGCTGATAGCCGTGCATAGCGAAAACACCACAGAGCCCACCGATTATGCTTTGCACATCGAGAGGATGAGGATCGAAATGCAGCCCCTTCGCTGGAACCTGGCGTCCGCCCCCGGATCGGTAAATGCCAATCGGTTCACATTGAAAAACTTCGGCCCCTCCCTGAACAATCTGAGCTGCAGCGGCGTCATCGAAAACACCACGTCCGAGGAGATGGAGGGCCATGTGCTCTACAAAGAGGTCTGGGAGAGGTCTGTCAATGCCACGGAGACGACCAAGAAGATATCCGCCCGCCTGCTGAGCGACGACCTGACCAATTCCAGCGAGCTGATGCTGGTCTTTGAAAATCCGCAAGGCCAGCCGGTTGATGCAGCTTTAGATACCGGAGACCTCGGGCCTCTGGAGGTCTCCAATCCGGAAAACGGCACCTGGAAGGTGAAGGTCTACGGATATGATGTTCCCGATGCCGGCCAGTCCTTTACGGTGCTCTACAAAGAGTATGAAGAGGACCGCTGGGGTTGGATTGAAACCGAGTGCACCGGGCAGTTGCTCAGCAACGAAAGCGGCACGGTGTACGCCAATCTCTCTGTGCCCAAAGATACCTCCCTCTCCCGGCTGGATGGTTACATAAAGATCACCTCCGACATATACAGCTTTGAGATTCCGGTGAGCGTGACCATAGCCGGCAGCCGGCTGAAGGGAATGCCCCGCCAGGAGGTTTATGATACGGACGGCGACGGCCTATTTGATGTGCTCTCCCTGGGATTTGACGTGAACATCACTGCCGGCGGTGAGTACAGGCTCAGGGGGGCTGTCACCGACTGTCGGGGCGAGAGGATCGGCCTCATCGACCAGAGCGAAAGGCTGCCATCCAGCGGGATCATGGCGGTTAACATCAGCGGCAGGGATATCTGGAAGAGAGGGCGGTGCGGCCCCTTGCAGGTTGAAAATCTGATCCTTTACGACAGCAGCGGCAGCTTCATCGACCGGTATGAGGAGAATATCGCCATAAATTATAGCCCGGATCAGTTCCAGCCTCCAGATGCTTATCTTACTGGGGAGTACATCAACCTCACCACATCCAGTGCCATCGCCATTGGCGTCAATGTGACTGTGACCCGTCCGGGAAGATACTCTCTGCAGGGCATGATCGTGGATGACTATGACGATGTTATGGGTGAGGCGAAGGCGGAAGCCAGCTACTCCCCAGGCAATGCCACCATGACCCTGCAATTCGATCCGGGGCGGTTTAAGAATCGCGAAGGGCCATCGGCCGTTTATCTGGTGGAAGTGGTCCTCAGTCGGGATGGCGTCGAGCTAGAGAGCATGGATGAAGCCTGGCGCTCGGAGGAGATGAATCCTCAGGCTTTCGCCTCTGCTGCAATGAAGCAATCGAGCCTGTCCGGCAGGGGCATCTATGCCAGGCTGGGAGCGGCCAATGCCACTTCCGGGATGAGAATTGAGAACGGCACAGCTATCATATCCTGAAGACATGTCGATCTTTCACATAACCCGGCAGTCCGACATTCCCTTGGTGGGAAGCATCTACTTCGGGGTGGTGGACCGGGGCAGCAGCCTTCTGCAGGTCAGGCCGAGCTGCGGCTGCAACTTAAGCTGCCCCTTCTGCTCGGTCGACGCAGGACCGGCCTCCAGCACCCGTGTCACCGACTATCAGGTGGAGATGGAGTACCTCATGGAGGCGGTGGCCGAGATCGCCCCCTTCAAGGGGCCGGGGGTGGAGTGCCATATCGACTCGCCGGGCGAGCCCATGCTCTATCCCCGCATAGCCGAGCTGGTGGCGGCCATGAAGGGCATAAAGGAGGTCGGCGTCGTTTCTATGCAGACAAACGGCACCCTACTCGATGAGGAAAGGATCAGGGCTCTTGAGGAGGCGGGGCTCGATCGGATCAATCTCTCCATTCATTCTTTAAAGCCGGAGAAGGCGGCATACTTGGCGGGAGCGCCCTGGTTTGATATCGAGAGGGTAACGCATGCGGCAAAGAGCATCGCAGAGAGCGCCATCGACCTGATGATCACCCCGGTTTATATTCCCGGCATCAACGACGAGGATATCCCGGAGCTGATACAGTTCGCTCGGCAGGTTGGAGCAGGAAAGAGGTGGCCGCCTCTTGGCATTCAGAAGTTCGAGCACTACCGGCTGGGCAGGTCTCCCGGCAAGGTGAAGGCGCAGAACTGGTGGCAGTTTTACAGCCGCAGCCTGGCTGGCTGGGAGAAGCAGTTTTCCATGCCTCTACGGCTCAAGCCTCAGGACTTCGGCATCGAGAGGAGGCCCACCATCCCCACAGTCTTCGAGAAGAAGCAGAAGACCTGGGTAGAGATCAGGGCTCCCGGCTGGCTGGCGGGAGAGCAGTTGGGAGTCGCCAAAAACCGGGTGGTTTCGGTTATGGACTGCCCCATAAAAGAGGGAAGCGTGAGGGTGCAGATTGTGAGCAATAAGCACAACATCTACGTGGCTGTGCCCTGCTAGGCCCCCAACTATTCCCGCCACATGTATTTTATTAAAATTTATCAATTAATCAATGATCTATCAATAGATCTCTTCCAGGTCTTCGATATGGGCGAAGGCATCATCCAGTTGTTTTCTGGCCCGGGTGCGCCTCTCTTTCTCATCCTGCATGGCCCGGGCGGCCTGGGCATAGATTCCCTCCAGCTCCGGTGCGGCAGCCAGGGTGAAGACGGATAGGACCTTGGGCCGTCCCTTCTTGACCACAATTCCCTTGAATACATGCCCGGCGCTGGCCGATAGCCTCTCCACCTCTTTGGTGATCTCGTCCACGTCCAGGTGTTCGCGAGAGCCCTGGATGATGATCATCGCCCTGGCGGCATCGTCCGTCACATTGGCCGGATAGAGCAGGTTGGCCGGCTTGAGGCTGTTTTCGATGGCATCCCTGATGGACAGGTTCTTGCTGTCCGCCTGATAGAATCCCATGGTGCCTATGCGCAGCCCTCCGTTCATCACCGTCTTGAAGTCGCCCAGGTCGGTGACGGAGAGCATCTCCGAGTCGAGCGATTCGACCAAAAACAGCAATCTCTGGGCGATCATGCCGTTGATCTTGTCATAGGCGGAGGCGATGTCACCGGAGAACCTCTTCATGTACTGGTTGTCTGCCAGGATTATGCCTTCTGCCTCCACCTCCATCAGCTCGCGCATGCTGAAGGCGGCGTTTTGCATGTAGATGGAGCCCTCCTCCCGGAAGGGAAGGACGGCGACGGTGATCACAGTGATATTGCGGTACTGCCGCTTCAACTCGTTGATGAGCAGGGGCGAAAATGAGGAGCCTGTGCCTCCCGATGTGGAGGTGATCACAAAGGCGAGGTCGAAATCCCCTCTCTTCTCGATCTCCCCCATGATCATGTCGCAATTGTCCATGAAGGCCTGCTTGCCCACATTTCTATTGGCACCTACGCCATGCAGATTGGGCACGTGCAGCCGGTCTTTGGCAGTGGTGAAGCGCAGCTCTTTGAGGTCGTTGACCGCAGTGTTGATGGCTAATGTCTCAACTCGACTGGGAAACTTGGGTTTTAAGTAATACTTGGCGAGCTTGGAGGCACTGCTTCCTCCGAAAGCCTCTTTGTTTATCGCGTCTAAAATGCGGTTTCCGCATTGGCCTACGCCGAGCATTAGTACATTAAGCATGATCTCATTTCTCAATATTTGTATTCTCTATATCTCCGGTACATCCACAGAGCCACGATTGCTATTGGAATAGTAAGAAGTAGATATTGATATTTATACTCTCGTTCCAGGACGGCAACCTTCAGGGAGGCCTCCTCTTTGAGCGATCCGTCTCCTCCGTCGTAGCCGGCCTGAATCCTTATGGCATAGTCGCCGGGGCTGCTGCCGGCCAGGCGTAGCGAATAATTCTCCTCTCCGCCGGGCGGGATCTCAAATATGCTTCTGTCCAGGTTGGTTGCCGCCAGGCCTTCTGCCGGCTTTATCTCCCCCTCCACCACAATGCGGGTCGCGGGAGCTGATCCCATATTCTTGAGGCTGACGTTGACATATGCCTCGCCCTCCAGGGGTATGGATGCCGGTCCCTCCAGATCGATGGCCAGTTCCGCCCGGCTTTTGGGATTGATCTGGATGTTGAAGGCATCGGAGTTATTGGAAAGGGAATTCTTCTTCTTGTCGGTATAGCTGACCTGCACAGCCGGGACGCGAATGGAGCCCTCTTTTACGGCATTCATGACGTATACTGCCGAATCGGACTGGCCGGGATCGAGCGTCTCCTTGATCTTGGGCGGATAGCCAACCACATAAGAGAACTCCGGAAGGGGAGGCAGATCCTGCACGGCTATGCCCAAAGCCTGGCCTGTCCCGGTATTCTTGACGGTGATGGTGACCTTGACCTCGTCGCCGACTCTGATCTGGTTTTTGTCGAAGCTCTTCTCCACCAGGATCTGCGGCTTGTCGGGGAAGGCAGCCGGTCGTTCTGAGGCCCTTTTTCTGGCTGTGCCCAGGCTTTCTCTGTACTCTACTCTCACTTTGACGGACGTCTCATCCAGGATATCGGTAACCGTGACAGTGACGCCATCGCTCTCCGCCCCTCCGTCGAAGTTGTTGGCGCTGTCCACCAAAAAGGCCCTCTGCTCGTCCAGCGCCCCGCCTGATTTGGATACGCGCATGACCGCCAGGCCGTCTGCAACCGACTGGACATCAATCAGCTCCATCTGATAGTCTCCGAGGTCGATGCGATCGCCGATGTCCAGGGTGAAGTCCTTGAATGTGACCTCATCGTCGTCATCATCCTCATCGGAGTCGCTGGCCGCCAGGGCTGGGACCATCAGGTGCATAAAGAGCAGGAAAAGCATCAAGCAGACTATAGGCGTCGGCCGCATGTAGGAACACCATCTCCAGGCATTACAATTTTACAGGAACCTTTCGCTTTATGCATTTGAATTTTCCTATTCAGCTATAGGCTCTTAAATTTTTCTAAGTGCTTATCTCCAGGCTGAGGTCGATCCACCTGGCATTTCTGGTGAGCGCTCCCAAAGAGAGCACATCCACGCCGCAGGCGGAGTACTCTCCCACGTTCTCTGGGCTTATGCCTCCCGATGCCTCCAGGATTATGCCCTCTCGGAGTCCCTTTTCGGAGAGGAGCCGGACGGCATCGGCTACCGTCTGGGGGGACATGTTGTCGAACATGATTATGTCCGCGCCGCCCTCTGCGGCAGCCAGCATCTCTTCCTGGCTCTCCACCTCAACCTCGATCTTCCTGGTGAAGCTTGCCCTCTCCTTTGCCCGGCGGAGGCACTCCTCCAGGCCGCAGATCTTGATATGATTGTCCTTGATGAGAACGGCATCGGAGAGGTTAAATCTGTGGGTGTCGCCGCCTCCCAGGAAGACGGCCTTCTTTTCAAAGAATCGGAATCCTGGGGTGGTCTTTCTCGTCGCGGCGATGCGGGCCCGCCCGCCTGCGGCCAGGACGCACTGCCGGGTCAATGTGGATATGCCGCTCATGCGCGCCAGGATGTTGAGGGCCAGCCTCTCGCTCTGCAAAACGGCCCGGGCGCTGCCCTGAATGCTCATCACCTGGCTGTCTTTGGGCACAAACTCGCCGTCGTCGAACAGGGGAACGGCGGAGAGGCCGAAGTGCTGCAAGATCTGCACCGCCTCGGCGAGGCCGGAGATGATGCAATCTTCTCTGGCTATGACGGCTGCGCAGACGTCAGTCTCCGGGACCCAGGCGCTGGAGTCGTCCCAAACTCCTACGTCCTCCTCAATGAACCTCTCCATGTCAGAGCTTAGCATACCGCAAAGGTTTTGATGTCCAATTGATTTATAGCCTCCGATGCCTATCACGATGCCTATCAAGGTCGGGCTTGTCGGGTGCGGGGCCATAGGGGCCGAGATCGCAAAGGCGATTGACAGCGGCGTTATAGATGCGGAATTGGTAGCAGTCTGCGACCACAATGCTGCTACTGCTGCGGCATTGATTGAAAGCCTGAAGAGGAGGCCGGTCAAAGCCAGGCTGGAGGATCTGGTGGAGCTGGCCGATGTGGTGGTCGAGGCCGCCTCCCAGAGGGCGGTGCCGGCCATAGCCAGGGCGACTCTGGTCCGGGGAAAGAAGCTGATGATCATGAGCGTGGGGGCGCTCGCCGATGCGTCCCTCTTCGCGGAGGTCAAAAAGCTCGCTCAGGAGCACGGCTCGCAGGTGTTTTTGCCCTCCGGGGCCATATCCGGCCTGGACGGCCTGAAGTCCGCCAGCATCGGCGAGATTCGCAGGATCTCCCTGACCACCACCAAGCATCCCAGGGGGCTCGCAGGTGCGCCCTACATCCTGGAGAAGAAGATCGACCTGGAGGGCCTGACCGGCCCGACGGTCGTCTTTCAGGGCAGCGTTCTGGAGGCGGTCAAAGCCTTTCCGGCGAACGTGAATGTGGCGGCGACTCTCTACCTGGCGGCGGGAGAGGCGGATGTGGCTGTCAGAGTGGTGGCCGATCCGGCCATAGCCGTCAACCGGCACGAGATCGAGGTGGAGGGGGACTTCGGCAGGATCGCGACCAAAGTCGAGAATATTCCCTCGCCCAGAAATCCCAAAACCAGCTACCTGGCGGCCCTGTCGGCCATAGCGACGCTCAGATCGATTGTGCAGCCGGTGAAGATCGGTACTTGATCATTTTTTAGCCTGTGCATTTTTTGCCGGGTTAAATTCAGTTCATTTTTTTTTTTAGGCATTTAGCAATAACCAGTGTCTATCGACGTTTTCCCCACAGAGAAACGATGATGACTTTAAGAATTCTGAAATAGTCTCTGTGCGTCCTCTGTGCGCTCTGTGGTTGAAACAGTTGTCTTGATATAATTTTATGATAATAATAGTAAGAATAGGCCTCTATGTGCCCGAATGGAACTTAGAACACTGTCAAAAGCGACTGCTGCCCGCCGATTCAATCGCTTGCTGATCAACTGTGCAAGCCCTTTTTTTAACCAATCATTCCCTTCTGCTCACAAACAGCTCCCCGAAGATCTCCGGCTGCTCCAGCCACACCTGCTTTCTCTGGGCCATGAAGAGCAGCGAGACATAATCGGTCACCCCGTCCTCCGTCCTGCCGTGCCTGCTGTTTATGTCCTGAAAGGTGACCGTGGGCCGGTCCATGAACATGTCGTCCAAAATAGGCCCCAGGGCTTTGATCCGGTCCTCGATGCCCTCGTCGTGGGAGAGGTCGAGCACCTTCTCCTCTGTGGAGGGCCAGCGCTCCCGCATGGCCTTCCTCCGGCCCACCATCTCCGCCTTCTTCAGCTCCGATATCAGCTCGTCCAAAGTGACCGGACGCTTGCTGTGCCTCCGGATGGGCGGGCGGGGCAGTTGGTCCTCTATGACCTCCTCCTCTTCTGCAGGCTCCTCCAATTCAGGCTCCGGCTCCTCCTCCTTCTGCTCTTCCATGGAGTCGGATTTGAGGCGCAGGAGGATGCTGGCATAGAGCAGAGTTCTGGCCGGAATTCTCAGGTCCCTCTTCTCCAGGGAGTCGATGTACTGCAGGAACTTTTCCGTTGCCCGGGCGATGTCGATATCCCAGGGGTCGATCTCCCCCCGCCGGGCCAGCTCCACCAGAACCTCCGCCGGCTCGCCGAACTCGAACTCGTGGTCTGATTGATCTTCGCTCATTTCGCCTCAACCTGTAACTGCTCTGCATCCTGCCCTGCGTCCTGCCCAGCCTGCACCTCTGCGGCATTCACCACTGCGACCTCTGAAGTCGCTGCAATCCCTGCCTCTGCCTGGACACTGCCTTCGTTACCCGCCCCGGCTTCGCCTTCTGGGAGTGCACCTGTTCCCTCTCCTGCGGAGGCTGCCGTCTCGCTCCGGGCGGCTGGGGCACCTGCGGCAGCCTCCCGCCGCTCCTCCTCCCTGGTGCAGATGCCGGTCACGCTGGTGATGTTGTTCTCCTGCATGGTCACTCCCAGGGTGTACCTAGATTGAAGTATCATGGGCTTTCGCAGGGAGACCACTATGAACTGGGCCCGGGCGGAGATCTTCTTGATGAGCCTGGCCACCCTCTCCACATTAGCCCCGTCCAGGAACATGTCGATCTCATCCATGGCATAGAAGGGAGCCGGACGGTACATCTGAATGGCAAATATGAACGACAGTGCGGTGAGGCTCTTCTCTCCTCCGGACATGGCCTCCAGCCGGTGGAAGGGCTTTCCCGCCGGCCGGGCTTTGATGGTCATGCCCCCGGTCAGCGGCTCCTCCGGGCTCTCCAGGATCAGATCGCCCTCACCCCTGGACAGCTCCTGGAAGATGGTTTTGAAGTTCCTGTTGATCTCAGTGAAGCTGGTGAGAAACGCCTCCTTTTTCATCTGGTCATACCTCTCCAGCTTATCGATTATAGCCTCCCTCTCCCCGGAGAGGGTGCTCCTCCGCTGGGCCAATATGTCGTAGCGGGTCTTGACATGATCATACTCGGCTATGGCCAGCATGTTCACCGGCTCTAAAGCCCTCATGGCCGCCTCAAGTGCCATGATCTTCTCAGCGACCGTTTCGCTGCTGGGCGGCTCCTGAGCCGGGTCGACGCCGCTGCCCTCGATCTGGCTTCTCAGGGCCTCGACCTTGGAGTCGGCAGAGTCGCGGGCAGCAGCAGTGGCGTTTCTCCTGGCCTCGATCCGGTCCCTCTCCCTCTCCGCCAGGTCTATCTCCCTTTGGACAGCCAGGGTCTTCTCCAAAATGCCTCCTCGCTCGCCCTTCAGCCCGAACAGCTCCCCCTCAATCTCCGCCTCCCGGGCCTGTGCCCCGGCGAGCTGCCCGCCCAGAGAGGCAATGAGGGCCGACGCGGCGTCCTTCTTTTGCAGGGACTCCGCCTTCTGGGACTCCAGGGACTGCCTTCTCTCTCCGATCTCCCCGATCTTCTCGGTGAGCCCGTCCTCTCTAATCCTGTCCTTGAGGATCTCGGCGTCAATGGCGGATATCCTGTCCGTCAGCCGCTTGATCTCAGAGCCTGCGACGTCGGCTTTGCGGTTCAACTCCACAATCTCCGAGCCCTTCAGCTCCCCCTCCAACAGATCGATCTTCTCCTGAACCGCCGCGAGAGCTGCCTCGGATTCGTAGATCTCCTTTTCCAGGGACCCAAGCCTCTCCTTGTAGCCGGAGGACTCGCCCTCCATGGCTGCCAGCCTCTCCCTCTTCTCGGCCACGGCCTTCTCCAGGCGGGGCCTGGAGGTCCCCATCTCATCCAGTTGGAAGGTCTTCTTGGAGATGGTCTTGTTCAGCTCCTCGACCTCTCTGCTGATCCGGGAGATCTGCTCCTCGATCCTGTCCTGTTTTTCCAGCCGTTCGCTCCTCTCTCCCTCGGCGGATGCGATCCTGTCCGACAGCTCAAGCAGCCTGTTCTTCTCCTCGGCGGCAAACTTCATCTTGGAGCGGTAGTGGCCTCCGGTCATGGCCCCCGACTTCTCCACCAGGTCGCCCTCCAGTGTGACCATACGATAGCGGCCCATGAGCCGGCGGGCGTCACCGAGGCTCTCCACGACGAGCGTATCCCGGAAGACATACCAGAAGGCGGGCAGGAATTTGGGATCGAAGTCCACCAGATTGAGGGCATAGTCCACCACTCCGGGATGGTTGGGCCGGCTGCCCAGTCCGCCTTGCTCGCCCCTTGATCCGCCATCCAGCTTGTTTAAGGGCAGAAATGTGGCCCTGCCGATCTGAGACCTCTTGAGGTATTCAATGGCCGCAGCAGCATCGCCATCCGTCTCTGCCACGATGCTCTGCATGCGCGCCCCCGCCGCCACCTCCAGGGCAGCAGAGTACTTTGCCTGCACATTGGCCAGCTCCGACACTGTCCCGTAGAGCCCTTGCAGCATCTGCCTCTTTATGGCGGAGCGCACCGCTTCCACCGCCCGGCTGTATCCGGACCTGTCTTCGGCGGCCTTCATGCGCCCGTCGCATTTGGCAAACTCCCCTTGCAGCCTCTGCAGCTCCCTCTCCGCCTCGACAATCTCCCGGCGCAGCCGCAGCCTGGCGCTCTCCAGGTCGTCCCTGTCCCTCTCCATCTGCATGGCCTGGTCGTTGAGGCCGGCAACCTCTGCCCTGAGCTTCTCTGCTTCGTGGCCCAGTCCCGCCAGGCTATCCAGCGCCTCCTTGATGCCCGCGGAAAGCTCCTCTCTCTCCAGCCCCGCCCGCCGGGTGGCGTCCAGCAGGCGATCCCTCTCCCTAACCTGATCTCCCAGCCGGGACTTGGCCTCCTCTCGGATCTGGCGGGCCCCGGACAGGTCGTCCCGCAGGCCGGCGAACCTGGCATCAGCCGCCGTCAGGCTCTCTTTTGCCGCGGCAGAGAGCAGCAGTTGGTCCTCCAGCTCCGCTTTGATGCTGGCCTGGCGAAGGGAGGCGTCCCTCATCTTCTCCTGTACGGCCGAAAGCTCAGCCGAGAGCTTCTCGCTCTGGATGAAGCAGCTCTTCTGCTGCCCGTCCGTCTCGGCTGCCGCCTTCTCCGCCATCTCGGCCATGGCCGCCTGGCGGGCGATCTCCCCCTTCAGCTCCTCGATCCTGCGTTTGACGGAGATCTGCTCATCCTCTCCCTTGTGGGTGATCTCCTGGCTGAGGGCGGCGAGCTTCTTGTCGAGGGCGGAAAGCTCAGACTTCTTGCCGTCCGCCTTCTCCAAAAGCGCCTGGTTCTTGGCATCCAGAGAGGCGATCTCCCCGTCCAGGCCGGCCAGCTCCCCCGATGCCTCTTTGAGCCGGGCGAGAAGCAGAAAGGCCTCCTGCATGGCCAGCTCCTCCCGGTGCGCCTGGTAGGTGTGGGCCCGATCCCTCTCCACCTGGAGCCTGCTCAGTTGAGCCGAAACCTCCTCCAGGATCACATCCACCCGGCCGATGCGCTCCCGGACCACATCCAGCTCGTCCATGGCCTTCTTCTTCTTCTCATCGAACTCCGAGACGCCGGCGATCTCGTCAATGATCTTCCTGCGATCGACGGGCGTCATCTCAATGATGCGGGTCACATCCCCCTGCATGACGATGTTGTAGCTCTCCGGAGTTATGCCCGCCTTGGCCAGAAGGTCCAGCAGCTCCGCCTGGCCGCAGGACTTGCCGTTGAAAAAATAAGAAGAGGCATATTTATCTGATTTGACCTTGATCTTCCGGGAGACTTCAATGATGTCCTGGTCTAAGGGAAAGATGCGCCCCGAGTTGTCCAGCTTGACGGTCACCTGGGCAAAATCGGGGTTCTTGCCGTTGTCTCCCCGGTAGATGAGGTCGGGAAGCCTCTCCGCTCGCATAGCCCGCGAGCTGGAGAGGCAGAGGGCGAAGAGCAGGGCATCAACGATATTCGACTTGCCGCTGCCGTTCGGCCCGGTAACTGTAACGAAATCGTTCTTGAGAGGAACTCTGACGCTTCTGCCGAAGGACTTGAAGTTCTTGAGTTCCACCTCTTTAATGTACAAAGGTTATCTCCGCCCCCTTCACTGCCTCGTGGTCTGTCTCCCTTCTGGTTGTTCTAGGTTTCGCTCTGGCTATATCTGCCTATTCATCCCTCAGGTCATTTAACTTAAGTATGTATTCGAGGATGTATATATTGTTTTCCTATCATTTGCAGGTACGTTGTATGTACTGATCAATGCCGACCTCCAATATCTCTGCATAGATTATTATCCCATGAGATAGCCCTGATTGCAGAGATGCTGCGTTATCTCATTTTCCTTACCAGCCTATCAGCTCTTCTTCTGGGGGCAAGGCTGCTCACGAACAGCGCCAGGCACATGGCAAAGGCAGCAGGAATCTCGGAGTTCGTCATCGGGGCGACGGTCGTAGCCTTCGGGACTTCTCTGCCTGAGCTTGCCTCATCTCTATTCGCCATGCACTCTACCCATTCCGGGCTGGTGGTGGGCAATGTAATCGGCTCCAATATCGCCAACATCGGCCTGGCTTTGGGGCTGACCAGCCTGCTTTATCCCATATATGTCAGCCGGCAGATATCTGATACGGACGTGCCGCTGCTCCTGGCTTCGGCCACAGCTACACTGGTGGCATTCATAGATCTGCAAGTGACATGGCCGGAAGGTGCAGCCCTGATTGTCATGTACCTGGCATTTATCAAACACGAGATCGACAGCCACCGCCGATCGCAGGCGGCCAGCAGGGAAAAGATTAATGGAAGACAAATTGCCGCCTTCTTCGCCGGGATGATGCTCCTTTATTTCGGAGCTAAATATCTCATCTCTTCCACCCTGGCCATCAGCCTGGATCTGGATTTAAATGAATCATTGGTGGCATTCTTCTTGCTGGCTATCGGCACATCTCTGCCTGAGCTTGCCACGTCGATAATAGCTGCGAGGAGCGGAAGGCCTGAGATGGTTATGGGAAATGTCCTGGGGTCCAACGCCTTCAACTCTCTGATCGTACTCGGCTCCTGCTCACTGATTGCCCCGGTTGCTGCGGACAGCTCCTTTCTCATCACCACCATTCCTGCCATGATACTTCTTAGCTTTTTGCTTGGCTTTATGGCCCTGAACAATACCATCACCCGCCTGGAGGGCATCCTTCTCTTCCTGATCTATCTGGTGCTGTCCATCAATCTGATCTGAACGATAAAGATCTATGGGTTCCAAGCCCAAAATCTATTTACCTTAAAAAAAAGCTCTGGGCAGCATGGATATACTTGCCGATGTGGGTGGACGGCCGGGCCTGGACTGTAAAGGCTTTTGCAGCTACTGTTATTTCAAAGGGGTAAAGAGCGTTGCCCCCTTCGGATGCAAGTTCTGCATGCCCTTTAAGAAGGGCTGCGATTACTGCTCCCGCGCCATCATCGAGGGCTACCCGGGCTTCAAGCCCATGGACGCTGTACTCTTCGACGTGGCCTCAAAGTGCATGGGTGAGATCCCGGACAAGGTCACCATCAGCGGCGGTGGGGATTTGAGCTGCTACCCCGATCTTCTGCGACTGACTGAAACCCTCTCTCAGGGGATGGTGCCCATCAGCCTGGGCTACACCTCCGGCAAGGGGTTCAAGACAGGGGGCGACGCTTCCGCACTGATGAAGGCCGGGGTCCGGGAGGTCTCGTTCACCGTATTTTCCACCCGCCCGGAGCTCCGGAGAAAGTACATGGGCGACAAGAATGCCGAAATCGCCCTGGAAAACCTCAAAGCATTCTGCGAAAGCTGTGACGTCTACTGCGCCAGCGTTCTCATTCCCGGCGTCAACGACGGCGAGGAGCTGGAGAGGACCGCCTCCGACCTGGAGGAGATGGGGGCAAAGGGCCTGATCCTCATGAGATTTGCCAACAACCGGGAGCAGGGCCTGATACTGGGAAATGCGCCCATACTGCCCGGCATAATCCCCCACGGCATCGAGCAGTTTCGGGATATCGTCACTGCTACGGCAGAGGGCCGAAGAATGCGGGTCACAGGAACGCCCCTCTGGGATCCGGTGACCAAAGCCCCCTTCGCCCTGGCATATCACCCTGAGGCTTTGCAGGGTCTGCCCAAACTGCGCCGGGGAGCGACGCTCATCACCAGCCTGGCCGCCCGGCCTCTGCTGGCGTCTATATTTGAAAAGCTGGGCGATCAGGTCAACGTGCTGGCCGTCCCCAAGGACGTGGGCTGCCTGATAACCATTGAGGACTTCCAGGAGCTGGACCTCAAGGATGTCAAAGATACGGTCATAATTCCCGGACGGGCTTTAGCTCACGAGAAGGAGATCAAAAAGGCGCTTTGCCGGGACGGCAGGGACAGGATCGTTGCCCGCGGCCCGGACAGGCTCACCGTGGACGGGGAGATGAGCATATCCATGACGGAGCAGGAGGTTTTGGACCTGGAAAAGGAGGCATTCGGAGAGCTGATTGCAGCAGTCAATGCCCTGGGGGTGTAGCGAGAGCGAGGCTCTGCCAATCAAGCGTCAATTGCCATCTACGACCCGGTCCAGGGCGTCCTTTAATTCCTCCAGCCTGGCGGGCTTGCTGATGAAGCCGTCCATGCCTGCCTCAAAGCACTGATCCCTCTCCCCGGTGAGCACCGATGCCGTCATGGCTATGATCTTTGGGCCGTCGGGCCAAAGCTGCCGGATCATTCTGGTGGCCTCCAGGCCGTCCATCTCCGGCATGAGGATGTCCATGAGAACGACGTCATACTTTTTCCGCTCCATCCATTCCAGAGCTTTTTTGCCGTTTCCGGCCACATCCGCCTGGTATCCAAGTCTGCTGAGCATCTGGAGGGTCACCTTCTGGTTGACGATATTGTCCTCGGCCAGGAGTATGGAGAGAGGCTGAGGCTGCCGGGCGTATGCGGATTTCGGCCTCAAATAGCCGACTGTGCAATCGGCAGCTCTGCCGGGTTCGGGCTCATCAATATCGCCTGAGGTGATAGCTGGAATGACAACCGTAAAGGTCGACCCCCTGCCAATCTCGCTCTCCACCTGGATCATTCCCCCCATCTGTTCGACCAGCCTCTTGCTTATGGCCAGGCCCAGACCCGTTCCTCCATAGCGGCGCGTGGTGGAGGCATCAACCTGGCTGAAGGAGAGAAAGAGACGGCTTATCTTATCGACGGCGATACCGATCCCCGTATCCTTGACGGAGATGTGAACCTCAGAGCCGCCGTCCTCCCTGATCACAGAGCGGGTTGATGCCGTTACCTCGCCCTCCTCTGTGAACTTCACGGCATTGGTCAGCAGATTGACCATTATCTGTCGAATTCGGACCGGATCTCCCATGACCCTGCCGGGCATTCTCTCATCCACCGAGCAGATCAGCTTCAGCCCTTTTTCATGAGCCGCAGCCGAGACCTGCTTCATGGACTCTTCCAGGCATTCTGCCAGGGAGAGAGGCCGGCACTCCAGCTCAATCATCCCCGCCTCGATCTTGGAGAGATCCAGAATATTATTGATTATGGCCAATAGAGAGTCGCCACTGCTGCGAATGGTCTCCAGGTACTCCTTTTGGTCTGCTGTGAGCTGCTCGTCTAAAAGCAGGTCGGTCAGGCCGATTATGGCATTCATGGGAGTCCTGATCTCATGGCTCATATTGGCTAAAAACTCCGATTTGGCCCTGGTCGCTGCCTCAGCCGCCTCCTTGGCGGATAGCAGCATCTTCTGCGCCTTTTTGCGTTCAGTGATATCCCGGAATATGACCTGGACGGCCGGCCTGCTCTGGTAGGACGCAAAGGGAAAGGCCATGACCTCCACATCCACCAGGCTGCCGTCAATTCTTATGAACTTCTCCTCAATGGCCGGCGACTTCATTCCCATCTCTGCCGCCGCATTGATCCTGTCTTTAACTCTGCCCTGCAACTGGGGGACCACGAAGTCAAGCACTCTCCTGCCGATCAGCTCGTCCGGGTGGGATGCTCCTAAAATATCGGCTCCGGAGGGATTCATGAAGACAATCTTTCCGTCGCTGTGCAGGCAGATGCCGTCCGGACTGGTGTCCACCAATAGTCGGTAGCGCTCTTCGCTCTCCTGAAGCTGTTTTGCTGCGGTCTTTTCCGATGAGACGTCCCGCATATGCTCAATGATTAGCTTGACCTCTCCCTTTTCATCCAGCAGGGGATAGGAGCGGCAGTCGAAGTGGCGGCCGATCTCCGGTATGAACTTCTCGATGCTCTCCGGCCTCTTGCTGGCCAGCGCCCTGCTGCTTGCGCAGGGGCTGCACTCTTCCCTCCAGCCCATGAGGCTGTAGCAGGTCCTTCCGGCAACATCCTCTGCCGACATCTTCAGCAGATCAAGACCCGCTTTATTGTATTGCTTGATGGTGTGGTCGGGCAATTGCACGGCTATAATATCCTCGATGGCATCGAGCACCCCTCCCAGCAGGGAATTGCTCTCCTTCAGCTCCTCCTCCGCTTTCTTTCTCTGGCTGATGTCGCGGAAGATGGTGGCAAATCCGTTTTTGCCCCAGGGCGTCACTGAGATCTCAAATTGCCTGCTGAGCGGCGGGAAATTGGCCTCAAAATGAATGGGCTCACCGCTCCTGGCCACATTTGAGTATTCAATAAGAAAAGGTGGCTGTCCTGAGCCGTAGACCTCTCTGGAGAGCTTTCCTACGGCTTGCTCTCTCTTTATGCCCAAAATGGATTCGTAGCGGGGATTTACGTCAACAATCCTATAGTCAATAGCCAGCCCATTATCATGGTAGATCAGCTCATGCAGGGCCACTCCGTCCAGCATGTTATTGAACAGGGAATGAAACCTCTCCTCGCTATTGGCCAGAGCGCTTATGGCATGCTTCCAGGGCGAAATGTCCCGGATGGACTCGATTGCGCCTATCAAATTTCCCTGGTCGTCCCGCAGGGGCGAGGCCACCCCCCAGAGGCAGATCTGCCTGCCGCTCGGAAGTACGATCTCCGCTTCGGCGTTGATGTGCGAGCCGCTCTGCTGCACGTAATCGTACCGGCCTTCCGTCAATGGATCATCCTCGAATACCAGGTCGATCAGTATGGGCCTTTTCTTTCCGTAAATCGGCAGGCTGTATATCAGCTCGCCCCTGCCCAGGACCTCGTTTCTGTCGGTCCCGGTCAGCTCCTCCATGGCCCGGTTCCAGGCTATCACTCTCCTCTCCCCGTCCACGGCGAATGTGGCATCGGGAAGAAATTCGATGACATCGGAGAGCCGGCTCCTCAGGTTGCCCAGCTCCTCCTGGGTCAGCTTCAATTCGGTTATGTCCTCGCAGCCCACCAGAGACTGGCCGTCCTCCAGGTGCACGGAGATGAAATTGACTGTCTTCTCCGATCCGTCTTTGCAGCGAACCCGAAAGATGCGGGGAATCCTCTTTCTGGGTGCGGTCTGTTTTCTGTCTTCGATCCACCTGGAGACCGCCTCCCGGCGGCAGACCGGATCGGGATAGGCCTTTTTAAACCACTCCCGGCCGGTGGGGACATCGGAGAGGTCGTAGCCGAAGATCTCGGTGAATTTGCTGTTCAGGTAGCGGAATTTGCCGTCGGCGTCGATCAGGATGAGGGCAAACGGGGCAAGCTGGCCGATAAGCTTCAGATCCTCAGTGCTGAGCTCGCCTGGGGAAGGGCGCTGACCGTCTGAGCCGCTTCCCTGGGCGAGGCCAGGCTCTCCGCATCTATCGCCATTTTGCGGGATCTCTTTTTCCCCCTGATGTGGCTCTCTCTTGACCATAGTACTTCTTTCAAATACGTACGTTTCATCCTTAAATCTGTTTCCATATCTAGAAAAATCCGATCAGTTATGGGAGGAAAAAATATCCGACCACTCGCAATGCCATCAAATTTTTTGAGCTACGATTATGATAGAATAGGAGCCGTCCACGTCCTCGACTGTGGGATAAGCGGCCACGTAGGACAGCCAACGAATCATCTCCGGGCTATTCATGGCCGGATCGCTGCCCAGACGGCGGTTGATGCGCTTGGCATTGAAGAGCTGCTGCTCTCTTCTAAAGAGGGCTTTGGACCAGGACTGGCCCAGCCTGTAGCATACCCGCATCCCATTCCGGCTCACCAGCCGGGAGAGGGAGCCGAAATTAAACCACTGCTTATGAGATCTGTTCCTGGGAAGGCCGCTGCTGTCACCCGACTCGGAGAGGACATTCGGCACCGAGCAGA